>Ga0315310_10002178_pt1 | contig 12307 bp, 14 predicted proteins | sample TDP5_MG_FD_203630 | JGI IMG/M metagenome (GOLD analysis project Ga0315310, IMG submission 203630) | Freshwater sediment microbial communities from Lake Towuti, South Sulawesi, Indonesia - TDP5 | ecosystem: Environmental > Aquatic > Freshwater > Lake > Sediment | place: Indonesia: South Sulawesi... | reverse complement strand
CCATACGCACATTTGAGCACCAGCCTAGCAAGCCCTGTTGATGCCCTGAAAGTCCTGAAGAGGATGGAGTCCCACGGAGAAGAAATTGGCATAGAGACATTCAGGGCGCCCTTCGGTTGGTGCAAACAGTTTTCGCTTTCAATAAAAGGACACCCGTTAGCAGAGCAACTCAGGATCATATCGCCAGAAGAGGCAAAAGTGGAAGAACCCGTTTCAAAGGCCTTGAAAGCCGAGGAGAAGATGAAGTCTAGCTGGTTCATTCTTCAGCCAGACGGCCAGCTGATTGCCGCGGAAGATTTCGATTTTGCTGGTCATGATAAGCTCGAGAAGTTTGTGAGATATGAGATCGCTAAGGTTAGGGCTGTCCAGAGAGTTCCTCCGCACGTGACGTTGATGAAGAGGTTGGAGATTGCTGATTATGAGCCTGCGAGCGATCTTGGCAACTTTAGATGGTATCCCAAGGGAAGCTTGATCAAATCTCTGATTGAGGAGTTTGTTAATGAGAAGGTCACTGAATACGGTGCGATGCAGGTTGAGACACCGATCATGTATGACTTTCAACATCCAAGCCTATCAGATTACCTTAACAGGTTCCCAGCTCGGCAATACGTCATAAAGTCTGAGGAGAAGGAATTATTCCTAAGGTTCAGCGCTTGTTTCGGTCAGTTCCTAATGGTTCATGACGCTCAGATATCCTATCGGCAACTTCCTCTAAGAGTCTACGAACTTACCAAGTACAGTTTCAGAAGGGAGAAGAGCGGCGAGCTAGCTGGATTAAGGAGACTGAGAGCGTTCACGATGCCCGACTGCCACGCCATGTGCGCGGATCTAGACCAAGCTAAAGACGAGTTTCTTACAAGGTTTAAACTCAGCATGAGTGTCCTAGAAGGCTTTGGATTGTCCAAAGATGACTACGAGCTAGCAGTAAGGTTCACCAAAGATTTCTATCAGAAGAACAGAGAGTTTATTGTGTCGCTGGTGCGGTTGTTCGACAAACCAGCGCTAGTCGAGATGTGGGATGAGAGGTTCTTCTACTTCATCTTGAAGTGGGAGTTCAACTTCGTAGACAGCCTCGACAAGGCATCAGCCCTATCAACAGACCAGATCGACATAGAGAATGCTGAGAGATACGGCATAACCTACACAGATGAGGCAGGCACGCAGAGACATCCATTGATACTGCATTGTTCTCCAAGCGGGGCGATTGAAAGAGACGTTTATGCTATGTTAGAGAAGGCGTATATGGAGCAAAATGATGTGAAGCCGCCTACTCTTCCCATTTGGCTTTCGCCAACCCAAGTGAGGGTCATACCCGTCTCTGAACGTTTCTACGAAGATGCTGGGAAAGTAACTGAAAGAATCGAGAGCTACAAGATTAGAGTAGACCTAGATGATAGACCATTAACCATGCAGAAGAAGGTGAGAGAAGCCGAAACAGACTGGATACCATACGTTGTGGTAATCGGGGAGAAAGAAGTTAGGTTAGATATTTTAACGGTTAGAGAAAGAAGCATCGGAAAGTTTGAAGAAGCAGGAAAGCTCAAAGAGATGAAACTTGAAGACTTAGCGAACGAGATCAAACCAAAAACAAACGGCAAGCCGTTCAAGCCTCTAACTCTTCCTAGGACTCTATCAAAACGTCCAGGATTCTCTTGATAAGAAACCTATACCTAATGGTGTTGAGTATCCACTCCGCAAAGACATGGATTCGAAGATCTCCGAAAAACAGGGCGCCTTACCTCAACATGAGTTTGCGTCATATTTCCGAGTCGATGGGTCGAGAGAGATTTGAACCGGCGACCTTTCGGTTATCAGCCGAACGCTCTAGCCATGCTGAGCTCTTGGCCCAACAGACTATTCTCTGAGAGTTGATCCGTTTGAATTCTGCGTCTCTCGGCAAAGCTGTATGCGTGGAAGTCGTTAGTCTCGGATAGTTTCGGTTAGCTTTCGAATCCCAAACTTCGGGTTGGTTGTTACGCAGAGTGCAATGAACTCCCTGTTATTTATTAGATCTCTGATATCGTTGTCTTCAGTTATCAGCACTTCGCAGTGATTCATGGCTGATGCGAGAATCAGACAATCTATGAAGTCGCTGAGCATTTTTCTGAGTCTGAAGGCTGTCAGGAGAAGCGCACTCTCATGGATTGGAATCATCGTTATCGTTCCGTCATAGATTATTGCTCTTATTCCAGTCGCCACCCTTTCCGGAGAGAGTCTTCGCTCAGCTATCTGCTTGGCGCCCTTTGCTAAGAGTTCGAAGATGCTTATATCGCTTGCATGTAGTTCGTGACCTTGCTGTCTCAGTCCGATCACTCCGTCCGCCGGGATTCCCTTGACTGAGACGCCTATCGCCGGCAATAGGTATGTAGTGTCAACTAGTAGCCTCAAGATTCCGTCTTCTTTGAGAGTTCCTTTCTGAACTCGTGAAATTCGTCGAAGGTTACTTCGACGGATGGGGGCACGCTTAGTACCTCCTCTAGGCTTGGGACAGGTTCGACTACGAGTCTACCTTCCTCGATCTTGTAGATGACCTTCACGTGGGCTCTGAGGCCAAGTTTCTCCCTCATTTCCTTAGGAGGAAAGAGCTCCCCTTTCGAGCCAACTCGACTTTGAGCCATTTACCGCATCGACCGAATAAAAGGTTCTTTATTCGAATTAATAAGCGTTGCGATCATCTCATCAATCCTGTTGTCCGGTTGTTCGGTAAGCCAGCCTTAGTCGAGATGTGGGATGAGAGATTCTTCTACTTCGTCCTAAAATGGGAATTCAACTTCGTAGACAGCCTCGACAAGGCATCAGCCCTATCCACAGATCAGATCGATATAGAGAACGCTGAGAGATACGGGATAACCTACACTGAAGAAGCGGGCGAGCAAAGACATCCCCTGATTCTCCACTGCTCTCCAAGCGGGGCTATCGAAAGAGATGTTTATGCCATGTTGGAAAAGGCCCATATGGAGCGGGATAAGGGAAGAGCGCCAAGACTCCCACTTTGGCTGTCACCAACCCAAGTTAGGGTCATACCGGTCTCTGAACGTTTCTACGAGGATGTCGGGAAACTGGCTGAAAGAATCGAGAGAGCCACAAGATCAGAGTAGACGTAGATGACAGACCGTTGACCATGCAGAAGAAGGTGAGAGAAGCCGAAACAGAATGGATACCGTACGTTGTGGTAATCGGGGAGAAAGAGGCTAAGTCGGATATTCTAACGGTTAGAGAGAGAAGCATCGGAAAGGTTGGAGAGCTAGGAAAGCTCAGAGAGATGAAACTTGAAGATCTAATGAACGAAATCAGATCCAAGACAGACGGCAAGCCGTTTAGACCCTTAACGCTTCCTAAGACCCTATCGAAACGTCCAAGGTACTCTGGGTGAGAAACGAACGCGTATCACACCTCAGCATTGGTGGTCCTGAAGAGATTATATTATGGTGCGGCAGCTACGCGAACCAACTTATTCCGAGCCTTCGAACTCCTCTAGCGTGCAAACAGGTACAGCAAGCAAACGAGAAGAAATGGGCGGTCTTGCTGGCTGTTGCATCGGTTTTCAGCATTGTCTTATCTAACGGAATCAGCAATTGGGCTGTCTCCCCTTTGTTGGTCATGAGACAATGCTTTTCGTCCTTTTCCTTAGGATCTTTTCGTCGATTTCGAAACCTAAGCCCGGTTTTGTCGGTGGGTGGACAAATCCCTCTTCATCGATCCTTATCGTATCTTTGATAACGTCAGTGTCGGAGGTTCCCTGAGGTACAGGTGCCTCGTAGAAGTCATTGTTCTCCATTGACAGCATCACTTGCAGGTGGGAGAACTGGGTTGTCTGGTTTCCGAAGCTATGGGGTTCCATCTTCATGGCGTGCAACTCTGCCAGATGGGCTAACTTTATACCGGGTGTAATTCCTCCGACACGTTCGAGGATGCACCTAAGGATGTCGGCCGCCCGGTTGTTTATGAGACCCGTGTATCTGTAGAGATCATCCAACTGTTCCCCGAGCATTATAGGTATCTCCAAATCTTCGCAGAGCTTCGCGTTCCCTTCTATATCCGAGGTAGGCATTGGGTCTTCGTAGACGTAAAAGCCGAGCCGCTCGATTTCTTTCCCGACGATGAGTGCTATCTCGCGGTCATATGTGTTAACGGGATCGTATAGGAGCACTATGTCGTCGCCGGCTAATTTTTTGAGTTCACGAATCACCTGAAGGTCAACTTTCCAGTCAATTTTTCGTCTCGTTTCCGGGTCAATCCAGTTAGTAGAGGGAGGATGCAGTTTGAAGGCGCGAAAGCCCTCAGATATGCAATCCTTATAGTGCGCTATATTCTCTTCTACAGAAGGGATGTGTTTGGAGCTGGCATAGGCTAAGATCTTTTCCCGACATTGACCAAGAAGCTTATAAACTGGTTTATTGGCTGCTTTTCCCAGAATGTCCCACAGACAACATTCCGCAGCTCCTACGATCCTCATAGGTTGCCCATAAAAGGGGAAGCACTCTCCTCCTCGACGTATGACAGGTCGGAACCTTCCAAGTATTCGATCTTTGTCGATAGGGTCGGTGCCTACTAGATATTGTCTGACAAAATCGATAAAAGATTGCGCGTCGTTTGGGTTGATCTGGTAACATCCTTCAATACCCTCATCCGTGGAGACTCTTGCAAGCCCGAACACCTTCAGCGGTCCCGGAACGCCATTTGGGCAGTTTCTCATACGGTCGGTATTCATGTACCTTTCTTCAGCTTCGCAGATGTGCACTTGCGCTTTTGCTATTCTCATCCGTTTTCACCTTGCATTTTTTAAATGGTTAGAAGGAAGTTAAGTGATACTCATGTATTCGAGGAGCGCTACGAGTTGCCCTTCTAGGAATGGGTCTAGCGGCATCTCACTTCGGCAATATGTACTTGATATTATGCCTCTAGCTTTCAAAACCGCTTTCTCCACCGTGACAAACTTCTCTGAGGCTGAATGAAAGTTAGCAAGGGGAAGACAGCCATTGTAAAACCGTTCTCTGGCCCTTTTTAGGTCTCCCTCTAGGAGCGTCTTATATACAAGTGCAAAACGGTCGGTTAAACAGGTGCCTGGCATCCAGCCTTTGACTCCGCTCAGAAACTGTTCTATGATATAGTTTCCACCTGAACCGCCGAGAACAGTTATCCTGTCTCCTAACGCTCGTATTATCTCACGAGTTTTTTCGAGAGCGTGTTGGGTTTCCTCTTTCACATAGCAGATGTGGTCATACTCTCCGTTTAGTTCCGCAATGAGTGTTAAGGGAAGAGGGTATGAAGCGTCTTGGATCATGACGGGAATCTCCACGGCTTCCGCAACAGCTTTATAGTAGCGCTCATAATTGTCAACACTAGTCTGAATAAATGGCATCACCAACACGGCGTCAGCTCCTATCTCTTGGGCCTGTTTGCTCAACTTGGCTGCCACTTGGAGCCCTTGATGACCCGTACAGATCGTGACAGGCACCCTACCATTTGTTTCATCTACGATGATGACGGCAACTTTCTCACGCTCCTCCTCCGAGAGCAGACTGGTCTCACTCGCATTCGCCGTGCCGACACCATCAGCTCCAACCTTGATCGCCCAACTTACCTCTGACCTTAGACTAACCTCATCTATCTCTCCATCATCGGCAAACGGCGTCTGGATTATTGGTATTATTCCCTTGAATTTTTCCTTCATGACAACCACGATTAGAAAGGAGAAAATCAGGATATAAAAGATTAACGCGCATACTCAACCTGAAGAATAACTATTCAAGAACGAAACGAAGATTTCATTTGCAAAGAAATTAGAACCATTGAAAAAGCGAAAACGCTGATTAAGTCTGGATTCGAGTATACGTGTGCGATTCCAATGATGCAAAACTTTCAAGAAGGGGAAGTGAAAAAGTGGCCGGCAGAGATGACGTATCTGATTTAAATTTACGATTTTATGAAGTTTCACTATTTCACTTAGTGTCTTGTTGCCTAAGTGTTTCTTTAACCCGGCTCACAAACTCTTCTGCTAACTCGACGACTTCGGAGGCTTCACGTTCAGTTGTTATCCCAGCTTGTTCGTAAACAACTCTGTGCCTCTTCCTTCTAATCTTGTTGAACGCAAACGCAAGCTTCCTTGACAGTTCATCGCTGAACTCGACCTTGATGAACTCGACAACTGCCACATGCTTAAATTCGCCTATCGGTCTGTAGCCTCTTAAAAGCATCAAAGCTCTGCCAGCTTGTAGCATAGAGTTGTATGCGATGGCTAGAGCCCAGTCATAGTTTCCTTCTCTAAGGTTGTCCTTTGCAGCATCAAGATCCCTCTCGCCAACTTTCAAAACCTCATTCACCTGCTTTGCATTACTCGAAACTCTAGTGATCATCCTATCCTTTAACAGCCTTTCTAAACTCATCAAGACCACCAACAATCATGATGATTGGCGTATTAACGATTTCTTCAAGTAAGGGAATTCTCTCTCGTGCTTTCTTCTCAAACTCATTCTCCGTCCACGCGGTGTAATTTACCTCCCTACCAACGCGTTCCTCAATCTTCTCCGCAATGCCTAACATCTTTCTTTCGTTGACATCTCCAACTATGAGCAGATCAATATCGCTTGTCTCTGCTTCTTCTCCCTTCGCAAATGAGCCGTAGATTAAGGCGAATTCTATATCCCCGATCTCTTTGAGGCTGTCCTGTATGAATCGGCCGAAGCTCTCTGTTTTGAGAAATATTCTTTTCAGATCCTCTGCGATTGGGGAGTTCTTGTTAAACTTGAATAGGGTAAGGTTTCCTTGGGAACGCTTCAAGACCAGTCCTAGATTCATGAGATTCGTCATCTCTCGCTTGACATAAGGTGCAGATACACGGGTTCGTCTCGATATCTCTCTTAGATGAAACTCCTCGACTGGGTTTAGGAGTAAGAGCTCAAGAATTTTGACCCTTGATTTCGATGTGAAGAGCCGTTCAAGCATGTTAATGAATTATTAACAATCGTATATAAATAGCTAACGTACGCCGCCTACACTTGTATAGTTTGACATCTGTAATCACCCATGTCACGACACAAAGAGTTGTGAATCAACTTTTCTACCAAAAGAAGTGAAAGTGCTTTTTAAGAACATCAATGTCTCGTAAGATTAGGCCTCGCACCTAACTAGGTGTTAAAACTACGGTTTATGATGCAGAAAATTCTCCACTTGAAGCTTGTTAAGAGCAGAATCAGGAGAGATTTCTTTTGAGATCCTTCAGTACAATGGTTCTTGCTTGGACATCTCCAGTCCAAGGATCATGATAAAAGAGCAGTACAGGTTTCTTCCCTTCTTTTAACATAGCTGTACCGTTTTCGATTGCCGTGCAAAATTCTTTCCTTCCAATTCTAGATGCACGTCTTTCAGCTAGACCAAGTGTTATCAAAGCTATTCCGATGCTTAGGCCTGCCATTTTTGCATGTTGTTTCTGAAACGCTTCGGCTGCTCGATTTATGATCTTTCTAATATACTTAGTAGGGCATTGATCGTAGGAGAGGCTCTTCACATCGACGGGTATATCTCCTAAGTACATATCGGTCCTCTTTGCTAGTCTGACGGACAATCCACATTAAGTGAGAATAACGCGAATTCAAATTCATTGTTGAGATTACAAAGAAAATTGATCGCCCGGTCCATGTTCTTGTACCATTTTATTGTCTGACTCTATTTTCCTTGCTGACATGTCGGGTGATGGACTTGTCGACCTAGTGCGCATTCGTAACGGCGAGGTTTCCTACTGGCCTAACCTGGGCTATGGGCGCTTTGGAACTAAGGTAACGATGGACAACCCGCCTTGGTTCGACAGGTCGGACCAGTTCGACAACAAGCGTCTGCGCTTGGCTGACATCGACGGTTCTGGGATCACGGACATCATTTGTCATGGGCGGCAATAAACCCCATCTACTTATTGGCTCAAAAAACAACTTGGGCGCTGAAACAATAGTTCATTACGCTGCTTCCACGAAATTCTACTTAGCTGATAAAGCTGCTTGGAAACCTTGGATTACTCGATTGCCTTTTCCCGTTCAAGTAGTAGAGCGCGTAGAAACTTACGACCGCGTAAGTCACAATCGTTTCGTTACCCGCTACGCATATCACCATGGCTACTACGACGGTGTGGAGCGAGAGTTTCGTGGTTTCGCAATGGTTGAGCAATGGGACACAGAAAAGTTCGCGGTGTTTAGTGACAGCGAAATCTTCCCCCCGCAACAAACGCTGAAGAAGCCTTCCACGTCCCACCGGTCTTGACCGGAACGTGGTTCCATACAGGCGTGTACTTGGAAGGCGAAGCAATCTCAAAGCATCTCGCTGAAGAATATTATCGCGAAGGAGACCCGAGCTTGGGCGAATCAGGCTTAAGCGACGCACAGCCAGACTGAAACGCCAAAAAGATATCGCTATACGGGAAAAGAACGAGATGAAGAAAGTGGTTTCTACTGTCACGGTGCGCGATATTACGCCTGTTGGCCGGCGAGGCGGTAAGCTGCGACCCAATGGGCTTACTTGGTGGTCTCAACGTTTATCAATATTCAGGAAGCAATCCGATCCGGTTTAGTGACCCGGCTGGAACGGCTCCAATCGATCCCTCACAACCTTATGTGCCGCAAGCGTTTGGGCTTACCTTTCAGCATAATCAGCTTCATGTGGGACCGTTGTCGCCACCGCCCTCATCCTATTGCAGTACCCCCATATGTCAAGGAGTGGTCTTCAATTTGGGAGAGTCCTCTGTGCAGCTTCAAGGGAGCGTTTTTCTCATTGGCGGACATACAGGCAATGTGGAATTCGCGTCCTCGTCAGCTACATCTGAGACATGGCATGCCCCAGCAGATAGTCCGACAGCTTCTTCTAAAAAAGACGATGGTTGCATCGGTGAGCCGGACTTTGCGGAAAGTCTCATCCCGATCTGGGGTTCCGGTAGGGCAGCTATCAATCACTTCCACCACGGCAACTGGGTGCGCGGCATCCTTTATACCGCCCTTGCTATTTCGGACATTTTCTTGGTGAAATCTTCTATTGGAGCAAACATGATGAAATTTGGAATCACAGCGTTCTATCTCATGTCAATAAGTTCGGTACGTTCTCTGATTTGCTGTTCTATTGGTGCAAGTCTACCGAAGCATAATCAATTCTTCGCAGAGTTCTCTCTGCATGCATGCATGCTCCGCCGGCGTTTTTGAGGGCTCCAGATAAAACACGTGCCCCTGGTGTGTCTTGGACCAATATGCTGATAAGTCAGTCTTGCGGCAACAAACATTGTGAGAGGAAATTGCATCTGCGACGTCTGGAGTTTACACTTACAACGAAATGTAACTCTCAATGCATTTACTGTCAAGCAGAGGCCTCTCCACTCGGAAATGAAGCTATGAATATAGAAGACGCGCACAACTATCTCGTCGAAGCAGCCTCCGTCTCAAATCTCGAATCTTTCATGGTATTCGGCGGAGAGCCCATGCTTTTTCCAAACCGCGCGATTTCTGCGTGCAAGAAAGCACATCAACTAAGAATTCCCAGAATCGAAATGTTGACAAATGGAGTCTGGGGAAAGAACCGAAGAAGAGCCTTGGAACTTGCCTCTGGATTGAAGAGGGCTGGCCTGAATGCCCTGGGAATAAGTGTTGATGCCTTCCACCTGCAGTTCATACCGTTAGAGTATCCGCGAAATGCTGCACTGGCTTCGGTTCAAGTAGGCATTGAACAGGTCACGTGGAACGTGGCGGTTCTCGAATCTCTGAACGGAAAGAACAAGTACGACAGAAAGACTTCCGAAATACTGGAGTCGCTGAAACCTGTGGAAATAGAAGCCCACATACACAGAGTCATACCAGTAGGACGCGCAATCAGAAATCTGCGAAAGTATCTTAAGCACGAATCACTGCAGGGCCCTTGTTCCGGCGATCCAATTCTTGAAAATGCGCTCACAAGTCCCGAGAGCGTAACCATCGAGCCCTCAGGCGAAGTTGACATTTGCTGGAACCTTGCAATCGGAAATGCAAAGAAAAAGTCGCTTGGCAGGATAATCCAAGAGTATCAATGGCAAGAGAGCCCGATCATAAGAACATTGGTCGAAGAAGGCCCGACCGGCCTGATAAAAGACGCCGGAAAACGCGGGTTCCGGTTCCAAGAAGCACACTACATAAACAAGTGCCACCTCTGTATAGAGGTCAGAAAAGCCATTAACCCTCCGAGTTCAGCATCCCCTTGAAACCGAGAGTAGAAAAAAGAGGCAGTCGCGGGAGATTTCTCCACCTAGGTTCAGATGCAAATCTCATCTAGCTTCTGACCAGATGTCTTTGTCATTTGATTCCGTTCAAAAGGGAGAAGGTTGAGGAAGAGTTCGCTGCTGGTTGCGTGCGAGCTAGCTACCTACAGATCTGTCGTGTCCCTTCCCGAATTGAACAATGGAATCAGTTCATTATCCAGGTAACACTTTATGAATCTTGATATAGCTGATTGAGGAGAGTCATGTTCCCCAAATAGCTTCCAGCTTCTCAATATGGGGCAGGGAGCTTCCTATGCAGATAATAACTTTAGACTGGGTATTCGCTGATAACCTTTGAGTAGTCGTATGGAGTCCGAGGGTTAAAAGTTGTACTTTCCCTCAAGCGACCAAAGCAACACGAAAAGAAAGGCGATCACAACCCCGCTTCATCCTGAACCCGCGAAAAAACTTAAGCCCCATAAGACAGGGCTCAAAAGGCAAGTAACAAAAAACAAGAGAAAATGACCAATTCCAAGAATTTTAGTCTGATGGGCCGGGAGAGATTTGAACTCTCGATCTTTCCCGTGAGTTCCCCTCATTTCGGTTATCAGCCGAGCGCTCTAACCAAGCTGAGCTACCGGCCCCAGACTAATTTCTGCAGCTATTTCTCTATTAAGCGTTTTCTCAAAGACAGACGCCAGAAACCATTGCTGATGTCAGTCTTCTCTTCTCTCAACTATTATGTTGCATCTCGTCGCCAAGGCAGCGATTACCCCTAGAGCAGCTAACCAAGGCGCCAGAATTGTTCCTATGATCCCGGCTGTTGCCGGTATCTCCAGCTGGGGCTTTCCATCCTCGTCTTTCACAACTATCCTTGTGACGTTTCCTTCATGAATCAGTTCTTTAACCTTCTGGATCAAGTTGTCAGCGGAGACTGAGAACTCCTCTGTTACTGTTTTCCTCGTGGAAGCTCCACACGATGGACAGTAACTCATGTCTTCAGCCAATTCCTTCCCACATCTCTTACAATACATCATCTATCTCTCGCCAACTACCAAAAGAGCAGATCCTTTAAATAAGTCTACTCCTAGGCTTTCCAGGAAACACTTTGCATCAAATTTACTCGACAGCAAAGAAATGGCTAAAAGCGAAATATGCGAGTATGAGAGATGCTGCAAAACTGGCTGCCCAGACTTTTTTGTTCCACCAGAAGATCTTCTGACCGTCGAATACGCTGAAAGGGATTAGGTTGAAGAGAGCCGTCCAGGGATTCAGGATCGCGCCTACCAGTACAAGTTGAGACATCAGATGATTGCTGAGGCAATAACTCAGTAACAAGAAGAAGAATGAGAGAATCATGTTAGTCGCAGGCCCGGCAAGAGAAACCTTGCCGATTATCTTTTTGTCGGCCACACCGGCCATCTCGACAACTCCAGGCGAAACAATCTTAAGTGGAGAGACGACTGAAAGCAAGGTGAGCAAAGCACCGAAAAGTGTCAATCTAAACTCAGCCCACAACCCGTAACGTTGCGCCACGATTTTATGTGCAATCTCATGAAGAATGAATGTCAAGGTGAAGATCAGAGCCGAACCGAGCAATATGTATAATCCATACCCAGAAAGACGGGATCCTTGGAAGAAGATCGAAAAACCCACAGCGAAGACGATTAACGTTCCAATAGTCAGATGCCTCAACTCCGTTCCGCTCACGCGGAAAAATTTCGTCTTGGAACGGGGTCTCGGAACTCTGAAGTTGTCATACTGGTCTTGGCTGTAAAGCATGTCCTTAACGTTCGTTTTCCGTTCATCTCTTATCTGGAAAGCTCTCCAGACCTCAGGACATCGATGCTCTTCAGGCAATCTGTGCTCAGCGCAGAAATATCCTCTGCAGAAGGGGCATTTGAAGGGCAGAACCGCCTCAGATTCGCAATACTGGCATTCCAATCTTCCTTCAACTTCTTGAGACTTCATAGTCCCTGTAGTCAAATCGTGATTTAAACATTTAGCATTCAAACAGAGTCAAAATATTAAAATTGGGATCATCATTATTCTAAGAGGTGAATTGTGAGGAGCCGGGGTGGCCGAGTGGATTAAGGCGCAGGCCTT
>Ga0315310_10002176_pt1 | contig 12312 bp, 9 predicted proteins | sample TDP5_MG_FD_203630 | JGI IMG/M metagenome (GOLD analysis project Ga0315310, IMG submission 203630) | Freshwater sediment microbial communities from Lake Towuti, South Sulawesi, Indonesia - TDP5 | ecosystem: Environmental > Aquatic > Freshwater > Lake > Sediment | place: Indonesia: South Sulawesi... | reverse complement strand
TGAGGCCATGCAGCTGCACGGTGGATACGGTCTCACCAAGGACTGTCTGGTTGAAAAGCTCTTCAGGGATGCGCGGGCTTCATTAATCATGGACGGAGCCAACGACATCTTAAGCCTTGCAGCGGCATATAACATAATCGATGAGTATCAGGGGTGACTCCCCACAGGTTCCCGGATGGGAGAAGATAGTACACAAGGAGGTGTAACAAGATGGCTCTGAAGGTAGGCATGTCTACTCCTTTCGATGCTCCACTCTATGATTTCAACCGCGAAAGGGGTATAGAGTACAGGAATTGCGACGCGCTGGCAGCCGTTTTTCTGATCGATGGAAGGGTCGACAATATTCTGCCGGAAGGGATTGAGCCGCACAGTGACCCTCCCCAGGGCGCAATCTGGATAGCCAGGTATCCTTTCAGCACAGTAGGAACATACAATGAGCACATATCAATCATCATAGTGAAAGACATCCATGGAGATATGGGATACTATATCCCCTATATCTATGTAACAAATGATGCTGCTATGGCTGCCGGAAGGGAACTCGCGGGAGCGCCGAAGAAGATGGCGGACATAAGTCTGAAAACTGAATATGATCTTATACAAGGGACCTTGGAGAGGCCGTCAGGCAAAAGGCTGATCACCTTTACCTTTAAGCCTGTGGAGCGGGCAGGGGGCAGTGTAGTAGATGCGTATATCCCAGATCCGATACCCCTGCTGTCCGTCAGGCATGTCCCTTTTGTGAAGAATCCAAGCGGGGGGCCTACGTATCTTACGCAGTTGATAAGCTGGTATGCAGAGGTGGACTTCCACAAGGATCCCAAGGGGGAGAAAGCGGTGTGGATGGGACCTGCATCTATTACATATGACTCGCCCTCTCTATCTGACCCTGTCCACAAACTCAAGATCGATGAGGTATTGGCTGGTCTCTATTTCCAGTTCGACATGAAGCTAAACGTCAAAGAAGTGCAGAAAGAATACTGACGATCTTGCGCTTGTCTCGACAAGCACCCATCCATCCTGATATTGCTGATTTGACTCAACTGCCTCTCTCTATGCCTACTATACCAGGCAGCAGTGGTCTCAGAAGCCGCACGGGGTAACAAAGGCAAGGGCTGTCGCATAGGGAGTGCACTGGACGATTGTTTAGCCAGGCATACGACCTGCTCAGTTCTTGTTGTCCGTCAAGTGAATACAACATGACCGGTCGTCATGGGCCGAATCGCCTATCCATGCACGGAGCACAGGCCATCAGCTAAACAATCCTCGGTTGTTAAGATATGACATAATCATTGGACGTTGCCCCATTTCCAGAGGAGCCCACCGATGAAGAAACCTCCTTTTCCCTCTAAGCACATTTCTTTAGCAACTCCTTCGTGAGAGGCAGGAACCTGGTTCCCCAGCCGGCAGCTACGATTAACGCTTTTCTGACTTTCATACTCTTCCTCCTATTGCCGCCGGTTTACTCTCTCTGGAGCCATATCCACCCGGATGACGCAACATCCATTTCCAAGCGCTTTCAATGATAGCCTCCAACTCAAATTTCGGTGTCCAGCCCATTTCCGTTCTTGCCAGGTCTGAACTTGCCACCAATATTCCTGGGTCACCGGCACGTCGGCTGCAGAATTTCACATGGATATCAGCGCCGGTAAGTCTCCTCGCAGTTTCGATGACTTCTAGCACTGAATAACCGTTCCCATTACCCAGATTGTAAGCCTTCGCTCTCAAGCCGTCGAGCTTTTCCAAGGCCATAAAGTGGGCCTTGGCTATGTCCGCCACATGGATGTAGTCCCGAATACAGCTTCCATCCTTCGTAGAATAGTCGGTGCCGAATACGGGAACTGAACTGGATCCATTAAGGGCAGCCCGCAGAATATTGGGGATGAGATGAGTTTCAGGATGATGCGCCTCGCCTGACAACAGTGTGGCACCGGCGGCATTGAAATAGCGCAAGGAAATATATTGCAGATCATAGGCTAGGCCATACCATTCCAGTATCCTCTCGAACGTGAGCTTGGAATCACCATAAGCATTCACGGGGCTTTTCGGATGGTCTTCTGGTATCGGTATAGTCTCCGGGTTTCCGTAGACGGCAGCGCTTGAGGAAAAGACGAATTTACGTACACCATTTTTCAACATGGTATTGAGCAGAACTAGGCCGTTAGCGACATTGTTCTGGAAGAACTTACCGGGATCCGTCATAGATTCTCCAACTAGGCTGTCCGCGGCCAGATGCATAACGGCTGTGATACCGAATTGCTGCAAGATATGTTCCAAGGTGGTGGTGTCACCGATATCAGCCAATACAAAGTTAGCCTTTGCGGGGATTGCATCGCGATGCCCTTGCTGTAGATTATCAAGCACGATAACGTGGCAGCCGTTATCTACAAGTTCTTCTGCAACCGCACTCCCGATATATCCTGCGCCACCGGTAACCAGAACATTCATACCTTTTCTCCATTCCTCAACGGTCGAGAGCCGCCGTGTGTGACTTAGTGATAAGGCGTTCCTCGCACAATTCCAGCAGGGCTTCGGTGAAATTGCTGCGCTCTTTCGCCTGCGTGCTTAAGTAGATATGCCGTACCAGAGTCAGCAAGGCATAGGTGCGCATCGAGAGATAGGCTTTAACATCGTATAGTTCGGCAAACCTCTCCTCCATTGCCCTCTCGATGGGCGCCAATGCCTCATGATCTCCCAACGACCGTAGTGCGTATTCGGTAAGATGAGCAATGAAATTGCCAGTATCCAGCCCTGGATCCGCTTTACAGTAGAGATCAAAATCTAACAGATAAAGACGGGAACCATCCACTATCACATGATCGAAATAGAAATCACGGTGACTGCAGACGGGCTCGCATTGTGGCAGAGTCTTGGCTAAATGGTCACAATTATGCGCGATCTGTTCAATACGCTTGGACCATTCAGGCCTCATCCGGCTAACTTCAGATAGATGCCTGTGCAAAATATCGAGTTCATGAGTAATCGTGTGTTGTTTTCGCCGGGGATTTACCTCTGCATGTTGTAGCTTATGGGTTGCCTCGACTACCCGTTTGGCAAGCATAATTCCTTCAGGTTCAGCAAATAGCTGTATTGCTGGCCTGCCTGGGGCCTTTCTTTGCAGCCACATCCTGTACTCCGGTATGATGCCGATGGGCTCCGGCACCATGATCCCGTCAGGAGCACCCGTGCTAAAACCTTGGTGCCACAATGATTTGACGCAGGAATATGTGGAGATGTCGGTTCCCCACATCCGCACCTTCCCCACTAGCGTGGTAAATTCAGCCTTAGCACTGGCGGGCCCAAGCTCGACATCATACTCAATGATGCAACGCCTTCCAGGTTTGTAGCGCGCTACACGGATAGCTCGTATATCAACTTGCGCTTGTCCCGCGCCGGGGGCTCCAAGGAGGCACTCTCTAAGCCGTATCTCCGCGTCGGCAGGATTCAGAGCCCTGGCCAGAAACGGCTGCTCTGATAAGCCGAAAGGGTCAATCACAGGTACGTTTCTGCTTGACCTGGTGACTGAACGTGAATGAATTCTGGTTTTGTTTTTCTGGAGCATGTCCCAGGCACCCTCGAGAACTGATTCTGTAAGTTGAGGCCAGTTATCCCCGTATTCTCCAAATCTGACGACACTCTTGTGGAGGTCAGTGGCAATCCGCAGGAGTCCGATTGCCGTATATAGTTCAATATTTGTCGGTATATTCCTGGCGACGCTTTCATATCCCTGCAGCAAGGCGTCTTTCAAGGAATCAACCCAAGTTCGCGATATGACACCATTTAAGCTATCTTTCTTCAGATGAGCCAGGAAGAGTCCCAGATCAGCCGATGGATCACTGCAAGCGGCGTTGTCCACATCAAGCATTACGATCCGCTCATTTTGCACTAGTATTTGCTCGCTATTGAAGTCACCGTGAATGGGGCGGTTTAGCGGTGGCGTATTCTCCAAAGCATTGGAGAGACTCTTTGTAACCTCGTTAATGCGCTTCTCCAGATGAGGGAAAATGAATCCAAGCTCGGCAGCTGCCATACGTAGGCTGATACTTTCATCATCCCGGGTGATATAATGTAGCCCATTTACGTTTTGAGAATGTATTTCCGATAGAGCAGCACCAACTGTTTTCATAAGGTTCAAATCAAAAATGGGTTCCAGGATAAGGTCCTTAAGCAAGCACCCTTTCATCCATTCAAAAACCACGATTTGATAGCGGACTGAGCGCCCTATTCTGCCAGGGAAGTTCAATGCGCCACGCGAACAAAGCACTTTTGCGTTCAGGCTGGAGGCGGGGTACCAAGAAGGAGCGTACACCTTGATTTTTGCTGCGGGATTTCCCTTGACGGACAAGGCCCCGACGAATCTCTGCTCGGGTTTATATCTGACAGTTTCCAGACTTGCCTCCCAGAGGTCAGGGCGGCCAGGAAGCAGCCTGCGTAGCAAGTGCGGGCGGCTGTCCCTGTTCGCTAGGTCCGGGAGCGCGTTTATCTTGCCGTCGTATGGGAAGGTAAATATCGCAACAGCCTCATCTTCAAGTATAACAACACGCGGTTCAGTGGAACCGAGGCTGGCGTACTTGCGGCAAGCCTTTCGCAGTTTGTTGATGGAGGTGTTCGTTACCGCCTTAGCGTAGATATCGATATTTTTGCCATTCACATCCAGATTGTAAGAGACGATGCAACTTGTCCCCGGTTTGTATCGGACATAGGTTACCCGCGCTCCATCTGGTTGATTACATGGCAAGAAGGGGCGCAATCTGGTAACCAGCCTGTTAGGATTGAGCATCGTGCTCAACCCTTTTAGCGCACTATCGCGACCCACGAGGTCACTCTCAGCTGGAAAGAGCATGGGATCTCTCCTCAGGGATAATGGTTTCGGTTTCCAGGGTCTGTAGCTTGTACTGGGCTGCGTAACGCCCGCCCAGTTTAATCAGTTCATTGTGCGTACCGCGCTCCGCCACACCCCCGTCATCTATATATAGGACAAGATCGGCTTTAGCTGCCAGTTGCAAGTCATGGGTGGCGATAAGAGTGGTGCGTCCCTGCCAGAGCCGTTCTATTGCCTCTATGACCTTACCTTGGTTTTCCTCGTCTAGACTGCTAGTTGGCTCATCCAGAATCAGAATTGGTGTCCGGCGCATAGCGGCCCGTGCAATGGCAATCCGCTGGCGCTGCCCCACCGAAAGAGTTACTCCTCGCTCTCCTAGGTCGGTATCGTAGCCCCCAGGCATTCCGGTAATAAACTCATGGGCATTGGCAAGACGCGCCGCGGCTACTACCTTCTCCTCGGTAGCGTCAGGAGCCCCGCAGGAAATATTATCACGCAGGGTTTCCGAAAACAGCAGTCCATCCTGAAGTACGACGCTTATTTGAGTTCTTAGCGAAGTAATTTTGTATTCACGGATATCTCGTCCGTCAATCATTACGCGCCCCTCGGTTGGGTCATAGAGACGCAAAATCAGCCCTAGAAGAGTCGTCTTGCCGCCGCCGGAGGGTCCTACCAGCGCCATATGTCTCCCTGGCAATAGTTCAAAGTTAATGCCAGCCAGCATGCCCCTGCCTTTTCCGTAAGAAAAACCCACGTTATCGTACAGGACATGGCCGGCAAAGGGCGTCGCGGTAACGGCACTGGGCATATCCCTGACATCAGGTTTACGCTCCAGAATATCGACTATGCGCTCACCGGCGGCACTTGCCTTCGCAAGCCGGCCCGTATATTTGGCAAGGTCCCGCTGGGGCTTAAATGCGTATCTCAGGTATAAAAGGAATATCAAAAGGTCGCCCGGCGTCATTGTATTGCTCAATACCAGCCTGGCACCGTACCAGAGTACGAGAGCAGTAGCCACGGCAAAAAGCACGTCCACTGAGCGCTCCAGCCTGGCTTCGAGACGCTTGGCTTTGACGCCTTCTCTCAGGTTCTGCTTGTTCTGGACTGAAAAGACTTTGGAGAAGTTTTGCTCAAGGGAGAGAGCTTGAACGGTGGCAATGGCGGTCATCGATTCTGCCGTCGTGGCTGCCATTTCACTCTCTTGTCTTCGCTGCTTTTGGGCTACCTGCTGTATCCTCCGGCTGAGGTGGGATGTCGTCAGCCAGAACAGAGGAACGACCGCAAGTGAAACCAGCGCCAGTTGCCAGTTAAGCCAAAACATGACCCCAACTATTCCAAGAAAGATAAACAGGCTGCCTACCATCGGCAACAAAGCCGTGACTGCAATCTCTTTAAGTATGCCGATGTCGCTAACCACACGAATGGTCAGATCACCACCCTTGGCCTTGCTGTGAAAGGATAGCGACAAACGCTGCAAACGCTGAAAAACATCGTTGCGCACTGCGGCGAGCACACGGTTACCGACCAGCGCGAAACTGACCGTGGAAAAGTAGGTTGATAAAGCCCTCATGCCCATGATCGCGATCATAGCGACCGCTAAGATAGATAATATGGCTGTGGGACTTAGACTGTGAACGAGGTGTGAAAAAGGCAAGCTACTCCCTGGTGAAGTACTCAGGATAGAATCGAAGATATATTTCAGCGGCCATGGCTCCAGCAGCCTGAAAGCCGTCTCGGCAATCAGCGCGAAAAACCCCCCGGCTATTAATGGCCAGTGTTTACGTGTGTGAGGCCAGAAATAGCGCGAGGTGCGTAAGAGACCCGGCATAGATTTGCGTAGTGTATGCGGTCGTGCCATTGGATTAACTACCTCAATACTGGGGTTTTATTGACAGGCTCAATGCTGGCGAGACCCAGGATATTTCGAGCTATGCCGTTCCAGGTGTGATCTCTCAGAGCAGTCCTACGGGCCGCTTGCCCCAGCCGAACGCAGAGGTCAGAGTCAATAAGCAAACGGGAGAGTGCCTGAGCAAGCTTCGTGGCGTCATCAGGTGGAATCACTAGTCCGGTCACCTCGTTCTCAATAAGGTCCTCCAATTGCCCGATTCTGCTGACTACAATAGGAAGGCCCGCCGCCATATACTCGTAGACCTTTAAAGGTGAGAAATAGAAGTCCTGCCGAGGGTACGGGCAGACCGCTACATCCATGGATGCCAGGAGCCCGGGTATCTCGTCAGGCGGTACCGCTCCGGTAAGATGCGTTGACTCAAGCAAGCCACGTTCAGCTAGACCCTTTAGCAGGTTATCGCGCTCAGTACCATCCCCGACAATAAGCAACCGCGTCTTCGCGTAGCGGCTATTAAGTATAGCAAATGCTTCAACAAGCGCCGACAGGCCATGCCAAGGTTTCAACGTACCAACAAAACCTACCGTGAAATACCCTGACTCAGCGGGAAGCGATGGTTTGATATCATCGGGAAATCGGCTGGGGTTGACGCCATTAGGTACAATATGTACTTTACCGCGCGCCGATTTATATTGCTCGACATAAGCGGCTACTTCCCTTGAAACGGCTAGGAGTGCTGTAGCAGCACCAAAGACCCTTTCCGCGATCTGTTCGGCCATATCTCTGTTTATAAGCACGCGATGTTTTGCCTGCTCTTCGATCAGAGGCGCATTGACTTCTAGCAGACCAGGTGTTCCGGCTGCCTGCGCATATTCCATGCCGGCGTAACTCCAGAGAGAATAACGCTCATAGACCAAGTCGAACGGCCCTTCATTTTCAAGGCATTTTCTCAGTTCAGTGTTTGCCCTTAATGCAACAAGCTCACGCTCGCCGGGTGTACCCTTTGGTGACATAGCAAACGGCTGCAGAGAGACCATGCCCAAATCCGAAGCCGGTTTACCTCCCAAGCTCATCGCAAGCAGTTTTATCTCAGCGCCGTGTTCGCGGAAAGCCCGTATTATCTCTTGGACGTGAATTGAGCAGCCTTTCTGCCCGAACACGGGTACGCCCAGGTCGGCACAAACGTAAGCAATACGCATCACTGGACTCCTTCGATGATTCCTGTTTTGGCCTGGTAAGCATCCTGGAAAACAACCCTAACCTCAATGCTGTTACGGGCAATGTCAAATTTTTTCTCGATAAGATTGCGAGCTCTCCGGCTGAGTTCGAACCGTAGGTTGGGTTGCATGAGTAATGTCTCCAGGGCAGACGCCAAGCGAGACGGGTCATGCTGGGGCACTGTTAACCCGGTTTCTCCGTCAATCACTAGCTCAGGTATACCCGTGACATCGGTGGAAACGCAGGGAGTCCCAAGTGCCATAGCCTCAATCAGAACCGTCGGCAAACCGTCTTTGTCTTCGTCGCTAGCAACAATGCAGGGCGCCGCCATTACTGCAGCACCCTGAACGCGCTTGATGACCTCGTTTTGAGGAAGCGGCCCGACGAGTTTGACTTTTTCGCATATGCCCAAACTCTCTACTTGTCTGTGCAACTCGCTTTCAAGCGGCCCGGTTCCGATGATCGAACATTCAAAGACGGCATTGCGTTGGGCCATTAAACAACAAGCTTCAATCAAATCTGAAAAACCCTTCTTTTCCACGAGCCGCCCGACGGCGATAATCATCGGCGGTCGCTCCTGCGGGGTCTTGTAGGGGAACCTACTTAAGTCCAGACCATTGTAGATACGCCGGATTTTCAATCTATCAATCCCGTAATTCCTGTAAAGATAGTCCACATTGAAGTCGCTAACGGTAATTACAGTTGACGCGCCAGCAAGATTTGCTCGGACTTCGTTTATGGATATGTCTTCCTGGAAAATATCTTTGGCATGTGCGGTGAGAGTATATGATATTCCCGCAAAACGCGAGGCAATCCGAGCAACGGTTGCTGCTTTGCTGGCGAAGTGCGCATGCAGGTGTTGCGTTCCCTTTTTGGTTGCTTCCAGGGCGACAACCATCGCCTGGTAGACATCGCGGCCATTTTCGCCAGCGGCAGCTTCAAGAGATGACCAAAAGCGCGGCAATAACTGCTGACAGGTGTTGACCATGCTCCAGAAACTACTGGACCGACTCCCATTAGATGACACATACCTGACTGGCGCCTGGACTTGAGCGATGATATCTTGGAAATGCTGGTCTTCAGAGTACCTGAGAGAATAGATGTCAATAACAAGACCGGCTCGTTCGTGAGCTATAATCTCGTTCACGATAAAAGTCTCGGAGTAGCGTGGATAGCGTTTAAGGATGTAGCCAACTTTCATTGACCCATTAACCGACATATTCCAGCCTCCTTGATAAAGTCATTCTGCACAGATTTCAAGGGAGCATCAAGAACATCCGCTAATAATCCGGGCAGCCGTTCCATCCCATTTAGATCAATATTCTCTCTTAGCGACGACATATGTGTTGTCGTGCGAGACAGCCAGTCATTCAGGGCTATGGGGGTAACCGCGTCAGGGTGAAGCATGTCGAGAAGGCCAAGGTCTCTCATTCGTTCCGCTCGGATTAACTGCTCCCGCCTGGGACTGACCCTTGGCACAACAAGCAGGCGTTTCCCCAAGGACAGCGCCTCGCAAATCGTATTATACCCGCCCATCGTGATAATACTTTCGGCTTGCTGCAATAGCGACAATGGGCGGGGTGCAAAATCTATTATTTTGAAATTAGACCGAGCAGATGCACGAGTGTGCAACCATTGCCGAATATCACTAGGCATGTATGGTCCAGTCAGTAGTAGACCATAGGTGTCTGGTGGCATATCCATCTCTGCGAACGTTCTAGCTAACTGAGCCCCGTCCTGTCCACCTCCGACTGTACATATCACCAGTCTTCCCGATGATGGTCCCATAGATTTCAGAAAATCTCTTTCACCATCCTCGATTGAATCAGAGAGGAAGCGTCCGAGATAGCCTGTGTAACTGGTCATGGCGGCGATATCATGAGGAAGCCGGTATTCCTTAACTAGGTCATAGACTGATACGTCCCCGTAGACCCAAACAGCGTCAAAGAATCTGCGAATGGCCTCATAGTTGTTGCGCAAATTCCATTCGGTTTGTACTACTGCAGGATCATCAATTACATCACGCAGCCCTAGTACGCAGCGGGTGTGGCCTCGGCGGCGCAGAGAATCAAGCGGTCCGAAAAGTTCTCCGATTGCACCAGTGGGCTCCTTATCCACAACGAAAATATCCGGTTCAAAGGTCTCCAACACCGCACCAATAGTCTTCTCCCTTATAAGCCGTATTTCATCCAGCGCGACGTTTAGGCACCGGGACCGGTAGGAGCCGTTGGTCTCTTTGTATAGTGCTGGGAGAGTCAGGCAGTCTACTCCCGCTGGCAGACTGAAAGCACCAATTTCACGCGACCCGCTAATCAACAGGACAACCGGTCGCGGTTCACAGGATGCCAAGGATTCCGCAATCGCAAGATTTCGTCTCATATGCCCCAAGCCCATAGTGTCATGTGAGTACAGGGCGACACGGTGTCCCTGCGTTCTTGTCACGGCGAAAACAGAGTCGGGTTGCAGAGAAGTCGCTACCATATTCTTCACGCCCTAGGCATCCAACTCGTTACGATTCAGGAAATTATTCATCTCAATGGCACAATCAAGCAGGTCTCAATGCCTTTGAAACATTCATGACGACTAATAATGACTCCTGCTCTTCAATAGTCTTATGCCCATTATGACCATGGGCGGCAACTCTTTCATTGGTTTTCTGGACAGCCTCCAGTAACTCGGGAACATAACCTTTGCTCCTGGCTAGATTGATGAGCTGGGCCAGATCCTTCGGAAGACAGCGCCCGCCCGCGGGCTTACCGTGCATGCTCGCTCCATAGGCAGAAACCCGGGGATCCTGGCTACACAATTTGCCAATGACATGAGAGGGAACACCGACCGTTTTGCTAATCAGGTGAACCTCGTTCCAGAATGATATGAGCGTGTGAAGATAGGCGTTTAGCACGAGCTTTACCGTCTCTGAAATTGCCGGGGTAACCAGCTTGATTGGCACTAGCAAAGGAGTGAATAACTGACCTATACGTTGCCCGTCCTGCTCATTATGGCAGCCTATCAAAACGAAGGGAGGATTCAAACTATCCCAGAGGGCTGTAGCCTCCTTCAGAAATTCCGGCATATGAATCAGGGGCCGTCCCAACTGCTTAGAAAGACTGTCAGTAGTTCCTGTCAGTACACTGGAACGAATCACAATGATCTCAGCATCTGGTGCAGATACTAACGCATCGCTGACGTTTTTCTCTGGTACACATATAAAAAGAATGCTCGCGCTCGTGTTCTGGCCCAGATATTGATAGCCTTCCAGACGTGCTGCCTCCATCCTACTAGAACTTACATCACTAACGCTGACTTCGTGACCCAGGCGGCGCAGAACCTCGGCTGTCGCCGACCCCACTACTCCGTAGCCTATGACTCCAATTCTCATTGTCACCCTCCTGTTTTCCCTCTATGCCTAAATGTTCATGTGCGATCTTGTGACTTGTGTAGCCCCTCGTTCGAGTATTGCACGAGAATAGAGTGTTGGGAAGTACCCAAAGTCTAAGATACGAGTAGCAGATAGTGTCAGTATTTCAGCCAGTGTTGATGAGGAGCGGCTTCATTCTGCTCTGCAATACTTACGCCCGGTCGACTACTACCGGGGTAACCCAGAGGCACTACTAGCCGAGAGGAAGAGGAAGCTGAGAGAAGCTGTCGCCAGACGGAGGGAGGTGAATAAATGCGGTAACCTAACCAAAATCGGGAGCGGGTTGTATCATTTTGGCATCATCAATTTGTCCGAAAACGACTGAAGCCCTACACTCCACTCTCCCCACTTGCCCGTGATGCCCCGACAGAATCATATTCTACATGACTGGAAAAGTGCAACGCTTTGAAGAGGGGCTTCATTTGTGTTTGCTAGTACGAACCGAGGGAGGCCTGCGAACCTACGAGATTAACAGAAAAAGAGACAAAGAAATACAGTAACACAAAGTAGTAACTACTTCTCTATTTAATTCAATTCCCCTTGAAAACAATTGTTTCAATTTTGTTATGCTCAAAAGCCAGCAAGACCAGCACTGAATGGCAAGAAAGAGACAGTATGACGGTTTTGGGGAGCTTGCCGTTATACTGTCTCTTTTTGTTATCGAGGGTTTTTTCGGAGTTAGGAAAAGCGCCTTTCCCTGCTGGCATGAGGGAATATAGCCCTCAAATCCCAGGGAAACGGGGTTTTTAGCTTAGGGAAAATTCAAGGAGCAGGACAGTGGAAGAAGGGAGCGGAACATCAGGTTCTGCTAAACTTAGGGAAGGGAGGTCAGGTGTGACTAACAAGTTAAGGGTCTACCACTTATTGTGCGACAATCCACAATGGGTGGAGGTCCTCAAGGAAGCTTTCGAAGTAGCTCCTCAAGAGGGCTTGAGGGCACTGATGCTGTTTCACAATACCACAGCACCCCACATATTATGGCTACAAGTCCACCAGCTACCGCCGCTAGAG
>Ga0315310_10002175_pt1 | contig 12313 bp, 2 predicted proteins | sample TDP5_MG_FD_203630 | JGI IMG/M metagenome (GOLD analysis project Ga0315310, IMG submission 203630) | Freshwater sediment microbial communities from Lake Towuti, South Sulawesi, Indonesia - TDP5 | ecosystem: Environmental > Aquatic > Freshwater > Lake > Sediment | place: Indonesia: South Sulawesi... | reverse complement strand
CACAGATTCTACTCCAATTCTTACTTCTTCTCGTGACGATGACCGTTATAGTTATATTTATGCCTGGAACGGCAAAGATGACCGCGGAGAATACCTTCCGGATGGTCAATACAAATTCAGAATAGAAGCAACTGACACGACGTACGGGCTCGTGGGGAGTTCGGAATTCCAGCCATTCAACTGGCTGGTAAGAGCAAATGCCTGGGTAAGTTATGCAAGGCGGGCGTGTTGGGATTTTGGAAGTACAGTTGTAGCTTTTACCCGGCCAAGCCTTGACGATGCAGGAGGTGGAGGTTGGTATGTTTTTGAATACGACGTCAATGGGCTGCCTTGCCATTTTGTAACAAGTATATTTCCGAATTTTGACCAGGCTATATATGTTGAGTATTCTAATTTAAACTTTGGAGGGCCCTTTGGGACACTTTTCTGTAAGACCACAATCTTAAAGGTGAAGGATGAATCTGGTGTTAAGGAATATAGGTTTAAGGATGCAAGCAATAATGGATTGATATTTGTGTCAGCAAACTCTGAAGTCTATTCTCCAGGAGGCAGCTCGGATGGCTTCCTAAGAGTGGATTACCAGATGAGATATACTGATCCCGTATTGCCTTTGACGAAACCGAAATACTGGCGTGAGGAACCACTAAGGAATGAGGTATACGGAAAAGATGATTATGTAACGCGATTGAGTAGAGTTCCACGTGGTCAAGAATATTCGGATGATTTCAAAATTAGTTTGGAACCAAATTGGGGCCTAGATGCGGTAATGGACGGGTTACGGACGCTCAATTATTGGGGGGATAAAGGAAGCATAGAAAGCATCCATTTAGTCTACCCCGAATATGGAGATTTCGATGATAATCCGGAAGTAATTACAGAAGTAAAGGTTGGTTCTGACGCAAATATGGGTGATTATTCTACAATAAGTGGATTTATTACTGCAAGAAATGTTGGCCCTTTCATTTCTCCATTTATATTTGACCGGACGCCGCCAGAAATTGATGTTTATGTCTCTTCTTCTACTTTTTCACCACGACTATCTCAAGACCTCGGCATAACCTTTACTATTACTGACAACTTGCTCTTTCCTTTAAGAGATGTTAGCTTGAAAATTTATGATTCGAGCAATAAACTGGTTACAACTCTTTATGAAAAATCATCCGATTCTCCTGCCACAAAGACATTTACCTGGGATGGGAAAGGGAGCGATGTCTATAATGGAGGTCAACTAGTAAGCGATGGAAAATATACTTATTTAATTCAGGCAAAAGACGGAGCTGGTAATCCAAGTTCATTTTCGGATACTATAATTGTGGATACCACTCCGCCGGAAATATGCGACGGTTCTCTATTAATATTCCCTGCCAATCATTCTCATCCTGAGACCTTTACCACAAATGATGATGGTATCCAGATGGCTTTCAGTTTATTGGATAACCTATCCAGTTCAGTGAATATAGAAATGGTAATTGAATCGACTTCGTTTGGGCCTTTAGTGACTCGACAGAAGGCTTACACGGTGACAACTGCGCTCCAGAGTATCAGAGAAGAGTGGGATGGAAAGGACGACCAAGGCAATTACTTACCTGATGGGACTTATAAGATTACTCTTATTGCCACTGACCTGGCAGGGAACACAAGCGAGCCCCTCGTTCTTCCCATGTTCAGTATTGACCGGACTCCATCCCGTGCTACAACTCTCTATGTAGATAACTTTATTTTCACTCCAGATGACGGCACGAATAATCAGGGAGACGGTTATCAAGATAGTGTGACACTACATTATATCCTTTCAGATGAAGCTTTAGTCTCAGTAAGAGTTGAAGATGTCCTTGGAAGAACTATTTTAAGTATTAGTGAGGGAAGTGACTTCAGGACGGAGGGGGCTCATCTCTGGGACGGTAAGGTCAATGGTGATTTTGTAAGCGATGGTTCCTATATTTTCAGGATAAAGACAACCGATGATGTGGGGAATATTGCTTATGGTAATATCGCTATAATCAAGAACCAGATTCCTGCTGAAATAATCTTTCCTCCTAAAGACGAGGTTCCAGTTAAGGTTAGCGGACTTGTGAGTATTAAAGGCATAGCGCTCGACCCTGGAATAAATAATCCTACCAATTTTAAATGGTATAAGGTCTGGTATCGAGAGGGGAAAGATATTGACTTTAGTCTCCCAGAAAATGACCCGCTCAATGCTGACTCCATTTTGTGGCATCCAGTACCCGTTCCTGCCTATAATCAGAATGCTCTAGATCCAGACTATCCGAATTCTAATGTTTCCTGGCGAGCAGTTGCATATACTACTTTGGCAACGTGGGACACAACGGGTTTAACCTCGGGCAGTTACTACACGCTCCTTTTGGTTACTGAAGATGAGGAAGGTAACTCCAGTTACGATTTCGTCACTGTAGAAGCTGACCCCACTATTGACAATACCTCACCGCAGATTGCTATTACTCATCCATCCGACCTTTCAGAATTCAGAATAGTCTCGGATACTTCTACTTTGAATATAACTTACGATTTAGTCCAGAGTGGCGGCAAGCAGGCTGATGTCAGCTTCGTAATATTTAAGATGAGTGATGATGGCTCGGATTATGGGCCGATTGTTTATCATCGGGATTACCTCTCCAGGAGTCAAGGAGGGACATTGTGGTGGGATGGTAAAGATAATTTAAGACGATATGTTGAGAATGGGCGATACAGGATTCGGCTCACTGCCAGAGATAGTGATTGTCTGGGAGGAACTGTAGCCCAGGTAGATATTATGGTTAAGGTGATTGTCACTGAGCCGCTTAAGATTGTCAAGTTTGCTGCCTCAGATTCGGTTATCAATGTTGGAGGTACTGTAGAAATAATCTGCGAGCTGTCTAAAGAGGCATCTGTGACAGTAACAATTTATGATGCCTCGGATAATCTGGTGGAGACCCTGGTTGATTCGGTGGTAACTCCAGGGGAGGTGGAACAAAGGGTTAACTGGACTAGTCAGTTAGAGGGATTATATACTTGCAGGATTGATGCCATTGCCACAGATGCTGAAAAGACAAAGGACGAAGCGTCTCTTTCCTTTGCAGTGACTGATGCTGGTGTAGGGACAGGAATTGGAGAGGTCACTTCGCCAGCCGATGGCTCCATTGTACAAGGATTCTCTAATTTTAGCTGGGTTGCCGCCGCCCAGGGAGAACATTATCCTCCTCAGCTATTTGTCGCGACGGTTCAGGCACACGGATACCAGTCCTGGATGGAAACTGACTGGTCAGGCGGGAATTACACTCTGGCTAAAGATGTTGATACAGTTTCAAGACCCGGGGAGATAAGACTTCCCGCCTACAAGTGGGTGCAGACTGCAAACGCCGATTTCAATGCTGGTACAAAAGAGATTGTTGAGGTTATAAACAACAATGTCTATTTAGCTAGGACCCCTACGTATAATCTTAATAAGCGTGCGAGAAATGAGTATACCTGGGAAGAATGCATAGAGCCTGCTAATATGTATGCGTGCATAGATGAAGATGTCTCGGGCTCTTCTGTATTTGAAGGAGACGGGAATGACCATCCCAAATTGGTAATTAAATGGGATAAGCCCTATCTTGTTAATAAGTTAGTCTATGACTGGTCGTGTAGCGAGCATGGTGACCCTGGTTCATTCTCCACACAACTCTACAGGGGTGACAATGTTGTGTGGAGTTACTCTTTTGACATTCCTGACACGGGCTACCAAACGGGTGACGTAACAAAGACATTTTCTCCAGTGTGGGCAGATAAGGCTTACTTTAAATTTACCGTGGTGAGCCATGGCGTATTCACAAGGAATGTTAAATTTTGGGTTTATAAGCTTTACTACTATGAAGTTCCCTATTATAGAAGGGGCAACATAGTATCAAAAGTTCTTGATACAGGAGGTCCTAGCCCTGTTTGGGGGAATTTTGAGGCGACGGTTGGAGGCGTAGATGGCAACAATTATATTCAATTTTATACTCAGGTGTCAGGCGATGGTAGTAACTGGGATAATTGGGTTCGGGCTTATCCGGACAGCAAAATCTCGTCTGCTTCAAAGCGATTTATCCGCTGGATGGCAGATTTTTATGGCGATGGGCTAAGGACACCTGTTTTAGCCGATGTTACGATAAACTGGAGACCTCCGAGTGGACATCTGGTTTCTTTAGCTCACGACTGTGGAGACGAGCCAACTTCTTGGGGGAAATTTGAAGTGTGGGAGAGTAAACCTGGCGGGACTGATATTGCATATTATACCCAGGTTAGTGAGAATGGTATGGATTGGGGACAGGAGGTACGCGTTGACCAGGGACTCATTCAATCAGACTTAAAGCCATATATAAGGTGGCGAGCCAGTTTATCGACTAACGATGGCTTGTCTACACCCGCTGTGAGACAGGTCAACCTTTCGGCATACTGGGAACCTATACTGCCGATTGGGGCTCAATGTTGGTTCGGACATCCTTATGATAGTTCTGACTTGGCTTCTCTATTTCCTATTTCAGGAGGATTTGCCCGAACTCCACCATTCTATTCTATTGTGTCCGATAGTAATTCGCTGGTCACTAAGTCCATTACTAATGAGAATGGGTATTATCAATTGAGGGCAACGACGGATGAATCATATGAGTGGAGTACGGCAGAAGACCAGGGATTAAGTGAGGGGAAAATTGTAAGTATGAATAATGAGTTCAATAATAGTCTCAACCATGAAGATTTTATCCTTGAGTCTCCTCCACTCACTATTTCATCGAGTTATCCCGATGTGAATATGTGGGTGGGTGATGAAGTTAAGAATAAATATACTTTCTGGCGGGATGAAGAAGGGTCTCTCATTGATAATCCTTATGTTTCAGTTAACACAAATAGCTGGGACATTCGGCTTGTCTATCCCGATGGAACTAAGAACATAGACCTCATAGTAAATAGACAGGCTGATAAACCATCAAATACCAATCCTACTGCCCTTGACGATGACTTTACAGTGAAACTATCATCTAATGCAGCACCGAAAGTCTTTTTAGAGTTAAAAGGAAATACTTCAACGCTCTCACAGGGTTTTAAAGGATATTCACTGTTCTATAAGAAACCAGATGAGGTTACATGGAAGTCCATACCCTCTGCTTCAAAATCACCAGTAACAAATAGTGGAATGCTTGGTTGGTGGGATGTTACCGGGCTAAATGGAGAGTACGTTGTCAGGCTGGTTGTGCTTGACGATAGTGGGACTAAAGAAGTTGTCAAGAATGTAATCATAGGAACTAAAGTTCCCGGTGCAGAAGCAACTGCCTCACCACCAAATTATGTGACTTCACCCTACAACAAGGCTTTCCTTTCTTTTCCGCCGGACGCATTAGAGAAGGATACAATAGTCACTATTACACCGGTGAGGCTGGAAGATACAGGAGTCTCTATTGACCTTAATATGCCTCATCCGATCGGAGCTTTTTATAAGCTACAGCCTAAGAATATCCCGTTCAAGAAAGATCCTGCCGGCAATGTGCTCTACCCTGCTTCTTTTTCCGTAAGATTTACCTATGAAGAACTTCAGGGCATAGACCCGGCACATCTGACAATCTATCATATCAAAGATGATGGCAGTCTGGAATCTTTAGATGTGAAAGTAGTCTATGACGAAAACGGAAATGGCCAATTTGACCCTGGAGAAATTGCGACAGTTACCAGCCCAATAACCAGTTTCTCATACTATTTGGTTATTCCAATGATTTTAACTCCTACCCTTGACCAGATTCCCTCACCAACAAATCAAAAATCTGCAACTCTAACTGGTCAGGCTCAAAATGCTTCTTCGGTCGAGGTTTTCATAAATGGAGCATCGATAGGAAATGTTGATGTGGACGGTGACGGAAAGTTTAGCATACCTGTCTCTCTTGTGACGGGAAGTAACCGGATTACCTGTATTGCCACAAGATGGTTCAATAATATTAAAACAATGAGCAATCCTTCGGCGCCGGTTGAGGTAGTTTTAGATGTTACTCCGCCGGAGATTACCGATGTTTATGATTTTCCGGATCCTTTTACTCCCAATGGTGACGGAATTAGAGATAGTGCTAAGATATTTTACACCTTATCAGAAGAATCGCTGGTAGAGCTTAAGATATATAAAGACGAAATACCGGTTAGAACGCTCGTTGATAGTTTAAAGATAGAATCCGGGCCACACAGTGAGGTCTGGGATGGTAAGGATAATGAAGGTTCACTGGTAGAAGAAGGAACGTACACTTATAAAATAGATACCACTGACCTGGCTGGTAACACTGCCCCTCAAGAAGAAGGACAATCAAAAGTTAGTTACCAGACTATGGCTCCACCAGCGCCCATCCTATTGGCTCCTCCTAATGAGGAATATATCAATTCCACCACTCCTACGTTCCAAATTTGTCCCGACGAGACTGTAGAACGGCAACTGAGATACAGCATAGAAATAAGTACAGATGATTTTAAGACAGTTTTCAGAAGATATGACCAGACCGTCTCCACTCAAGGCTGGACAATAGCAGGTGAAATTATCCAGTATACAGTTAATCGGGAAGATGCTTTAGGAGATGCCATTTATAAATGGAGAGCATTCTGTTATGATGACGTTCAGTGGAGCGAACCTTCAGTCGTCTGGACATTTAAATTAGACATGGAGCCGCCACCGAAACCAAAATTATTGTCTCCGGAAGACGGTGCCTCGGTCAAAAACCCAAGACCAACATTTGACTGGGAAGATGTGGTGGATACTGTTTCGGGATTAGACTGCTATGAGATACAGGTTGACAATAACCGAGACTTTGAATCGCCTGAATATAGAGCTATAGTTACTGGCTCTCAGTTCATCCCTCAAACTGACCTGGCACAAGGCGACTATTACTGGAGGGTGAGAGCAAAGGACAAACTTGACCATTATAGTGACTGGACTGACCCGTGGAGACTGACAAGAACTAATTCGCCTCCACAGGTGCCGGGCCTGATGAGTCCAGAAAATGGAAAATTTATCACGACCGAATTTCCTACTTTTCAGATCTTTCTTACTGACCCGGACAACGACTCTTTGAAATGCAAAATTGAGATAAGCACAGATAATTTTAAGACAATAGATAGGCACTATGACCAGAACATTTCCACAACAGGATGGAAAGTGGTCGAAGTTCCTTCATCCCCGAAAGGATTTGTTGTTGAATACACTATTCAGCCGGGAGATGAATTGGCAGAAGAAATCTACCATTGGAGAGCTTCTAGTTATGATGGGACTATTTGGAGTGACAATTCTCCTGTCTGGAATTTTACTCTGGATACGAGTTCGCCAACAATATCGGTGGCTTCCCCTAAAAAAGGAGAGGTTTATAATGCCAGGCAGAAAATGATAAATATAGACTTTACTGTTAGCGATTTAGATTCGAATCCAACCGTCAATGCCTATCTCCAACACGGAGATAATGTTCGAATCGCTGTATCTTCGGGGGAGATGATCGAACCCTTAGATATTGATGAAGGTTTATGGAATCTAATTGTACAATCAACAGATTGGGCAGGTAACGGCTCTTCTACGGTAATAGGCCCATTCGAGGTAACCCATGATATTAGACCTCCTCGCACCTCTATCGTTGTTGGAGAACCTAAGTATGGTCAAGAGCCTGTCTATGTTACAAGTGATACAGAGTTTGCTTTATCTGCTGTTGATGATTACTTAACTATAGGAGATGGTAAAGGACTGGGTATATCTCTAACAGAGTATTCAATAGATGGAGACAAATGGACAACCTGCACGGGAACATTTACTGTCACTTTAGCAGAAGGTCCGCACACAATATATTATAGAAGTGTTGATAAGGTGGGACTCAGAGAAGAAACAAGGTCACTGGATATAGTGATAGACAACAAAGTTCCTCAAATAATACTCATTGCTGAAGGGAGTCTATCTACTAATGGAATGGATAATTTTGCTTCTCTTTCCTGTGAATACAGGTTAGCAGTGATGGGAGATTCTTCCTGGGTTGACCACACCGAATTAAAAGTGAATAACGAAGACTGGAAGACATACACTGCTCCCTTCAGGCTCAATACTACTGGAGACCATATAATAAGATACAGAATTGTCAGTAAGACGGGCAATCGGGAAAAAGAGAGTGTCTTCAAGGTATTTGTCGATAATACCCCTCCGGAGACGACAATTAATTCGAGTCCTCCTCTGTACAATGCGATTTATGCTTCCACTTCCACGATTTGTTCCATAGGTGGTATAGATCCTTTAGTGGATGGAAAGGCTTCAGGCATAGCAGAGATAAAATATAGAATTGATGGGAGTGAGTTCGAAACTTACCACAAAAACTTTCCCTTACCCGGGGGCGAGCACACTGTCTATTACTATGGCCGGGACAATGTTAATAATGTTGAAAAACCGAATCCTTTCAATGTGTTTGTGGACACTGTCCCACCGCAGACAACGCTCACTCGCAGTGAATCCCTCTATGAGGATGGAGAAAATATTTTTGCACCTATTTCTTGCACATATTCATTGGAATCTTCCCAGGATTTCTCTGGAGTAAACCGTATCGTATTCAGCTTAGACGATGGCGATTGGAACATATACACCTCTTCAATATCTTTTTCTACAGAAGGAAAACATACAATAAAATACAAGGCTGTAAGCAATACTGGTGTATGGGAGGACGAGAAGAAGTTTCAGGTTATTGTAGATGCGAAGGGGCCCAAGGTAAAGTCAGTCTATCCAGAGAATGGCGCATATGTAAGGGCACCTGACCTGACGGCTATAAGGGTATGCTTTGGTGAGTCTGTGAAAATAGGCGATGATGAGTGGGGGAGAGGCCTGTCTGTTTCTGAAGTAAGGAAGGGTGTAGTCGTTTCTGGTGAGATTAAATATGATAATGCAGAATACACCCTCTCCTTCACGGGAGGTTTTGAGGATCACACTCCGTACAGTATAAAGTTAACTTCAGAGATTAAAGATAGGGTGGGTAATCCATTGAAAGAGTTCTCCAGTTCGTTTACCACATTGATGCTTAAAGAGAATGGAGGAAAGGTGGAAGAAGGAGAGGTTAGTTTGGAAATTCCGCCCAATGGACTTCCCCAGGATGCAGTGATTATCGTAAGCAAAGAAGAAAACGAAATAGTGAATAGAATACCACGGCCTCTTCAGTCGCTGGAGAAAGACAGATTATACCAAATCGTTGCCTACAACCAGGACCATCAAGAGATTCAACAAAAGCTCAAGAAACCGATGGCAATGAAAATATCGTATGGGAAAGAGATTAACTCCCAGACGAAAGAGACGAATGAAGTTGAAAGAAGCAGTATCGACCCTAAAACCTTAAGGCTTTACTGGTATAACTCTGAAAAAGGAAGATGGGAACTTGTGGGAAATTCGAAGAACGACATTTCAATAAATGAAGTTACAGCGCAGGTGGAAGGGTTTGGCAGGTATTGCCTGATGGGCTTTCCTCCATTTGGAGATTCATTGGACTACTTGACAAATTATCCCAATCCATTCCCTGCTTTTGGCAGGAATGACACCACTATTGAGTATTATCTCAAAGACGATGCGGATGTAGCAATAGCAATATATGACTTGATGGGCAATCTGGTAAAGACCTTTGAGATAAGGAGAGGTGAAAAAGGTGGTAAGGGCGGAGACTTGAACCAGGTTAACTGGAATGGCCGGAATGGAAGAGGAGATAAGGTTGGCAATGGTGGTTACATCTGCCGTGTCCAGATACACGATGGCAAGCGAGTAAAATCGAAAACCCGAAAAATCCTAGTAATAAAATAAAAAAGGGGACAGGCTACTTTTTTCATCCATAATCGTCTTTCTCTCCCCTTGGGGGAGAGGGTAAAGGGTGAGGGGTCAAACTTTTGTTTGACACTCCACAACCCAAGAGGATAATAGGATGGTACGGTTACTACTAATCTCATTTTCTGCTTTGGTCCTTTTGTTTAGCTTTAATCTTTCCCCTGTCTATGCAATGGAACTCGGATGGGCCAGGGAGGATGGCGGAAAACCTGGTGCGTATCTTTCCTGGGGAGCGGGGGCAAGGTCGTTGTCTATGGGCAGGGCATTCGCAGGATTGGCTGATGATGCCTCAGCTACATACTGGAATCCCGCAGGACTGGCACAACTTCAGCAGAAAGAGCTGACCTCTCTCTACTCTATTCTCTGGGAAGATACCAGCTACAGCTTCCTGAGTTATGCCCATCCTTTATCTACCTATCAATCACGAGCCAATTATGGCACCATAGGAGCAGCCGTGGTGAATTTAAGGTCTACAGGTTTTGAAAAGACAGACGACCTAAACAGGGATATAGGCACTGCATCAGATACAGAAACTGCGGGCATTATCTCGTACGGCAGGAAAGTTACCGGTAACCTTATGGCCGGAATAAATTTAAAGATTGTTAACCAGCATATTGATAAGTATTCGGATACGGCTTACGGAGTTGACATCGGACTTTTGTATAAACCATACAGGCGATGCTCAATGGGAATGAACTTGCGCAATCTCATTCCTCCCAGTCTCAAGCTTAAGAATTCTACAGATAGGTTTCCTCTGGAACTCAGGTTTGGACTTGCTTAAAGGGTTTTTCTTGAAAGATTAACTATGGCAATAGATGGCGATAAGACTGAAGGAAGGTATCTCAAGCTTCATTACGGAGTTGAATTTTTACCTCATAGAGTACTGGCATTGAGGATGGGATTGGATGAGACAGAGCTTGCTGCTGGAATAGGTTTCATGTGGAGGAATTTACAGGTTGATTATGCTTATGCTTATCATGATGCCTGGGGTAAATACAGAGATTTAGGTTCTTCCCATAGGATTGGACTGAGTGTGAGGTTTGGAAAGAAGGAAGTGGCAGGAGCCGCGGGACAAGTCAGTGAAGAAGTAGTCGGAGCGTCAAGCGAAGTTATGGAAGAAGCAGTTGGAGTGTCGAGCGAAAGCTTGACCAGCGACCTCCTGACGCCAACCACTCCCTCTCCGCTGACGGGAGAGGATGAAATCACCTCAGCTATTCCCTCTCCCTCGATGGGAGAGGGTGGGGGTGAGGGTGAAATAGCCCAGACGGAGAAGCCCGCGAGACAAATTTTGCAGGCCGGGATTACAGTTGAAATAGCTCCCTTTGAGAAAATTGAGAGGATAGACGAGAAACATTATTTAACTGCCGAGTCCTATTTTGCTCAAGGAGACTACACAAGTGCTATTAGAGAGTATGACCTGGTAATTAGTTCCTCGCCACAGAGCGAACTTGCCGTAAGTGCAAGTTTGAGGAAAGCGGAGTGTTACTACAATATGAAAAATTATGGTGAAGCTCTAAATCTCTTTAAGGAGTTGTGCGAAAGTTCCCGGGATAGTTTCCTTGCCCCGGAAATACTTTACGGGATTAGCCAATGCTATTTGAAGCAAGGCAAGATAGAGGAGGCCGAGTCCGTTCTGGAGAGTTTAATCAGTTCTTTCCCGGGATATCTTCAGGAAGAGAGACTAAACTACAGTCTCGGTTTAATTCGCTATTATCGGGGAAAGTATGAACCGGCTTTAGAAAGTTTGGGGAAGGTGGATAGTGCTTATGCCGACTATTATGAGGCAAGGTGTTTAGAAGAACTGAATAGAGAACTCCCGGCCCTGGCGAAGTATAAAGAAATTTTAGAGGAGTATCCGGAAAGCGAACTGGTAGACGATGCTCTTTATGGTATGGGAGAGACATTCTACAGGATGGGTCAATACGATTTTGCCATGGATAAGTTCTGGGATTTATTGAAGAGTTACCCGGAAAGTGAACTTGCTCCTTATGCCAGGTTTATGATTGGAGCAAGCCGATTTGGTCAGAAGAATTATTCAAAGGCAATAGAGAACTGTCAGATATTCTTCAGGCTATATCCTGACAGCGAACTCGCAACTTCTACCCAGTATCTGTTGGCTGAGTCGTTAAAGAGTCTAGGGAAGAACAGGGAGGCAATAGAGAACTATCGAGTCATAATTGGCAGTTTCACTTCTTCCGGAGTTGCCAGGCTTTCTCAATACAAATTAGCATACCTATATGCCTCATTGGCAGAATATCAGAAGTCTTTAGAAGAGGCGGAAAAGTTCCTTGGAGTCTTCCCGACAGGGAAGGAGACACGCAGACCGGCTTCCTCTCCTTCGATGGGGCAGCGTGAAATTAGCTCATCTATTCCCTCTCCCTTGATGGGAGAGATTTCCTAAGTTAAGTCAAATGTTTTTTAAAAGGTATTTTTTGTTCTTTGATAAATAATATGGTTATGCTCGCATTTAAGGCCCGAAGATCCTTAATCCTGTATGTT
>Ga0315310_10002174_pt1 | contig 12314 bp, 14 predicted proteins | sample TDP5_MG_FD_203630 | JGI IMG/M metagenome (GOLD analysis project Ga0315310, IMG submission 203630) | Freshwater sediment microbial communities from Lake Towuti, South Sulawesi, Indonesia - TDP5 | ecosystem: Environmental > Aquatic > Freshwater > Lake > Sediment | place: Indonesia: South Sulawesi... | reverse complement strand
TCACGGAAGTGCTGAAAAGACAGAAGTATCATCTTGTCGGCAGACATTCCGCTGTCAAACGATGCAGATGGCTCTATGAAACCCTAGTCCATAACAGACCATGTTACAAGCAGAAGTTTTACGGAATTAAAACACATCAATGCATCCAGATGACGCCGGCCCTCTTTTACTGTACTCAGCAATGTCTATTTTGCTGGAGAGCCCAGAGCGGCGACCTTCAAATCACATGGGACGAAATGAAACTGCCAACATGGGACTCTCCAGAAGCGATCGTAGAAGGAAGCATCAAAGCACACCTTAAAATCTTAAGTGGATACAAGGGCAACCCACAAGCAAACAAGCAAAAATTCAAAGAATCCATAACTCCAAAGCATGCAGCCATAAGCCTGACCGGCGAGCCAACACTCTACAAACCCATAGGAGAATTAATTCAAGCCTTCCACAGAAGACGGTTCACCACATTTCTCGTGTCTAATGGAACCATGCCCTCAGAACTAGCTAAACTAAGCGAAGAGCCAACACAGCTTTACATTTCCGTCTGTGCACCAAACGAAGAAACATTTAAGCATGTTTGCCGTCCCCAAATTCCGAAAGCTTGGGAAAGATTGAACAAAACTTTAGCGCTTTTGCCTAGCTTCCAATGTCCAACTGTGGTTCGAATAACGTCAGTGCACGGTTTCAACATGAAAAATATAGAGGAATATGCCAAACTAATTGAGAAGGCTAATCCGCTGTATGTTGAACCCAAAGCCTATATGCACGTTGGATTCTCCAGGCTTCGTTTGAGTTATGAAAATATGCCTAATCATGGGGAACTGCGTGAGTTTGCAACACAGTTAGCCCACGAAACTGGATATCGCATAGTTGATGAATCACCAGAGAGCCGAGTTGCATTGTTAAGCAAACTTGAAAAGCCCCTTCGATTTGGTAACAATTAGTATTTCTTGCAAATGATTCAAACTCTATTGGCATTTACACGTACTATTGGTTTTTTGTGAATTGTGTGAGAACAAAGCTTAAATAGCTTTTCTAATAACGAAATCTTAAACCATAAATTTAATTGAGGTAGTGACGCATGGTTAGCGAAGGAAGAGGACGCTTGTTCAGAAGGAAAGACGGCAAATACCTGATTTACCTACCAAAGGACTTGGCTGAAGATAGTATGTTTCCATTCAAGGGATCAGACTCCATATTCGTGAAAGTAACCTTCAAGCCTGGCGGAGACCATAAACTGCTCATAGAGACATGGAAAGAACCGGAGCAGCCAGCAACTTAGTAGCAACCCAGAACCACATAATCCTTCATCTTTTTTTTCTTTAGAATACAATAAAATACAACTTCTCCATCTTCTATCCTAAGTTGAAAATGGTGCCAGTTCCATGCCCTCGTTAAAGATTGTCCTAAAAGAAATAAGAAACGAACTCAAAGAAAAGGAAAAAGTGCGAGAAAACGCTCAGAAAGGCATGCGAAAAGCAACAAGTCTCTCCAAGCAAGCGATACTTATGACTCACCAGAAAAAGTTGAAGGAAGCAAGAAAGTTCATCGAAAAAGCGAACCAAATTATTTCAAAGCTTAGTGATCTATCAGCCAAATATCCCGAGCTCATCTACACCGGCATGTTCAACATTGCACTTCAAGAATATGCGGAAGCCAACATCTTCCTAAAGCTGATCGAAGAATCAAGATTTCTGACACCAAAGGAAGTCAATGTGCCTTCAGTGGACTACGTACTCGGATTAGCTGACGTTATAGGGGAATACAGACGCTTAACCTTAGATGCTTTACGCGAGGGAGAAATAAAAAAAGGAGAAAGATGCTTGCAGACAATGGATGAAATCTACATTGAACTCATGGCTATGGATGAAGCTTACATGCTGGTTCCAGGCCTTAGAAGAAAGTGCGACATCGCCAGAAAAATCATTGAAGCCACGCGTGGAGACATAACACAGGAAATGCGGAGAAACACGTTGGAGAAACATTTGAAAAGATTCGAACGATACGCAAAAGAAAAAAGCTGAGCCCATGGGCGCAATCACCGTAAAACCCATGTTCTCAGTTGAAAAAGCTCACAAAACACAGTTGCGATTGTCCCAAAAAATTGTTTTGGAAGACCAGCTTCCCAAGAGAATTCGTTTTGCTGGCGGTGTCGATGTGGCCTATGCTAAAGAAAGATCTATCGGGGCAGTAACAGTTTTGGATTACGATTCTCTGGAACTCGTGGAATCTCAAATAGCTTTCTGTAGAACTCGTTTTCCATATGTCCCAACTTTACTTTCCTTCAGAGAGGTCCCACCGGCAATTCTTTGCATTAGAAAACTACGTCTGCAGCCTGATGTTTTCCTTGTCGATGGGCACGGCTTTGCTCATCCCTATCGTTGTGGGTTTGCAAGTCATCTAGGTATCATGATAGGCAAGCCAACCATAGGTGTAGCTAAAAGCAGGTTGCTCGGCGAAGTTGGAGATGTTAAAGTCGAGGAGGGCATCATTCCTCTGGTGCATAATGGCGAAGTTGTCGGTGCAGCGGTTACAACGAGCCGTGGATGCAAACCTGTTTATGTTAGTGTCGGACATATGGTTTCATTGGAAACAGCCATCAAAATTGTTAAGCATTGTGCACGCGACAACCGTATTCCTGAACCGATATTCAAAGCTCACAAGATCGCAACAGAAGAAAAAAGAAAAGCCAATCTTACCTCAGTAGCTAGCAAGGCTTTTGAGGCCTGAAAGTTTAGGTTTTAGCAGAATGTCGCTTTGCTGTCAAAGGCAACTCTTCAGCGATCGTTTTGTTTAACCCCTTTTAATATTTTTAGCATTTTTCTTGAATTCATGAGCATTGCATGGTCGTTGTTAAAAAAGACATAAGCCTTTCTTGGCTTGCGGTTGGTGATCTTCCGTGCCACCTCCTCTAATTCTTCATCGCTATAGAGATGGGCATACCACTCGGTTCTTCCATGCATCCTCTCATAGACTAAGCCATTTGTGTTGAATACGTCAAGAGGAAAGTCTGGGGAATCAACACTCACCCAAGTTAGTCTCAACCTAGAAGCCCAATTTATAAATTGCTTGTCGAACCATTTGGAGTTTCTGACTTCAAGTGCGAATTTTTCTTCAAGTTAGGTTTTCTCAAAGAAATCTTCTATCGTGCAGACGGATTTTGGCGTTATAGATGGTGGTAGTTGAAACAAGAAAAAATCTATATTTGATTTTAAGGGTGTGAAAAGATCGTGAAACTTCACCCATGACTGCAATGCCCTATCGCTGAACTTTAAAGTATGCGTTATTAAACGGTTAACCTTAACCGACCATCTCAAACCTTTACCCTTCTTGGCCCACGATCTGACCATGCTGGGGAAGGGAAAACGATAAAAACTTGCGTTCAACTCAACAGCATTCAAGCCTGAATTCACAACATACCAATCAAAATTTCTTTTCTCGTTCCATAAGTAAAACCAGCCCGAAGTACCTACATAGAATTCCAAATCAACCACTCTATTCCAAGAAAGAGCTTCTGCAATAAAAGAAGCTTATCATTCACAATTTCACCGAGGCACTTCAAATTTAAGTACAACACAAATCATTGACATCTTAGGTGCTTAATGTGTCTAAGACTTTCAAACCTCTAATATTTGCAGACACTCGCGAAAGTTTAGATGTCAAAAAATCACTAGTTGAACTCGGGTGTGAAGTTGTTGAAAAGACTTTATCCCCTGCTGACTTTGTGGTTTCACAAGATTATGCAGTTGAAAGAAAGGAACTGCGTGACTTCTTCCGCTCGATATTCGATGGCAGACTTTTGAGCAGGTTGAAAGGCTAGTTGAAGCCTATGAGAACCCATTTCTATTGGTTGAAGGCGACTTAGTTCGGGCTTTGAAGTCTATCCGCAATCCCATGGTGTTTTGGGGCGCTATCACAAAAATTATGGCTGATCATCACATTTCCCTGATATTTACTCCAAATGAGTGAAACACAGCCATGTTTCTTCGCAACTTGGCCGAAAAACTGCAACGAGAACAGAAAAGGAAAATAACTGTGAAACACAAGCCTAAGACTTACACGATGAAGCAAAGGCAACTATTGACGGTGCAAAGTTTACCAAAAATAGGTCCTGAAAGAGCCGAATTCCTACTCAGAAAGTTTGGGAGTGTTAGGAGTGGCTTTCAAGCGCCGAAAAGGGACCTATTTTCTGTTAAAGGATTAAGCGAAAAAACAGTTCAAGGAATATTAGAGCTTCTGGATACCAAATATCCTGGTCTAGAACAATAGCGGTTAATACACTAGACAACGGTCCGGACATAAAAATTGTTTTATTCTAAATGGGAAAAGATAAGAAGGGGGAATGTCGTATGGCAGAATTTCATGTTCTTTTTTATCCGTTTGAATATAGAGTCATGTTTTACGAAGGTAATGCTGTTCTAATATCATCTAAGAATGCTTTTGCAGAAGCGGCGTTTTTTGATAACATAACAGCACACGATAAAACTTTTGGTAATTGCTGGTCCATAGTTGGGTCATGTACGACTTCGCTTATTAAGAATGGAAATTCCATTTTAATTGTTGACCCAGGTTCTCCTCAGATAGGCGGTTCGGGCGCGCTGAAAGCTAGGCTTGCTCAGCTTAAATTGAGGGTTGAAGATGTTAGTTGTGTTGCCAACACGCATTTGCATAGCGACCATGTAGGTAGCAACTTCATCTTTCGCGGAAAACCTCTCTTAATTCATAAGAATGAAATAAAGTCTCGCAATCTTACCGAGATAATGCGAGCCTACATTGCACCCATGGAAGTTAGAGAAATAAAAGGCAACACTCAGGTAACAGATGACGTTTCGATAATTGAAACTCCTGGACACACGCCGGGCAGCGTCACCGTGATGGCTAATACTCCACAAGGACTAGTTGCTATAGCAGGTGATAGAATAATGGCAAAAGAACATTTCCTAGAGAGAAGGCTACCCGAATGGGAACCAAATAAAGAGCAAATATTCAAAATGATGGATAGGATTGAAAGCTTCAAACCAAAGATAATAGTGCCTGGTCATGATTCGCCCTTCAATTTATAGTTTTCTAGAAAGTTTCTCTCTCAATTGTGGAAAGCACTTTACTTTTAATCCGATTAGAATTGTTCTTTGGGCTGGGTCATAGTCCACAATAATTTTCAGAAAAGGCAAATAGGGAGAAAAGACAACCGCTAAGTGAGGAGTGAAGCCAAATTTGCTCAATCCTAAACTCAGAGTGTTGGCCGACAAGATTCGTGAGGAGAGCCTTCGAAAAAAGGTTATTGGGCTGCTGGAAGATCCAACATTTGAAATAAACGGAAAAAAATATTCCGGTTTACAACTTGATGTTTCGCCAGCCGGGTTGTCACATCACCATTGCTACCCGGGCGGTTATATCGAGCATGTTGTTTCAACAGCAAACCTCGCATTGGCAATGTGTAACTCTGTGGAAAAGGTTTACCATGGAAAAGTGAATCGCGACCTTGTTATAGCGGGCGTTTTGTTGCATGACATTTTCAAGCCCGCCACTTACGCTGTGAATGAAAACGGAAGCTACAGTCCAACAGGTTTGGCTGACTACTTAGATCACTTATCCATTGTAATTTCAGAACTCGTTCGAAGAGGCTTTCCAATAGGGTTAGTTCATGTGGTGTCTGCCCATCACGGATACTATGGCCCAATCAGGCCCCATACGATTGAAGCTTTGATTTGTCATTTAGCGGACTTAACAGATTCACGACTGAACGGTGAAATCTTAAGTGCAGCAACCCATCTTGCGAGAAAGGCTGTTGGTGAAGAACTGCCCAGATTAACCTCGAAGGAGGCTTTCGAAATAGTTCACTCGAAAGCTGTCGAAGGCTGGGAAGGAGTAACAAAAACAGTCGAAAGGATAAAACAGAAGCGAAAAACACAATAACAGTTAATAGTAGTTAGTGCATGAAAATCGTAAAATGGTGACTGTCAAAGATGGAAATATCATTTGACGAATTTCAAAAGTTGGATTTACGTGTTGGAAAGATAATAGAGACAAATCAGATTCCAGGTTCACGAAATCTCATAAGAATGATTGTTGATTTTGGGACAGAGAAAAGGCAAGCGGTTGCTGGACTTTTACAGTGGTACAAACCGGAAGAACTTGCTGGCAAGAAGTGTGCCTTTATCCTAAACCTTCAACGCCGAAAACTCATGGGCGTAGAATCTCAATGCATGATATTAGCCGCCGAAGACAATAAAGGCAACGTTATAGTTCTACAACCTGAAAAGGACATTGCGGAAGGAAGCAAGATTCACTAGATTGGGTAACGCATTTAACTAGGCGATTTAGTTATAGTCTTCGCTTTTTCTTCACTTCCGACAAGATACTCAACCATTTCCTCGTCTAAATCAAGCCATTTTGCAAGTCCAGCAGCCATCGCCTCATTATTTTTGAAGATAATTCGCAGATATGGGAGAATTTCTTTTGAGGCTCTGATAGCTGAGATGTGGCATTTTCGCTTGATCTTGAGTCCTATGTTTAACTGCATTGCCCGTTCAGCCTTCGATCTCGATAACATTTGTATGCGATCTGGGAACTTAAACGGTATCCAACCATGAACTCTGGTGTTTTGCCTGGCCATCGCCACTCCTGCGGTCATATAGTCAATTACGTAGCGTGTGAAGCTCCAGTCTTGAGTGGAGCGGATCCTGCCGCGATAAACGTCTGCCATTGAGAGTGCATCCATGGCCATGGCTAGGTCATGTGGGTCAGTCAGATGTGCTGGAACATTTTCGTATATCCATTCAAAAAGCATATCAATGTCCACATCAGCCATGTCCGCTGCGCGTTTTGCGCTGACGCAAGTCCTTCCGTATAATATCATCCTTAACACATTGAAAATAGTGTCTTGCCTATCACGGTAGCCAAGCCATGACACGTCCTCGTAAGTTAGCCTTCTCTTTCCTTGTGCCAGAGCTTGAAGGTCATTCACTGCGGAACGAACATCACCCTCTGAGCGTTGAGCAATAAACTTGACTGCGGTTTCTTCAGCTTGAATTCCTTCACGTTCGCATATACGTTTTAAGTGTTTCAAAACTTCGCCGACTGGAGGTTTCTTAAACTCTATAAGGAGGCAGTAGTTGCGAAGATTCGTGAATCGCGGGTCATAGGCGTTGTTAGCAATCAAGATTATTGGAGATTGAGTAGTCTTCACGATATCTGTTATTGCTTTCACTCCGCCCCGATCAGCTGTTCCAGTTAACCCATCCAACTCATCTAAGAGAATTATTCTTCTTCCACCAAACAGCGAACTGTATTGCGAAGCTAAACCCGCAAAACGGTTTATGGCATCTTCTGTTCTGTAATCGCTTGCGTTTTTCTCAACAAACTCCATTCGGAAGTCATTAGCCAAAGCTTCAACAGTGACTGTTTTACCAATGCCTGCAGGTCCATAAAGGAAAACAGCCCTTCTTTTCGGGACGGCCTTCTCCCAAGACTTCACCCAGTCAACAAACTTTTGAACTGCTTCCTTGTTTCCAATAACCTCCGCTAGGGATTTTGGTTTATGCTTAACTGCCCAAGCAGCATACAACCCTCTACACCTATTTTGTCTTTCCTAATTCATTGCCAGCTTCGACAAGTCTAGCTAAAAGAGCGCTCAGCTGGACTTCTTGATCAGCGCCCTCGACAAGTCTGTAATCTATTTCACCCACAATGTCAGCCAGTTTTATCTTCCACTGTTCAGGGATATCACCTCTAAAGATTTCTGTGTGAATTTGTCGGATGATGTCGCTTCCAGCCACACCGTATTTTTGTATCATGTCGCGCAGTTGTTTTCTTGCTTCCAAAAAGTTGCCTTCCATTGCTACCTCAATCATTTTCTGTACATCAGCTGGGCTAGCCCTCCCAGTGATTGAGTAGACAACTTTCGCATCCACAGGTTTGTTCAATGAAGCAGCAGCTTGCAGCGTATTTATTGCTCTTCTCAAGTCTCCACTGCAAACTTCAAAAACTGCATCCAACCCATCCTTCAGAAGCTTCACACTCTCATTTTCTGCGATATACTTCAAATATTTATCATGTTCCTCCCTTGGCAAAAAAGTGAAACGGAAAGGCGCACAACGAGATTGAATAGGCTCTATAATCTTTCCACTATAATTTGCACACAAAATGAATCTACACGTTTCTGTATAACGTTCCATCGTTCGCCTCAACGCTTGCTGAGCATCGGCAGTCATGTTATCTGCTTCATCCAATATCATTATTTTAAATGGAATTTCACCAATAGAGCGAACCCTCGCAAATGTTTTCACAGTTTCCCGAACAACATTAATTCCCCTCTCATCGCTGGCGTTTAACTCCATAATGTGTTCTCTATAAGCATCACCATAGAGGTCTCTCGCCAAACAAAGCGCCGCCGTGGTCTTTCCAGTTCCAGGCGGTCCAGCAAAAATACAATGTGGAACGTTCTTTGATTTAACAAAGCTCTTCAAGCGTTCAACTATCTCTTTCTGATTAACCATGTTATCCAGTGTTTTAGGTCTATACTTTTCGGCCCACATCTCAAAACTCAAATGGAAAAGCCTCCTCTATAGCCATAATAAATCAGGATGGCTAATAAATGCTTACAGTATAATAGGATAACTTTGTTACAATAAAGCCACTGTTGTGGTTTAAATTTCGTTTCTCTTGTTACTTTTTTCTTTTTCAAGGAATCCTGTGAGTAACATGGCATATTCGCACGCTATCTGGCAATACCGCCAGCATTCAAAAAGCGCCTATCAATAAATCGTCTGCACATACCTTTTGGGCTCAAATTATGAAGTATTTGGGGCAGAGTTCTGCCTTCTCGACCCAAAAGGATACGCGCAAGTCCTTGACTCCAGGTATTTTGGATATGTCATTGCCTACCTTAATTAAATGTTCGAAATCTCTGGCTACACCGATAGCCAATAGATCATGGTCTCCCACAGTCTTTGTAGCTAAGATTATGTTTCGCATTTGGATCAACTTTTCCAAAATTAGTGATGAATCGGTGGGAGCAGTCTCATTTGCCAAAATGTGTGCCGGTGAGGTGTCTATCATGAACGCAGCCATGCCATGGTAGCCAATATTTTTCGGATTGATTACTACAGTGGATCCTCGGATTACACCTTCTTCTTGCAGCGTTTTATACCTGCTTATTACAGTGTCTGGCGAGACTCCAAGTTCCTTCGCGATTTTTCTAAAAGATACGCGCGCATTTTCAGTCATTCTTTTAATTATGGAAAGATCAGTTTCATCCATCTCCATCACCGCCTGTTAAGATGTGTGAATTCAAAATTCTCTGGGCAAAGCAATACGTCATCAACCCAGATGCTTGTTGTTACCTCTCTGACGACAGGGTGTCCCTTTATCAAATCTTTTACTTGGCTAAGCCGACCTACATTCTTAAGAACTACGATGCAGAATATGTCGTATCTGCCCATGGATGTAGTGGTGAAAACTATTTCTGGTATTCTTTGTATCATTTCCACAACCTCCCTCAAGCGTGGATAGCTAACGTCAATCCCTAAGCTCGCAACGCACTCATAGCCGAAGCTTTTTGGGTTCAGCAGTATCGTTGTCCCTCTGATAATGCCCGCTTTCTTCATCTTTCTGAATCGTTTACTAATTGTATCTGTTGACACGCCACAGTTCCGAGCTATGTGTGCAAAATTGGCACGCGCATCTTTCTGTAAAGCCCTGATAATGGTTACGTCAATCTCATCAATTCTCGTTTTCGAGGTCAAGGTATCCCTCTTATTCTGGAATCCTGTGTTCATAGTCTTATATTATGCTATTTTCGCCTTAAAATCTTATGATGTCGGAAGAACACGACGCTGTCGCTTTCCTTCCGACGCGGTAAGTATTTCGACGCTTTTCATCTTTAAATGTCGACAAGAGAGGCTCCTTAGGCGAACAAAAACGTTAAATATGCCGTCACTGTACTTAAGATGTGGATATCGTTTGAAAATTACGGAAATCATTAAGGAAATTGAAAACAGAAAGGGAGAAGGGGAGTTGATCAAGAAGAGAGTTACTTGTGCCAGCTGCGGAAGCACATGGATTGAACTCGTTGGATTGGTTGTTGGGCATAAAGAGGGAACCGAGGATCTTTGTCTTCGAATTGGCATGGAATCAGAAAATTGCCAAACGTGCAGGCATAGACCTTTGGAGTGTCCCGAGTGTGCCTCAAAAGATGTGTATGAAATAATGTTTGCTGAGGAGAGTTCTGAAGAGGCGCCCCTAAGCTTCAAGGGTATAAAGAGAGTTTCCAGAAGTTCAGATGCTGAGACTCCATGAAATCTTCACTTCCAGCAACAGATGGAGCAGATAATTGACCCGAGAGGCGTTATGAAACTTGGCGGGAAGGGCTTCTAAGTACAACAAGGTCGACGAGATTATCAAAGGTCATTCTTATGAAAAGTCGGCGCTGATAATGATATTGCAAGAAATTGAAAATTTGTATGGTTATCTTCCAGCGTGGGCGTTAAAACATGCATCTGAGAAACTTAATGTTCCGATGATTCAGGTCTACGGTGTAGCTTCATTTTACGATGCATTCCACCTAACCCCACGTGGCAAGCACCTCATTCGTGTATGTTTGGGGACTGCCTGTTACTTAAGAGGTTCTCCCAGAGTTCTTGAGGCTGTGGAAAAAGAGCTAGGTATAAAAGACGGGGAAACGACATCTGATCGCACATTTAGTCTTCAATCGGTCCATTGTGTTGGTGCTTGTGCGCTGGCTCCAGTTATGGTTGTCGGAGAACGCTACTTTGACAAAATGACGCCGACGAAAGTTCGTAGTTTTTTAAAAGCGGGTGCAGGGTGAGAATGAAAAAGATTAGAACTTCTCAAGAGCTCGATTCTCTTCGAAACTCGCTGCTTCAACAGAGAGATCCCAATAAGCCTTGTGTAAGAGTATGCCTTGGAACTGGTTGCCGAGCGCGTGGCAGCGCAGATGTTATGACGTCTTTCAAGGATGGAATTGAGAGGCAAGGTTTAGAAATTCAGGTAGGCTGCAAGCAAACCGGATGTCATGGCTTCTGCGAAAGAGGCCCTGTCATCGTTATAGGCCCAAGAGAAATCTTTTATCAAAAAGTAAAGTCGAGCGATGTTCCTGAGATCGTTTCCAAAACTCTGCTCAATGGCGAGGTCGTTGATCGTCTTCTTTACATAGATCCAACAGGTCAAAAAGCCTTGTATGAGCATGAAGTGCCTTTCTACAAAAAACAGATAAGGCTGGTTCTTGCTAACAATGGGCGAATTGACCCCACAAATATACTTGACTACATTGTTATTGGCGGTTATCAAGCTCTTGCAAGAGCTATTACAACCATGTCTTGCGAGGAAATTATAGATACCATTGAAAAATCAGGGTTACGCGGTCTTGGGGGAGGCGGGTTCCCAACTGGAAGAAAATGGAGGCTATGCAAAGAAGCCTATGGAGAAGTTAAGTTCGTAATTGGAAACGGCGATGAAGGTGATCCAGGCGCCTTCAGTGATAGAAGCCTCATGGAAGCGAATCCTCATAGCATTCTCGAAGGGATGATGATAGGAGCCTATGCCATAGGATCGAATCAAGGTTATCTATACGTTCGCGCCGAATATCCACTCGCATTAAAGACCCTCCAGACGGCAATAGACCAAGCACGAGAATACGGATTCCTAGAGAAGAACATATTCAATTCTGGATTTGACTTCGACATTAAGATAAATCGGGGTGGTGGTGCGTTTGTATGCGGTGAATCCTCTGCGTTGATGGCCTCCATAGAAGGCAAGATGGGCGAGCCCAGAGCAAAATATATTCACACAGTCGAGCGGGGACTATGGAATCAACCAACCAATCTGAATAACGTTAAGACATGGGCTAATGTGCCTTTGATTATTAACAATGGCGCAGACTGGTATGCAAAAATTGGAACGGAGAAGAGTAAAGGAACAGGCGTTTTTTCTCTTGTTGGAAAAGTTAACAACATTGGTCTCGTCGAGATACAAATGGGGACCTCCCTTAAGACGATTATTAACGACATAGGCGGAGGAATAACGGGAGGTAAGAAGTTTAAGGCTGTACAGACCGGTGGGCCTTCAGGTGGCTGCATACCTGAAGAATTACTCGACCTACCTGTCGACTTTGAAAGGTTAACCGAAGCTGGCTCCATGATGGGCTCCGGTGGTATGATAGTGATGGACGAAGATACATGCATGATTGACGTGGCTCGATATTTCCTCGATTTCCTACAGAACGAATCTTGTGGCAAATGTGTTCCCTGCCGCGAAGGAATTAAAAGGATGCTTGAGGTCGTGACCAAGATAACCAAGGG
>Ga0315310_10002172_pt1 | contig 12315 bp, 13 predicted proteins | sample TDP5_MG_FD_203630 | JGI IMG/M metagenome (GOLD analysis project Ga0315310, IMG submission 203630) | Freshwater sediment microbial communities from Lake Towuti, South Sulawesi, Indonesia - TDP5 | ecosystem: Environmental > Aquatic > Freshwater > Lake > Sediment | place: Indonesia: South Sulawesi... | reverse complement strand
AAACATATTTGGATCCAAATACAGGGGCTAGAGGCATCATGCGCACACACATTCAGATAATGCGTCATCCCCCAAATATAAGCGAAATAGGGCTTCTACGGCGAAAATGTCATGACATCTGGAAGATGGAAAAATCTATGAGATCGTTATATATGACTCCTAAGAAAAATGCTATTTCATTTGTTGACTCGCGTCCATCTTCTTCTCGTGATGATTATGGCCGTCGTGAGAGAGGCTACGGCTGTTACCAGAAAGACATACTGTTGGAATCGAGCTCGAATAAGCTCCTCAGTTAGGCGAGTATTTCCACTCTGGAGGTCGTTAAGGTCACTTTGCATCTTCACATAGCGTTCCTTTAGAAGGTTGTACTCTGTTTGTAGAATAGTATAGGTATCATTTAAACGTTTTACTTCCATCATTTTAGCCTCCAATTCGGAGATTAACTGTTCGAGAGAACTTGGTAGTTCATAAACTCCACTTAACGCTTCATCTGCGTATGCATCGGCCTCTAATGCGATGCTTAGTGCGCCTGTGTAATTCATTCTAGAATATTCATGATCAACCATCGTAAGTAAGGTCGTTATGCGGTTCATGAAGTTCGTGATACCATCTTTGGGTTCAATTCCTTTTACAGAGGCTCCCTTTATTTGAATGATTTTTCTATGGAGTCCCATAAGAAGTTTATCCACATGGTTTCTCTGCACAGCGTCTCTATCGAAGACGCTGAAGTTGTATTCGTAGGCGTAGTAGCTCATAGCGGAGTTTACAAAATCCCCTACATCACCGTAGGTATGGGGATGCATTAACCCAAACGCATGGCCTACTTCATGAATCACCGTCTGCGTAAAGCCGAGGCCTCTATCTTGTTGCTTAGGCTCCACATAATTACCACCTAGGAAATCTTTCTGGCTTAAACTAATAAGGATGAGATCTCTGAAAGTTGCGCCCAGTACGGCTCCAGTTTCTGGATCCGCCTTCATAACTAGCCACTTATACTTGAAGGTGAAGTGGGCATCATCGCCCAAGGCGAACGCGAGAACAGGGATCACGTATTCATTTTCGTCTCTTGTAAAGTTCTGGGCGAATCTGTCTAAGTTCTTCTTCAAATATTCGTATATTGGCGCGGCGTCTACGTAGGATATGTTCATACGTGAGAGGAATAGGTATCTGTGAATCCAAGAGTCTAGTAATCCGCGGTTCGTCTTCATAAGACTATTTAGATCTGGATAGTCGGACAGGTTCATAAATCGGACGTTGACCACAACTTCTGAGTAAGGGACTAGACTCTTGATGGCTTCTCTTACGAGGCTTGGATTTATCGTTCTTGTTATCAGCGCAGCCTCTTTTTCTTCGTCGCTTCTGCAATCAAAGATATTCACTTCTATTCGGTATTTCTTGCTAAGCAGTGGATTATAGACGAAGTTTGGAGCTGCTAGGTTGTACACAAACTCCGTTATGTAATCTGCTAGATATTCGTTTATCCACAAGCTACCAATGGACGTGTAGGGATTTACTCCCTGATCGTTTTCCACAACCTGTATTGGAAGGTCATACCATGGGGATACAAAAGTTGGACCGGCGCTTAGGTCCAGAAACCACATTCTTCTTGAACCTCCCCATCCTACTGCTAAATCTCTATACCTTAAATGGTAACCCCTGTCTAAGTCCGTGTAGCTCAAGCCGTAATAATGGGCCTTAACGGGGGGCGGAGTTAAGCCGTAGGTTCTAGCTCTTAGAAACTCCTTGATCTCTTTGTATGAGATGGAGGGTAAGTCTCGTAGGTCTGCTATGAAAAAGACGTAACCGTCCTCTGGAAAACCTCCGAACTCATCCATACGGTCAATAAGCCAGTTCTCCACAGCCCTTGCATCATATACATAAGCCTTGATTTTAGTTGGAATGGTGACAAACCAGTCCTCCGTCTCTTCAAAAAGGTAGAACCAAGGGTTTTCCTGCTCCTTCACTTCTTCTTGAATGGTTTCCAGAAACTTGATCATCTCGGTCCTAAAAGATGAGGATGCGAAAAAAAACTCGTAGGTAAACGTGTAGGAAATGCCCGTTCCCGCTTCATCCATAAGGATTAGGTTCGACTTATTCTGAGGTATGAGAGACTTAAGAAGGGAAACATCTATGACTTCCGAGTTAAAGGAGGGACCTATAAAGATCACCTTAGTCGTCAAGGGAACTACGCGTTTAACCTCCAAGCCGCCTACAACTGTCAATGGGATACTTCCATGCGCAACCGAAAAGAACGTTCCATGTACTACTATCGCGACAAGAATAAGAGGAATTATTCTTCTCATATATATCACGATCCGACTTGGAAAGCCAAAACTCTATTATTCTTCGTGGCATAAAAACTATTTTTTGCATATTTATTCCAAAAGCATAGAACAGGATTGACGTATTGAACTAGCATTTTCTGGAGACGCTCGCAGCTGGTTAACAGTTACAGATTTTCTATAACTGCATATCCCATTAAATTTCCTTTACTATCAAATATGCCTATATCGTGTTCTGACTGTAAGGGTGAGCTGCGATAATCATTATTCGCCCATAATAGTTGTTTATAGGTCTCCTATGGATGGTCGTAGAACGCCCAAAGGATGAGAATGTACTGTGCCTACAACGGAGAAATCTATGGGGAGCATATACAAGGGAAAATTGGAGAAACCGTGTCCATGACTGAAAGTGGTGGCATCTCAACTTCGTCAACTATGATCCGATCTTTACTTCTCCTTTCAGAAGGAGAATTCCTTCTTTAGGGTGGCAAGCCTTTGCGTAGTCCAAGATACTCTCTATAACCGATCGGTGGACACTGACTGATCTTCTCAAGATGAGAGTTTTCCCATCTACATTTGTCTACCTGAACATTCTGGAGAGGCTTAAACCTAAGTTTCTTCCTCGATATCAACTTCCTCGGAAGATTTAATTCTTTATACCTCACTTATCAATTTGGATGAACGTTTATGGTGAATCTTTGGAGCAGCATTCCGCCGGGTGATGATCCACCCGAGGTTGTTAATGCCGTTATTGAGGTTATAAGCCACTCTAGAGACAAGTACGAGTATAATAGGGAGTGGGATGTCTTCGTACTTGATCGAGTTCTTCACTCATCCGTCGTCTTCCCAGTTGAGTACGGCTTCATCCCTCAAACTTGGTACGACGATAATGATCCGCTTGACATAATGATCCTATCATACGAGCCGCTTGAGGTGGGGTGCGTAATCAAGGTGAGACCAATAGGCGTACTAATTCTAGAGGATGAAGAAGGCGACGACCCAAAAATATTATCCGTTCCAGTGAGGGACCCGAGGTTTGACGGCTTCAAAGACATCTCGGATGTTCATCCTCACCTCTTAAAAGAGATAAGGGAGTTCTTCGAAACCTATAAACGGTTAGAGCCAAGAAAATGGGTGAAATTCAAAGCTTGGGAGGAGGCCAAAAGGGCCAAGGAGATACTCAATTATGCCATAAACCTTTACAAAAAGAAATTTACATGAGGTCATTTAGAAACCTAAAAAAATAACGTATATCGTCCAGACGCCTGGTAAAAAAAGCGAGTACTTGAATGGCGAATTCTAGCTAGCTATTCTTTTGGGTTGCCGACGTCGTCTCGACTTCTTTTCTCCCTTTTCTCGACGTATAGAATGAAGACCTTCTCCCAGTCGATCTTAAGCATAGCCACCATAACGACGATGAGAAGCACTACCGTGGCCATCGCTTCCCACCATCCACCTCCGCCGAGGAGATGCTTAATGAACGTGATAGATAGTCTACCTCCCGTCGCGAGGATAAAGCACATCAACATCTTTCCTAAGACACATGGTATGAAGACCTTAAGAAGGCTGTAACGCATGATTCCGAGCGGGATGAAGATGAGGTCATCAGGAAGCGGGGTGAGTGCAAAGAGGAACACTGCCGCTGGTCCATAGCGGTTAAAGATCCTCAGCATGAAGTCTATCTTTCTGCGTCGTTCTTCACTTACTATGGCTCGCCCATAGTAGCCTATGATGTAGCCTGATAGTTCGCCTATGGCTGATCCTAATCCACCCGTGATTGCGATGAGGAATGGATCCAGAAATGGCCCTAAGAGGTACATGACGAGCGTGTATGGTATTGGGAAGATTATTGATGATGCGCCTATTAGGCTTATGAAGAAAACTCCGAGATAGCCGTACTGTTGCGCAAACTGCTCCATCCATTCCCAAAGTTGTTGAGACAAAAGAGCAAAATGCAATAATCAACTCTCCAGACTTTTCGAGAACGTTCAGTCGTATGCTAACGATGGAAAGATTCTATGTTCTTGCCTTCTTCTAGTAGTTTCACAACCTCGTCTACGAATCTAAAGTATGCAGGTTCTCTTAAGTATTGAAAACGAGGTCTTGGGATGTTGATTTTCACTTCTCCCACGATTTTCCCGGGCCGAGGAGACATAACAATCACCCTTTCCGCCATGTATACTGCTTCTTCGACATTGTGGCTCACCATTAATATGCTGTCCGGGGGTGTGGAACGATCTCGCCAAATGTTTAGCACTAACTCGCGGAGGGTTTTGGCGGTAAGCTCATCCAACGAAGAGAAGGGTTCATCCATCAATAAAAGCTCTGGTTTAAGGGCTAGCGCTCTCGCTATTCCGACACGTTGCTTCATTCCTCCTGAAAGGTCGTGGGGATAAGTGTTCTCGAAGCCTTCCAGTCCTACCATTTTTAGGTATTTCTGTGCAATACGAATCCGATCTTCCCTTTTCGCGCCGAGCACTTCCAAAGGCACTTCAACATTTTCCAACGCTGTTTTCCATGGCAGTAGACCAAATAGCTGAAAGACCATGGAGATTTTTGGGGTTGGTTGGGTAATAGGTTGCCCATGGAACATTATTTTGCCAGAATCAGCCTTCTCTAAACCTGCCACCATTCTGAGCAGGGTGGATTTTCCACAGCCAGAAGGTCCTACTAGACAGACAAACTCTTGATTTCTAACCGATAAACTCACGTTGTCCAAGACGAAGATTCTAGATTTATTTTCATCCACGAAATTTTTGGAAACACTTTCTACTTCAAGCATCGACAATGTTTAGACCTCTATATGGTATTTTTCAAATTTTCTAAGCAGACGACGCCAAAGAAATCCTTCCATAGAAAGAACAATTGATGCGATTATTCCGAGGATAAAGATGAGTAGAACAGTGTTTCCATACTGATATCCCGCTTCGTCTAGTAGCGAGCCAATACCGGGGACTGAAAGTGGTGGAACCGTTGGGTCTGTTGACGGCATGTATTCTGCAAATATTATGGTGTTCCAGCCGGTACCCCATGAAAGTATGCTTCCAGTGACAATAGATGGCAAAATGGATGGAATAACTAAGTGTGTAACTCTCTTCAAACCTTTAAACCCGAAAAGTTTACCTACTTCATTTACCTCCGTGGGAATATTTTTCGCTGCACTTACAACGTTGAGGAACATGTACCATATCATGTCTAGAACAAGCATTATGATACATGTAAGTTCAAGGGCGATTCTCGGCGTTCCCATGAGCTGATTTAATCCAAGAAAAAGAACCGGAAACAAAGCTAGAATCGGCACACCTTGCCCAATATCGTAAAGGGGATAGATCACAGCTGCTAATCTTTTATGCTCAGCAGTCAAGACACCTAAACCGATTGCGACTGCAAGAGAAATTCCATAAGCGATTGTAAGGCGACCTATCGTCAAGGCAATCAACACTGGCAGATGGATAAGTTTCTCTGCAGGAGGTTCACTGAACCCTCCGTGAATTATCGCTAATGTAGGGAAATGTTCAAATTCAAAATACAAAATAAAGAAAATAACTGAGAAGGCTAAGACTGCTGCAACAATTTTTTCGATGCGAGTATATTTTCTTAAGCGTTGAGAAACGATAGAAAAAGTTTTCGGCCAGTGAAGTCTTCCAAAATGCAGCCAGCGAGTTGCCTTTGCAACACCAAGTTTTCCAACCCCCGAAAGATCCATTCTAAAAACCGGCTTGAATGTGCCTGTACTCGCCCGCTCCATGAGTTTATGCCAAGTTAGAATATTGAAGTATACCACGATGAAGGTTATGAATATTAACAGGATTATGGCAAGATTCATGTCTTTATACTCATAGGCAGCTTTTGCAAGTAAGAAGCCTAAACCACCTGAAGGCGGAGCCACAATATCTCCTTGGTATTGAATGTACTCTGCAGCAATCATGAAGAACCAACCGTCGCACCATGCTAGGTTTGCTCCTGAAACCACTATTGGGGTAATTGCTGGCAGTATCACGTGCCTAGTGTATCGCCATCCCTTTAAGCCAAAGCTCCGCGCTGACTCGACAACGTTTGCGGGAATACCGCGCACAGCCCCTAATACTCCAAAGAAGATTGCCCAAGCCATGGATGTGAAGAGCAGGACCATGACGGAAAGCTCAACGCCTAAAGGGCCTAGTGCGAACAGAAAGCCTATGACCATCGGAAAATATCCAAGTATTGGGATAGACTGTAAAAGGTCTACGAAGGGTGTGAGTATAAGCGATGCAACCCTATTTGTGGCAGCTAATATGCCGAAAGAAACACTCCAAATGATCGAAATCAGGAGTGTAGCCGCAATTCGGAAAACTGTGCTGAAAGTGTAAAAGGGAAGATATTTAACCTCAGGACACTCCACAAAAGTTACGATTAACCAAGCCATAACGGAAAGCGTCAGTAATCCGCCGAAGAAACTGATCACGTACTTTCGCATGCGACATTCGCCAGCTTAACCTCACTCATAACGACAGTTTAAAGGCGATTTAAGAATATCGCTTTTCTGGGATATTGATAGTCACGTTTGCATCGATACAGCTTATCTTACTATCCTCGAAAGCTGGCATTTTCTGGAGAGATTCTACCAGAAAAACGATGGAAGAATTCAGAATCATTTTACATAACAAGATAACTGGTCGCCTCAGTTTTAACAGACGCCTATCTCTATTATTTTTTCTTATATTGCACCAGGATTGTTGTGGATGCGCTTTTTAAACCTCTCTCGAATAAGTCATTTTCTATTTTGCCGATATGGAGCGAATTCAGTTCCGAAAATATCTCGGTTTGTTCTGTTGTATAATCGCATTTATAAGGATGTTTGCATATATAGGTCAATAGCGTTCTATGTTGGAGGATGAAAAGAACACAGCAGTGTTAGATGCTACAACCAATAATAAAAGGAGTTATGGGGAAAATGGCAGAAAAATCGGAAATTATTTTCATTGGAAATAAACCAGCAATGAGCTATGTTCTAGCGATTATCACAAGCCTAACTGCATCCAATGCTAAGGAAATAACTTTGAAAGCTCGAGGACGAGCAATCACGACAGCAGTCGACGTAGCTGAAATAGCCAGAAATCGCTTCCTAAAAGACCTTAAAATAAGCAAGATTGAGATAGGTACAGAGGAGATGCCGCCAAGGGAAGGCGAAAACAGGGCGAGGATGGTTTCAACGATCGAAATAACGCTTGCAAAAGAGTAGGAAAACTTTGTGAGACGAAATATCAATCAGCGGATACCTTCGCTTTTCTTTCAATAGAATATGAGGTTGAGCTCGACAGATTTTCTATGCGGAATCTTTCAGTCAAATGCCGCGGTAAACTTCAAAACGAGATCATCCTCTTAAAAAAGCAATCCAATTAATAATATCGGAAAACCGATGTACCCCGCAGTTGTCTAATTAGAGAAATAAGTGGGCACGTTCCCCCTCATATTAGAGATTGCATGACCAAAGTTTTCTTTGCAAGGTCTAGAAATTGCGCCAGCGTAGCCAACCCTATTAAAAAGTGTATAATTTGTGGACAGGTTGTTTTCTTAAAAGTTGGCAAACAATCTTTAATTCCGACAGGCTCCTTTCATGCCGATTCACCGCGTGTGTTTGCTGTCTTCCAACACCAAGGCTGTTTTGAAAGGCTAAAAGTGTGATGAGTTCTGTAAAAAGATATGTTGTTATTTTTTGTGTCGTTTAATTCTTTCTTGTTTTTGTGTTTCTCTGCGCCATTGTTGTTTTTTCTGTGTTCTTATAAGAGTTCTAGCGTAGCGGTGTTGAGAGACGCTTTCTGCCCTATACTGACTTATGTTTTTGTAAAAAGTCTGATAGTCTATTTGATTCCGTTGGAGAGCTGTAATGTTCTGGTTTAGCTGTTTTTTTGTTTCCGGGTCTGCTGTTTTGTCGTAGACGTTGGAGTATGTGAGATAGGCGGCGTGGAATTGAAAGTTAGATGGGTTGTCGATTAAGAGCTTTTCTGGCGAAGTCGATTCTTTGTTGTCAGATTCTTCAATCATGATTTTCCAAGATTTTAGAATAGTAACTTACTTTTATAGATAACGTTTATTGCATCAACGATCACGGAGTCAGAGTCGACTTAAATGCATAAAAATAGGAAGGGAAGATCAGGCGGTTTCCTTGCCCGGCTTTTGGAGTTCTCTCTGAATGGATTGCAAGTAACATATTCAGCAGTAGACGTGAGTCCATCTCGCAAGAGTCGCCAGCCTTGGTTCGATTAAGAGAATTCGACCACAGGCGTTTGCAAGGAGACTGCAAATCTGTGGATATATCGAATTTAGCCGCGGACGATGCCCTGCTCAGCGCATCAGGGAAAATGGAGACTTGTATAAGGGACCTGATCCTTCTTGTCCAAGAGAGTATCTATGAATAGAGAAACCACCGCAATAGATAGCCTTCTTTTTCCAATATTTTTCTTACTATCGGATAGTATTCTTCTTTCCTTAATATCTGTCCTCTTTTTTCTTTCGTCTGGTTTGAATGGTTTAAACCGAACATCTAAACGCTGATGCAAAATAAAGTGTATGACTGTATTTTTGAAAGATAAAAGTGGAACAATTTGTACCCACTTATCAAAAATAAGTGCAAAACACGTTTATTCCTCAAAAAGAAGTGATGTGGACGGGGTGGGATTTGAACCCGCGACCTCGGCGATGCCAACGCGGCGGTCATTCCAAACTGCGGGTTTCTGTCAATCCTATATAGAAGGTTTAGAGACCCATGTTCCATAGTCCTGGGAAAACTTATATGTTTGTATGCTATCAGTATACATGGTGTATACAACGATGCAAACAACTGTCATAACTATCCGTATCAAAAAAGAGGTCAAAGAGGTCCTAGAGGATGCTGGGGTCGACATCCCGAGTGCCATCAGGGAACACCTTGAAGAACTCGCGTGGAAGCTTCAACTGAAAGAGGAAACTGAAAAGCTGAGTAAGCTTCTCGAAAAGGTTGAACCGTCCGAAACAGGATTTGCGGCAAAATCAGTGAGGGAAGACCGTGAAAGTCATTGACTCCTCATCCATCATCAAGTACATAGCAAAAGAAGAAGACTGGAAAAGAGTCGAAGAACACGTAAAAGAAGGATGCATCACATTAGACCTAGCTCTAGAAGAGACTGCTAATGCTTTAGTTAAAAAGGCATTAAGGGGTGAAGTCGACCTAGAAACTGCAAGAGAGATATTGGATTACGTTCCAAGAATAGTCAAAACCGCATCGCAAAAAGAGCAGTTTCCAAGAGCCCTAGAAATCGCTGTAAAACACAAACTGCCAATTTACGACGCGCTGTTTATTGCATTATCGGCAAACACAAATGCGCCTTTATTGACCTCGGACAAGAAGCAAGCTGGAATCTCTAAAGAATATGGGATAACAGTGATTTTTGTGTAAGAAGACTGATTTATCTTCCCTAAATCTTGTTTTTCTTGGTGGACCGGGCGGGATTGGACCCTCTATATCATTCAGTCTTAAAAGTTATGAGGTTTTTGATCCCATTCTTTGAAGCGTTTCAACACTTCCGCTGGTACAGGATTTATATATTTTAACTTTATACGTTTACAGAGTTGCTCAAAATCTGTATCTGTAGTTATAACTGCGTTTGCACTTTCCTGTAATGCGAAAGCAAGATAGACACAGTCAAATACGTCATGTTTCAATTCTTTCGCCAGTTTGAAACTTTCTGTTATTGTCTGTTTTTTGAGACAACGATACTGTGGTAGATCATATTCTTTCAAGAAATGTTTGATGGCTTCTTCACTTTCCTTTTCTGGACATTGCCATCTCCTCGTCATCACCCAATATGCCCTGATCGGCACAATGTCCAGGATAAGTGGAATAAATGCGCCCCTCAATCCTTCCTCAATAATTGGTGCTATATGCTGATTTCCCGGATGATTTTCCACTAGAAATATCGCAAGTGTGTTGACATCTAGTACTCTTTTTTCTTTATTCGCCAAATGTTGACTCACCAGCATCCAAGAACGCTTCTTTACCCCACTTTTCCTTTTTAGATTGCACTTTAAGAGGCTTGGGAATAACAGGCTTCAGAATTAGGGTTCCCCCCTCTTCAGTCAATTCAAACTCCGTTCCAGATTTAAGGCCGAGTTTTTCTCTTTCCTGCGATGGAATCAAAATCCTCCCTCTTTCATCAATCTTAGTTTTTCCCATTGTTACTCACCCACAATATGTTCAGTTTTAAACCCACATAAACATTTCTAAAATGTAGGCGGTTAAAAAAACAAACTATTCCCATAAATTCAAAAGAAAATAAAATCAGCTTTTCAATACACATAACAAGTACCATATTATGGTGGACCGGACGGGACCCATACCCAAACGAGCTCAAGTCTCTTCTGTGTAATTGAATTCGCAACGCACACACAGACGATGCAACCATATGAAAAGTCATTTTATAACTTAAAGGAATGGTAGAAGGCATAAATACGGATAATTCAAAGGTATATGTATGGACAGTCAGATGAGAAAGAGGAATATGTAAATCGGAGTCAATAAAGGTGAGATGTTTACTATACCGAACATTTGAAGAATAGAAGTTATTAGTGGGATGATAACTGATAATGCAACAATGACTTTCCAGATAGGGCGTATTTTACATTTTTCTATTTGCATTAGGCTCAGAATTGTAAAATATTTGACAAGTCTCAGAGTTTTTAGGTATAACTGTTTTTTCAAGCTTAAACGATGTGAAAACATATAAAAAACACTACTCATAATACCAAATAGGTATAGCTGCGGCTTTAATTTCTCTTTCTATTCCAAAGTTGTTGGAAAATGGGTCTGTAGTGAAGGATTCTGCTGTGATAATGTTGAACAGCATGTTAAACATTACTTCCGTTCTACTTTCTTTTTGGGGTATAATCGCAGTCTATTTCCTTAGCTCAATCAATAGTAGAATAGACCGACTTGAAACAGAAAGAACACCAATTCAGATTGAACTGAACAAACTGAAACTAAGCATAGATAAAGTTGCTAAGATTGCTCATGAAACGGGGCATCTGAAAGGAACAGGGTTAGACGAAAAAGAAATAGAAAAATCTCAGGTTAGTGTATATAAGAAACGGATAAAAAAAATAGATACCACAATCAATAAACTTAATGGAAAAATGCGGGCAAGCGTATTTCTCATGATAGGGTTGATTGTTCTTTTTTCAATTTCTATTCTTCTTTTTCTTTTTAGGATTAGCTGAAACAGACAAACTGACTTGGGATAATCTGCTCTCTAGTCTGATATTCTTTGCGGGAGAACTCTGTCTATTGTCTTACTATATCTACAAAATGCATAGTGGAAACATAGACTTAGACAAAAGGGCTTTCTGCTCATCTTGAACCACAATCATCTATATGAAATTTAATTACTTAAGTATTGAATGCGATTCGAAATATCGTATTTTGCCCGACAGGTTAGGCAAACATTTTACTAAGTCACAATTAGAAGCAACACCTGTTAGTGATGAAGACATATTCTGCATTTCTTAAGAAGAAGTTATACCAATTGCCAAAATAACGTCTGCTTCTGATAGCGCCACAGGTTGGAAACTCACAGTTACAGAAGCAAAATACTGCTGGACTATTGTAGTCCCTCCAGAAAGTTGCGACATATCCCTTCTTGTTGAAGCCTTCCATTAAACCGAGCGTTTCTTCCTTCGATATGTAATCAATTCCGCCCCTCGTGTAGTCAGGCCATTCCTTAAAATATTCGAGATATCTTAGTTTCCTTGAATACTCCCAATTCAAGTTCTACCTTCGCCAATTGGCTTCCTGCCCCAGGCACTGAAAAACGTGTAGCATGGATAGTAGAAGGTCGGGTCCAAGATTAATCGGCAGTATTTGTCAGCCTCCTCCTGTGTAACGACACCTGCAGGGATGGTTATGAGCCTCGAAGTTAGCTGCATGTCCGTTGCTATTAATTGTGCCAGGGGGTCGCCTCCGCGGGTCATGCAGGTCCATCCCTCATTTCCCACTTCTACGAATCCGAGCCCTTCCACAAGG
>Ga0315310_10002171_pt1 | contig 12316 bp, 10 predicted proteins | sample TDP5_MG_FD_203630 | JGI IMG/M metagenome (GOLD analysis project Ga0315310, IMG submission 203630) | Freshwater sediment microbial communities from Lake Towuti, South Sulawesi, Indonesia - TDP5 | ecosystem: Environmental > Aquatic > Freshwater > Lake > Sediment | place: Indonesia: South Sulawesi... | reverse complement strand
GCTCGGCCAGGCGAGTTCCTGGCACTCTGTCGCGGGCTCTCTGCGCAAAGGAAGGGACAAGTTGTATTCGTGGACGAGGTCCAATCGGTACCCGCGATCTTCGACGCAGTACAACATCTTTATGATGGTGACAAAGAACGGTGGCGGTTTGTCCTGTGTGGGAGTTCTGCCCGGAAACTGCGACGGACGGGGGCCAACCTGCTTCCTGGCCGTAGCTTTATCCATCACCTTTATCCATTGACACTGACAGAGCATCCGCCTGTTTCGAAAACACCCCATGGCATCTCTCCTCTGCCCTTACGCTGGCCGGGAGGAGGAAGTCCCTCTAACCCATTTCCAGCATGGGATCTGGAGGCAAGGCTGGCCTATGGGGCTCTCCCTGGTATTGTCGCCGGTGAAGAAAAAGACAGACCGGAACTCCTTAAGGCTTTTTCCGTCATTCACCTGGAAGAAGAGATTCGGCGCGAAGCCCTGGTGAAAGATTGGGGCGGATTTCTGCGCTTTCTCCATTTGGCCGCTGGCGAATCCGGCCAAATCCTAAATTATGCTGCCATCTCAAAAGAGATTGGGATCTCCCAACCTACGGTTAAGGCGTACTACCAATTGCTTGAGGACATGTTCATAGGCTTCCGGGTTCCGGCCTATGCCAAGAGCCCGCGAAAGAATCTGCTCTCCACTCCGAAGTTTTTCTTCTTTGACTTAGGGGTGCGGCATGCAGCCGCCGGATTGATTCCTTCCCCTGAGGCGGTGAAGGTCAATCCGGGCCCTTTTCTGGAGCAATGGGTAGGAATTGAACTCTGGAAACGGCTCCAGTACCTGGGGGGAGGCAAACTCCATTATCAGCGTTCCAGGCAGGGGGCTGAAGTCGATTTCATTATTGAAAGCAATTCCTCTCTCACACCGATCGAGGTCAAATGGTCCGAACATCCCAAGCTACAGGACGCCCGTCATTTATTGACCTTTCTCCGAGAACATCCCAGGCAAGCTAAGCGCGGCTACCTGATCTGTCGCTGTTCCAGGCCTATGGAAATCCATGAAAATGTGGTCGCCCTCCCCTGGTTCTGCCTATGAAGCAGAAAGAAAGGGAATAGGCACGTCGGCTCAAACCCAACGAAACAGTACAGGTCGTGCGAGAGCCGCAAGGGTTTAAGAGCGTCTTCACCTCAAGAGACGTAATCCTCGCCCCTGCCGTTCATTTCCTTTCCCTCATTTAGACGGTTTAACTACCCCGCTCTGGGTTTCTGCTCGCAGCGAGATGACAGGGCGAATGGCAAAGCCCACGTGAGATGATTGGATTATGGAATGCGCCTGGCTGCCGTAGACAGGGATTGTGGCATGCGCAGTTCGAAGTTTAGAGTTCGGAGTTTTGAATCCCAGATTCTAAAAATACATGAAATTGAAAGGTACGTCCCCACTTCCAACAAATTCTAACAGAAGTCCTCAGAGATAACTTCCTGAAAAAGTGATTTTTGAGATTCGCTCCTAACCGGTTGACCTCAAATGGTAATCAGTAATTCTTGACTTTGGTTACAGAATGAAAAAGATAATTTTCACATCCTGATATTTGCATTGACAAAACGACTATTTCTGATACGCTTGTCTCAACAATTCTTACAAAACTTTCTCTTTCCAAAGGGGGTGATGGATGGAGAAAGACCTTTAAAAGTTTCGCTTAGAGTTTAGAATCTTCCTCTTGAAAGTCAGCTCCATTGGCAACCTGAAATCTCCTTTCTGACTTCAGTATTTTAAAAGCCTGCCAATTTAAGAATCCTAAGAATAAACAATCTAATCCTGACGAAGCCAAATCCTCGCTAAGGTGGGGCCAGAAAGCGGCGAGTCTTTCATAAATCCGAAAGTATCTAAGTTCAACAGAGCAGAAGGTTCTATCAATAAATCCTCTTCCACCTTGGGGTGGAAATGAAAAGGAGGAGTGCAATGAGTGATATGAAGAGATGGATTGCGGCGATTGCTGTTGTTATGAGTCTCTTCTTGGGTGCGTGTGCAACGAGCCCATCTCGAGGGCCCACGGGGGCATTTCCTCCTGCGCGGGAGCAAGCTCAAGGGGAGAAAGGACGGTACTCGATTCCAGACTTTGGCACACTGCAACTTAGTGTTCCCCCGTCCTGGAAGGAAGAGATCAAGCCCGAGGGTCCTGGTTCGCATTTTGCCTTCACGGTTGACTTCAGGGGAAAAGCACCCGAGGATTTTAAGGTTCTGATCTCGATATATGTAGAGGCCGCCACGAAGGGCGGCGTTCCCGATCCTCAGACGGTCAGGTCAGGCCTTACCGAGGCATCGAAGACATTGAGAGACAGCGCCGTCGAGAAAGACATAGCGATGCTCGAACTAACATGCACTGGAGGCAAGGGCTATTACTTCTCCGTGACAGATGCCACATACAAACCCGGGAAGCCCGGCGATTACCAATACATGACGCAAGGCATGTGCCCAGTTGGTGGCCGGCTCTTGTTCTTCACCGTCTTGACGAACTCGAAGGACTCGGAGGTCGTAGACCGGGCACTCCACGCAGTCAGGACCGCTGAGAGGGTAGTGTTCGAAAAACTCATTGCTCAAATAGATTTTTCTTCGTGGTCCGAAAAGTCCTTCAGGGTAAGCCCTGACAGCAGGCGTGTGGCTTATTCGGCTAAGATGGGCAATAAGTGGTTCGTGGTTGTGGATGGGAAAGAGGAGAAACAATACGATGACACGGCTATAGGCAGTCTCGTCTTCAGTCCTGACAGCAGGCGTGTGGCTTATGGGGCTATTATTGGCAACAAGTGGCTTGTGGTTGTGGATGGGAAAGAGGAGAAGCAATACGACGGCTTAGGAGGTACTCTCGTTTTCAGCCCTGACAGCAAGCGTGTGGCTTATGGTGCTACTATTGGCAACAAGTGGTTTGTGGTTGTAGATGGGAAAGAGGAGAAGCAATACGATGGACTTGTCAAGGGAGGGACAATTATCTTTGACTCCTCTGATAGTCTCCATTACCTCGCCCGAAAAGGCAGTATCATCTATTTAGTGGAAAAGAGAATAAAGTGAGATCGGAAGCGCAGCAACAGCAAGTGGTTGCCAAGAAAAGAAAATCCAACCCGGCAAAGAATGGTGAAGCCAGATCTTAGGAAGGGTGCAGTCGGGCAACACGAAGAGAGTCAACCGATTCTGACGTCAAGAAGAACTTGCTATCTATGGAGGCTATTTGAGAAGGAGGGGACAAATTATGTGTCTCATTCAACGCATGATAGTTGGAATTATTATGTTCAGGATACTTCTATTGCTAATTCCCATGTTCATGGTACTTGGCTTTGCAGGAGCAAATAAGCAGTTAATCCTATCGCAAGCACCGCCGGCCGTTGGGACAACCCCAAAGCTCATGCGAACAGGCGACACGTACGTCGTCACCGTGCCTGGTGTCGCCTGGACGTTGCAATTCCCAGCGGGGGGTCTATTGCCCCTTAGGACTGACGAACGCCCCGGCTGGGCCTACTATCAACTAGCACACAGAAGCGAGGAGAAAGACATTATCCCGAGCGTCTCGTTCTGGGTCGACCGGGCCGAGAAATGTAACAACGATGCTCGAAAATGCCGAGACGACAGTTGGTCGGAGAAGAAGGCGAAGTTTCCAGAGATGCAAGATGCCAGACTATCTCAAGTAGGGGAGAGCTATCTCTATGAGTTCTCATTGATGTCTGGTGCGTGGAAGATCTACCAAATGTATGCGAATTTCGTCCGCGATGGCATTTGGATCGACCTCCATCTCGTCAAGCCTCTTACCGACAAAGAGAAGGACCGACAATTGTTTCTCGATTTCCTGAACGGAGTACGCTTCGTGCCGATATCCGACATGCACGTGCGCCCCCTGGAGGTTTCCCCAACTCCTCGGCAGGCGTTTGAGCAAATACGTGCTCGCGCAGAGAAAGGTGAGGCCTTTGCCCAACTGGCGATGGGTACGGGCTACCTTTTCGGCTCTAAATCCACCGCGCGGGATCACGTTGCGGCGAGGTTCTGGTTCCGCAAAGCTGCCGATCAAGGTGACAGACAAGCGCAGAGGTTCCTGGGGATGATGTTCGAGCAAGGTTGGGGCGGGACACAAGATTTTGCCGAAGCCCTCACGTGGTATCGCAAAGCAGCGGAACAAGGAGATGCGATTGCCCAATACAGTCTGGGGTCGATGTATGCAGAAGGTCGTGGGGTCACCCAAGATTCTGTTCGTGCCTACATGTGGGTGAGCCTAGCTGCACCATCCTTGCCTGACGATACCAAGAAACAGGCGAATGATACACTTGCCAAGTTGGCTAAGGGCATGAGACCGGAGCAACTGGAGCAAGCGCAATCGATGGCCCAAGCCTGCCGGGCCACCCGGTATCAGCGCTGCGACTAAGCACAGCCGACGAGAAAAGTGGTATACGCGGCAAGGTAACATGCCTCATCCCCTGAAGATCATTGCTTTCAGGCCACTCAGGAGACGATGAACAACATTCGTCTAAGGATTAGCAGGTGTACTCGTTAGAAATGAGGTGATTTGACAGGGTGATAATTCATTTTCTGGGAGAGGCCAACCAGCGAAAGTGTAGCTCGTGAGAAGTAGGAATTTATAAATTTAAGGGCACCCCCATCATCCACAGGAGGTAATCATGAAGTCTTGTACCGTCTATCTTTTATTAATCTGGTTATTTGCCTGTGCGCCTGCAATTCGGGCACAGGAGGAAACGATTAAACCCCCGGAATCCAGCCTACCAAGGAAAGTAGAATCCGACAGAACCATCGAAGATCTTACCCGAACGATCTCCCTGGATCCAAAGAACGCAACGGCCTATTTTGAACGGGGGGTTGCCTACGATATGAAAGGTCAGCATGACAGAGCTCTGGATGATCTTAATAAGGCAATTTCTTTAAATCCTGAATATGCTAATGCCTACAACAGCCGTGGGGCTGTATTTAGAAATATAGGGAAATTTGATCAGGCAATCGAAGATTTTAACAAGGCGATTTCCTTAGATCCAAATTTTGCTCTGGCCTATACAAACCGCGGGACTACCTATGGTAGAAAAGGGCACATGGACAAGGCAATTGAAGATCACAACAAAGCTATCACCTTGGATCCGAATCTGGCTAATGCCTATTGCAACCGGGGAATTGTCTACAAGAACAAGGGACAACTGAATCGAGCAATGGAAGATTACAACAGGGCAATCAACCTGAACCCTTATTTTTGCGAAGCTTATGTTAACCGGGGAAATCTCTACTGGATGAAAGGACAGTATGATCGGTCGATTGATGATTTTAACAAGGCAATTTCCCTGGATCCAAATTACGCCAGAGCTTACCTCGGACGCGGAGGGGCTTACGCCTTTAAAGGGCATCATGACAGGGCCATCGAGGACTATGACAAAGCCATTTTTTTAGACCCCAATTTTGCCAGGGCTTATTACTTCCGTGGACTCGCCTACCAGAAAAAAGGTCAGCCGGAAAGAGCACAAAATGATTTTAGGAAAGCCTGCGACTTAGGATATAAACCCGCCTGTAAATAATAGGTTCGGGGAGGCGGATGTGGGGCGAACTCCTTCCGTTTTTTCATAAAGGAATGCATGGATGGGTGGCAAGGCTATCTTCGTGCCTCAAGAATCGATGGAGGAAAAGCAATGAAACGGATCATCTTTGCAGTCATCAGCCTTTTCTTGGTCATTATCTCCTGTGCCCCTGCTATCAGGCCACAGGAGGGAGTAGGCATCCCGGCAGACAGAAGTCCCGCCATGGATTATATCAATATGGGTTTTGCATCCTTAGCAAGGGGGGAATATGGGCGGGCCATCGAAGCTTTTAACCAGGCAATCTCTTTGGACCCAAAATTGACTATCGCCTATGCAGCCCGCGCCAATGCCTATCAAATTCAAAAGTCTGGGGTCAGGCATAAATAATTAAATATTTGGAATTGGTGAGCGATCTTACTGAATCGGAAAGGAGCGAGAAATAAGAAATTAGTCATACCCCAAGTTTTCAAGTTTTCGCGGTTACTCATCCGCCCTTTGTTCGGCGAAGAAATCACAATCCTTGACCATAATCATTTAATAGCGTTAGAATATCATTGTTGAGGAAGAATATGCCAACCATATTGCTCATAATGGGATGGAGACTTTTCTTCTATGCAAATGAACGGAATGAACCTATTCATGTTCATTGTCGGAAGGGCGAAGCAGAATGCAAATATTGGCTCGACAGGGATAATTTTAACCTTGAGGAGGCCTTTACTTTCAACCTCTCTCCAAAAGATAGACGTGAGATAAGGCAAATCATCTATGAACATTTTAACTACATTGAGCAGCAATGGGATGAGTTTCAAAGGAGAAAAGAACAATGAAAGCATATCATGATATCAAGAATCTACATTTCAGTGGCGAGTACATGATATTAACCATTGATGGGGATGAGAAGAAATTTAGAATCAAGGAGATATCTCCTGCTCTTGAAAAGGCATCTCAAGATGAAAGGAATGTATTTGAGATATCTCCTTCCGGCTATGGCATCCACTGGCCTTTGATTGACGAAGATATTTCAATAGATGGACTGCTCGGAATTCTACATACAAGAGAACCAAAGAGGAAAACCGCCTAATAAGGTGCTCAAGAGGGGCGCGGCAACACCCGCCGCGCCCTTTTTCTTGCTCGTTATACTCCCTTTCTAAAGTAAATGATTAGCACTTACTGTTGACTTATCTCCCCACTTTAGTGAAACCACCAACCACGCGAAAGTTCGGAGACGCAGAAAGTAAGTTAAAGGTTAAGACTGAGCCAAGGCTTTTGTCTTCTTGCCTCTGCCCTTCAATCCTTAGCGTCTGGCGGGATTACAGGTGGCAGGCGACAAAGTGACCGTCACCGATATCCGTCAATTTCGGAACGGTCGTTTCACATCCATCCTTTTTCCGTGGGCAACGGGTGTGGAAATGACAACCCGGAGGTGGACGCATGGGGCTCGGGACATCTCCTTCTAAGATGATCCTCTTCTTTATAATGCTGGGATCGGGAACAGGAATCGCAGAAAGGAGCGCAACCGTATAGGGATGGACAGGTGAGGTGTAGAGTTCTTTGTCCTGTGCTAACTCCACAATTCTCCCCAGGTACATCACAGCAATCCGATCACAAACATGCTCCACAACAGCCAAATCATGGGCAATGATAATATAAGAAAGTTTGAATTCCTTCTGGATATCCTCCAAGAGGTTAATCACCTGAGCTTGAATCGAGACATCGAGAGCGGAAACAGGTTCATCTCCGATAATCAACTTCGGATTGAGGGCTAGGGCCCTTGCGATTCCAATCCTCTGTCTCTGACCACCGCTGAACTCATGGGGGTAACGCCTAGCATGGTCAGGGCTAAGACCCACTTTCTCGAGAAGATAAGCAATTCTCTCTTTTCTCTCTTTTTTCGTCCCCATTTGGAAGACGTTTAATGGCTCTCCAATGATCTGTTCCACCGTCCTACGAGGATCGAGTGAAGCATAGGGGTCCTGAAAAACGATTTGCATATCTCTCCGGATCGAACGCATTTCTTTGTGGTCAAATTTGCAGACGTCCTTCCCTTCGAAGAGAATCTCTCCCTCCGTGGGCTCAATCAATCGTAGAATGGCTCGGGCCGTAGTCGATTTTCCGCATCCACTCTCACCCACTAATCCCAGACTCTCTCCCTTGCAGAGATAGAAGCTAACCCCATCAACAGCATAGACATAACCGATGGCCTTGGAGAAAATTCCTCCCTTGATCGGAAAATATTTCTTAAGGTCTTTCACTTCCAGTAAAGGGTTATCCATGTTCATTGTTCATTGTTCATTGTTCATTGTTCATTGTTCATTGTTCATTGTTCATTGTTCATCGTTCATTGTTCATCGTTCAGTCAGCCAGCAAGAGCTCAAATGACCTTTTTCAATTTCTTTGAGCTCAGGCTCCTTTTCATGACAGATGTCTATCACTGAGGGACACCGTGTTGAAAATTTACAACCCAAAGGAAGTTCATAGAGACTGGGAACAACCCCTGCGATCTCATTCAAGCGGACTTTGCCGCGACGGATCTTATCCCCCAAAATTGGGATGGATTTGAGGAGACCCATCGTGTAGGGATGCTGGGGATTTTCGAAAAGGGTTTTTGTCTTTGCCTCCTCCACAATCTTACCTGCATACATGACGATGACCCTTTTTACTGTCTCTGCGATCACCCCTAAGTTGTGTGTGATGAGGATAATAGCCATTCCTAGTTCTTCTTTTAGTTTATTCATCAAGTCGAGGATCTGAGCCTGAATGGTCACATCTAAGGCAGTCGTAGGCTCATCCGCAATCAGAATTTCTGGATTACAGGCAAGGGCCATGGCGATCATCACCCTCTGCCTCATCCCACCGCTCAACTCATGGGGATACCGTTCCACACATCGCTCTGGGGAAGGGATATTGACGAGCTTGAGCATTTCGACGCTTTTTTCGAGGGCCTCTTTTTTAGATAGACCCCGATGCAACTGGAAGGTCTCCTGAATTTGATTTCCGACTGTAAAAACAGGATTGAGGGAGGTCATGGGTTCCTGGAAGATCATCGAAATCCGGTTCCCTCGGATCTTCCTCATCTCATCCTCGGTAAGCTCCAAAAGATTTCTCCCTTTAAATAGAATCTCCCCACCTACAATCCTTCCCGGAGGAATAGGAATGAGGCGTAGAACGGAAAGAGCGGTCACGCTCTTTCCGCATCCGGATTCCCCTACCACTCCTAAAGGCTCCCCTTGGGCGAGTTGGCAACTCACTCCATCGACTGCCTTGGCCACACCTTCGAAGGTGTAGAAATAGGTCTTTAGATCTTGGATTTCAAGAACGATTTGATCATTCACAATAGATCCGATCTCCATCAGAAATTCTCGTCCCAATATAGCCCAACTCGTACCCTTTTTCAAAGGATAAAAACCATGTAATTCATACTTCTTGCTAAACACCGACCAAATCGTTTATAAATTATTTCGATGCAGAAAAGATATGAAGGAGGGCAGAGGGAATGGGCAAAAAGTGGGAATTTTTGTACTTAAGTCAAGAAGATTGCATCGCTGCTGGTGGAACAGATATGGGCGGAGCCATGAAAGCTGTTGAACGGTCTTTCTTTCTTCACGGAAAAGGCGATTTCATCCAACCGGGTAAGCCAGTCATCCGCTGGGGAGGTCCTGAGACAGAAGAAACAACAGGCCGTATCATGTCCATGCCTTCATGGTTAGGGGGCAAACAATATAAAGAGGAGTTAGAGAAAAGAGATCTCATAGGTCCCGTGAATACAGCTGGTATCAAATTTATCCCGGCCCGGCCCTGGAACCCTCAAAAATATGGGTTGCCAAGGGCGAGCGCTCTAATTATCATTGTTGATCCTGAAACTCTCATTCCATCTTGCGTGATGGACGGAGCGATTGTCAGCGCCATGCGGACCGGTGCAGCAGCAGGCGTCGCAGCAAAATATCTAGCCAATCAAGATTCCAAAACTTTCGGCCTGGTCGGTGCCAGCGTTCAAGGACGGACGCAGATTATGGGAATGAAAAAGGCCTTGCCTTCTCTGGAAACATGCAGGGTTTATGACATCAATAAAAAAACGGCGCAAAAATTTTCGAAAGAGATGAGCGACTGTTCTCAGATGAAGATCGAGGTAGCCAAAAGTGCGGAGGCCGCCCTTCGAGAAGCGGACATCATCAGCACCGCTACGATTGCCAGCACACCTTATGTCAAGGCTGAATGGTATAAAGAAGGAGTCTTCCATGCCGAGAGTTCCTTCTGGGATACATACACCGAAGCCCTACGGGTCATGGATCTCATCTTTGTGGACGACTGGTTCCAGGTGAAACATCACGGCGTAGATGTCAGTTGGCGCGCTGTCCGTGATGGAATCATCGAAGAAAACCGTATTGCAGGAAATCTTGGGGAAGTGATTGCAGGGATCAAAAAAGGGAGAGCCGACAAGAAACAGAGGATATTATTCAATCCCATCGGTTTGGCAATTCATGATCTCTCCGAAGCCTACCGCGTCTTTCAAAATGCGACACAGATGGGAATCGGTAGAAAGATAAAACTCTTTAAAGATCCGGGCGCCTGGCTGAAAAAGATCCGCTTATAGACAAAACGCTTCAAATAAGAATATCGAATCTCTTTCGAATCTCCTGGTCAATTTTTGGATCGATGCCCTTCGGGAAATGAGTTTTAAGGATTCCCTTAGCCTTCTCTCGAGCCCTCTCACGAGTGTCCAGAGATCCAGATTGCTCCCAAGCCTCTCTGGTTTGCCGGTCTCCAAGGGTTTGCTGAAAATATTCTTGCCTCATAAACTTAACCGTGTGCATCGAGGAGAGAAAGTTTCCTGAAGGCCCCGCTTCTCGAAGGGCCTCGAACCCTAAGGTCTCCTCATCTATTTGAATCCCCTTTAAGAGACGGATGGCCATCCCGATAATCTCATCATCGATCACATATTGTTCATAAGCCACTGCTCTCATTGACTCCAGCATACCAGCTGCATGGTGGATATAGTTTGAGCCTGCCAGAACGCAGAGGCAGATCGAATAAGCCTTTTCATAACCTGCCTGAATGTCAGGGATCTTCGAATCCGTGAGACCTGCAGAATTGTAGTTTGGAACTTGGATGTATTGAGCCATCTGAGAGATGGCCGCATTCATCAATCCAAATTCGATTCCGCCTCCAATATAGTTCATCCGTCTGAAATCAGCCATGGAAGGAATCGCACCATAAAGAACGGGGGAGCCTGGATGAGCCAGTTGGGTGAGCACGATTCCAGAAAGCTGCTCTGCATGAACCTGGGCAAGAGTCCCAGCCAGTGTAACGGGTGAGGTCGAACCAGCCATAGGCGCTGAAGAAAGAGCAACAGGAATTCTGTTTTTCGTAATCTCCAGAAGCACGCGGGTTGTATCAGTAACAAAATGGAGAGGGCTAATCATCCAACTCGTCACAAAGGAGATAATCGGTCTCTTCACTAAGGCCTCCTTTCCCCCTGCGATCATCTGGCCCATCTCGATCACTTCTCTGGCTGTTTGAACGGATTGGGCCGCTGCCATGACATGTTTTGCCGTATTGGAAAGGGAGGCATAAAACTGGTTGATGTCCATTACCTCTTTGGGAATATCCTGGGGGACACAGGGCCTCAAATAGAAATCAATGTTCCCGAGGGCGTCCACAAGCTTCGCGATTTGAGCGATATCCTGAAGTCTCCCCGGCCTTGCCGCTCCTGTTTCAAGATCAAGGACGGTCAAGGCTGCCCCTCCTGTGCCAAGATAGACCCGTTTATCCTCCATGAAGAGGTCGTTCTTCTCTTCTCGGCCGGCCATTAAGAATTTTTTAGGGACAAGTCCGAGCGCTTTTTCAACAACCGGCGAAGGAATCCGAACAATCTCACCATTGACCTTGGCCTCATGCTTCTTAAAAATCTTCAGCGCTTCTTCCAGCTCCACTTTGACCCCAGTCTCCTCAAGAATTTTGAGAGAAGTTTGATGAATTCTAGTAACGTCTTTTGCATCTAGAGGTCTAAATTGTCCTCCCACTAACCCTTTCACATTCATCTCCCGGCAGATCAAATATAGTACACTACATCACGTTTTTTCTATTTCAAAAATTTGATCAGATCTTTGATATGGTAATCTTCAAAGTTTTTGACGATCCCGATCAATGTATGGATCTGCTTTTGACTTAATATGTTCTCGGTAATGTCTATAAATTTATCTTCCAATTCCTCCTCAGATAAAGGATTATCAAAATCTCCTTTCGCAGGAATCAAACCTGAGTGATAGTTCTTCCTCTGATTTGTAATAATTTCTACTTTTGCCATGCACTGTTCAGGAAACCTCTTCTGTATCTTTGGATCCACAATAATGGAAATTTTCTTCATCAATTGAAGGAGCTCTTTATTATCAAAATATCTTTCTTCCAAATATTTTGGGGTAAATTCTCTGTAGATGGCTGCCACAGCAACAGGATAGACAATATTATATTCTGCATTTTCTAAACTGGTCGGTGGCGTTGAATAAAGGCTTACAGCCTCAGAAATAGTTTTAATACTGATCCTAGAGATTTCCTTATAAGTCAAATTTTCTTTCTCCATTGCCTTCAATACGCCATCGATGGCCGGATGGGCCCATCTGCAGCAAGGATACCTTTTGAAATAAAGATTCATTATTTTATACTCTTTGCCTAAGGAAAAAACATCTTTGTTTCTTTTCGAATCCCCTAAAAGACTGGGACTTCCCGTAAAACCTTTTTCTGCCAAGAAGGCAGCACTGGTACCGACCATCGCTCCCCAGGCTATTCCATCT
>Ga0315310_10002170_pt1 | contig 12317 bp, 19 predicted proteins | sample TDP5_MG_FD_203630 | JGI IMG/M metagenome (GOLD analysis project Ga0315310, IMG submission 203630) | Freshwater sediment microbial communities from Lake Towuti, South Sulawesi, Indonesia - TDP5 | ecosystem: Environmental > Aquatic > Freshwater > Lake > Sediment | place: Indonesia: South Sulawesi... | reverse complement strand
CATATCTGGGCGGGGCACGCTAGGTGTAGGCGATCCTAATCTTACCCTGGTCATCCACCGTTTACCCCGTTGTGTTTTGGCTAGCCACTCCGCTAGCATCTGCATTTCTCGGGGTTGCCACGCGCGCTTACGTTGGTTCGCCATTGTAAAATTGCCTCTGGGCGGATCCGGATAATTTTAGTCTGAACCTTAAATATAATTGTTGGTATAGTCTGACGCGCTGATTCTGTATAGGAGAAAACGGAAAACATGAGCGCAGTTAAAAGGGTTATCAGCCCGGAAGAATGGAAAAACCGACAGATCAACACGCTTAAAGCCGTAGGCCGCACCAACTACACCGAGGGCATCAAATCCCCTAAAGCGGATCCTATCGCTCGAGGCATCGAGACAGAAGCCAAGTTCGCCGACGCCATGAGGAAGGCCATAGAGGACAAGGCCCGCAAAGCCGGCTTAGAGAAAACTAGCATGAGCGAGTGGTATTTGTATGCGAGCACGATCGGGGCCGACAAACTCGTTGACGGGGTGACGAAGCGCGAGGCGAAGGTTAAGAAGTTCATTGACGCTTTTCAGCCCATGTTGACGAGTCACTTGGCCAAGATCGACGCTCTAGCCGAAGAAACCGATAGCGACCGCGAGACGCGTATGCTCGAAAACCTTCGTGGATTAAAGGCCTTGAAGGGTAAGGCCTAGGTTAAGGATGGTGGTGACAGTTGGCTAACTATCGTCACGCCACCTTGCTAGAGGCCGAGAGCATCGCCACGCCCGCAACCAAAACCATCGACCTCGACCTAACGGATCCGATCAGCCAAATAGGGATCATTGTTAAGGCCACGAACAACGGGAACACGCCCACCGCTCACCCGGCCGCCATAATCAGCAAAGTGGAAATTGTCGACGGATCCGACGTCCTCTTCAGCCTAAGCGGCCATGAGGCTCAGGCCTTAGACTTTTTCCATAACGGCCGGCCCGCCGTCGAAGTTATGAATTGGCAAGACAACGTAGATATCGAGTTGTTTTTGCGTCTTAACTTCGGGCGCCGTTTATGGGATCCTCTGTTGGCCCTGGATCCAACCAAGTTCACAAATCCCCAACTGAAGATCACTCATAACAAGGCGAGTGGTGGATCCGCGCCCGACGCCGGTACCTTAAAAGTCATGGCCCACCTCTTCGACGAGAAGAAAGTTTCGCCTTTAGGGTTCCTCGCCGCTAAAGAGTGGTACAGTTACGTCATGACCGCGAGCGCCTACGAGTACGTAGATCTCCCCGACGACCTAGCCATAAGGCTTCTGATGGTGAGAAGCCTCTACGCCGGACAAGAGATTCAGGCCCTCTTTCAGGCTGTTAAACTAGCGTACAACCAGGACAAAAAGGTGATCTTCGACGACACTACCTTGGAGCTTTTGAAGGCCTACGATGTTTGGGGCCCATACGTGGAAACCCACGAGGGCATCGTAGGAACCGGCGAAATCAGTTTCTACATAACGCCGACCGTCAACACCCACGTGGTATCGGGCGGCTTCGGTGGAAACCGAGATTATTATGCCGGCTACGCTCCATGGGGTGGCAAGGTTGGAATATACGCCGGAGCGGCGAGCACGTACTTCCAATCTGTCTTTAGTGGCTTCTGTCCTCACGGTTGTCTAGGGATCCCCCTCGGCGATCTTGAACTAATCGACGATTGGTGGCTTCCGCCCCCGAGAAGTGGGCCGAGACTCAGAGTCTACGGCTACCCGTTTAGCGGTATAACGCCCACCGCCCAGGTGATTCTCCAACAACTACGCAAATACTAAACGGCTCTTCAGCCCCCCTTTTTTTTATATACTTCTTGCGTATACTCAGAGGATGGAGACTAGAATATGAGCGAGAAACCACCTGAACAACCCCTCGAAGTGCAAGACGTCCAGATCTACGACTTCGACAAGAAGAAATACGTTAAGGGCTTCAGGAAGGACATCAAGAGGCTTCCGGCCGAGTACGAGTTTTTCTGGGACAGCGTCGCTCAGAACCAAACAAACGTGGCGCCCAGGCATGACACGGTCATCGACATCGAGAGGGCCACGAGCATAGCGATCCAGGCGGATACGACGCCCACGGATAATGCTAGCACAAGCGTGGACATCAACGTTATGGCAAGCATCGACGGCGCCATTTGGGACACAGTCCCCTATGCGGAGATGAACTTGGGCGACAACCAGATTAAAACCATGCTTGTAGAGCCAGGGCCCCTAAAAATCCGCCTACGCCTAGACGAGAACAACACGGGCGTGGCCGAGTGTCGCGTCAAAGTAAAGGTTCGCGAGTAAACTTGTCTTTCGAGCCTAGGCCCCTTAAGTGGCCCCCCATATTTCCAGTCGAGAAAGGCCTAGTCTTATGGCTTCCCTTCGATGATCGTAGCGGCTCTAAAGCGTATGATCGAAGCGGTAAAGGCAACCATGGCACGCTTTATGGGCCTACATGGGTGGCCGGGCCCCGTGGATCAGCCCTCAGTTTTGACGGCTCGAACGATTATGTAGAAGTAGCTGATTCTCCGAGTTTAAGGCCTGATGCTTTCACTGTTATGTTATGGTTAAACGTCATTTCCTGGAACAGAAACTGGGCTCAATATCTGAGCAAGGAAGAAGTGGGGGGCAGTCATGCGAGCTTCAGAATTCAAAGGCGTTCTAACACCGCCCAGATCCGCTTCCAAAGTTTTAATGGAGTAAGCGATAGGTCTCTCAACTCCACCACATTGCTTAACCTTGGAACATGGTACCACCTCTGCATGACGTATTCTGCGGTGGGCCTCAGAGGCTACGTGAATGGAGCTCTCGAAAGTGCGACAGTTCCTTATACGCTTTCTCCATACGGAGCGTACCCAGTCTATTTAGGGCGCGACACGGCCGGGGGCTACGGGAACGCCATAATCAGGGAGGCTCGCATTTACAGTCGGGCCCTCACAGCCCAAGAAATCAAGCGCCACTACGAAAGCGAACTTTTGATAGTGAGGCACTAGAATGTTCTGGGCCTGGGACATAACGATCCCCGCCGGAAGATCCGAGTCTAACCCCGTCACCAAGACTCTTAAGCTTTCGAAGGGCGTCATGACCAGGGTTGACATTAAGTTTCCGGCCGGTTGCCACGGCCTAGTTAAAGTGCGCCTCTTAAGGTCTGAATTTCAACTTGTTCCCCTCAGCAAAGGCGAATGGGTGACGGGCGACGATGAAACCGTACCCACTGAAGGCTACTATGAACTTGAAACGACGCCCACCCAACTGAAGTTCCTGGGATGCGCTCCAACCACTAGCTACGATCACACGGTTACCGTGCGCGTCACGGTTCTCCCGAAACAAGTCGCGAGCATGCTCCCTGTTGCGGATCTACTCACACGGCTACTTCAACGCATGGGCGTTATAGGGTGAGATCATGGGCGACCTTCCCGACTACACGAAGTATATCACGCCGTCAACTGTTCCGACGTCGACGGTGGCCATCACCGGAACAAAAGCGGAGCTCCTAGACAAGAAATGTGTTGCCGAGGTTGATTATCAATGCCCAGACTTCCCGATCTGTGAGATCACGCCTGCCCTCGGAATGAAAGTCGTCCTTGTTAACTTGGTGATTATGGCGAGTGACACTAGGCGGTGGTTCAAGATCCAAGCTCTTCAAGACGGTAATTGGGTGGACGTCTTCGGCCCTTGCTACATTGGTGTCGATTCCCCCGTTCCCATAGAACTTCATTGTTTTAAACCCACTCAAGACGTCGGCGATGGGGAGACGGCAACTATCCGTTTATTTTGTAATGGGGGTGCGACTTGGTGGGCCTCTGTTCTTTATGGAGAAGAAGCATGACGTTGAAACTGTCTGTATTGATTCCGGTGAAAGAGCCGGCGCCTCATCTAGAGAAAGTGCTTAAACGCGTGAACGACGTCGGGGATTTGAACCCCGGACTCATATTGGAAGTTTTAACTGAGCGCGAGGGAAGTCTCTCAGATGCCCGGGGAAGTCTCGCCAAAAAAGCAAGGGCGCCCTATGTCCTCAACTTAGACGCGGATCTGCTGATCCCCCTCGAGTACATTCCTTTTGCGTTGAACGTGTTAAAAAACTTCGATTGTGTGGGCGCCGTGACCATAAATTACCACGGGCTAAACCCTGGTCACGCCGGATTCGGGGGCTCAGTTATGCGGCGAGAAACATTCCTTGAGTTCTACCAGCCGAATCTCTTGCGCGGCCGAAACCCGTGTGAGTGCGAGTTTTTCTTCGGCGAGCTCTACCGTCGGGGGTTCCTCGTAGCCGCAGCGCCTATGGCCGCCAAACATCTTAAGTAATCCAAGGATATACTCGGTGATCTCCAAGAACGTCGTAAAAGTTATAGAGTTCCTCGAGGGACATCACATATAGAAAAGGAGCGAAACAACATGAGTAAACAACCTTTCCCGGAAGCTCCGGGAGCGTGGGAAAGTCGGGCCTTCTTTGCGGCGTTGCTAGCGGCGTGTAAAGGCGAGGACGCTAAGGCGGCTGAGATCCTCAGGGAGATCGCTTCAAGCATGACCGACGAATTTTTACGGAAAGGTGTCAAAAGTGGCCGAACCCCCAAAGGCTGAAGCCGAGGAAGTCACGATCCGGCGAACTAAGATCATGGTTCCGGCCGCCGAGGGCGAGGCCGTGACCATGGTCTACGTCACGTATTCAACGAAGGATCTTCCCCCGGGCCTAATTACGATCCCAGAGAAAGAGTGGACGGAAGAGAAAGAAGCCGGGCTTATACGTGAAGATATCAAAAAACGGCGAGAAACGAAACCAACAACCTTAAGGCTTTAACATGATCTTGCCTATCTACGGCCACCATAGTGGTTGGCCGTGGCCCATGGATGCCGTTCAAGACTGGTTCGAGATGTTGTGGGATAAAGTCGCGGCCATAGCCGACGAAGCCGCAAAGTTCATGTGGGCCACGATGCCGACGCCCATCAAAGAACTCATTGGCGCTTTAGGGAAATTCAAGACCACTACCTGGGACGCAATGATCAGGTTCTTCGAGGATCCCCTCGGCTCGGTAAAAGCCGGCTTCGACTGGACGATCTCCGGCGTGAGGGATCTAGTCGGGTGGTGGGATCCAACTCAAGGCCGTTTCGTCGGCGGCTTCCTGGGGTGGCTGTGGGATAGCGTCTCATTCATTAGAGACTCGATTTCGGGCGGCTTGTCCTGGGTGTGGGATCAAATCAGCCCGGCCCTCTCATCCGTGAAGGATGCGATCCTGGGCTTCCCTAAGCTCGTAGCTGATAACCTCGGAAACGCGGTCGGGTGGCTCAAGGATACTGTTTGGGGGTGGGTTGACGGGTCGCTTCGGTGGGCCTCAGATTCGTTCCGGTGGCTAGCCGATCAAATTTCCTACGGTTCATGGTGGGTAGTTAATAGCGTCGGAACCATGTTCGACGGCGCCTCTACGATCATCGGTGACGTTATAAGCGGCGTATTCTCCGGAGCCCTCGGGATTCTCACCGGCCCCTTTAACTTGTTTCTAGGGGGCTTCGGAGCCGTGGACGTCACCGGCCACGCCGGAAACGTCACCACAATTTTTGACGGGATCCACTCAAGTTATGAGGCGATTCTAGGGGCTCACAGCCCTTTAACACCGGAAGATGCGATCATCGCCACCGACACGTGGAGAAGCGAACAGCGAGGTTATTGGTATCAACTCTACATCTCAGCCCTCTTGATTGAAGGGTTCTCCCTGGGCCAAATCGAAACGCCTAACATGATGCTTTTGAGTGATCCACAAGTCGCGGCTAGCATGGAGCTCGCTAAAAGATGGTATGCGGCGCCCTTTGAATATGGCTACGCCGTACGCCTCGAGCAATTTTGGAACAAGGTGTATACGCCGCAACTTCCCCCGGTTGTGGATCTTATTCGCTTCGTCGTGCGTGAGGTGATTCCCCCGGAGCGGTTCTATGAGCTTATGCCTTACATGGGATTCTCTCGAGAGTTCGCCGAAAACTATTGGGAGGCCCATTGGGTGCTCCCGGCGCCAACCGTCCTCTATGACTCCTATCACCGAAAGTTCATATCCTCGGAAGAGCTCAACAAATACATTGTTTTGCACGACTTTAAGCCGGAGCCCCGACCAGGCATCACAAAAAGTGACGTGGAAATTCAGAGGTCGGTTCTTAAGACGTTGATCCCCCGGGTGGATCTCCGTTACGGTTGGGAGATGGGGCGCCTCTCCGACGAGGAGCTCCTAGAACGCTACGAGTGGCTTGGCTACGAAGATGATAGCGAATTAATGACCGACATACAGAAGGCCCGGGCCATGGTTGAGGAGATCACTAAGGTACGTGACGAGTGGATCCGCTACTTTATTGAGGGCCATATTCTTAAGGATACGCTCCGAGCGAACCTCGCGGCCATAGGGATCGGCCCGACTCGCATCGACTACTATGTGACCTACGCGAAAAGGCGGCGAGAACGAGAGGCCATGGCCGAGTGGCTTGACATCTACGAGGACGGCTACATAAAAGATCTTGTGACCGACGATGAACTCGACGCTCGAGTACGCGAGATCCTGGTCGAACCCGAAGCCATAGACCTTTTCATCGCGCGAGCCTACATTAAGAAGTATAAGAAGCCCCCGGCCCCAAAGGCCGAGGTAGTGAAAACCGCCACCCTCGCTTATCTGACCACGGCCTACCGGGAGGACATCATAACCGAATCGGATCTTAGAGCCGAGCTCGAGCGGCGCCTATACGCCCCGGCCGACATCGAAACCATTATCGCCGTGGAAAACATGAAGAAATTGAAGGCGGCTGGTGAGTAAAACATGGCCAAAGAAAAGGAAAAGCCCAAGCCGGAGCCCGAGGCCGAGCTTCTCCGCGAAGTTCTAAGGCGTAAACCTAAAAAGGAAAAGGCGCCCCCCTCTTAAACTGTGAGGCATCATGCGAATAAATCCGTTCAACACCGGGAACCCCATGACCATGAAAGACGCCGCGATCGTCGCCACCATAGTCGCCTTCGTTATCTGGATCCTTCAATTCTTCGCGAACGCCCAGTACACGGTTATCGTTGAGGATCCGGGCGCGTGGTGTTTCGATGCCATAAAAAGCTATGCCGTTAATTGGGCCGGAACCTTTGTGTCTCTCGCGGGCCTCGAGCAACTACTCAAACGCGGCGAGTAGATCTAACGCCGGCTGTTGTAGACGAAGCACTTCCAACACTTCTCGAGGGAGATCCATTCTTTTAGCTCAAGACACCCCACCTCTCGAGTGCTCTTTATGAAGTTATCGGCCTTCTCGCATGGAGGCGGCCACGGCTTACGCCTAACCTCGTACATCATATCCTCGAAACTCTGAGCTCGCCTGGGCCTCTGAACGACGTGTTGCATAGTTAAGTTTACAACAACCGTGGCATGCTCGTCTTTTGTTCTCGCCATTCCCTGGAGATAAGCCAACATTAAGGTTTCGAGGACGGGGCAACTTGAGGATCCTCGGCGCCTGGTCTCTAAGCAGAAAGCATGCCAAATCTCCGAGTCGACTCTGATGGTTGTCCGAGTTTTTGAAATAGAGTATGTCAAAGTGACATCACTCCGTTCTCTTGCGTCTTGCGATAAGGTTGTGTTTGAGGGTGCACCCTTCTGGAACCACGTCACACTCTAGGAAAGTCTGTTCGTCGCAATTATAACAGAGGTTGCAGTCAAGTTTACAGCCTGGGCAACTTAAGGCGACGATGTGGGGGTATTTCTCTTGTATCTTGGTTCTTCCGATATCTGAATGAGCGTTATAACCATCCTTCATCGCACTTTTCACCTGGCCAAGTGGAGAAAGTCCTTTAGCGCTCTGGACGTATAACGCTTCTGTCTAGGATCTTAAATGGTTTTCTCTAAAAAACTAGAGGGGGGCGCCGCATCGCCAACACTCCTCGGCCTTGTGGCCGACCAGGGCGTGACATTTGGGGCACGGCCTCATGTTTAGAAAGTATTTCCTTTTGAGTCGGCGATCCATGGCGCCTAGACGTCGGCTTTTCTCTTTGAAGTCTTTAACCGTTTCATCGAACCCCCGCGTTTCAATATTGGATTTCGTCGCCGCATTTGAGACAGTAGTATCTTGTGGAGCTCCGGCGTGAACCTTTACGCTCAATCACCTTCCACGCCTCGTCGCCTGGCTTGATTTTGGTGGAGCATCGACAGCATCGCCTAGCTCCCTGTTTGACGGTGACGAGCTTCATCGTTTCTCTGTCCTGGTTTGTGGGGCTTGACGGGAAGGCAAAGAGAAAGGAGTATGTGATGAGAAGCGATTTCCATCACGTCTCTCCAAAACCCCCCATCAAACCTTTCCACCTAGCTTAGCTTGTTTGGAGGCGTGGCGTCACTAATGGGTAAGGAGCGCACACGTGTGTCTCCCGAGGCCCCCACACTTAACTAGATCCTGCCATGTGTGATGGCTCATGCTTTCGCCCTCTTTTCCCACGCTCGCCGGCGCCTATCAAACTTCATTCGAGCATTCCAACCGTCGCTTCTGATTAAGTGCACGTCTATGGCCGCGCCCCTTTTACTCACGTAGGCTTGCTCCACTTCCAGGGCCCACATGAGGCGATGGAGTAGAAGCGTGAAGCTTGGAAGGTTGGGGCTGCCGATCAACTCTCGGGCTGGCCAACTCACCCGGATGATGATCCCTGTCTGGTCGTTTTTGTAGACGTCTACGCCGCGCGGCATAGCTAAGCCCCATAGACGGTTAAGATGTTTTTCAACCATTTGACTAGGCTCGGATCCGCTTCTATTAAGCCTAAGAGGATCCGCTTTCGCGCGTTAAGTAGTTCTTCACTCTTCATCTTCGCTCACCTCCCCCTTCTTGCTTGCTTTTTTGTAAGCTTCCCATGCTGTGGCTATCGCCTTTTCGTAGGCTTCCCATGCTGTGGCTGTCGCCTTTTTGTAAACTTCCCATGCGGGGGCTTCCGCCTTTTCGTAGGCTTCCCATGCTGCGGCTTTCGCCTTTTCGCAGGCTTCCCATGCTGCGGCTCTCGCCTTTTCGTAGGCTTCCCATGCTGCGGCTTTCGCCTTTTCATAGGCTTCCCATGCTGTGGCTCTCGCCTTTTCATAAGCCTCTTCACTCTTCATCTTCGCTCACCTCCCCCACCACTCTCCCTTCAATCTTAACTTTCAAGACATCGCCCTTCTTAATGTCGAACACGCTCGTGATGTCCGCCCGGAGAGGAAGGTATAACTCTCGAGCATGTTTCTTCACGGTTATGTAGTCCGTCGTCCCGATTCTCTCAATCTGTTTTTTCATCACCCTGTCACCACCCAATTAGGCTGCTTTTCCAGTATTTAAAAGGTGCGCTCATGATGCGCGCAAGGTGTTTTCGGGGTAGAGTCACAACTTTTTGCATAAAGAACCCTGACTATTTAGTTTTCACCACGCTAGCCTCTCCGAAGGATCCAGTCGAAGAGGCAGCCGAGCGCCGCTACGGCCACCACCGCAATTAGGAGCCTAATGACGAGCTCCGTCGTAGGATCCACCGTTAACCCTCCTGCTCTTTCCGCTTCTTGTGTTCCTTCCACCAGTACCGATACGCTAGGATCCACGCTACGGCGCCGGGCGCCACGCAAAGGATCCACACGACTATCTCGTTCAACCTTTCACCTCCCAAACATCACACGTGTGCTTCTCTCGCCTCGTAGATGTGGGCCCTCTTCGTATATCGTAAGGCAAGGTGGTAAACTCGCCACGCTAGATCTTCATCCTCGGTTATTAAGACGCTCATTGTGCTCATGCGGCCGACTAGGCCCAATTCCTTTCGTAGCCGCTTCATCTCTCGGTAGAAACCGAAGCGCATGGGCCCGACCGGTATGTCCCAATCGACGATCCACACGGGGGCCTCGGGAGACACACGTGTGCGCTCCTTACCCATTAGTGACGCCACGCCTCTTTAACTACTAGGATCCACACGCCGGTTAAGGCCCACAAGACTAGAGCGAGGGCCGCTAACTGACTTTCTATTCCCCACATCTCGATTTATTCCCCCTTATCTTCACCCTATAAGGTGTACTCCGAGGCTTATAAACATTGTGTAGTAAGATTTACGACACCACAGTTTACCAGAGTCTGGTAAAACTCCTCTGTGTAGAGCCAACTCTTATAAGGCGTCGGCCCTACACCTAATGCCGGTGAACGATCATGCGTGAAGAAGAAGAGGAAGAAGAAGAGGAAGAAGAAGAGGAATGAGCCAACGAGTCTGTTTAAGATGCGGCAAACCCAACGGAGTGATGCCCAACGGTCTTCATCTGTTGTGCGCCTTCAAACTCATCGAGGAAATGAAGGGTAGGTAACCATGCAAGAATTGAAAACAGTTAGGCTTGATCAGATCGCGATCCCGGATGTACGAGTAAACTCGATTCTCAATGAAGAGCAAAGGGCCCTTATGGCTAGCACGGTTAAGGAGGTCGGCGTCGTCCAGGACATAATCGTTAGATCCGTGGGCGTTGACGCGTACGAGCTCGTCGCCGGAAAGAGCCGCCTCGAGCAACTCAAGGCCCAGGGCGTAACAGCGAGTCAAGTGAAAGTAATCGACGCGGACTCTAAGCTAGGCCTCATCATGAACATAGTCGAGAACGTGGCCCGAGGATCATTCGACTACATTAGTGTGGCCCGGGCGATCCGGCGCCTCAGAGAGTTAGGCTCAGGCCCGGAAGAGCTCGAGAAAATCTTTCCATGGCGATCTCGGTGGATCGAATTTATCGAGGGCCTTCAAGATTGTCCCCCCGACGTCGTCGAGGCGATCCAAACCCGGAAACTAACGCCGACGCACGTGCAACTAGCCCTTAACCTTTCAACACCGGCCGAAGTCCACGACGGCCTAAGAACCGCCGTAACCCATGGATGGGACACCGGAACCTTCAAGACCTTTGTGGAAAACCGCGTCGCCGAAATTTCAAGAGCTCGAGAGATAGCTAGTGCTAAAGGCGTTGAGCCGGTGATTCCCCCGGCCGTTCCGGAGCAACTGATCTCTTACAAACAATGTTTGGTGTGCGGTTACAAAAAGCCGGCTGAACAAGTCACGGTTCTCCTCGTATGTGAAGGATGTAGCGAGCTAGCTAAGTTTCTCACCGATCAACTTGGGCCCCCGGAAGAAGCCATTAAAACCGTGTACGCCGCCCTTCAAGCTTACTATGGAGTCTTACGCGCGCGAGAAGCCCAACAATTCAAACCGGGAGGGCCGCCCGCTCCAGGGTAAACCGTGCTCTAGGCGCCACACCATACTTTGTGATCACGTACTCGTAGTTCTCAAATCCCCGCTCGTAGAGAAGCGGCAATAACTGAGCGATCAGCGTCTTACTCGTTATGTCGTAGTAGTTGGGGGGGAACGCCTTGACGCCAGGCGCCAAGTGCACCCTCAAAACCGGGATCTCCTTTTCCGGCGGTGCCCCTTCATACCGGGGATGAATCGTTATCGAGCCTTGCTCATAACTCACTATTCGGAGCCTAACACTCTCACGATCCCTAAGATCCATAATCTCGTAGGGCCCGGGTAACACCCTCAACTCTTCAACCATAACAACACCTCAAGATCACCACAACCTATAAACGCGCAGAAAGCCCTTATTATTTTTGGCCTAGGCATGGAACATCCCTCTATATTTCGACCTCGCCACTCGGCGGAGGATTTACACATCACCTAGGCCAACATCACCCCTCCAACGAACTGTTCTACACATCTACGAAAGGTTGATATCACCTCATCTACCCTCCCCCGAAATTTTTCAGAGCCGATTCGAACAGTTCCACAAAATTACATTGGTGGGGGGATAAGATACATCTCATTACTAAACGGGGCTGTTTTTGGGCTTCTTTTGGAGTGTCTGAAATTTGGCGAAGTTGCGTTCGAAATGTCAAAACCGGGTGCCTCGACGCTCTCGAGGCATTAAAAGGTCAAGGTACTCGGGAAGCCATAGCGGCTTGTATTCTATGCACCGGATTCCCTTAGCGCGGGCTAGGTGCACCGTCGCCGGATCCTCGATGGCGTAGAGGAGGAGCAACTCGATTTTGGCGCCCCACCAGGCTCTGAGCTCCGGCGTCTGTGGTAGTAGGAGCTTGTAGAGTTCTAGTTGACCGATTTTGCCGGGCCCGGGCCTTATCGCGGCCTCGACGATTGTCACCTTGTCGTCTTCGAGGATTAGGGCGTCGGCCCATCGGCGCCACGCCCCGATCATGGCTCGCTCTTCGGGGCTCATATCTGGGCGGGGCACGCTAGGTGTAGGCGATCCTAATCTTACCCTGGTCATCCACCGTTTACCCCGTTGTGTTTTGGCTAGCCACTCCGCTAGCATCTGCATTTCTCGGGGTTGCCACGCGCGC
>Ga0315310_10002167_pt1 | contig 12327 bp, 10 predicted proteins | sample TDP5_MG_FD_203630 | JGI IMG/M metagenome (GOLD analysis project Ga0315310, IMG submission 203630) | Freshwater sediment microbial communities from Lake Towuti, South Sulawesi, Indonesia - TDP5 | ecosystem: Environmental > Aquatic > Freshwater > Lake > Sediment | place: Indonesia: South Sulawesi... | reverse complement strand
TGATGAGGCATGGTTACTCGGTTGTGTTGGCTTGTGCTGATACTTATCGTGCGGGTTCGATTGAGCAGTTGGAGGAGCATGCTAGACGTTTGGGGGTGCGTATGATTAAGCATGCGTATGGTGCTGATCCTGCTGCGGTGGCGTATGATGCTATCGGTCATGCGAGGGCTCATGGGATTAATGCTGTTTTGATTGATACGGCTGGGCGTATTCAGACGGATAGGAATTTGATGGCTGAGTTGTCTAAGATTAAGCGGGTGATTAAGCCCGACTTGACCATTCTGACTGTTGATTCTTTGACTGGTAATGACGCGGTTATGCAGGCTGAGGAGTTTCATAGGAGTGTGGGTATTGATGGTACTGTTTTGACGAAGGTGGATGCTGATGTGAAGGGTGGTTCGGCTTTGAGTGTGGCGTATGTGACTGGGAAGCCGATTGTGTTTATTGGTACTGGTCAGCGGTATGAGGATTTGGAGGAGTTTGAGCCTGAGCGGTTTACGGAGATGATTCTGAAGTAGGCTGAGGGTTGCTGCGTGAAATTGGTTGTTTTTTCTTGTTTTGTGTTGTTTTTTGTAATTTTTTGTTGTTCTGTGTTTTTAGTGTTACTCGGTCTAGGGTCTGTGTCTGGGTCTAGGCAGGCTTAGTATGAGTGCAGGAAAGATTTTCTTGGAGTTGGGGTGGAGCTTAACTGTTTGTTTTCTGAGGTCTGTTGTTGGTTTGGTTGGCGTTTTCGGCTCTGTTTTGGGTGCGTTCTGCGCACTTTCAATGTTGTTAAGAACGCAGTTTCTATGTTGTTAAAAGTGACGTTCAATGTTGTTGAAAGCGACGTCTGCAGATGGTTATGGTTTATTGTTTGTGTGCGGGTTTTTAATTTTCAGAAGAAGAAGGGAACAATCGGCTTATACCTTCTTCTACCGAGGAGGCTCTGTGTGCGTGTTGATGGTTGACTGTTTTTTAGTGTTGTCGTTGTTATCATCAGCAGCGGCGGGTGCGGAAGTGGTAATGAAAACATTCTAATGAAAGTGGTCAGGCATAGAAGGTAAGGGAATAAGTTTATGAATTAGAATCTGTGTTTTCTCGAAAAGATAAAAAATGGGGGAGGGGTCGCTCCGTAGTTGGCGGACGACCGCGTTGGTGGGTTTGTTAATCTGTTCCGCGTTCTAAGGTGGTTATTCTCCGCTCTTGTTGTAGGCTTCGAGGATGCTAGCTAAGTTGATGGCGTACGTTCTGGGTTTGACTATAAGACCGTCTTGTGGATCACTGCCAGCTGGGTACGCTGTTGGGTAGAATGGGGATGCTGGTGTCCCGGCAAAGTAGGCTTCTGCTGCGGCAATGTCGGCTGCGATGCTGGATGGTACACCAAAGGCATAGAAGTTCAGTTTGGCGGCGATGTATTGTTGTGCGAGTATGATGCTCGCATCGCCTCCTGGCTCTCTCTCTAGAATCTGCATGTAGGTGTGGCCTGCTACTTTTCCTGTTGTCCATGGGAACGGATCGGTTGGTTTGATGACCGCCCATGCTTCTGGGTGAGTCTTCCAGTAGCCGACTGTCTTTGTAATGCTCGTTACCACAAGTACCTCTTTGGTAGGATCGCTGAGTGAGCCCTCATAGTTGTCGTCGCCGCTGTAGGTTGCCCTAAAGTACCAGGTTCCAGCTGAAGGTGGAGCCCAGCTTTTTGTGGTCACTGTGAATGGCAGTGAACCTGAGACTGTTCCAGAATCTACAGTTATAACGCCTGTTGTGAAGGTGGAGTCCATTGAGGCTTCGACGATCCAGGTGCCCGTCGCATCAGGAAGCGTACCCGTAGCAGTTGTGCTAATTGTTATCGTGTCCGTTATAGAGTCGCCCAAACGAATTGTTGAAGTCGAAAGCAGAGTTGTAACTGTCGTCGGCGCCTTGTTCACGATAAGGGGTTCGTCGGTGTCACCGCTCTCCGATGGCAGGTAGTTGTCGTCGCCCAGGTACTTGGCCTTGAAATACCATGTGCCTGCACTCGTTGGCGTGTAGGGGTCAGAAGTGGCTTGACCAAAAGCATCCAAAGTCTTGGTAGAGAACAGAGTCCATGAAAGGGCATCCTTTCTAACATAGAACTCTACAGTACCCGATGGCATTGGGAAAATACCGCCCAAACCCGTCACAGTGATCGTGTCAGTCACGGAGTCGCCCAAAGTAATCTCCGAGTCTGAAAGCAGAGTAGTCGTGGTTGTCGAAGCTTTATTCACGGTCAAAGGCTCATCAGTTGCGCCGCTTTCTGATCCAAGGTAATTGCTGTCACCAGTATAGATAGCCTTAAAGTACCATGTTCCCGCGCTAAGAGGTGTGTAGGGGTCAGAGATAGCTTGACCTGACCCATCCAGTGTCTTAGTTGAGAACTTGGTCCAAGTAGCAACATCTTGCGAGACATAGAAGTCTACGGTGCCAGTCGGGATCTGGAAGCTGCCGCCGAGACCTGTAACAGTAACCGTGTCAGTCACGGAGTCGCCTAAGGTAATCTCGGAAGCCGAAAGCAGAGTAACCGTTGTCGTTGGAGCCTTGTTGACAACCAAGACTTCAGTGGCTGGATCGCTCTCTGCGCCAAGATAGTTGCTGTCACCAGAGTAGACTGCCTTGAAGTAGTAGGTACCAGCACTCATAGGTGTATAACTGTCGGATGTCGCCTTTCCAGTAGCATCCAACGTCTTGGTAGAGAATAGATTCCAAGAACCACCAGACTTCATAACATAGAAATCCACAGTACCAGTTGGAACAGGGAAGCTACCACCAAGGCCAGTTACAGTAGCTTTGTCAGTTATGGATTGTCCTAGGGTTATGGTGGTCTCTGAGAGTAGAGTGTTGACGGCTGGTGTGGCCTTGTTAACAACCAAGACCTCTGTTGTCGGGTCGCTCTCTGAAGGCAGGTAGTTGGAGTCACCGCTGTAGCTAGCTTTGAAGTAGTAGGTTCCTGTGGCGAGGGGTGTGAAGCTATCAGAAGTAGCCGAGCCGCTGACAAGAGTCTTGACGGCACCAACTTGAGTCCAAGGACCACTTGAAGACGTTCCAACATAGAAGGTCACAGTGCCAGTTGGAGTCGGAAGGACACCTGGGGGTATGCTAGCGACTGTGGCCGTGTCAGTGATGGAGTTGCCCAAGGTGATCTCGGAAGCCGAGAGCAAAGTGGTCGTCTTTGATAGTCGAACATTGCCGAAGTCCTTGCCTGTGACTACCTCACCTTCACCTAAGACGACTGTGTGGGTGCCAGGTGGCACAGGGGTTGGAGCCGTCTGATTCCAGCCGGATTGAAGTTCTTCACTGATGTCGTAGGTGGCAGCAGTTAAACCTGTGAAGGCGTAGCTACCGTCTTCAGCAGTAGTCGTGGACATGCTGAAAGGTATACCCTCAATCGTCGTCTCAAGGTTGATGGTCCAGCCGCCCAGTCCAGGCTCGGTAGCCTGATCCCAAACTCCATTTTGGTTCTTGTCGAAGAACTTGGTCCCATGGATTTCTCCCGTCGCAACAGGTGGAATCGGAATAGGAACAGTCTTCTGTCCTACTCCCTCACTCGAAAGTCGGAACTGCGGATTCGAACCTGAGGTGTAGCCCGAGCCAAAATGCGGCGTTGTCCAGCCAACGTAACGGTCGCCGCCCCAAGCATTAGTAGGAGCCTGATTGAGCAGATACTCCTTACCATTCATCCAGACGAAGCTCGGGGAAAGGCGTGCCTCAAAGTAGATGACAACGGACTTCCCTGCAGGAATAGGGTTAGCTAAGCCAGGTGCCGAATTGGGGATCAGTCGCCAGAAGGCAAATCCGGGCGGAGTAGTTTGACTGTCAGGGGTTCCCTCTGGGAAGGGTCGGTTAATCACAGTGGGGGTAAAGGAAGCATCGCGCCAAGTTCCGAAATTTGCCGGAGTAACATCATTTGGCGTACCACTGCCAGGGTAGGGATCGCGAATCTTGTATGAGAAGTACCTCACGAGGTCTACGAAAATGGCGTTTTTTGAACCGCCGATGTAGAAGTCAAATACAACGTCAAAGGCAGGAAGTGTTTTTCCACCGTAGCCATTCAACACTATGATGTAAGAGACCCAGTCCATCTCTTTCCAGTTCTTCCCCAAGTCGCCCTTTACCCAGTCGCCGGGCCAGTTTGGATACGCAGGGGTCCGTGCTGACATTTTCCAGCCGTAGAAGTCTTGACCTTCTGAGGCTGAAGGTGCAATGGCGTTTCTAGAGTTCAAAGATAGCAGTAGACCAGTTAGGAACAGCACTGCTATTACGATTATTATTGGCTTTGTTTTCATTCTCTTTCTTCTCCTTTCTGTTTCATTCTTTCCGCGCGCGTAACATTCATATTTATATCTATTTAAAGATATTTATCATATTTATTTAAAGAACTACGCCAAACCTTTCTAGAAAATATTCACTTTCCTGTAAATCAAAACTACTTAAAGAAACCCTTAAAACAACATATACTTTAAAGAAACCCGCGAATCCCAGTGCCAAAAAAGTATGAATTCATGCTTAAGCAATGGTAGCCCGGGATACGTGACTTATCTCGTTCAAATTTCTCAAACGGATTAACAAAGATAATGGGCTCTGACTAAAAAATATCGGTTTAGAATCATGGGGCTCGAATCCCTTCCCCGCACTAATTCACAAACCATTTCTACAAGAATCTTTATTATGGCTATTCGTCTCAAAAAGGTGTTCGTTCATGTGGTGGGTGCTTCCAGGATTCATTGCTGGGCTAATAGCTTCAAGCCTTATGATAGTTTACTGGTTCTACCGTTTAAGATCAGCCATGACTGAAAAAGGTTGGAGGTATACATCTCGCCTTTGGGTACTTGTATGGATTGCAGTATTTTTTGGCTCGGCAATTGGACTGGCGAGAATATCAACGGTTATACAAGAAGGAAGTGCAATTGATAATATGCTGTTATACACCTCGGCAACACTATACTGGATTGCCCTAGTAGCCTTGGTTACTGGAATGATACTCGATGCTGTGAAAAAATAAAACTTCACCCTACCAAGAACCGAGAGTTTGAACGTCGTCCTGACTAGGGTTTCATGGTAGCCCGGGAGAGATTCGAACCCCCATCTACGATATCTTGGGTCTATTTTGAATATGTCCGTTTTCACGATACTGTACTTTGTGAGTCCTTCCAAAGCATACTATACTTTGCGGACGCCAGAAAGCCCTTAAACTTTTCTATGAACCATAGTTAAAGGTGAAATCTGTTTGGTCAATTTGGTCGAAGATTGGCAAGACTTAGAGAGATACACTCAGCAGAGGAATACTGAGTCAAGATCGGGTCGTACCAGCTCAAAAAATCCAGTGAAGGCGAAGAGATCAGAGTCCGAGTCGGAAAATTCGGCTACATGAAGAAATTCAAAGAACGCGAAGACCCCGGGCTCATAACAATCTTGGCTTTCTGCAAGACTGGAAGCTTCATCAAGGTCAAAGGAAGCATTTCAGACGACTTATTCTTCACTTAAGTCAAGGTGAAAAAAGCAATGAACATGAGCCTCTCTGACTGCAAGTTTTGTCCAAAATGCGGAACCCAACTCACATAGAACGACCAGTTCGTGTACAGCGAAAATATCTGATTCAATTCTCCGCGCTGCATCGACCCCCGTTTCAGCATAAGTTAAGGTTGAAGCCACTTCAGTGTTCAATTTAAATCTGAAACCTAAGTAACACGTTACCAGTGGTGGCGTTGATTTGGCGACCAAGCAGTTGTATCTTTATGATAGTTATTTGAGGAAGTTTGAGGCTGCTGTCACGCGGGCTGAGGGCAGTCGGGTTGTTCTCGATCAAACGGCTTTTCATCCGCTCACCGGCGGCGTGGCTCATGACACGGGTTGCTTGACCAAGGGGAATTTGAGGTTCAGAGTGGTCGGAGTGGAGATAAACAGAGAGACCAAAGAAATAACCCACATACTCGAAGAATTAGCCGAATTGAAGCCTGGGGACTCTGTGAGGGGAGAGCTGGACTGGGATAGGAGGTACAGGTTGATGCGGCTTCACACGGCCGCCCACTTAGTAGCGACTATCATGTACAGGGATTACAACGCATTAATCACAGGCGGACAAGTAGACATTGAGCACGCAAAACTGGACTTCAACCTCCCAAAGACGGATCGAGAGATCTTTGAGGCAGCTGTCAACAAGGCCAATATGGAAGCTGGCAGGGGCGTTGAGTTGAAGGTCTATTTTCTAGCTAGAGAAGAAGCCTTGAAAGTGCCCGGCGTGGTGAAGCTTGCTGAGAAGATGCCGCCTGAGGAGAAGGAGCTACGGATTGTGGAAATACCGGGTATAGATTTGCAGGCCGATGGTGGACCTCACGTCAAAAACATCAACGAGATAGGTGAAATTCGCCTTCTAAAGATAGAAAACAAAGGCAAAAACCAAAGAAGGGTGTACTTCGACGTAACATAGATGAGTAATGCACGCGCCAGTCGTCTTAGGTTTTGCTCAGCAGTTTTAGCAAAATGCCCTTCGCCGTGTGCAGTCTGTTTTCGCTTTGTTGGTAGATTATGGATTTTGGGCTTTCAATCATGTCGGCAGTTATTTCGTATCCTCTGTGTATGGGCATGTCGTGCATTATGTAGGCGCCGCTTACGCGCATTAGCTGTTTGTTGATTTGATAGGGCAACATCAGTTTGGTTCGCCTTTCTTTTTCAGCGGCGAATTTTGGGTCTAGGAAAAACTCCATGTCGACCCAAGTGTCGGTGTAAACAAAATCGGCGTCCTTAACCGCTTTCTTCACGTCTAAGGTCGATGTGTATAGCTCCGTCTTCTCAGCCGCCTTCAAGAGTTCTTTGTCGATTGAAGCCTCGTTTTTCAATGGAGTGACCGTGATTATTTCCACGCCTGTTTTGGTGCAGCCCACAATTAGCGAGTTGCAGACGTTGTTGTGCACGCCGATGTACACGAGTTTTGTTCCTTTCAACTTTCGCTTCTTCTCCTTAATCGTCATCAAATCAGCCATTGCCTGGCATGGATGGTATTTTTCGTCGCATCCGTTGATAACTGGAACCTGAGACGCTTCAGCCATAGCCCTTAAGTCGGAGTGCTTCATTAGTCGAGCCATGATGCAGTCCACGTTACGGGACATGTAGCTGGTTTCGTCTCGGACATCAGCCAAAACAAGATTGGTCGTTCTCCAATCCAAATAAAGCGCGTGCCCACCCAGCTGAGTCATAGCTACCTCGAAGGAGACCCGTGTGCGCGTAGAGGTCTTCTGAAAAATCATGGCCAGCGACTTATCCTTCAGCAAAGTCCGATATTTCTTTGGGTTTTTCTTGATTTCAATTGATTTATCAATAACTTCTTCTATTTGTTTTGGAGTCCAATCTTTGAGAGTCAGCAAATGCTTCATTTTTTAGTCAACCCTATGAGGGCTTAACATGGTGAGGTTAAGAGTCCACTCACAGCGCATATAAGTTTAATGACCGCCTCACTACAAGAATGGGAAGCAACTCTATGATTCTCATCCTAGCCTCAACCAAAGACATCGCCAGCGTGAACATCGCCCAGAAACTCATCAACCTATACGGATTCGAGAAGACCGGGACCGGTTTCCAGCAGAACCCAGTGTACTCAAGGAGAATTGAAGACAAAGAAATCAAGCTTGTCTTCATCAACGAAGAAACTATCTGGACCCAAGACATCACTGAACATTTTTCGCCGCAACTCCTAGTTTTTGTCTCAAGACACAGTGGCGTAGCAGGCATCCCCACACTCTCGGTTCACACACCAGGCAACCTAGGCAACGCCGAATTGGGCGGACTACCCAAACGAGTTTCGATTTGCCCAGCCAGCGCCATGAAAAACGCGCTCTTAGAGTTGGCAAGAATAAAAGCGGAAAACAACCTGCAATACGAAGTTTCTTATGAATGCACACATCATGGACCATCCTTAGACGTGCCCGCCATGTTTGTGGAGCTGGGCAGTTCCATTGAGCAGTGGAAAGACTTGAAAGCGGCTGAGGCTGTAGCCCACGCTGCGATGGCTGCGATTTCCAAAGACTCTAAATACCAAGCGGTTCTAGGCGTCGGCGGTCTACACTACAACGAAAGATTCACGAGGATTGCGTTGAATACACCCAAGGCGTTTGGACACATAATTGCAAAATACGCGATTCCAAACGCAGACTCAGAAATGGTTAAGCAGTGTGTGCAAAGAACAGTGGAAAAAGTAGAACTAGCTATTTTCGACTGGAAGAGCATACGAGCCATGGACAGAGAAAGAATAATCAAAGCTTTGATGGAACTCAACGTTCAGGTGGAAAGGTCCTAAACATTATTTTGCTGCCTTGGCCTTTCTCTTTTTCCGATACAGCATGAAGGTGTGACCCCGCACTTCTACGAGAGTCGAACCAGATTGATTGGCGATTTTAGTCGCTATGTTCCTTGCATCTTCCTTTTGGAGGGCAGACCGCAAAATCTTGGCTTTGACAACCTCACGCTGTTCAAGTTGCCTGCTGATTTCATTCACAATTTGTCCTGTTGAACCTTCCTTGCCAACCCAAACTGTAGGCTTCTCTGCGCTGAGGTCATGTCGGATGCGGCGTTTCATTCTGTTAGTCATCATCTTATTTCTCTCTCAATCTTTTTCCTTGGTTTGAGTAGTATGCGTGTGTGTTTGCCGCAGACTAGGCATGTTATAACCATGTGGGGTTCGCGTCTCTGCTGCACGCGGACACGACAGTTGACGCCTGGGTGAATAAAGCTTTTACAGTGCCTACAAATCATCCGCCGATATTCCGTGGGCAACCTCACCTTCGTCCTCATGGCGATTCTTCTCGCGATATTCGCATAGCGCTGCGCCAACTCTGGTTCTTCGCGGATGTTCTGTTTTGCCAGCTTGAAAAGCGTCTGAATGCGCTGCAAAGCTATTTGTCGGGTTTCATTCATCTCTACTCTTTCCCATTGGCGCCAAGGCAGAAGATATGAAGGATAGTCTGCAATATCTTTTTTTGGTTTTTGCCCGAGAGAAAAGTTATCGCTGTTGAGGTTGCTCTTCCACTTCAGTTGTGTTATCGGTCCTTGTTTGTCCATTCTTACATTCAATTGCTTTGGGGCAACCAAAACATTCCTCGGGAACTGGTTCATTCTGCGGATACCCAGACAGATACCCGAAGGAATGGGGACACCCCTGTGTTGTTTCCATTTTATCAAAAGAGTCCATCTTAGCCCGTAACTTATTTTTCTGCCGTTCTCCAATAATCATCAAGTAGACTATGAAGAGCATGCCGACTATGACGAATGTGAGGGCGGCAAGTGTGAGAAGGAATAGAGTTCCGTAGTCTGCCATGTGTCTTGATAAAGAAGCTGCGGTGAAAAAGCGTTATGAATCCAAAATTGATGGTTCAAATATGTATTGGTGAGAGAGTCATCGAAGTTACCTTTTCGTGTTTCTCTCACCTTCGGGGCCTTTTAGAGAGCAGGAGGCGTTTCTAGGTAACGCTCAAATTGTACAGAATTTGCATTTTTAAGACTAGCTGCGGGAAGAACTTTATAGTTGGTGGAGACTGCCAAGTGAAAGTGAAAAAACTAAGATTGTTTTTAGCTGTCTATGCAGTAAGCTTTTATTGAGACCTTCTTTCCCTAATCCTTTCTTTAAGGGCATGGGCATTTGTTGACTCTTGTTCTGGTTGAATCGGCGCTGGAGACCATTCCTAAACAGTTGTGGAAGCATAAAGCTATTCAGAAGTATGCTCAACAGCGTCGTAAGCATCCGCGTTTTATCATTCTAGACCGTTCCTATCATCATTCAGCGATGAAAACGTTGGAGCTGAGTGAAAAGCGTGGGCGACCAGACATTGCGCATTTTGCCTTGCTGGAGGCTTTGGGTTCGCCGCTTAACAAGGAAAGACTTCTAAGGGTTTACGTGCACACGATCAGTGATTATGTGATTTCGGTTATGGCTGAGACTCGCTTGCCCCGAAACTACAATCGCTTTGTTAGCTTGATGGAGCAGCTGTTCGAGTTTGGACAAATTCCGCCTGAAGGAGCTGAAACCCCATTGCTCGCATTGAAGCATCAGACCTTGACTCAGCTAATGCACGAAATTCAGCCTTCTCACATTCTGGCTCTGAGCAGAATTGGGAAACCCGAGACTCTTGAAGCAGCATTGTCAAAACTCATTGAAGAGAAAAGACTAGCCGTGCTTATTGGAGGCTTCCCTCGTGGGCATTTTTCAAAGGTAACAGTTAAGCTAGTGGATGCGGTTGTGTGCATTGACAGAGAAATGTTGGAAACATGGACCATGGCGTCTAGGGTTATTTACGAGTTTGAACGTGCCCTTTCTCTACCCAAGAAAAGACTGATGCAATAGACATTGAATACCAATGATTAATGAGAGCTATTTGGAGTATGTCCGGAATTCAATACAGAAACCTAGAGGGGGAGTTGACGAGGTTTTTGTATGTGATTTTCAAGTTTTTTTAGCGACTCCAGAAACAACAAAAATTAAGCTAACCGCTAACAGGACGATTGTCAATGCGGAAAACGAGCCTTCGTAGCCAAGCGTTGTTGCAAGAATCATACCAGTGATAATTGGTCCCAAAGTCTGACCCACATCCATTATTGTCCCGAGAAAACCCATAGCTGTGCCCACAAGACTTGTAGATACGAGTTCACTGACCAAAGCAGGCGTGGAGGCTGTGACTGCCGCAAAACCAAGCCCGTACAATATTGAGAGAAACAGCAGAACTGGAAACTGCGTTGCGAAAGGGACTACCAGCAATGGAAGACCGCTAACAATTGAACCCGCAATTATTGGAATTCGCCTTCCAACCCTGTCTGAAAACCTGCCCATGTAAGGTTGAGCCAGAATAACTGCCACCACTTGACTTCCCATGATTACTCCTATCAAAAACGGGTCTAACTCAACAACCTCTTTCACATATCCAACCAGAAAGTATTCCACCGCACCGTAAACGTAATACTGGCTCGCTTGGATAAAACTCACCGTCAGAACCCCACGATTACGGGCAACACCACTCCATCCACTAAACATTCTTAACATAGTCTCCTTTGAATCACCATGCTGAGCAGTGGAATGTTTTCTTTCAACCAGAAAAAGTAAAGCAGTGACGAAGGCTGTTGCGCCGGCTATTCCCACAACCAAATAGAGCGTATGGTAACTGTAGTCTGTCAAGAACAAGATGTACCCACCTAAGAAAGGCGCAATACCTCTCCCAACAGCTGTCACTGAAGAGAAAAGTGAAATGCGTTCTCCCCGCTTGGTTGGAAACTGTTCAGCTATTGAAGCTTCGGCGACTGGGACAAAAATGGCAGTGGCAAAACCGTGATAAAAACGAACAAGGATGAGTTGCCACCAAACGGTTATCAAAAGATAAAGGAAGGGAGCTGAAGCAAAAACCACCGCCGACGCTAACAACACTTTTCGTCTGCCAAAAATGTCCGAAAGCGAAGCAGCAGGCAAACTGACCAATATGCCAGGAATAGTTGAAGCAGAAGCAACGAAACCTATCCAAAAACCCTCAGGAGTTTCAAGACTCGTCGCGAAAGGCTTCAAAACAGGATTCTTAGACATTGTCGAGCTCAAAATCGCGAACAGCCCCATTATACAAAGAATCCAAAATGCGCTACCAATAGTACTTCGAGACCGTGAAGCCATAAAAACCAGCTCAAACGCTTCTTAAATTTTAGAGTTGAATTAAGGGAATCTACGTTAAATAATTGTTTCTTTCCGAATTTTATTCCTCAAGAAATCGTCCCGCTGTTTTGAACTCAGCTTTCCGAGGTCATCTTTGTATTTATTTTGAAGCAGCTTAAACTTGCAATAACTGTAAAGCGCGTCATAAACATAAGTCGCCTTCTCAACCGCTTCAAAATCATCTTTCACATTGAACCTAGCACCAGTCATGATTGCGCTCAATCCGATCCCCTCGGAGGCCGCCTGTGTGTCGCGCGTATCAGCTGAGTGAACAATTCTTGCAAGCTCCATCAGGACAGGATCTTTTAACCCATACTTTTCCATAATTGTTTCGAAGCTACATTTTCCATCTCTGTGCCCAAGTTCAACGCCTGGTGCATCAAACGGTACCGCTCCCTTAGCCCTCACAACTTTTTCTATTTTCTCCGTTGGTGCGAAAATGAATTCAGCGTTTGGGTCTACGAATTTTTTGATAAGCCAAGGGCATGCTGTTCTATCAACGTGAACATACTCACGTGTTACCCACTTCACACTCTTCACCGCTTAAACTATTGCAACAGACAGAAGTTATTAGTTTTCGCAGCTGCGAATGTAATCACAAAAAACGAGGGGTAGATGTTCTTAGGCTTGAAATTCCTCGTAGAAACGACATCGCGAGA
>Ga0315310_10002166_pt1 | contig 12329 bp, 22 predicted proteins | sample TDP5_MG_FD_203630 | JGI IMG/M metagenome (GOLD analysis project Ga0315310, IMG submission 203630) | Freshwater sediment microbial communities from Lake Towuti, South Sulawesi, Indonesia - TDP5 | ecosystem: Environmental > Aquatic > Freshwater > Lake > Sediment | place: Indonesia: South Sulawesi... | reverse complement strand
GCCAGAGCGGACTTCCCTTCTTTTAAGCCGCTTTGCCGAGCACGCGCCTCATCAGCGCGACTTTGGAAGCCAGCCATTCCCCAGACACCTCGGTTTTAATATATGAGTATATTTTAGCCACTTATAGAAACAATTTGTGTCTTTTTGACATATAAGTTTTGCCCCAGTAGTGGTCGACACTCGACCACTCTATGTGCCAACTTGACACAAGATTTATATAGCCCTAACGCCTTAATGTCGTTATAATGGATTCGGGGTGAGATGTTGGAGAAGCTTGAGGTTTTGCCTAAAGTAGGAGATAAAATCCCCATAGACCTATTCTATGTCAGCAATACAAACATGAGGGCCGATGAACCCTTCGGCGAAAGCGAGAAAGATAAGGCTTTGATCGAGCACTTCAGGCCGATCCGCGCCACGGTCGTTCAAAAGATTATAGCACGACCCGAGGATAAGGAGAGGCACTGGAAGCCGGGTATGGATTTAAGTCTGGCTGTAGGATACGGGGTGGTTGTCGGTCGGAGACGCTTCCTAGCCATCAAGATGGCGGGACGCCTCAAGGAGCTGACTGTTGGGGAGCACGTCTTGATGGAGGAGATGACGGACGAGGAGGCCATGAACGCCAGTCTAAAGGAGAACCTAGAGGAGTTTCATGATGCACCCGACCCCATAACAAGGGCCAACGCCATCAACAAGTACCTGAGCAGGCTGCCCACGGGTCTCCGGGGCCTAGCCAGGGCCTGGGGCATGTCCCACAGTATCCTCAGCGAGCAACTGAGGATCCTAGACCTTAACCCTGCCATGCAGGAGACGGTTAAGAAGGGGACGATTAGTTTCCGGGACGGGTTGGCCACCGCAAGGCTGGGTCTTGGAGGCGAGTTGCAAACCGAACTAGCGGAGATCGCCGAGACCCAAGGAGTCGACGCCTTCAAAATGGAGGTGGCCAGGCACATGGAGGGAAAGGGGAAGAGGGGCATTCCGGCGGGCATATACATTGTCGTCCGCTCAATCTTCGACAAAAGAAGCAGAGACGACCTGAGTGTCTACGAAACATTGGAAAAACTGGCCAAGGAACAGAACATGGAGATCGCCGACTACGTGAAAAAGATCGTCGTGGACTACATCAAAAGCCTTAAAGCATAGATAGGTTGATTGCGGGAGCCGCGACTCTAAGGCGAAAAACTTGGACTGGCTATTATTATTCGCCGTATTTACCCTCGGTTTCACAGTAGGAGTATGGCTTGGTTACCATGTCGGCTCTCACAAAGGGGACTAAACTGAACCACCAAGAACCGAGGCGACCCTCTTAACTTGAACCTCAAGGAGGTACATGGCCCACCACCCTCGCCTCGCCATCACAGTATTCTTCGGTCCACCGAAGAACCACACCTTCGTGGAGATGCCGGGCGAAATCTCCACGTCATCCCACCTGAAGACGCGGTCGAGGATCACCCAGTAGACGCGCCCACCCTTCCCATCGCTCAAGTGTTCGGCTGCGTAATAAGCTTCGCTGAGTGGACCATGGAAGCTCACAAACGATAAGACGCGATAATACACCTGCCACAGCAAATGCTCAATAACCGGAACCCACTTTCCCCACTGTTCAGCCATCCTAACCACCTTTAATTGGTTAGGAATCTACTCGCCGTCCAAATAGGCGACGAGGGGCTTAGAAAGGATAAGTGTAGGCCTCCTCTTCAAAATATCTATCACAGGAGTCGGCCTTTTCAAAATTGGAAACAACCCCATCTCGATCACCAACTAAAATACTGGTTCTAAACATTTAAGTTTTTTCATTAAGTACGGTTTCAAGAACTAGGAGCCCTCATAGACTGCGAAGTATGGAGGAACCATCCCGTATTGACTATCAAGGGTGAGGGGGTCCATGCTGAAGAGGAGGCCATCGCCCCTAAAAACCTGCCTGTTGTTGGCATCCACCCAGACATTCACGAATTCGTACTCCTTCCCATCCATATAAACGATGAGTGGGACCTCGATTATCCGATACGGTCGCGACTCGTCCTCCTTGTGCTCCTTAATCGCCTGCTCGCTACGTATGGTGTAGTAGAGGCTTAATGGCGACTGAACTATAACGGTCTTGTTCCAGTTAACGTCGTAACCGACGGTTTCGCCACCAACCTTCAGGGGGATCTTTAACCAATTACCCGCCCTCTCCAGACAGGCGCCCAGGGCGGTGTGGACTCGTTCGTAATATATGGGGTCCTCCCAATACTCCTGCCTCGTCCCCATGACGGTGACATAGTCCTCTGCCGTGCGGGGCTCCTCAAGGGAGTAGGTGTACACATACCTCCCCAGCAACACCTTCGGCCAAACGCATAGAACCTTACCAGTGGCCCTCGCCTGTGACCTGAGAAGGTAATACCTAAGCCCCCGAGGAATTGGGCTCGGGAGAAAGGGCCAGCTGATAGTCATGGTCGTCTCCCATTTACTTCATTAATTTCCATAACCATTTAAAGTTTTTACACCGCTGGATAGGGACGCGCCAGAGAATCTTCAGTTTCAGCCATCCTCATCCCTTCTCCCTCACCCATTCTCGTGCGAGAGTAAGTCTTAGTCTTGTATCTATATCGACAAATTTACCTCTGTGGTCTATCTCATCATTTCTAATTTCTGTAACTATGTCAGCCTCGACAGTTAAACCATTTGCCTTAAGCTTATTGATCAACTCTGCATAGTGATCTATAGCCTCCTGCTCCTCTGCTATCGCACTTTCCACCCTGTATATCAAGTCACCATACTCTTCACGAAGGGTTCCCAACTGTGACAGTAGACCTTTCCTTTCTCTCAGAATCTTTCCCGGATACCAGCCCATAATTATTCCTCATCTTAGATATACCCTAGAGAAAATTTAAGCTTTTACACCGCTGGATAGGGACGCCCTTCGATAGCTAGGGCACATGGGAAAAAAGGAAATTGGCGCGGGGTGCAGGTCTTGATCCTGCATAGGGCTACGAACGCCACTACCAGATTTCTGTGGCTTCCATTCGAGTGTCGCCCGTTTAAGGCGTTCAAGTCTCGCCTTAGCACTCCAGTAAATACGTGAATCCCAAATCCTCGATGAGTTTCTTGAACCTCTTCTATCTTGTCGATAGTTTGGCTTTCGGCATCTTGATTTCGATGAAGGTTATTTTCCTGTCCTTGATTACGAGCCTATCGAAGATGCGGGAGTCAAAGACCTCCTCATACTCCTTTATCAGGCGAGCATCGACTCCCTTCTCATGCCTATATCCGTTGTAGACGGATTCCGCTCCTCCCTTCTTCCTTCCCTTTATTCTACCCATTTCCGAAAGCCGAGCAGGATTCTTCTCCAGAGCCTTTATAGCTCCCTTCCGTCCAAGACGGCTGAAGTAATCCGCTCCGTATTTGTTCTTGAGTATTGTTGCCGTGTGTTGTGCTCCTTGTTTTGTTCCGACCATGCTTGTCTATTGCGCTAGTTCACGTATTTATATCTGGCGCTTTTGCCATTCAGCCAACCCCGCCCATTTGGTGCTGGGGGTAGGATTTGAACCTACGATGATCCCCTATGGGAACTCGGTATCTCAGCCAAGCCTTTGAGCTTCGCCCCTTAGCCTCGCCCTAACTCGTCTCCCGATGCTTCGACCTCGCGGGACTTACTCCCTAACATCCCACCGTTACCGTGCTGAGGGACATCTCGGTAACACCGAGAGCCGAAAGTGGAGATTACATTCCCGCTGTTTCGACCCCTTCCAGCCCATAGCAGGCACACGACCCCCGCCACTTCACATTTCGGGCGAGTTAAGCCGAGCGCCTTCGAATCCGTGCTTGGCCACCCCAGCTCACTCCATAGCAAAGATGATTTTTCTACCTTTAAGAGTTAAAGCATAAAGGGATTTCTCTTTATTAACGTATCCGTCTCCTATGAGCCCTCTGATAATCCTATAGACTGTCGAAGCGGGGATGTCAAGATTTTCGCTGATCTCACTTATTTTGAGGGGGGTCTTTCCTAAGATCGATAAGATTTTGAAACTCTTTTGGCTTATTGCCTTATTAGGTCGTTTAATGTCATTCGGCATTGATTTTTCTCTCCTTTAACCAGGTATAGGAGAACGATTTCGCTTGCTATGCTGGAAGTTAAAGCGACAAGAGGCGCCGAGAGAGGATAATTACACGGATCAACCTCTATCTCTGGCGGATCTCGGGGAACCATGTAATTCTCGGCCCATATCACTTCAAGATAATTGTCTTTGCCATTCATCCCCGCAAATACGCAGGGAATCTGCAACTTTAAACAGGCCTTCTTCACCGCGAGTCTACCCGCTCTGTTATCGAAAGAACACAGCACCGTGTCCGACTGGGCTAGTAGGGCCTCAGCGTTTTCCATAGTCAATTCTATCTTTTGTGTTTCTGCTCGGGCCTTAGAAATGCCATAAAGGATCCTTTGAAGTACCGTCACTTTGGACTTACCCAGATCGCTGGGTAAGAATAATTGAGTTGAAAGATTGTGGACCGCTACCACGTCTTTGTCGATGAGACGGAATCTTGAAACTCCCGCCCTGGCTAAGATTGTTCCCGCGTAAGTTCCCACGGCGCCACATCCGGCAAGAACCACAGTGACATTTTGCAATTTTTTCATGGCTGCCTCTCCACGGAGAAGGGTTTCATGGAGAAATTGTCGTTCCATTTTTTTCAACTCCTATCCCACAAGTTTTCGTAGCACAGATAGATACCATTTGATCCTTGGTTCATGCTTCTTTCTCCAGGCCACCATGTGATTATAGAATTTTGTTAACTCTTCGAGAGAACTGTCTTTTGGCCATTCCCAATCCTCGAAAGGATCATATTTTCTTTTGCCCATTTTACCACCTTCTTGCTTTAACTAGGATAACCGATGACAGGTCAAAATCGGTGTCTTTCCCGCTCAAACATATTCCGGCGCTTAAGCAGACAAGATCCTCGTTTATGATTACTGAATCCGGTTTTGACTGATACACGTAGCGAACCTCGTATCTTCCACGGCCCATATCTGTCAGCTCTATAAACTGCGCATTGACTATCCTTAGCGCCTCCTTAACTACCCTCTCTAGGGGGGGTATGTATTGCTCGGCTACAAGTCTGAAAACCCTTTTAATTTCTCTTCGATAGGGCAGCTCAGACGATAAATGATCCAAATCAGTAGCTCTGGTCACTTCTTTTAACTTGTTTCTAAGGTCATCTTGCTCAGGAAAGGAAAGTCCAGCACTCTCGTAAAGAAGATAAGGTCTCTTTAATTTGAGGATTCTTGCAGACATATAATCGAAAACGCTGAGATCTTCGGGGGCAAATAAAAGAGGAATGGGCGCGTTGAAATGCGTGATGTGTTTACTCCATTGATTATCGTTTAATGGAAGACAGAACCAGGTCTTAGTTTTTAAGGCAGCAACGGCCGCTACTTGAGGAAGTTTTAAGGCGTCATAGGCATCGACTCTTTCCCATATTTCTGCTTCTCGAATCGGATCGGCGTCGAATCCTTGTTCCTCAAAGATCCATACGCCTGGCTTCACTTTCTTTTTGAGACGATATTCTCGCAGACCTCCGGCAACAGGAACCACAATCTTTCGGGCGTCAGGAGTGACTATGGCCGGAAACATTCTAGGATTCCACTATTTCAAATAAATGACCGATGTAATCTCCACCACGTAACTGGAAAGTGCCTATATAATCTAAATTCTCTTGAGTAACTGGATGCCCTGTTCCAGCTAAACGGAATTTACGTTCCTCAAGAGGCGCATCTGGATCTACTAGAGCCCAAAGTTGTGGTTCCTCACGCTGATTCTGCACTGTTAAAATCTTAGCGTCCTTGGGCAACATAAGAGAAAAGTTGTCTTTGCAAGGAACGGGATATTTGTAAACACGCAACATTAAGACTTCCTCCAATAATCTGGAGTCTTAGTTTCAATCGGCCGTTCAGGCAGAGGCAGAGCCATAATCTCAGTTATTGTCTCAAAGGGACTGACCTTCCCCACGAAGCGAATTATTTGGTCCAGGCTATACTGATCCACAGTTTCCAACTCTATCCTGTCAAACGACACCTTAGATTGTCTCATTGCTTGAGAAAGGGCATCGTCTTCTCCAGGAACCCGCACCATTACAATGCTCGGTTGATTTTTCAATTTCTGGTATTCGGTGAGGAAGAAGGGTGAAGAATTTTCTCCGCCGTCAGTGATTAGGATGATGGCATCCACTTCTCTATCTTGTCTTCGCATCAGAAAGAGTCCCGAACCTAACGGAGTGCTTCCGCTTGCAGTGATGAGATTCATCGCGTTCTCAATGCCAGTGGCACTCCATTCCTTTGGGGTGATCTCTACAGGCGTTTCGCTACAGGTGTAGATATAAGGTCTCTGCTGGCACGCCATGGCAAGCATAGCCGCCAACTGTCTTGCGGCAATGAGACTTCGCTGCATGCTGCCGCTGGCGTCAGCTAAGATCACCACTTGTTTGTCTATCTTACTGACTTGTCGAACCTTTTCCTGGGTGACAAATTCGAGATCGTCAAAAATTTCTGGGGGAACCAATTCGGCGTCTAGACTCTTTTTTATCTGATTTACCCTGGCTGCGTTGAGACGTCTGTCTGCCACGGCCTTTTCGATCTTTTGTCGGATTAATTTTAGATTGGGTTTGACGGCACCCATTCTTCCTAGACTGTTGAGACTCTGCAAGAGTTCGTTGATGCTCATGGATTCTATAAGGACGCGCATTATACTAGGCGTCCTTACTTTGAGAGCGGAGACGGCGATGTAAGGCGGTACTCGAGGTGTGGCGCTGCGCAGTATGTCTCGGACCTCTTCCTCAGTCTTGGCCTCTTCCAGTTTCTTGAAGATACTCCTAAGTTCCGGCTCGCCAAATAGTTCTCTGCCGATCATCTGCAAATTGGCATTTTCGGCCTTGCTGGTGGGGATGTGTAATCGGCGAATGATTTGTCTAAGATCTTTGGCGCCTCTCAATATTTGGTAGGCAAGTTCTCCCTCATCCATGGTTGCGAGAAAGTGAATCATGGCGCTTCTTAGACTTCTAGGATTCCTTTTTTGGACCACTTGCATAGCCAAATAAGGCGGCATATCCTGAAACAACGCCCAGGCCACGTCTCGATAAACTTGCTCCGGCCTCTCAAACAGGGTTCTTACAAAAGCAACTTTGTGATCCCTAACCGCGCCATTATCCTGATACCAGCAAGCGGTTTTTGCGTAAAAGAGAGGATTCTGTTCGCTTAGTTTACGATGGGCCTCAAGAGCCTGTTCTATATTGCCATGAGGCACCTTCATCAATTCCTGAAACATGGTCAGATTATTTTCTTGTTCACTCAATTTTGTTCCATCCTTTTATGTAGATTTTCTTCTTGGCTCATTTTACTCCTTCCTTAACTTGAGACCAATCTTTTAACAATTCTTTCAGTAACCATTCGTTGAATGGCGCATAATTCGGCTCGTCTGGAAACTTTGACATCGCAACCAAAGAACTATTTTGCGTGAAGAGGCCCTGCAGATCTCTCAAGGTGTGAAGAATATGCGGCATAGGATGTTCGTTAGGCATGATAAGATCTGATTCCGCTCGATACTTGACAAGAAGGTCCGCAAAATAGGTCTCGTCGAAACTATCCATAATCCTTGTTCTCCAGGGATGCGCGTTAAGAAGATCGTTGAGATTGTATAGCACTTGGCCAGTGAGGAATAGATGAATGCCCGCCATAGCAACACGGTAGCCGTTAATCAAATATTTGATACGTTTTCTACGATCATAGTCTTTAATGCAGGAGTCGATAAAACTATGATAATGGCCAGCAAACCGTTTGGTTACACCATACCTCATTACAAGATCTCGTAGTTCCGGTAAAGAAGGATCTTCATATAATCTTTCTTCGAACATGTTTTCTAAGAAGGTGCCGTTTCCATGCAGAAGAACGCTCAGAAAATGAAAGACGTTATGGATGGAGACATCAACATTGCCGAATCGATGTTCTACGCCGCTTTCGTCTCTGGCAAGAGAAGTGGCCCATTCAAGTGTCGGCATCCGGACGCCGCGAATATCTAGATCACTATCTGCTCTCGCTGTTCCATAAGCATGAGCGCCAGAAACAACCACAAACAAGGGCCGCACTGCATCAATATTGAACTCAGGGAAATCCTTATACTTCAGTTTCAACCTTGACGAGCCTTCTGTGCGTGAAAGCGGAGGGGCACTGTTTGGCTCTCTTCCCCCTCATTCGCCGGGGAATCCGCATCGCAGCGGAGCGCTCCACCCCATCACTGGGTGGGGGGAGAAGAGCTCTAGCCAAGTTTTGTATTGGCCTGTAGGCTCCTCCATGACGCACTGCCCTAAAGATTGGCGTTCTACTTAATAAACTTTATGGTTGGAATTTATCATTTAATGAAAAAGTTTATAAGGATGAACGTTCATCATCCTTTCGGTGTGACTTAGGGAGGACTTACAGGAAATAGTGCAGCTTGGTTTGCACGCAGGCCTTTGGCGTCTGAAACCTGGGTTCAAATCCCAGTTTCCTATCAATAAGTTCTCCCGGCCTTCACACAAAAGAGGTGATGGAAATGGCGATGTTGAAAGTTTCGGGCGGGGGCCAGTCTTTAGAACTTCAGATTCCAGACGAAATGAGATCGGCCACTGATGAACAGATCCTTTCTTATGTAAGGGAAAGGACCGGATTGGATGTCAGCAATCTGCAGGTGGAAAGAACCGCTGAATGTATCCTCGTCCATCCGCAAGCTATCTATGGATAAACGCTACAATTGTAATTGTTCAATGGGCGCATTTGGGTATTGCCCTCATGAGTTAGAGCGGCAGGGAAAACCTAATCCGTTTGAAGCAATTTTGGTGCACCCTGAAGCAATCTATGGTTGAGACAGGCACATTCCCAGCTCTGTCAACTCCTAGAGCTGAAGCGCTGCCCTTTCTTTACACTGCCGGGTAAGGAACCAGCCAGAGAACCTTGTTTATCAGAAAGAAGTATAGGATCCCAATGATGCCAAGGGTGGCCGACTCCAAGGGAGGAAGGAGGACGAAGAGGGGAATATATATTGTAGCGACCTCTTCAAGTGACATCGCCAGAAGATCCTTATTGCGTTCATATTTCCTTGGTTTCGTCAATCTATAGAGGTAAAATAGGGCCACAGACATGAGTATTATGAATGTCACTGAACCCACCAGGCTATAGTGGTGAAGCAGGAGAGAGAGGCCCAAGAGGAGGTTGGAGACCTTAACGAACCAGCCATAAATCCACGCCCCTCCAGGCTTGAAGACCTTCTCCCCCTTCCAGGTCACATCTAAGAAGGCTCCCATTCTAGTTAAGATGTTGCTACGCTCCCTGATTTCCAGCTCCTTTATGAAACCAGAGTAGGATATCTGAAAGAGGATCGTGAAGAAGACGTATCCAAGGTACAAGATTCCCAGTGTATCGATCGCTACATGGCTCAGGAAAAAGCCCCACGCGCCTGAGGCTGTACAGCAGATCGATATCGCCAAGAAGCCGAAGGGGCTCTCCTTGGATAGGCCGTCGTTGTAGGCGTGGCCGAAGGCGACCCAAAGAATTAAGGCGGTCATGGCGATGGCTGCATTAGGAGATATCCATAGAGTTAGGAACACTGTCCAAGCAGTGAGAGCGGATAGGCCCCAATGGATGACGTTATGGGCTTCATGTATTTTAATTCCACTAGAAATCAAGGGGTGGTAACGCTTACTCGGATCCCTTTGATCGTATCCCATAGCCGCGTCCATAAGCGAATTTTCTCCAAAGGAGAAATAATGGATCAGGATCAAAGTTAGTGCCAAAACTAGAGTTTTCAAATCCAGGAACTGGGCATTCATCAAGTAGGGAACCAAAACTAGAAGGAGGGTGGCCGGCATAGTCTGGGCGCGAAAAAGCTGTAGCCAGAGCCTAAACTTCATTCTTTAAGACCTCAGGTAACAGTTTTCTCCATTCTCGTTGCATTGTTTCTCTTGTCGGTTTTCTTCCCCTCCTCCAAGCATGTGACTCTTTCAGTTCCTTTTCGATTCCCAACTTTTTCGCGACTTGCCGATACAGAAGTATCGCATGTTCAGTGTATTTTCCAACATCAGAGTAGAAAACAAGGCACATTTGAGTTATGAAGTGTACCTCATCATCAGTAAGATCAACCTTCACTCTTTCACCCTCTAAACCTCGACCTTCCAGGAGGGGGGAAAATCAAACATAAGTCGGGATGTGGAGTTACTTTGCACTTCTCACAGAGACTTGGAAGCTCTTTCGATAATTTCTCACTTATCTCCTGCTCTGAACGTATCCCCTCAGCGATAAGTTCAAGGATTCGCGCTCTGCATTTGACTACAACTAAAACTTTTCTCTCTTCAGCCATGTCTCTCAAGCTCCTCTATCTTACTTTGAAGAATAATGTTTAGTGAAGTTGTACGGCTTCATCTTCCAGCCTCGGTCTCGCTTCTCGAATCACCCTCACTCTAGTTCTGTAGCCGCCTCTCACCTCTATCACGTCACAATCATCGTTTCTACACTCAAACCCTCCTTTAGTTTTCACCATTTCCCCCCCACAGCCCGGACACTTCAAAAACGTTCCCTAGCCTTCGATTTTTGTGAGGGCCTTCTCAAGAGTTTTGTTGTGGGCCTCGAAGGCCCTCGTCAATTTCTGTGTGTCGAAGGCCAAGCGCTTCGTCCCCCTGGCGACAGCCTCAAGGCTTGAAGAGTCTGGGTTTCCGGACTTTATTGCCTCGGTGAGCCTATCCAGGGCCGTGATGAGTTCCTTAGCCGTCCTGCTCCAATCGTCCCCAGCTTTGAGGACCTGATCAACCCTACTTTTCATTTCCTGCCTTATCTTGCCCGCCAGAATATCACCTAGTATGGACATTAATATTCCCCCCTCAAACCTTCAATGTGGCTGGCAACCTCAACTCTCAACATCACCCTCACTAATACTTTGATGCCTTTTCCCGGAATATCGTGTTGGTCTAGTGCTTCAGCTACCGCAAAAAGTCCCTTATCCAGCAAGGCCTCTTCGATTTCTTCCTCAAGCCCCTTTTTATTCATGGATCCATTTTTCGAGCCAATCAAGTAGGTCATCCTTCCAATCCCTGATCTTTATTTTGCTCTTTTTAGGGATTTGAGTTAACTCTTCATGAAGTTGCCTTTCCGCTTCTTGTTTGCTCTCAGCTAACAGCTTCTCCCTGTCAATTTCAACCATTTCCCTTCCCACCTTCCTTCAAGAGTAACTTCCCGTTCTCTACAACCAGCTTGGCTCGCTTATACCTGGTGCCACATCTTGAACAGTAGAGATAATATTCTGGGTTTTGGTCCTCGCCTATGAACCCACATTTTGGGCAATAGACCAAATCAGTCCGCATTAAAGGACCTCCAAGAGCCAGTCGAATAGGTCGTCCTTCCAGTCTTGGACCTTTATTTTGCTTTTTCTCTTTTTGGGGACTGGAGTCAGCTCTTCGTGTAGCTGTCTTTCCGCTTCTTGTTTGCTCTCCGCGAACAGCTTCTCCCTGTCAGTTTCAACCATGTCACAACACCTCAAGGATGGGTCTTATTCTTGACATGGCGTTCTCGTTCTTTGCCAGTTCCTCAAAGACGTGGCGCATGAAGTAGGCGCCGCGTGCCATGCTCCTGTCCCCATAGATTTTCATGTGGCCCAGCCTCAGGGCGTCTTCGAAGTTGTAGGCGTGACTGTCGCTCATGAACCTGTCGCCCAGGATGGTCCACTTGACGGCCTTAGGCGTTATGTCTATCTGGGCATCGACCCCATACTCACCCTCAACGGCCACCAGCTTGCCCTCCATGACCATCCAGTCGGTCTGGGTTATCACCCTCTCCATGTCCTCGTCCATTATGTTCAACCGTATGATGCTTCCGCCAGGGTATCCGAACTTGGTCTGGATATCCGGGATGCTGAGTTCCTTGTTTACGTTCAGGACCAGTTCGATGATCAGCCTGTCGACCTGGTCCTTTATCGCGCTTTTAAGCCTCTCAAGAAAGCCGGGTTTACTTGGGTTGGCACTGGTTATGGCGTCAACGGCCTTCTTGATGGGTTCGGCGCACTCGCCCATAAGCTTGGGATTCTTCTGTTCAACTTGACGCCTTATCTCCATGCTGAGGGGAATCTTCCCAAAGACTGGGACGTTGAACTCCTCAGCCAACTTTTCGACTACGCTCTCGCCAAAGATTTCGTACTTCTCATCGCCCACTTGGAAGTAGCTCATGTTTTCAATCAGCCCCAAGACGGGCATCTCCAAGTCCTTGTGAAGCTGAAGGGCTCGACGTGCATCCAAGTGGTGAGCCGGCTGAGTCACGATGATAGATCCAAGTAGGGAATCCGCAA
>Ga0315310_10002165_pt1 | contig 12339 bp, 16 predicted proteins | sample TDP5_MG_FD_203630 | JGI IMG/M metagenome (GOLD analysis project Ga0315310, IMG submission 203630) | Freshwater sediment microbial communities from Lake Towuti, South Sulawesi, Indonesia - TDP5 | ecosystem: Environmental > Aquatic > Freshwater > Lake > Sediment | place: Indonesia: South Sulawesi... | reverse complement strand
TAATGTGAATCGTCTTCTCGCTTATGGTGGTGCATTCTCCCACGACCTCCTCTCCATCCAGGGCGTAGGTCTTGGATCCTTCAACTTCGGCCACAACAGTCTCCTTCGCCTCAGCCAGTTTTCCAAGGAATGAGATGACAGCCGCGGCGACTTTGTCCATCTTTATCTCGTAGAGGTCAGAGGTCTCTTGAGTTAATACGTCTGCGTAGTTCCGGATGACGGACTTGGAAAAGGCCCTCCACGAGTCCGGGTGGTCGAAGAACTCAACACCCAGAACCCCCCTAATGTCCAACACCGCTACTCCGACTTGGTCGTTTAGGTCTGCAGGAATTTTCTTTAAAGCCTCTTCAACATCATCCTTGAACCTCTGCACTCCCTCTAAGGTTCCAACTAGATCGTCAGAGATATGTCCGAATCCTGTTGGGGTTGGTGATACGGCAGCCATAGAATAGAGGGCTTGAGTGTCTCTGGCCACAGCCATCCAAGTGTGGGACTGGCTTGCCCTTCTTAGGAAGGATCTTTCGACAGCCCTCGGTGCTATGTTCGCTACACTCATTTTGGCTCCTGCTCTGATACCTCTAGAGGCGTGAACGCACTGGATCTCCAGCTCCTTACTCCCCTCAGGGAGAATCACCTCACTTACGGTTACTCCCCTTGCTTGGGTGGCGCCCTTAAGCAGGGTGCCTTTACGGATGAAAACGGTTTCTCCTGAACGGTTGTTGATTCTTGCCTTGTTTATGTTCCCTGTATCCTCTATGATGACCTTGTCCGGAACCTCTTGGATCAGTACATAACTCCTCCTCTCAGCCGGGTTTCGCCTGAGGATGGGGATAACTGCCGACAGCGACTTCTCCGTCAAACGCCAAGGCTCACCGAAGGTTAAATCCTCTCCAATCTGGATCGACTTCAGCATTTTTATCACAAGTAAAGTTAAGTAAAGTAAACCTATATAAAGGTTCCCCTTGTCATGCAGAAATTTTCCTTCCCATAACAAAACTTTTCTGCATATGATAAGAAGTTTTGTCGGAGTCTTAAAGCGCTTAAAGGGTTATCTCAGTTCTCTTACACCGCCTGCAGATCCTGGCCCAAGGCGTAAGATCATAATTCCAGTCATGATGAAAAAGTCGGCAAAACACCCTTTTCCAATTACCTTTAAAGGACATTGTTTTCACCCCTTGAGCCTTTTGTGTGTCTCCCTCTCTCCAATGCATGTACAAAGGCCTTGTACAATCCAATTTTCCAGGCGTCGTGGGAGCGGTCCCGGTAGTTATAGACGATGCGGTCCTGTTTTAGGTTCATGAAAACCTTGTTGACTTGGTCGGGTCGGATTTTGAATCGCTCGGCTATCTCGTAAATGTCTGAGAAGTAGAGGAATTTGCTCCCTGTCCTGTTGTAGTGGTCCACTAATACTTCTACTACCACTTTCTCCGCGTCATCCAGGCTTGATTTGTTGAGCCACAGAGCAATGGAGCTTTGTTTGAGCTTCTTTGGAACGCAACTTTCGTTATTCTTTCTTTCATCTTTCTTTATTCTTTCTTTATTCTTTCTTATTATTATATTATTATTAGGTAAGGATTCTAAGTAAGAGAGGAAAGAAACCCCATCCTCAGATAATTTCCAAAAAGAACCATTTTTCTCAGTTAAACCGTATTTCCACATGTTAATCAAGTATCTTCTGACATACTGACTTGATTTTCCAGTCAATTCAACAAGGTCTATCACCCTCAGCTCACGATTTTTCAGATGGAAAAGGAGATCGACAGTAAAGCCCCGTACCTTCGAAAAGGAAGTAGTAGTAGATATAGTAGATGAGGTTGGGAGCGTCATCGCATGAGGCCTCAGAAAGAGATTGCTCCGCTCACCATATTTATAATTTTGGAACAAAAATTTAAACTTATTGGACTAACTCCCCAAAAAACTCTGTTATTTTCTCTCCTTTTTCAGTAATACGATATTTTTTCCCTTCTTTTATTATAAGACCTTCTTCACTCAAAAGCCTTAAACTATGACAAAACTTTCCACTAGATTCAAACCGATCCTCTCAGCAATTAGAGTATAAGACAAGTCAGAATCCCTTAATTCCTCTAATATTCTTAAAGCGAAAGGATTAGATATGGCCCTAAGAAGGGGTCTTCGGTATGAAAAATTTGTGTCGGAGTTGGATTTGAGAGTTAAGAATTCTATACCAAGCTTTTGACACAGTGCCCTCTTTTCCTCAATTTTGTGGTCGCTTGTAACAATCACCTCTATAACCTTCATCTCTCTGTTTTCAGGATTTATGGCAAAGATGTCGAAGAACAAGCCTTTATATTTGGCTTCAGGAATAGCGATGAATCCCTTCTCCCTCAGCTCCTTTAAACTTTATCCAAATTTCTAGAGATATAATGTACAGAATTTTAGACGCTTAAAGGGTGACCTCTGTGTAGAAGTATCCTATGCCTTCCTGAGGCGGCGCACCACTAACAACCGGAAAGATGTGGCGTTCCCCTGTGATGTCGATGATGACCTCCTGTTCGGTTGCATCCATCCTCGCGACTTCGATGCTGTACCTGCCCTGATCTATGGTCCAGATGTCCGCAACTGCCGCCACGTCTATGTTCCCCTTACCATCGGTAAATATGAAGGCCCAGAGGCTCTTAGGCATGACTTTCTGGGTTAGGTTGCTGTACTCTCGCCCAGCGAAGAGCGGGATCGCCTTCGTCTGAATGTCCCCATTGGCGTGAACTATCACTTTGATGCTCTTGGCTATCCTACGGTGGGAGATAGCTCTCTCCAACGGACTAAAACCCAAAATCCCCATCCCTATCTCTCCTGCTCACCCTCCACATAGTATTCATAAGTATCAATCATCAATTCGGCAAATAGGACCCGGCTTGCTACATTACTCGCGTAATACTGAAGCCTTGTAACTCTCCAAGTCCTAATGGGCTCGGGGAAGATAAAAACGATCCCATATACGTTGTTCACAGTATCGTAGATATGGCATCGCAAGGGACCGGGGGCGGTGGGACCTAAATGAAGACTATTGAAGACTAGGTCTGGAGAGATCCCATTTCGATTATAGGCGGGGGCCCTTACCCACTGAGCATGCCCTAAGGCGTCCCTCGTTCCTCCCTTGTAAAGCTGGATGTAGGCAAGGGGGTCATCCATCGTTATTATAAGTCCCAACAAATATCGTGGATGATGGGTATAATGTGGATATTCACCGAAGGTCCACAGGTTTATGTTTCCTCCGGCAGTCGCCGACAGGTTTTCCGTATGAAGCACTGCAACGTGGTCGACATCGCGGATTCTGGGATAGTAACCCGGCATCCTCTTTACCTCCTGTACCAGTATAAGATTCGTCCTTGTCCTTCTCGGCCTGATCCTTTTACAAAGAGTTTAGTGAATTCACCCTCCCATCGCTCTCCTTTTACGGCTGCTCTAGATGGGCTTTCGGCTCTGTTTACCCTCCAGCTGAAGCCTCCACCCACGTCCTCGATGACAAAGCCTAGTCCACTAATTGACTTCTCCTCCCAAGATGTGCCCAATGTATCTATTGGAATGTCGCTACAATCGTTTGGGATCTTTTCCATAACATCCTTAATTTCTTGTAGTAGTTGGTTTTGTTGTGTTAACAGTTCAATTATTTTCTCGACTTTCTTCGGATCCAGTGACATTTCATGGCCGCCTAGAATCGCTCGTTGTCCCAGTAGGTGATTGTTACGTTTATTGAGTTGCCGTTGACGTGGCCGTATAAGTTGGTGCCACCCTCAAGGCTTAGGATTGTGTCCTCTATGTCGTAGGACCCCTCAGGGATCTGAGGCATGGCTGCCGGGGCGATCTGGACATCGCTCCAGACCACCTCATAGGTTCCATCCTCCTTATACTTCTCGATTTTTCCGCTTTGGTTGGTGATGGCGTTCCCCTGGAAGAGCAAAGAGACGATGTAGCGGATAATGCGCTCCGAGAGGAGATTTACGGCGGCTTGCATGTGCTCCTCGCCGGCCACGAAGAAAGGCGTCCTCGCTGGCATCAGCCAGACGCTCTTCGTCCTTATGCGGTCCCGGATAAACTCCTTTGTTATCAACTTCATCGACCTCCCGATAGTGCGGCAGCCTCATCCAGGGATAGCGGAGTTACACGCCAATCCTTCTGGAGTTGAGGCCCTATGTCGTGGGACTGGTCACCGAATCCCATCTGGAGGAAGGCGGCCTTAGCCCCCTCATAACGCCTGAGGGCTATGTCACTGATGTGTTTGGCGTGGATGTCGGGCTTGAATATCTGGAACCAATAGATGCAGAAGAGGATGTTCAGCACGGGCTGGTGGTTTCTCTTCTCGTCCTTGTTGAAGAACTCGGCGCCGAGGTGTACGGTGGGTTGAATCACAACCTCGTGGTAGTCCGTCGGCTGATCGTAGGGACTGACCAGCTCGTTCAATGGGCTTATGTCATCACCCACCGCAGGTCTGATCGGGTTCATCTTCGGGAACTTTCCAGGAATCACCTGCCCCTCAGGGTAGCGCAGATACATGTTGATCTGCTGTGGTTTTATGCCGAAGGCCCCGTGGAGGATCCAGGGAAGCCCAGCGTTGGTGGTCGTGTCCAAATACAACAGGTCGTCGGCGGGGTTGCGGGGATCCCGGAACCGGATCTCTGCAGCCGGCGAAACGCTGTCCGCGGGAATGTCCACTGTGTTGCCTTCCGTGTCTATGAGGGGCCAGGGCGCGTACTGACAGATACGTCTCCGGACGACGCGGCCGAAGACGAAGCCTTCACGGAAATCCAGGGCGAAGAGGAAGTTGCGCTGTAAGAACTTCTTCTCGATGGGTATAATGCCTCTCAAAATCTCTTCAGACATCGACTCCCTCCTTATTATTGAATTTAAATACCGTGGAAAAATATAAAAGCGTATTCTAACGATACTATCACATCTATCTGGTGAAGACCTTGCCAAACTTAAACCTTAGACTGGATAACCAAACCTATTGGAGGTTCCAAAGGGTTAAGGCTGATTTAAAGGCTAAAACCAATGAAGAGTGCTTAAAAAAACTTTTAGACTTGTCAGAGGGACGGTTACGACAACCCTTACAGACGCCTTAGAAAATAGGAGGGAAAGGGGGATGAGTCTTGAAGAGATTGAGTTGATGGCTTTCAAATGTCTGAAGTGTGGAGACCTATTTTTCATAGACGACCATGGCTATTTCCGAAAGGTTAAAACCTGGAGAAGATTTCAGGCGGTCAGGGATGACACTTTGTCCAGATTGTAGGAGGGAAGCAGTTAGGAATGGTGTTCCTCGTAACCGGAGCCTCTGGTTTTATCGGAAGCCACCTCTGTGACGGGCTGAAGAAGACTCATAAAGTTGTGGCCTTGGTAAGGGACCATGTGCCTTCTAAGTGGCTTGATGAGGCGCTGGAGGGTTGCATAAAGGTCAGGGGAGACGTGAACGATTACTTCGGACTGTTGAGGATGATTAACCAATACGAGGTTGATGGGGTATTTCATCTGGCCGCCCAAAGCATAGTCAAGACAGCTTACCGGGACCCAGTCAACTGTTTTCAAACCAACATCATGGGCACAGTTAATGTCCTCGAGGCCTGCCGCCAAGTATGCGTGAAGAAGGTCTTGATCCAAAGCACCGATAAGGTTTATGGCAACCGGAAGGATGCCGGCACCTGCGACCCCGTTGTCCCAACCGAGCCTTATGGTACAAGTAAAGCGGCAGCAGATCTTATTGCACAGACCTATGCCAACACCTACAATATGAATGTCGTAGTGAGTCGTTGCTGCAATGTTTATGGATACGATCTCAGTAATCGTATCGTCCCGAACACGGTTCGTTCATGCCTACTGCTACAGTCTCCTATAATCTACAAAAATGACAATTCGAAGCGTCAATATATCTATATAAGTGATGTTGTGAAGTCTCTTACCTTTTTGATGAAAGAGGAAACTAAAGGTGTTTACAACATCGGAACCTATGATATCTTGAACCAGTCGGATGTTGTTCTGGAGATCCTCAAATTCTTCCCCTCCCTGGCACCGAAGTATGTCGAAAAACCTGGGCTGAGGGAAATTTTCTCCCAATCATTACATCCGAGCCTCCCAACCTGGGAACCCGTAAGCTTCGAGGAAGGAATAAAGCTCACAATCAATGACTTTAGGAAATATGGATGGTGAAAGGTTGTTCCAAGAAGAAGTATGGAAGAAAATAGAGCGTATCGTCACCAAGTACTATATGCAAAAACCCCTACTAAAGAAATGGGATATCAGAACCAGTGACGTGAATTTTGACGAAAAAGAAGCTTTACGGCTAATCAGGGTTTTGTTGAGTGGTTGGATAACTCAGGGGCCTGAAACCGTACAGTTCGAGAAGGACTTCGCTGAATATTACGGCGTTAAGCACGCGATAGCCGTCAACAGCGGTTCAAGCGCGAACCTCGTCGCCTTAGCCAGCCTCTGCCACAAGTCTTTAGGGCATAGGCGGATTAAACCGGGGGACGAAGTTATAACTTCGCCCGTCACGTTCCCAACCTCAGTGTTTCCAATAGTCCAGATGGGCGCCGTTCCAGTTTTTGTTGATGTGGACCCAGATACCCTCTGTATGGACCCAGACTTGGTGCCTCGTGCCATCAGTGACAAGACTAAGGCCATCCTTCCCGTTCACCTTCTAGGGCACCCCTTTGATATGCGACGCTTACTTTATCTCCTCAGTGGTGTTGTACCACCACTCGGCTTGTGGATCATAGAGGATGCTTGTGAGAGCCACGGTGCGATGATTTGGGATGATGTATTACGTAAAGTCGGATCCTTCGGCGATTTCGGAACCTTCAGCTTCTTCGCTGCACATCACATGACCACTGGTGAAGGAGGGATGCTGATAACGAACAGTGACCACTTAGCTGACTTGGCGAGGAGTATTAGGGCTTTCGGTCGGGTCATAGAGGTTGCTCGCGACCCACAATCGGCACAAACTCTAGGTCAAAGATATAAGGAAATTTCGCCTAAACTGGGTTCATTTGACGTGAGGCAGACCTTCGATAAGTTGGGTTACGCCCTTAAGACGACGGATTTACAGTCCGCACTTGGAATAGAACAGTTGAAAAAGCTGGATGGGTTCATCGAAGCTAGGCGTAGGAACGCACAGTACTTACTTAAGCAACTTCGACCCTACGAAGATCTTATCCAACTTCCAGTCGAAAAGCCGTGGGCTAGGCACACATATCACCACTTTTTCATCATAGTTCATGAGGACAGCCCTTTCTCTAGGCTCGAATTAGTGAACCACCTTGAAAAGAACGGTATCGAGACGAGGCCAATCGAAGCGGGTAATATCGTTGACCAGCCCTGTATGGAGGATGTTAAGTATAAGGTCGTAGGAGACTTGAAGAATGCCCGTCACGTAAGGAAAAACGGTTTATTCATCGGCGTTCATCCAAGCCTATCTCAAGAGGAATTAGACTGGATTGTTAAAACCCTGATAAACTTTTTGGAGAAATACGTATGAGGATATTAGTTACAGGCTCCAAAGGTTTTATAGGAAGCAATTTAAAGCTAGATGGCCACGAAACGATGGGGTTCGACATCAAAGATAGTCTCGAATATGATATAACCAACCCCTATTCCGTCCAAGCATTCTGGGCGGAAAAAAGGCCCGATGTCGTGGTTCACCTCGCGGCGAACCCTAGAGTCGGTTTATCACAGAAGTACCCCTGTTGGGATAATAGGATAAACGTCGAAGGGACCATAAATGTTTTGGAGGCGTCGTTGAAAAACGATGTGAAGTTATTCATTTATGCATCTACCTGCCAAGTGTACGACGTTAAGGGTGGAATACCAATGTTGGAATCCAGCCCTCGATACCCCAGAACACCATACGCCATCAGTAAATACGCGGGGGAGTTCTACTGTAAAAACTTTGAGCGTCGTGGCTTAAACACATGCATCTTGAGGTTCTTTAATGTGTATGGACATGGACAATCAGCGGGCTATGTCATTCCAGACCTGATAGGAAGGGTTTCAAGGGCTAGGAGGAGGGTTAAGGTCTACGGCCCTCCCGATGACAGTAGAGATTTCATACACGTCATGGACGTGGCTAAAGCCATAAGAAAAGTTATTGAATGTGAACATGAAGTGCCGGGAGAGATTATAAACATAGGCACGGGTCTAGAAATAGATATGAAACATCTTTGTGAAAGAATGGCCGAAGCTTTCGGTAAAGACTTAGAATTTGAGTACGGTGAACGCCCCTTTGGTATGCTTCCCGGCAGGTATCAAGCCGACATAACGAAAGCAATAACGTTACTGGATTGGACTCCCAAAGTGACTTTGGAGGATGGAATTAAGCTTACGGTTTCGGGAGAAAAGGAAAATGGCTAAAACTGCCGTAATAATGTCGATTGGAAGTTTTTATTGCCCTTGGTTTCCATACACCTTAGCCTCGACTTACACAATAGGAGATTTCATCGTTGTAGTCAACGCTGGGTTCGACTTAAAGAACCCTAACATGAAAGAGTATGAAGTGCCGTTAAAAGAGGTTTCAAGGGACATAGATGAGTTAGACGTAGAAGGAAAGATTATTGAAGTCAGCGAGTTTTCTCGGCTGAGGCATAAGCTCCCGATCGTGACCCAGAAACTTGCTAACCAGTTAAAACTTAGAGAGTGGTATGACCACAGGGGCCGTGGTATCACACTGGCTAGCGATATAGCCTATGATGAAGGCGCCAGGATGATACTACGAACCGATACGGACACCGTATGCTATGAAGATGCTTTAGGTGTCAGGAAAAGGGATTATCCGTTAATTTTTTACCAATATGAGTTTCGAGGTGACATCTACCACTTGGCTGATCCCGGCCCAGACAGCCCATACAATGATAGCGTGAATTACTACCCTAACCATAAGGACGATTGGTTCGTAGGTGCGGGAGCGCCCGTTATACATTGTGCTCCGAGGGTGAACTGCCCCGATTTTCACTGTGCTCATTTAAGGTACGCCAATCCGATAGAGTTGTCTGAAGAGGAGAAGTACGATCACTTCAGGAACAGGGCTATTGTCTCTTTATGGACAAATGTTTATGGAGTTTTCACAGAGGAGCTGTTTGAAAAAGCACGTGAGACGGCTTTGGATGCGTTGAAATCGACGCCAACAGGAACGGGAGCCCTCTGGACGCTCACCCACGGACATAGATTGCCTTTAGATTGGAACGCTAAACCTTCAAATGTACCTCCACCTGAGGTATGCCTGATAAGTAGGAAGAACCTTCGCGAATACATTGAGGAGAAGCAGCTATGCAGGTCTGTCTAATATCTCTGCCTTCACCCTTCTTAATTGATGACCTGAATTATGTAAATCTCGGAGTATTGTATATTTCAGCCTACCTGAAGGAGCATGGGGTAAAGGGTGTCCAGGTAGTAGACTTGGCTACACACGATCCCATTCCAGAAGTTGATGCAGAAATCGTCGGTATTAGCAGTACAACTCCTCAATTTCCAATCGCCGTCGAAGTCTTGAAGGCGTTAAAGAAGAGTAACCCTAAAGCAGCTTATGCTATTGGTGGTCCACACGCTACATGCCATCCTCAAAGCTGCATTGAGGCGGGCTTCGACAAAGTGGTGAGGGGCGAGGGAGAAAAGGCTATGTTGAAAATAGTTAGGGATGGAAGATCAACCTCCCGAGGTGAAATTTTCCAACTGGAGTTCCTAGGAAGTACAGAGATAAATTTCCTCCCCGACCGAGATGCCATAAATATGTCCCGCTACGGATATAGTCTATATGGAAAGAGATCCACTAACGTCATGACCTCACGGGGATGCCCCTTCAACTGTGCCTTCTGCTGTAAAACTTGGGGGCGGACCGTCAGGTACGTGGATCCCCACCTCGTGGCTGAGGAGATAAAGTTGCTGAGGGATAAGTACGGTTTTGAAGGCATAATCTTCTTTGATGATGAAATGAACTTCAATCTCGAACACTTATCCGAAATTTGTAAATTAATTAAACCTTTAGGTATGGTCTGGCGTTGTCTTCTTCGAGCGGAACCCTTGAGTCTCGATTTACTTAGGAAGATGCGAAGGAGCGGGTGCGTGGAGGTACAGGTAGGTGTCGAGTCGGGTGATGACCAGATATTAAGGACGATCAAGAAAGGAACAACGGTTAAGAAAAATCTAAGGGCCGTTAGGCTGATTAAAGAGGCTGGGATTATGCAAAAAGTTCTCTTAATGATTGGTAATCCTAGTGAAAGTCAAAAAACGGTTAATAGGACAAGGCGATTCTTGAGGCATGCAAAAAAGATAGACCCTGACTTGGAGTTCGATTTAATGATGTTCACTCCATACCCCCTCAGCGACATCTGGGAACACACAGAAAACTACGACATACAGTTCGACAAGGAAGGAATGGACTTTGGCAAGGCAATGTACAAACAGCCTAATCCACTGGACCCTAACACTTGTTTAGTGAGGACGAGCCATTTAACGACGGAAGAATTAATTAAGCTTCAGAAAGAAATCTTCGTAGAGTTTGAGGAGTGGGGTGTAAAATTAGCTCATAGGAGGGAAGCCAAATAGTCCTGTATGAGAACTGGTTCGAAATACTCGGCCGCGTTGAGGGCCACCACTTAGAGATTTCACTAAGAGACGTATATATTGTTTTGACATTAGCGGTAAAAGCTAAGGTTGTAGTTGAACTTGGAACAGGTGTAGGGTATTCTACCGACGCTTTTTTAACAGCATTAAGGCTGACTGATGGAATTTTATATAGTGTTGACATAAACCTGGGTGAACCAATAAAAGGAACTATTGAAAGGCTGAAGGGAGAAACTAGAGTTGTATTCATATTAGGTGACTCCAGAGAGGTCGGAAAGAATTGGGATAAGGGAAACATAGACCTTCTCCTTTGTGATAGTGATCATCATCCTTTACATGTTTTAGCGGAACTTGAAATTTGGGGGAAGTTTAACCCTAAACTGATCCTAATTCACGATACGTTAAATAGTGACGGACAATGGGGACACCTCTACAAAATTGTCAAAGAATACACCGAAAGTAAAGGAAGAATATTTTACAATTTAGACATACCTTATGGATTAGGAGTGATAGCGTAGCTATGTTAAACATAAGCTATGATTATATGGGCCCTTTCAGTTTCCCCTGCCTAAACCCTAAATCATATTTAGAGTTGCCTTCACCCCCTAAGCCCGAAGGCATACAAATATCGGTCTGCGCCACCACTTGGAAGAGGACTAGAGAAATTATCGTGACGAGCATAGAATCAATTTATAAGCAGTCCTTCCCGATAGAGAGTTACGAAGTTCTCTTAATTGATGATGCTACCGACGGCCCTAGACGGGAGGACTTAGTGGATGCTGTCGCTTATCTCATGCGGGAATACCCGAACCATAACTTTAGGGTGTACTTCACGGACCATACTAGGTGCTGGAACGACGCTCATCCATTAAACGTCGTGTATAGGCGTGCTTTAGGCTGGATACTTCTACAGAGCCAAACAGACCTCATCCATGTGGGGGAAACACTGGAAAGCGCGTGGAGGCACCACAATTATAACGATCACCTCAGGCTATGCCCAGCTCATTACGGAGCTTATAAGCTGCTGGATACCGATGGCCCGAAGTGGCAATACTTCCCGCATGAATTTGGGGCTTCCTACCTGAAGAGGCATGTTTTAAGGGTTAAAGGAAGGAACGAAACCATAACTTGGGCCCCCCCGGACGTGGACTTCCAGGACGCCATGCGGCAGGTCTGTGGGCTCGTGGCGTTGGAGGACCCATCGGTTAGGACGCTTCACAGGGGTTCCGCACATCCCCCACCTGAGAGTGGTCTAGAAGGGAGAAGGGCTGGAGCTCCGAGGTACTACGATGGGGATCAACGGTTACCTGATCGTACTTGGACCAGTAGTGACAACTGGGGTATTCTGACGCCGGAAGAGGAAAGGATGACGATGATGACTGAAACTATGAGGAAAGTCTTGAGGGAGAATAAATGAAGAACTGGGATGAAATATATAAAATCATCCTAAAATTTAATGCCATAGTAAGTATTGAAAAAAATATGATGGAAATCTATGAGACGCACCGTAACCTCCCAGATTGGGAGAGTAGCGTAAGCAGGTTGATTGTGAGGGACGAACAGCCTCCTGAAACCGATGAGAGGGTTTACTTAGCACTCGGAACAAAATGGTTAAGCCATGACTTAAGGTATGGATCTACCATGGTGGAACACCTTCACAGGTATAGGTTGGCTAGGCTCTTCGCTGTTGGACTAGATGTATTGGATTTATGTTGTGGTTGCGGGTATGGGACAGCGCTACTTTCAGACGTGGCTAAGAAGGTGACTGGAGTGGAT
>Ga0315310_10002164_pt1 | contig 12339 bp, 10 predicted proteins | sample TDP5_MG_FD_203630 | JGI IMG/M metagenome (GOLD analysis project Ga0315310, IMG submission 203630) | Freshwater sediment microbial communities from Lake Towuti, South Sulawesi, Indonesia - TDP5 | ecosystem: Environmental > Aquatic > Freshwater > Lake > Sediment | place: Indonesia: South Sulawesi... | reverse complement strand
TCCATTGAGCGCGAAGTTTTTCCAAAGCTTGCCGAAGAAGGTGAGCTTTACGGGTATGTTTTTGATGGCTTATGGAACGACATAGGAGAACTAGAAGACTACATAGAAGCAAACAAGGTTCTGCTCGATTCTCTTTCCAATCAACAAGAATACAAAATTGGAAACAAGCCAGAAGTTAAGAAACCCGTGGCTTTTGACAAAGGGGTTTCCATAGGAGAGAAATCCGTCATAGGACCCTATGCAGTTTTGGGACGCAACGTTATCGTTGGAAATAACGTCCACATACAATGTTCTGTGGTTTTTCCCAGAACGGTGATATATGATTTCGCCTCAATAAACGGAGCGGCAATTGGTGAAGGTGCGGTCATTGGGAGGGGAGTAAAAATCGGGAGGGGATGCATCCTCGGCGACCATGTCAAAATAAAGGATGACGTGTCACTTGCCGGTGGGGTTTCGATTTGCCCAGCTAAAGAGGTTTCTGAAAGTGTATTAACACCTAAATGTATTGTTTAGAAGGGAATAAGACCATGTTTAGCTTAAGACGCTTGTTTGGAACAAACGGAATCCGCGGAGTTGTCAACAAGGAATTAACTCTAGAAATGGCGATTAAAATCGGAAGCGCGGTAGGAACATTCTTTAGACAAGGAAAACTCATAGTCGGGTATGACGCCAGAACAAGCAGCCCCATGCTTACAAAGGCTGTAATTTCTGGTTTAAACGCAAGTGGATGTGACGTGTTTTTCGCGGGAATGGTGCCTACGCCAGCATTGCAGCACGCAGTGAAAAATCACAAGACAGACGGCGCGGTAATAATAACCGCATCCCATAATCCACCGGAATATAACGGGATAAAAGTTGTGTGGAGGGATGGAATAGAGCTTTCCCGTGAACAAGAGATCGAGATTGAAAACGTATTCTTCGACGAGAAGATATGCTTTGCGGAATGGAACCACATAGGAGCAACACGCGACCTAACGGGAATAATTGATGACTACATAGAAGCAATAAAAAGGCATGTGGACATTGCCAAGATAGCAAAAGGACATTGTCATGTTGTAGTCGACGCGGGGAACAGCGTAGGCAATCTAGCCGCGCCACGCTTACTTCGAGATTTAGGATGCAAAGTTACGACTATAAACGGAAACATTGATGGAGCATTTCCTGGAAGATTACCTGAGCCTAGACCAGAAAACCTTAGAGATTTGACTTTAACAGTGAAAGCTATCGGTGCGGATTTAGGCGTGGCATATGACGGTGATGCTGACCGTTCAATTTTTGTTGATGAACACGGAGAAATACATTGGGGAGACAAAACCTTCGCCTTGGTTGAAAAATACTTCCTAAAGGATAATCCAGGCGAAAAAGTCGTTACACCCGTAAGCTCCTCGACTTTGGTTAAGGACATAGCCGACGCTTGTGACGGAGAAATTGTATGGACCAAGGTAGGGAGTGTAACAGTTTCCCAAACCATGAAAAAGTTAAATGCAAAACTTGGCGGAGAAGAAAACGGCGGAATCTTTTACGGCCCTCATCAATCGGTTAGAGACGGAGCAATGGCAACAGCCTTAATCTTGGACATCATGGCCAAAACTAATGAAAAACTTTCAAAACTGCTTGGAGATATGCCAAAATATTATCTAGAGAAAAGGAAAGTGGAATGCCCAGAGGAACTTAAAGAGAAAACCTTAGACAAGCTGCTTAAACAGACGAAAGGATTAAACGTAAACACCGTTGACGGAGTCAAAATATGGTTTGAGGATAAAAGCGCCATTCTGATAAGACCAAGCGGAACAGAGCCCATTTATCGATTATATGCCGAAGCCAAAACCGAAGAAAAGGCTATACGGCTCGTCAACGAATACGGTTTAAAACTTAAAAAGATAATTGAAAGCTTAAAGAGTTGAAACGGTTTTACCACAATCACTCTTGTGGAGAACACCCTATATGTCCTCATCAATATTAAATATGAAACCAGAAGAAATAGACACCGTCGAAAAACGCAGAAAATATACGATTAGCATCGTTGGATGTGGACAGGTCGGCGTCCTCCACGCTTGTCTTTTTGCCGAGGCAGGATTTAAAGTCAAATGCACAGATGCAGACCAAACCATAGTAAACAGTATTCTAAGAGGAAAAATGCCCCTTCTAAAACGTGAAATTGAGCTTAAATTGAAAAATTACGTAAAAATGGGAATTTTGAACGCCACGACTGATGCCAGAACAGCCGTTTCCCAAAGTGATGTCATTGCTATGACAATTCCGGTGGGAATCGACGAAAAGAAGAAAGCCGATTACTCAAATATGGAAAGTGCTTGTAGATGCGTGGGTTCCAGCCTTCGCCGTGGTTCTTTAGTTGTTGTTATGAGCACAGTTGGGGTTGGTGTTACGCAAGGCTTGATTAAAGAGGTTTTGGAGGACACTTCAGGATTTAAAGCAGGAGTCGATTTCGGATTAGCTTACAGCCCAATTCGGGTTTTAGATGGGCAAACACCAGAAACACTAGCGAATCGTGAGCGAATTGTTGCAGCAACGGACAAAAACAGCTTAAATGCCGCTTCAACCATTCTACAAACGATTGCAAAAAATGGTGTAAAAAGAACAGAGAGTGTAAAGACGGCAGAGGCGGCTACACTTTTTGAAGCAGTTCAACGAGATGTCAACGTTGCCCTTGCTAACGAACTTGCCCTTTTCTGTGAAAAAGTAGGCGTAGATTATCTTGAAACTCTTAAGCTTGCAAAGATTGGTAATTACTTTGAGCTTTCGATGCCGACATTTGCTGATGAAAAAATCCATGAAGAGCCGTATCTTTTTTTGGAAGATGCTGAAAACCTAAACTTGAGACTTCGAACCCCCACAATCGCCAGAGAAATAAATGAAGAAGTGGTTAAACACGCAATTAACTTGACCAAGGATGCACTAAGAAACTGCGCAAAGCCCCTGAGAAGAGCGAGAATTTCTTTGCTCGGAATTTCACAGGTGCCAAACACGAAAAGTACTCCCAAGAGAACGGTGAAAGAGCTTGCTAAAATGTTGGAGGCTAGGGGTGCTAAAGTCAGTCTTTACGATCCATACTTTTCGAGCAACGAAATGGCTGAGATGCAGCACGCTTTTAATAAAAATTTAGCTGAGGCTTTGGAAGGTGTGGACTGCGTATTAATAATGACCGGCCACGACCAGTTTAGACGTCTAAACTTGAAAAGATTGAAGGTTATGATGAAGATGCCGGCCGCAATTGTTGACTTTGAAGGAATAGTTGAGCCTGATAAGGTTGAAAAGGAAGGTTTCATATACCGTGGGTTGGGAAGAGGAGTCTGGACAAAATGAAAAAGTTAGGCGTAGCGGTTGTCGGAACAGGTTTCTGGGGAAGAAACCACGCAAGGGTCTTTAAAGAATTAGAAGAGACAGAGCTTCTAGCTGTCTGCGACACAAATGCTGAAAGGGCCAAAAGCGTGGCTAAACAGTTCGGTGTGACGCCCTACACGAATACGGGAAGAATGCTGAAGAGAAAAGACATAGAGGCAGCAAGCGTCTGCACATGGTCAACAAGCCTTGCAAAAGAGGCACTGAAAGCCTTGAAGGCTGGAAGGCATGTTCTAGTTGAAAAACCTATGGCGACAAGCGCGAAACAAGCAAAAAAACTACTAGAAACGGCCGACAAGGAAGGACTACATCTTACCGTGGGTTTTTTGATGCGGTTCATTCCAGGAATCCAGCACATCAAAAAAGCAGTAGAAAACAAAACAATAGGCGAGCTCGTGTGCGCCACTGCAAAAAGAGTTTCTGAGTGGCCTGAGAGAGTAGGCGATGTTGGAGTTGTTAAAGACACAGCGATTCATGATGTAGATATAATGAGACATCTCTTCGATGAAGAACCTATTGCTGTTTATGCGAAAATTGGGAGCATGAAACACAAAAAGTTTGAGGATTACGCCCAGATAATGCTAACCTTTGAAGGTGGAAAAAGTGCCTTTATCGAGTCTAACTGGTTAACGCCATACAAGACTCGGGTACTGACGGTTACTGGAAGTTCAGCCATAATGAAACTTGATTACGTCACACAAGAATTGACTATTGAAGACGCAAAAGAAACCGTGCAGCCAAGATACCCGTGGCAGGAACCCTTAAAACTTGAGCTTCAACACTTTTCGAATTGCATTCTAAAGAAGGAAAAGCCGCTAATAACAGGGATGGATGGGTTAAAAGCCCTTGAAATAGCTGAAGCAGCATTAAAGTCTTCGGCAACAGGAAGAGTGGTAAAGCTACGATAAAGAAGCTCAGGATCTCTTTTGAATTTCGCCTTTAAGGTTGAATGGTTTACCCTCTAGCAGGATCTTCTTTGGAATCTTTTCCCTCCATTTTTTGAAGAATGGCAAATCCTCATCTTCTTTTCGCAGCTCATCTGGTAGCATTTCTGGAATTTCATCGCGTATAGGGTACCATCTTAAACACTTCGGACAGACGATTAAGCCCTCAACTATCTCGTCTTTTTCTTCGAAAACGTACAGTTCAAGCGGATGATGCTTATCGATCGGACATGCAAGTATGTCCATCAGCTTCTTCTTGATGTTTCATCCCTCCGTAATGTATTTTTGTCTTTAAACTATAAAACATTTTCATGAAATCGTCTTTGGATTATTTACCAAAACTAAACCCCTTTTCCATAAGCTCTTTCCACATATTCAACGCTTCCGGAGTGTAAACAGCTTCTCTTCCACAATGCAGTAGACATGGAAACTCTCTGCACAGAAAGCAGCATTTCACGTTTTTCTCTTTGGCACACTCCCAAAAGGTGCAGCCCTTGTGAGATTCTCTAAACTTTCTTAGTTGCTCGTTGACCCAATCGCATCCGAAACAGTTTTTCTGTTTAAGTCTGTAAACTGGGCAGTATTCGCAGTATATGCCGCATACTCCCACTTGGATGCTCAACAGCTTTCACTAGTTACACGTATCAGGAAGGTGTGCATATCTACCTTTCTGCCGTCCTCATTATCTCTATTGCATTGTCTCCACAATAATTTGCTTTAATGTCCAAAGCTATTTGGTACCAGTTTGGACCGGTTGTTCTAACAACACGACCAAAGGGGATTTCAAAGGCTACGCCTAAATTTTCGAGTTTTTCAGCCACTTTTATCTTAGCCCTCTCAACTGGATTCTCATTTTTCTTGGCGTGTTCAAAATCGTAATAGTATATCCATCCCCCAGCCTTCTTGAGGGCTAATAGGGCATATGGCAAGTATTCAAAGGCTTTTTCAGGCAAGGGCATAAGAACTCGATCCGCTACTTGACGCAGCCTTTCTTCAATAACTTCTTTTGCATCACCAAGTATTGGTACAACTTTTCCATATACCCTGTTCAGCCTAACATTTTCTCTCATACATTGAACGGCTACTGGGTTAACATCAATTGAGTGCACTTTTTCAGCGCTGGAGTGCTTGGCAACAACAACGGAAAAACAGCCGACACCAGCGAACATGTTTACAACAACTTCTCCGTTTCCGACCCGTTTTGCAATTCGCATTCTTTCGTAGAAAAGCCTGGGTGAGAAATAGCACTTCTCAACGTCAACAAAAAATATGCACCCAGACTCTTTATGAATGGTGGCAGTTTTATTCTCGCCAGAAATGTATTCCAGTTTTCGAAGTCTAAAATCTCCATGGATGGAGCTTGTCTGAGCTAACACGGTTTTAACATTCTTGTGAACCCTCATAATGGCTTCCGCAATGATTCGACCGCGCTTCCTTGATATTTCAGTTAGACGCAGAATTGCTATGTTCCCCACAATATCGTAAGAATTATAGACATGGACCAGTTCATCTGGAGGAAGCACCCCTAACAGAGTTTTTCTTAAATGTCTCCTCAATTTCCGTCTTCTACTCACGAAATATAAGAGCTTCTGGAAACATTTAAAAGCAAAACGATTTTCCTTTGTAGGGAGAGGAAGTTAACATGGAGAAAACAACAACTGGAATTGTTTATGAATGTGTAAGATGCGGGGCAGCGGTTCCTTCTGAAGAGTTGGAACTTCGCGGCGGAGAAATTAAATGTATAGTTTGTGGCTACAGAACTTTGAAAAAAATAAAGCCGCCAGTTGTTAAGCGTGTTCCAGCTAAATAAAAGAGAGATAAAAAGGGTCAACTACTCAATCCATGTAAAGTTAATTCACCTTGGATTATTGAGCCTCTAATGATGGTGTTAGAAGATTTCTTTTTCCCCGATTTTGCGCAGTGCCCTTCCACGAAGTTTTATTGTTGGACCGACGACTTCTTCGGGTTGTTTTTCAACAGTCTTTCTCTTTATGGTTTCTCCGCATATTCCTCTTGGAAGCAGCCGCCTTTTTACGCAAATGGCATACGTACAGTTCGCAACATTGCACAATTCTTCGGTCCATCTACACCATACGCCATCTCGACGGTAGACAGCAGCATCTTTAGCACACTTGAAGGATTGACATGTTGGAGAACAAGTTTTCACCTGAGCCAACACATGCACACCCTTTGACCATTTTATTAGCAAAACTTTACTATTGCGGCATTACTTCTCTAGTAGATATGTTTCACGAGATTTGATATAAACTTTTTTCCCTCAAACTCCTTATTCCGGCTCTAACTTTCGCTTTTCTGTGGCTTAGGACGCTTCCTCCTGTAAACTTCTATCGAAACGGCGAGAACGCCAGCCACTGCAATTATTATTACTGTTGTTAACTGACTTGTTTCGACGAGGAAACCGGCTAGCATCACATATTTATCTATTCTAATTTCAATCGTTGCTGAGCCATCGACATAAGATGTTTTTACTGCGCACGGCTGTAACTGCCCTGGCAAGTAAACTGCCGTTCGTAGGTCTCCGCCAACGATGTTGCTGAATGTTGCCATTCCATTGGAGCTTGTTAGACTTGAATTCTGTAAGCCGTCTCGTTGCAATGTTACGTTTGCGTTGGGGATTGGCTGTCCAAAATAGTCGACAACCTTAATTGAAATATTTAGACCGCAGAGTTGGCACTTTATTGTTTGGTTCTGGTCCTCGAACAAGTCGAAAGCTGTTTCATTTAGAAGTGCCGCATTTAGGTAAACTCTGACAACATATCTTCCGAGAGCACAATCTAAAACAGTCTCTCCGCCGGTATCTGTAGTGTTGTCGTAAATTAGTCCACCCATTAATTCTTGAGCCTTAACTATGACGTTTACAACGGGTTGTCCGTTTGCATCAATAACTTGGAAATGAAACTTCTTAGTTGGACATAGTATTGTTATGTTCACGTATTCTTCTGCGGGTAAATCATAAATTGTGTTGTTAAAAACTTCTCCATAACGGGAAGCGTTTATAGCGTAGGTTATATTAGGAAACAAGGAACGGAACTGCAATATCCCCGTAATATTCGTCTCGCCAGACTCTGTGCCAGTCCTGTTCTCTGGCACACCCAAATTCGTAGTATAGTTGTAGGTCAAATTTATGAAAACAAACGGAACGCTAACACTCTGTGCGTCTACCACGCTTATGTTCACGCTGGTTAGTTGACACGTAAAATTCACCTGTTTTTCTTCGGTGATGGTGAAGTTGATTTCACCAACCCTAACCTCTTTAAAATAGGCTTCACAACTGTAATCACCCTTTTCAAGCATGAAGTTGGCCAACCCGTCTGTGCCGCTTGTGTTGTTATTATAGGCATTCGCGGATTTATCGAAGGCCTTGACAAAAATATTAGGTACTGTTTGGTTGGCGAGGTTGCGTGTGAAGATTTCTGTTCTAAAGCCGGGAACATCGAAGATTTGGGTGTCGCTGGCGTTTTGCTTAGAGTTTGGAACTGGTGTGATGGTTAGATTATATTTTCCGACAGTCACATTTGAAGGGACAGGCCAGTCCGTGTTTATGGTGCCATCCGTAGCGTTGTACAGTATGGAATCGATGGTTTTGTTTCCAAAACTTATGGTGATGTTGACGTTTTCGTTAAGCGGGTAGTCAACTGCCTTAATGTTTGCAATGTCTCCCCTGTGATACTCGCTACAGTTTGTTAGTCCTATAAAAAACTGGTTCGCAAAGGTCTCGTTAAATAGTATTTTGTATTCGCCAGTGAAGTTGGCATTTGCGCCGATTGAAAAGTCTCTGGGATAAGTGAAATTGTTGTAGTAATCTCCTGACACATCTGTAGTGATGTTGCTCGAGGCCTCATAGGTCAAGTTTCCGGATGGAGTTTGAATCTTCAGTAGGGGATACGTATAATTCGACTTTCCACCTGTCACGTTTACAGAAATCTTCAAGTTCGCTCCTTGTTGAAGTTGACTTGGCGAAGAAGGGACCTCGGGTGTGACGGAGTAAAAAGTCAATACTGTAAACGTGGAGGTGTGATTTTCTACAGCTGTTACATCAATTATCGTTACGTTGTGAAGACCTTCTGCCACGTGCGGAACGACGAACGACGCGTTTACGCTGTTTCCCGTCGCATTTCCGCTCAAGATCTCATTTTCATCAAACAATATCTTGTACTCTCCATCCTGAGTGCTTATGTTAGCCGTTAACTGTAGGGTTGTTCCAACATTTCCGGAAGAGGGAGTCATAGAAATTATCCTTGTTTCAGCCTTCACCCCATGTAAGAATGAAAGAGTCATTAGGGTTGATGTTAACAGAAGTAGTAAAAAGGTTAAGGCTTTAATCTTACCGAACGGAATTTCCATCAAGCGTTTTCCCTCGCATATCGCAGTGAAGATGTGAACACTTCTAATACTGGGAGCATTTTAAACTTTACTTTCATATAGCACTGTCAACCCTGTTCCGAAACGCAATTATGACTGAGAAACAGAAACTGCATAGCAACTGGAAGGCTCCAGCAGAAAAATAACTTAAATGCGCAAATAGGCAATTTGCCTAAATCTGCGAGGACTGAGTATGTTTGAGGAAATCTTGAGTCTAGTTGAGAAACATGAGGAGTGGCGCGGAAAACGATGCTTGAACCTCATTCCCTCTGAAAATGTTATGAGCCCGGCTGTTCGAGGGCTTCTCTCCTCGGAGCTTGGACACCGCTACACCGCAAGAGACCGCTTCTACATGGGGACACGCTTCACCGATGAAATCGAACAGTACGGCGAAAAAATTGCGAAAGAAGTTTTTCGAGCTGAAACAGCGGATTTGCGTCCTCTTTCAGGGCATATTGCTGATTTGATTTTCCTAGCTAGCTTCGCCAAGCCAAACGACACGCTTATGTGTGTCTCTCCAGATGTTGGCGGATACCCAGGAGTGTGGAAAAATGGTCTAGCAAAACTCCTCAGTCTCAAGGCTGTGGCTTTTCCCTTCTCAAAAAATGACATGAGCATAAAAGTTGATGGAGCAAAGGAAGCCATAAGACGCGTTAAACCTAAAATTGTGATTTTTGGAGCAAGCAAGATCACTTTCCCGCACCCAGTTAAGGAGTTAGCTGAGGTTGCCCGTGAAAGCGGGGCGCTTGTTGGATTTGATGGCTCACACGTCATGGGGCTTATTGCAGGCAAACAGTTTCAAGACCCGCTCAGGGAAGGCGCATGTGCCCTCTTTGGCTCAACCCACAAAACCTTCTTTGGCCCTCAAGGCGGAATAATCTTGGCAGACGAGGAGCATGGAAAAATCATGAAAAGGAAAATTTATCCGACTTTTGTTGATAACGCCCACTGGAACCGCATTGCGGCACTAACTTTGGCATTGGCTGAGATGAAAAATTTTGGTGAAGCCTACGCAAAGCAGGTGATCCGCAATGCGCAAACCTTAGCCAAAGCCTTGCATGAATATGGCTTCCCAGTCGTTTGCCAATATCTAGGATTCACCCAGTCACATCAAGTGTTGTTGGATTACGGAGGCTATAAGCACGGCAGAGTCGTAGCCAAAAAACTTCAACGGGCAAACATCATTGTAGACTGTGATGTTAGGATTGGCACTTGTGAAATTACAAGACGCGGGATGGGAGAGGATGAAATGCCGAAAATAGCTGAACTGATTAAGAGGACAATCGTTGACGAAGAACAGCCAGAAAACATCAAAAGAGACGTTGCCAAACTTTGCACTGAATTTCAAAAAGTTCAATACTGTTTTGATGGATAAACTGCTTTTATTAACTAATTCCACTTCCTATCTTCACAAAAGTATACGCAGTTCAGGAAAGTGGCGAGCTTGGAAACTTTGGTTCCGCCTTCGCTCATACAAGCTTTGAAGAGGCAGAGGTATCACCTTCTCGGGCGGCACTCAGCGGTTAAAAGGTGTAGATGGCTGTATGAAACTTTAATCCATGACAGACCATGCTACAAACAGAAGTTTTACGGAATAAAGACACATCAATGCATACAAATGACCCCCGCGCTTTTTTACTGCACACAAAAGTGCCTATTTTGTTGGAGAGCCCAGAGCGGCGACCTCCAAATCACATGGGATGAAATGAAACTGCCATCATGGGACCCACCCGAAGAAATAGTCAAGGAATGTATCAGAGCGCAGCTTGACATTCTAAGCGGTTACAAGGGAAATCCTAAAGCAGATCAGCAAAAATTCAAGGAAGCCTTAACTCCTGGGCATGTAGCGATAAGCTTGACTGGTGAACCGACACTCTATAAACACATAGGAGAGTTAATTCAGGCTTTTCATAGAAGAGGGTTCACCACGTTTCTTGTGTCCAATGGAAACGTGCCCTCGGTCATAGCCAAATTAGGTGAGGAGCCAACACAGCTTTACATTTCTGTTTGCGCCCCAGACGAAGAAACATTTAAGCGTGTTTGCCGTCCTCAGATTTCAAAAGCTTGGGAAAAGCTGAACGAAACTTTAGCGCTTCTGCCCAGCTTTGAATGTCCAACTGTAATCCGAATTACGTCTGTGCGTGGTCTAAATATGAAGAACACAAAGGGTTATGCTAGACTTATCGAAAAGGCTAATCCAACTTACATTGAGCCTAAAGCCTACATGCATGTTGGATTCTCCAGACTTCGCCTGGGATACGAAGGCATGCCAAGTCATCGGGAAATTCGCGAGTTTGCAGGGCAAATAGCGAGGGAAGCCAGTTACAATGTTATAGACGAATCACGCGAGAGCCGAGTTGTGCTATTAAGCAGACTGGAAAAAGCCATCAGATTTGGTGACGGATAAAATTTCTGGCAAGTAATTCAAGTTTTCGTGGGACTTGACAGCGATAGTGAGTTTCTAAGAATTAAATGATGACAAGGCTTAAATAGTCTATTTCTTATATCCGTAGTCTTAAACCATGAATTTAATTGAGGTGGTCGACACTTGGTTAGCGAAGGAAGAGGACGGTTGTTCAGGAGGAAAGACGGCAAATACTTGATTTACCTGCCAAAAGACTTAGCTGAAGACAGCATGTTCCCCTTCAAAGGCGCAGACTCCATATTCGTAAAAGTGAGCTTCAAAATCGGTGGAGAAACCAAGCTGCTCATTGAAAAATGGAAAGAACCCCAACCCCAAACCCAATAGCGAACAACAGTCCAAAAAACATTAAACCATTCCCCCATTTTTAGATACAATAAGATACTTATGCATCCGCCCATTCTAAACTAATCTAGGAGCAATTTCATGTCGTCCTTAAGGGTAGTTTTGGAAGATATAAGGAAGGAACTGAGGGAAAAGGAAAGAATTCGCGAAAACGCCCAAAAAGACATGCGAAAGGCAACAAGCCTTTCCAAACAAGCGATACTTCTAATTCATCAAAAGAGGTTAAAGGAAGCAAAAAAACTAATTGAAAAAGCGAAAGAAATCATTTCAAAGCTTAACAACGCCTCAGCCGCATACCCAGACATAATCTACAGCGGCTTGTTCGATGCTGCGCTCCAAGAGTATTCTGAAGCAAACATATTTCTAAGATTAATTGAAGAATCAAGATTCATAACGCCAGAGGAAATCAACGTGCCTTCGGTAGACTATGTTCTTGGATTAGCCGATGTTGTAGGGGAATACAGACGCATGGCACTGGATGCCTTGCGCGAAGGGGAGGTGGAAAAAGGCGAAAAATGCTTGCGAACAATGGATGAAATTTACACTGAACTTATGGCTATGGACGAGGCTTACATGTTAGTCCCCGGTCTGAGAAGAAAATGTGACGGTGCCAGAAAAATCATTGAAGCCACGCGGGGAGATGTAACCCAGGAAATAAGGAGGAGCACTTTAGAAAAATACCTGAAACGTTTCGAGAGACGCCTAGGAAAGAACAGATAAGCTTAGGACTTCACAGAGCAGAATTATATGGGTACAGTGACCGTAAAACCAGCTTTTTCTGTTGAAAAGGCCCACGAAACACAGTTGCGACTATCTAAACGGATTGTTTTCGAGGATAAATTGCCCCATAAAATCTGCTTTGTTGCCGGCGTTGATGTCGCTTAT
>Ga0315310_10002162_pt1 | contig 12356 bp, 10 predicted proteins | sample TDP5_MG_FD_203630 | JGI IMG/M metagenome (GOLD analysis project Ga0315310, IMG submission 203630) | Freshwater sediment microbial communities from Lake Towuti, South Sulawesi, Indonesia - TDP5 | ecosystem: Environmental > Aquatic > Freshwater > Lake > Sediment | place: Indonesia: South Sulawesi... | reverse complement strand
TGGAGTTCGATATGTTTCAGCTAAATTAAACGCCTTAATTGTAAGGTCAAACATTTCCTGCACTGAGTTGGGCGACAACACGATGGGCATATAATCTCCATGGGTGCCCCAACGCGCCTGCATGATGTCTCCCTGACCACATTTTGTGGCTTGACCCGTGCTTGGACCAGCCCTTTGAACGTCCACAATCACGCACGGTGTTTCTGTCATAAACGCATATCCTATGTTCTCCTGCATTAGGCTGAATCCAGGACCAGACGTGGCTGTCATTGCTTTGGCTCCAGCCCAGCTGGCACCGATAACTGCGCCCAGAGAAGCTAATTCATCCTCCATTTGAATAGCTATTCCGCCAACTTGAGGAAGTTTTTCAGCCAATTGTTCGGCGATCTCACTAGCTGGTGTGATGGGGTAGCCGGCAAAAAATTTGCATCCAGCCGCCATAGCCCCGTGAGCGCACGCTTCGTTTCCCTGCCAAAAACAAGCTCTTTCCATCGTGTTGTCTCCTCATTGTGAAGTTCGTCGTGGGACAGATGAATGTAAACGTTTTAAAAAAAGTGCATTTGGGGTGCTACTCCCCCCAATCTTCACTTTCGACTATCAGTTCTTCGAGTGTTATGAGACTACTTTCGACTTGTTTTACCTCAAACTCAAGTCCACAGCCAGGACAAGTCACAATTTCACCTATCACAACGTCGTTAGGAATTTCAAACTCTGTATTACAGTCATAGCATTGCATTTTTTCATTTTTATTAACGACTACCTTCTCACTCATTTTGCCAACCATCTTTTACAGTTTTCGATTTTTTTTAAGAATGCGTATAAAAACCTTCTTGACAAAAAATGTCAAGAAAAAATCTGGGGAGCTCTGGTCAAAAAAATTTAAATAAATAGGAAGTCTTTGCAATGATTATGAATGAAGAATATTTTATGAAAATAGCTGTAGAAGATGCAAAAATAAATGGGCACCATTTTGGTGCAATTGTTGTTAAGAACGGTGAGATTATTGCTAAAGGAGGAAAAATGCCCAAAGGCGACCCTAGATATCATGCAGAAACTCATGCGATATTGGAGGCTTGTGAAAAGTTGAAAACTAGAAATCTCAAAAATTGTACACTTTACTCTACATGCGAGCCCTGTCCAATGTGTTTTTACATGGCTTGGATAACCAATATCTCTAAAATCGTTTACGGTGCAACTATCCAAGATTGCATCAAACTTGGAATTCCACAAGTCAAAGTCACAGCTAAATTCCTCAACGAAAGAGGCGGCAACAAAATAGAATTGAAGGAAGGAATATTAGGAGACGAATGTTTGAAATTACTCAAGGGATAACTGACTCTTCTCGTGCTGCGCATGCGAGCTCTAATGTGCATTTGCCATTCTTTTTTCAAATTCTTCGACACTGGGTTTGATCGTGGGGACATCTTTTAGCGTTTTCTTTATAACTTCGGGATCCTTTAATCCGCTTCCAGTGATCAGGACAACCACAGTTTCGTTCTTTTCTATGGTATCTTCATTGAGGAGTTTGATTAACCCGGCGAGCGAGGTGACTCCTGATGGTTCGGCAAATATGCCCTCAGTAGAGGCGAGCAGCCTCTGAGCTCTAAGTATATCTTCGTCAGAAACTGCTTCGGCTGTTCCTCCATTCCTCAAAGCAGCCAAAGCAGCATCTCCATCCCATGGGAAAACATCAGCTAGCCCACCAGCAATAGTGTGGGGATGTTTCCATGGCTCAATCTCAAACGCTCCCCTTCCCTCTTTAAAAGCTCTCACAAGTGGAGCGCACCCAGTCGATTGTATAGCAGCTAATTTTGGCATAGAATCAACAAAGCCAAGATTATGAAAGTCTGTAAATCCTTTCCAAACTCCAGTGAACAAGCAAGCTGAACCTACTGGAATCATGATCCAGTCTGGCAAGTTCCAATTCAATTGCTCAATGATCTCATAGGATATTGTTTTAGAACCCTCAACTTGATATGGGTTGAAGGGACCGAAACTGGGACAAGGATACCATCCATATTTTTCAACAACTATGCGTAACATTTGAACAGTGGGATCTTTGTCCTCTTCATTTGTTCTCACTTTTATGACATCAGCTCCATAGAGGTGAATTTGAGCAATTTTAGCAAAGGATGCAAATTCTAAAACGAAGGTGAAGCATCTCAATCCAGCCTTTGCTGAGTAAGCAGCTAAGGAAGCTGCCGCATTTCCGCTAGAAGCTATTGCCACAGTATTGGCACCGAATTCTAGAGCCTTTGACACTCCAACCGTCATCGAACGATCCTTAAAAGATCCGGTTGGACTCCTCGTTTCATCCTTTAAATAAAGATTTTTTAAACCTACTTCTCTGGCGAGATTATTCGCTTTCAAAAGGGGGTTTCCTCCCTCGCCTAAGGTGACGATGTTCCTTTTGCTCTTAACGGGGAGAAATTCGTGATATTTCCATACGCTTGGAGCTCGCTCGACTAACGTTTTCTTGTTTATTTTTTCGGCTAACTTTGAATAGTCGTAATAAATATCGAGGCGTCCATCATCCTTATTCGGGCACATACAGACCTTTTCATCGGGCGAGTATCTTGTTCCACATCGAGCACATTTCATTTTCGTAACGAAGGACATTGCATCTTCACCTACTAACTGTTCATGGGCGAACTCTTTTAAATGTAAATGTTCTTGAGAAAGATTAAAATAGAGAGGGTAGGAACTCGTTCGACACAGAGGTTACTTAAAATGTCGAGAAATCTAAAGGGTAGGGACTTCATCACTACGCAAGAATGGACCAGAGAGGAACTAGATAGGGTTTTAGAACTGGCCGCAGAGTTGAAGGGAAAGCAGAAAAAAGGGATTCCGCACAGGTTGCTTGAGGGGAAGACCCTGTACATGCTCTTCTATAACCAATCGCTGAGGACGAGGAACAGCTTCCAGACAGGAATTTTTCAGCTAGGAGGGCAAGGGATAGACCTATCTCCGACGGCTGTGTACAAGCCAGCTCTTGCCGGAGACGAAATACCCTACGAGACTGAGAGAATATCCGACGTAGCCAGAGTTTTAAGTAGGTATGGTGACGCCATATCGATTAGAATCTACGGAGAATCCGTGAATTGGATCTACAAAAAGGGAAACCAGATTGTGAGAGAATTCGCAAAATGGGCTAACATTCCAGTAATAAACATGGAATGCGACGTCTTTCACCCATGCCAGGCTTTGGCAGACGTACTCACCGTAAAAGAGAAGTTAGGGACTCTCGAGGGAAAGAAAGTGGTCGTAAGCTGGGCCTATTCTGGTGGAGTGAAACCCATCGCAGTTCCACAGAGCTGCATTCTGAATTTCACGAGGTTCGGAGCTGACGTAGTTCTAGCTCATCCAAAGGGCCTGGAACTTGATCCCGACATCATAAAATTGGCCAAAAAGAACGCTGACGAAAATGGAAGAAACTTTGAGATAAGCTACAACATGAACGAGGCGTTCGAAGGGGCAGACGTGGTTTATCCGAAATCTTGGGGGTCCCTTAAGTCTATGCCTCCTAATGTGCCTAAAGTTGACAAGAAAGGAATGCTGGAATTAATGAATAAACACAGGGATTGGATCACCACAACCGAAAAACTTGATCTCTGTGCAAAAGACGCGATCTACATGCACTGCTTGCCAGCAGACAGAGGCATGGAGGTAACGGACGAAGTCATCGATGGACCCCATTCTGTGGTATTTGACGAGGCCGAGAACAGACTCCACGCCCAGAAGGCAGTTATGGCCCTTATAATGGGTGGACGATGAATTTGTCATCAGGTGAGGTAAAAACGAAGAGGCATTAGATGCGCGTGTTGAGAGGCTAAAAGAGATGGTTGAGAGTGAAACGACGAAGGGGTGTCCGTGTGGGTGCACTCAAAGATTCTTAGATCTGGTTCGTGGGCAACCAGTCAAGAAATCCTCTTTGATGAAAGTAACTTGTGCTGATTGCGGCGAGGTGTTCTGGTCAAACTTAGAAAAAAAATACTGCTTTGACTGCGAGGCGAAAAAACAGAAAGAGAAGTGGATGCGCGTACTATGCACACGGACAGGCTGAAAACCTCTTATTTTTAAAGGAAGATGCAAGTTTTATTTCACTTATTGCTGATCCACGGAGGGAAAAAAGGAAATGGCGAAGATAGCAGTTGTTGCCATCGGCGGCAATTCCTTAATTAAAGACAAAGATCATCAAACCGTGGCAGACCAATTTGAAAACACTCGGGAGACTTGCATCCACATTGCCAGCATGATCGCACAGGGCTGGAACGTAGTCATAACTCATGGCAATGGCCCCCAGGTGGGCTTCATCCTCCTGCGTTCTGAGTTGGCTAGTAACGTGCTACACACCGTGCCACTTGATTCTTGCGGAGCCGACACTCAGGGAGCCATCGGCTATATGATCCAGCAGTGTCTTCATAACGAGTTCAAGCAGCGGGGCATCAAAAAGCAAGCGGTCACAGTGGTGACCCAAGTGCTAGTGGACAAGAACGATCCGGCCTTCAAAAACCCCACAAAACCCATCGGGCCTTTCTATGATGAAAATAAGGCTAAAAGGTACCGGAGCGAACGGGACTGGAACATAATAGAGGATGTGGGACGCGGCTGGAGGCGGGTTGTGCCGTCTCCCACACCCTTGCGCATAATTGAACAAGATGTTGTTAGGACTCTCATTGACCGAGGGTTTGTGGTCATCGCTGTGGGGGGCGGCGGCATCCCAGTCATTGAGGAAGACGGTGAACTGAAAGGCACAGAGGCAGTTATCGATAAGGACTACGCCTCAGCTCTCCTTGCCATCGGCATAAAGGCTGACCTCTTTCTAATCTCCACAGCCATAGAGAAGGTGGCCCTAGACTTCGGCAAGCCCAACCAGAAGTGGCTGGACAGAATGAACCTAGCAGAAGCAAAAAAATACTATGAAGAAGGCCACTTCCCACCTGGAAGCATGGGCCCCAAAATCCAAGCCATCATCGACTTCATTGAAAAAGGAGGAAAAGAAGCCCTCATTACAAACCCAGAAAACATCGAACGTGCGTTACGCGGGGAGACAGGCACCCGCATCGTGCCCTAGGGGCGAGTTGAAGGAACAGCTTACTAACCCACTGGCTTTTTGCCATACGCGCAAGGAAAGTATGTGAGTACATGATCGCGCGCATACGTCTTAGAGTTCAGGCTCTTTAGGCTCGCGCAAGAACGCTATGGTCACTATTAAACTTAGAACAATAGATGCCGACAAAAGAAGCCACGGATAAACGGGATTGAAACCATATATGTAACCCCCAATAAAGGACCCTATGATCATAGGTATGGATAAGAGAAAACCCATGCCAGAAGCGCCTCCCCAAGGATAACCGCCCGACCAGATATGAAGTACTCCTCTCCCCATCAACGCCATTACACGGCCTCTCCACTGCCTCGGAACAATGTCCGCAATCAAGGCAGAACAGGCCGGTATTAGAAAGGAGTTGATAATCGAAATTGTAATAAATATTACAAGAACCTCCGTGAAGGTACTGCTATAAACGAAGAAGAAAACAGGAAGCAACTGTATGGCAAACCCCGCGATAAGTGTATTCCTTTTACCAAATCTATCAATGACGGCACCGGCGGGTATTGTCAGAGCCACAGACAATACACCTGACATAAACAGTATTAATCCCCACTGATCTTCACTCAGTCCAATTCCGAATTTGCCATAAACGACCCAAAATGGCCCAGCAATCGAATTAAAGAAGAAGCTCAAAAAAAGAACTGAGGCTATTGATCTTATGCTTTTTGGCATCCACCTAATTGTTTCCAAAAGGTTCGTATACGATTTTTTCATCATCGATGGTATGCTGGACATGGAAATCTTTGACTTAGTCTTCGTGGTTTCCCTTAGAAATCTGATCTGAATAAGAGAAGTGATGACGCCCACTGTGACAGCGGAAGCGTATATGTATTTCATTGCAGTGTCTATCCGGTAAATGCTTATGAGCACTCCTGCGATATAGGGCGATAGAATCCCAATGGCACCAGGAACTGCCCATACTGTTGCAAATCCGACACCTCTCTGTTCAGGAGAAAGAGAATCAACCAAAAGAGCTGACGTAGCCGGAATATGAAATATCATAAAGCCTCCAAGAAAATAACCGATGGCTAAAATTGACCAATGTTGCGCAAAAACATAGAATAAATATGTTAAAGAGGCGAAGACTCCCATTATGCCGATAAGCTTAACTCTGCTAATATTATCTGCCAGGTAACCTGCTATTGGATAAACAAAGACACTGGCTAAAGGCCCAAGGGAAAAAACGAGGCCAACGGCGGGGTCCGTACCATGAAGAGCAAGAATATAGAGGGATAAAAAGGGCATGGCCATTTGAAAAAAGAAAGATTGCATTGTCTGTGTCATTGTCAAGGCTAATACGTTTCCTTTCATGAAGCGGAAAAAAGACTTCAATTTCCATCTCCTTTGCAGAAGCGAATGTGGTGAAATTACATATTTAAAAATGCATCATCTTTTTTTGGGTTCCTGAAACTGCCTATTACGTTTCGCCCGCGTAGGCATGGGCATGCTCCTTTTCTTGAAAGAACGCGGATAACTTATATGGATGCTGAAGATAATTTGTCTAAAATCGGAGGTGTTTAAAATATTAAAATTTGGAATAGCGTTTTTTCCTAAAGAGGACCCAAGGATCATTGCGAATTATATTAAATTAGCAGAGAGCTGTGGTTTTGATTACGCTTGGGTTACCGATCAATTTTTTAATAGAGACGTTTTTATCACTTTGGGTTTGGTTGCCGCAAAGACTCGGAAAATTAGGCTGGGCACAGGAGTAGTGAACCCTTACACAAGACACGTAGCCGCGCTGGCTTCGGCCACGGCAACATTGGATGAGGTTTCTGATGGCAGGGCAATTTTAGGAGTTGGGGCAGGGGGTATCGAGCTTAATTCTCTTCGCTTGCCTAGAAAGAAGCCGTTGGAAGCTTGCCGAGAAACCATTCAAGTAGTAAGGAAACTTCTAAAAAATGAAACAGTAAGCTACAATGGTGAAGTGATAAAACTTGATAAGGCAAAGATTTCTTTCAAAGTCAAGGGAAGAGTTCCCATATACTTGGGAGCCCGAGGTCCCTTAATGTTTCAATTAGCCGGAGAATTAGCTGACGGCGTTGTAACACACGGCATAACTGAAAATTACCTTAAATTCGTTCTTGAGAACATCGAAAAAGGAACAAGAAAGACGCAAAGAAGTTTGCATGAAATAGATGTAGCAGTATGGGTTACCGGCTTTTCGATAACAAAGAAACCGGAAATCATGAGAGAAGTTGTGAGACTATCAACGGCATTCGCCTTAGCAGGGACGCCGAAAAAAGCTATGGAAGCTCTCAATCTTAAGGAAAGAACGGTGAGTGGTATAGCTGAGGCCCTAAGAAAAGGAGAATTGAAAGAGGCGGCTAATTTCATAACTGATGAAGTCATTCAAGCCTTTTCCATAATTGGAAGCGAAGATGAGTGTGTAAGCGCCATCGAGAGACTAGTGAAAAACGGAGTTACCCAAGTGATAGTTAGGCCGATAGAGACTGAAGTTGAGGAGTCAATCAAAAATATTGGAAAAAAGGTAATACCGTACTTCCGAGAGTCAGGACTATGAAGAGGGGGGAATATCGCGTTGAAAAAAATCGCGGTCCTGGGCGCGGGTGATGGCGGTCAAGCGTGTGCCGCTGTTTTGTCGATGGATGATTACGAGGTAAATCTCTATAACCGCGGCGCAGCGAGACTCAAACCAATACTGGATCGTGGAGGAATCGAGGTAACAGGCGCCAAGGAAGGTTTTGCTAAGTTAAATAAGATTACAAACGACATCAAAGAAGCAATTAAAGGCGTCGACCTCATATTGATAGTCGTTCCAGCATTTGCACATGAAGACCTTGCTGAAACTTGTATCCCTCATCTTGAAGATGGACAATTGGTTACCTATCTTGGGAAGGGTGGTGGTTCCCTTGTATTTGCCCAGACATTAAAGAGCCTAGGAGTGAAGAAGAACATTGTTTTGGGTGAGACAAACACGCTTCCATACGCTTCCAAAAGCATAGGTCCCACCCAGATAAGAGTGGGGATCCTCAAGAAGGGAGGTTTTCTTGCTGCTGCTCTTCCGGCAAAAAACACTAAGAAACTTGTTAATGCCTTGAAAGAGATTTATCCAGTTGTAGTGCCTGCGACCAACGTTCTAGAAACTCTCCTAATAGACTTCAACGCCATTGATCACGTGGCTGCCTTGATCCCAAACGTTGGTTATGTTGGAAACTCAACTGGAGAGTATCTCCTTTTCAAAGAGGGAGTAACCCCATCAGTTGGAAGGGTTATTCAAGCCGTTGATAGAGAAAGGCTGGCCCTTATGAAGGCTTTAGGCTTAAACCAAACTCCATATGAAGAATGGCTTTTCAAACAGGGCTTCATAGACAGCATTGAAAGCACCGTTTATGAAGCGATAAGGAAGAGTACCCTTAAGGGTGCTATACCATGTGGTCCTTCCATTATGCAGCACAGGTTTATAACTGAAGATGTTCCCTACGGCCTTGTCACTATGGCTTCTTTAGGCGGTATGCTCGGCGTTCCTACCCCCGTAATAAAATCGTTGATCACCTTGGCTTCAGCGATGAATCAGGTAGACTACTGGAAGGAAGGAAGAACCGTTGAAAAATTAGGAATATCCGGATTAAACGCAAATCAATTGCGCAAGTTTGTAACAGAAGGGAAGCTTTAGAACTGAAAGGGTGTATGCTTCTACCGTCTGATCTATGTGCATCCATTCTCATCAATCCATTCTTCAATTATTTTGGAAATCTAATGTGACGTTAAATATTTATAGGGAACACAAATGTCACAATGTACTTGACAAGCAAAACAAAGTTTATGATTTACAGAAAATTTGATGATGGGGGAGCATTTCTGGTTTCCAGCTTTAAAGGATATACTGGATCAATTCTGAGGATTAATTTAACAAACAAGAAGATGGCAATTCAAAAACTAAGGAAAAGTTTTGCGCGAACCTACTTGGGTGGACGAGGTTTTGCCTCTAGGATACTATATGATGAAATCAAGAGGGGGATAGATCCTCTTGGTCCAGATAACCTTCTCATGTTCGCTACTGGACCATTAAACGGAACTGCTTGGCCTCAAACGGGAAGATACGATGTATACGCCAAATCACCCTTAACTGGAATTTGGGGAGAATCAAATTCAGGGGGCCACTTGGGTTCTGAATTAAAGTATGCAGGCTTTGACGCGGTTATCTTAGAGGGAGTCTCTGAAAAACCTGTTTACCTAACGATCGATGGTAATGACGTTGAAATACGCGACGCCAAAGCCGTTTGGGGCAAAAACACATCCGAAACAGATCAGTTGATCAAAGAAAAATTACGTGATAAGGGAATAGAAATAGCGTGTATAGGTCAAGCCGGAGAGAACCTTGTCAGATACGCGGGTATAATGACACGCTTACACTGTGCTGCTGCTAGGAGCGGGATCGGAGCAGTAATGGGTTCAAAGAAACTAAAGGCAATCGCCGTTAGAGGTTCCAGAGATTTAGAACTGGCTTACCCCAATAAGTTTCATGAGTTGGCAGAAAGGGCTTATGAAAGGTTGCTAAATCACCCTTTCACTAAAAGTCTCATAGAATACGGAACACCAATGCTAGTAGAGGCTATGAACGAGATTGGAAGGTTTCCAACCAAGAACTTTCAAACAGGAGTTTTTCCAATGGCAGAAGATATAGGAGGAGAAACTCTTAACAAGAAATACAAGATTGGCCACAAGGCATGCTTCAATTGTCCGATTGGATGCAAGCAACACGTTATCCTTCGGAAGAGCCCCTATGCTGATTTAATGAAGGGAGAAGATTCGCAGATTGAATATGAGTCATTATCAGCTTTGGGTGGGAGATGTTGGAATGGCGACATGGATGCTGTCCTATACTGCAATGATCTATGTGACAAGTACGGTTTAGACACCACGGGAGTAGGAGGAGCTATAGGATTCGTTATGGAGTGTTACGAGAAGGGCCTACTAACCAAAGCTGATACAGGCGGTTTGGATTTAAGATGGGGTGACCCTCAGGTTATGATTGAATTGATACATAGAATTGCAAGAAGAGAAGGCTTTGGAGATTTCTTGGCTGAAGGCGTAAAAAAAATGGCAGAAAAAATTGGAGGAGAAGCAAGGAAATATGCGATGCAGGTTAAGGGTTCAGATATATCGGCTCAGGATGGAAGAGCGCAAAGGTCCATGGGTCTTGCCCATGCCACAGCAGCCAGGGGAGCAGACCATCTGTATGCATATCCTGTTCTGGATGAAATAGGATTCGAAGAAGCTACTATAGAACGCTTTGGAGAAAAGTATCTTCCAGAAATAAGCGACAGATTAAATCCGAAGTACAAAGGTTTCATGGTAAAGGCATGTGAAGACCTTTGCGCCGTTGCAGACTCCCTTGTAGTCTGTAAATTTGGAGTCGGCTGGCCTCCCGTGTTCTATTTTAAAGACCTCGCTGAAGCTGTCTCCGCTGCCACAGGCTTCAAGATAAGTGAAAAGGAGCTCAGATTAACGGGAGAAAGAATCGTCAATTTAAATCGAGCCTTCAATGTGAGACTGGGAATAACTCGAAAAGACGACTCTTTACCGGAAAGGTTCTTGAAGGAACAGGCACCGGAGGGACCATGTAAAGGCCATGTTGTGGAGCTAGACCGAATGCTTAACGAATACTATCAACACAGAGAATGGGACATAAAAACCGGCATTCCAACCGAGGCTAAGTTAAAAGCACTTGGGCTTGAGGATGTTGCTGCAAATCTGAAAAATATTGAAGTTACTTGAAGGGCGCCAAGAGTAAATGGAGAGTGGTTGAATAGATGACGCACCTAGAACTATATGGAAGAGATTTAATAACAACCCAAGATTGGAAAGTAGAAGAAATTGAAGAAACGCTAAAAATTGCTGCAGAATACAAGAGAGTATATCGCCGAGGAGAGAAGTTACCGAAGCCCTTAGACAGGAAAAACTTCTTTATGGTTTTTTACGGTTCTTCAACCAGAACCCGTGCAGCGTTTGAGGCTGGTGCAACGCTACTAGGGGGGCACGCAGCTTTTATTGATGTGGGCACAACGAGGATTGGGGCTGGTGAAGCCATCAAAGACGTTGCAAAGATGTATGAGAGGTACGGACATGGAATCGGCTTGCGAATCCTTGACGATGCAATAGACTACAAGTATGGATTCGGCAACCAAATCGTGCGGGAGTATGCTCGAAACGCTGAAGTCCCGGTTATAAACATGGCTTGCTGCACCTATCATCCAACCCAAGGAATGGCCGACTTAATGACCACCCAAGAGAAACTAGGCAAAGTTCGGGGGAAGAAATACGTGATCATGTGGGGATATTCAAAAAAGTTCCGAGGAACATGCAGCATTCAAGAAGAAGCGTTAATCATGACGCGGTTTGGTATGGATGTGGTTTTAGTTCATCCACCGGGTTTCGAGATTGACCCAAAAATAGTGAACGCTTCTAAAGAGAACGCTACTAACAGCGGTGGAAACTTTGAAATCAGCCACGACTATAAATCCGCCTTGAAAGGAGCACACGCTGTGTTTCCAAGAAATTGGGCTAGCGCGGCCTTACTCAGGGAAGGCGCATCTAAGTTTGGTGTAGAAAAGGAAGTTTCACTTCACAATAAGTATAAAGATTGGATGCTTACGCAAGAACTCGTGGATTTAATGGATAAACGTGCGATTGTAACTCATGTGCTACCTGTTTTTAGAGGAGAAGAAGCAACTGATGATGCTATGGATGGTCTTCATTCTGTAATCTACGACCAAGCAGAAAATGGCTTGTACACGAAAATGGCTGTACTGGCTTTAACCATGAGTAAAAATCCAATGGGTTAATTGAGCCACGCATTTGTAGGGTGACCAATTTGGTTAAGAAACTAGAAATAAAAATCGATGACTCAGTGTTTTTGGCTGCTATGCTAGAAGAGCAAGCTCCAAAGACATGTAAAGCGGTCCTTAACCTCTTGCCGTTGGAAGGCGAATTGTTCCATGCTACTTGGTCCGGGGACATGCTGTTCTTCAAGTGCCATGAAATTCCTGCCAAACTTGAACCAGAGAACCAGACGATATACCCCTCTCGCGGAGACGTAGGTTTAAATTCTAATCTCAAGGAGCTTCAGATCGTTTATGGTCAGGCCCAGCTTAGGGCGCGTTTCGGACCAGCGCCAGACAACCTTTTTGCAAGAATAACTGAAAATCTGAAGGCCCTCGAAGAAATAGGTAAGAGGATACACCGAGAAGGCGCTAAGAGAATTACGGTCATTTTCCAT
>Ga0315310_10002158_pt1 | contig 12374 bp, 9 predicted proteins | sample TDP5_MG_FD_203630 | JGI IMG/M metagenome (GOLD analysis project Ga0315310, IMG submission 203630) | Freshwater sediment microbial communities from Lake Towuti, South Sulawesi, Indonesia - TDP5 | ecosystem: Environmental > Aquatic > Freshwater > Lake > Sediment | place: Indonesia: South Sulawesi... | reverse complement strand
TGGCGTGCGGTTCGAATCATCGTGGATGTAAAGTTGTCAAGAGGGGAAATGGATTTTGATGAGGCTGTTGACATGCTTATGAAAGAGGCAGGAATGTCTAGAGAGGGTGCAGTGGCTGAGGTTCGTAGATACACACTAACTCCAAGCTATCAGCTTTCGTACCTCTTGGGTAAACATCTAATCTTGAAACTTCGGGACGACATTAAGAAAAGGATGGGTAAGAGGTTCAGCGAGAAGTTTTTCCACGACACAATCACCGCAAACGGTGAACTGCCCATAGCCTTGCTAAGAGAAGTCTTCGACATGAAACTGGCTGAACTCGGAATTAAATAGCCACTCTAATAGTTTACCATTCAATTGTTCGATTTTGTAGTTATCTATTTATCAGTTAAGCCCTTTACTCCTTATCACCCAAAGTGAGGAATCGTGAAAATGGCTTCCACTGTGTCTGGAAGATTTGTGATTCAAAAACATCAGGCAACTCATCTGCACTATGATTTTCGCTTAGAGATGGACGATGTCTTAAAGAGTTGGGCTGTGCCCAAGGAGCCGCCGATTCAGCCCGGTGTCAGACGACTTGCGGTTGAGGTTGAAGACCACGCGTTAGACTACATAGATTTTGAAGGCACAATCCCCGAAGGTCAATACGGTGCTGGAACGGTTGAAATCTGGGACAAAGGCGTGTACACACTTAAAAACAGAACAGATAAGATGATTGAATTCACACTGCACGGTTCAAGACTAAATGGTGACTATGCCTTAATCCACTTTAAAGAGAACAACTGGCTTCTGATTCGAAAGAAAACGTAAATGATGAGAGGATGCAAGGCTAAGAATGGACTTCAACAACCCTAGACCCGACGTAAGTCCAACCGAGGTTTAACCAATAGTCAATATCTGCACTTATGTCTCTTATTGTGGCTTGAAGCCCCTCCGCAGTGACTTGAGCAACGGTGACGCTATCTGGTTTGAAGCGAAAACCCCACTTATTACCGTAGCGTTCCACAATGCCGCCCACCCACATTCTGGTTCCGTTCTGATTCAGCTGGACAAGCTCCGACCAAACATTGCCGCTGACTGGTTCTACAGCCATTCTGTCTCCATTAACATCTTGGATCACAGCCCAGCGGCTTGTCTCATGCTTCACCGCGTTCAATGAGTCAACATAAATCGCCCAAACCGCAGTGCTGAGAACAACAACCACCAATATTAAGACTGCAGCCATCACGTGCCATCTTTTCATCCTTTTCACACACGTTTGAGAAAAAGACACAGGCAACACTTAATTCTACGGTTTAGAACACCATGAACCACCTCAAAAGGATGTTGCGGTCTCGCATTTTCTCATGACACGCACGAGTAAGATAGTATTCTAACAGAGTTTACATCGCTCCATCATACTTTTAAGTGAGAAGGAAAAACTCAATTGTTCTTAAAAGCCGGGAAATTTAAATGGTCAACACGCGCGCTTTGAGTCTTCGAGAAGTTATTAAGGTTTTGACGCCCATCGTTGGGCAAGAAAACATATTGCACCAACCACACGATTTGATACCTTACTCCCGTGATCGATATCCTCTTTTAACCCATCCAAAGCTAGGCACAAAGCCTCTAGCTGTGGTTCGTCCCAAAACAACAGACGAGGTGCGGGATATAGTTAAGATTGCGAATAGATATGGTATACCATTAACCCCTAGAGGCTCCGGAACCAATTACGCTGGCTCAGCTGTCCCCACTCAAGGCGGCATTGTCCTGGATTTAACCCGAATGAATAGAATCCTTTGGGTTAATGAGGAATCCATGAGTGTAAGGGTAGAAACTGGCGTGATACTGCAGATTTTGGAAGAGGAACTAAACAAAAGGGGCTTCACCTTTGGCCATGACCCAGGCAGTTTCCCATCAGCGACGGTTGGCGGATGCATATCAACAAAATCGCTGGGGTGGAGGGCTGGCAAATATGGCGACATGGGACGCCTTGTATTATCCCTAAAGGTGGTGTTGCCCACGGGCACGGTTATCACGACCAGAGATGTGCCTAAATCATCTACGGGTTTTGACATCAACAGTCTCTTTACTGGCGCGGAAGGAACATTGGGCGTGATCACAGAGGCAACTTTAAGAATACATCCCTTCCCCGAAAAAAGAGAAAATCAAATCTATGCCTTCCCAGATTTTGAACAGGCTTTCAAATCTTTATTAAAGGTTTTAAGAAGCGGCCTTAATCCAACAACTCAATTGGTCATAGATGAAGAGGGAGTCAGAGAATTTGTAAGGAAACCAACGGCTAAGGCAGGAGTATTCATCGGCTTTGAAGGCGTTAAAGAAGTAGTTGATGTGCAGATGAAGCGCACAGCTTCAATATTGGAAGGAGAAGGTGGCATAAAATTAAGCGACGACGCCACAGAAAATTATTGGGCAAATAGACATGACATGTTTTCAAAAATGAACGTTGAGGGAGCCGCCGACAGCATCGACACCGCCGTTCCAGTGAGCAGAGCCTTAGAGTTCTATAGGTTTCTAAATGATCAAATCAAGAAGGGAAAAATCAAATCCTTAGGCATTAGCTCTTGGATACTCCCGGAAAATGTAAGCTCGGATACAGCATTTGACGAAGCCAAGGCTGAGGAGTATAAGACGGCTAGAGACGAAATAGTTAGAAAGGCTATTGAACTCGGAGGCACGTCTTCGTATTGTGTGGGAGTGGGTATCAAATTTTCACACTTAATGAAAACGGAACATGGACCAGTGTTAGACGTTATGAAGGCAATAAAGCATGCCTTAGACCCTAACAACACAATGAACCCGGGGAAGCTAGGCTTATGAAAATCAGCAAAACCAGCGCTCTAAAAAGCCTTTACAATGACCTCAACATCTGCAACCGCTGCCGCTGCGGCTTTTGTAGAACAAACTGTGTTACTCATCACCTTCTTGGTATAGAGCCTTTAACTGCAAGAGGCAGAAACGCCATGGCGTTGTCATTGCTAGATGGACTGATTGATGCTTCACATAGCCTAGCGGAAAGGTTTTTCCTCTGCGCCACTTGCGGATTCTGCAAAGAGAGGTGCCCAAATGAAATAGACAGTGTTAAGATAAATGAAAACTTAAGAGCAGAACTCGTGAAGATGGGCTTCACGCGACCCGAGCATGATGTCTTCAATAAACGCATTGAAATGGTTCACAATCCATATGGTGAAACCCATCAAGAAAGGATGAAATGGTTGCCACCGGAAGTCAAGGTTGCGGAAAAGGCGAGCACCGCGTACTTCGTTGGTTGTACAACAGCTTACAGGAGACCCGAAATCGCTGAAGCCACGGTGAGAATACTAAACGCTGCCAGCGCGGATTTTATGATTCTTCACCCTGAAGAATGGTGTTGTGGGTCGCCTGCGCTCAGAGTGGGGAGGAGAGACTTGTTTCTTGAGTTGGCGAAGCACAACGTAGAGGCAATAGAAAGGGCTGGTGTGGCAAGAGTTGTCACTTCCTGCGCCGGGTGTTATCGAACCCTTACCCAAGATTACCCAGAGTTTGTCGGTGAAAAGTCCTTCAAGGTTGTACACACATCTGAACTCATGGCTGAACTGGTTAAGGAAGGTCGTCTAAAGCTATCAAAAGGAGTGCCTGAGACGGTTACGTATCACGATCCCTGCCACCTAGGTAGGCACGCTGGAATCTACGAACAGCCTAGGGAAGTCTTAAAGTCAATTCCAGCAATAAAATTCGTTGAAATGTTGAAGAGCAGAGAAAACGCCCGATGCTGCGGAGCTGGAGGAGGAGTAAAGGCGGGATTCCCAGATTTTGCCATGCAAGCAGCCTTGGAAAAGCTCAAGGACGCTCAGGAACTTGGAGCAAAAACCATCGTATCCACGTGCCCCTTCTGCGCCCACAACCTCAAAGACGCCATTCGTGAGGCGGGTTCACCGCTAAGATTTTACGACCTTACAGAACTCGTTCTTAAGGCTATATAGAATTTCGGGTTAAGGTTTGAACGTTCAGGTTTACACATGGACCAAAGTTCCCCTAACATATATGGACCAATAACTTCGGACGAACACTTTTTGTTTTTCAGCTATTGCTGAATTCGCATATTATCCTGAGAACTTTCACGTATCTGAGGGATAAATTTATAAAAAAAGAGGCTCCAGCAATGAGGAATGAGGTAAATAAAATGAGAATATTAGTTCTTGGAGGAGCAGGAACCATAGGTTCAGAGACCACGAAAGACTTGGTCAACACAAGCCATTTTTCTGAAATCGTCTTGGGAGACGAAGCGGTGGAGCGGACCAAGGAGTTCATCTCTAAACTGGGCGACAAGAGACTTTCAGTTGTCAAGGTTGACGCAAACAATGTTGAAGAACTCGCTAAAGTGATGAAAGACTTCGACATCATGGTATCTGCTCTACCCTTCAGATTCGACTACAACGTGACAAAAGCAGCCATAAAAGCCAAAGTGAACGGCATAGACGTCGCAAGCACAGAGGACCAATTTGGACTTGACGGTGAGGCGAAAAAGGCAGGGATCACTTATGTCCCAGGCTGTGGAGCCACCCCAGGCACAACCAACCTAATGGCAAAGTATGGAATACAGAAGTTAGACCACGCAGAGGAAGTTCAAATTGCCTTTGCAGCCTTCAGGTGTACAGCACCTGCACCAGGTCTATTAACCACAACTTTATGGGAATTTGACCCAGAAGTAAAGGAAAGAACCTACTACAAAAACGGCAAGTTTGTACGTGTCGGACCCTTGGAAGGAACAAAAGTTGTCGAGTTCCACGAACAGATCGGCAAACAGGAAGTCTGCTACATTCCTCACGAAGAACCTAAAACCCTATCTAAGACGTTTCCAGAGCTAAAAAAGATAGAATTGCGAGGATGCTTTCCCCCTGACACAATGGAACTGGTCAAAACACTAGTGAAATATAACTTCTATAAAGGTGCGCCCGTTGAAGTGAACGGAAAAAAGGTCAAGCCAATAGACTTCATTTTCAACTTTCTCCTTCAAAACCCGAGGGCAAAGGAAAATCCAGTTTGGGCCTATGGTCTAATCGTAGAAGTGACGGGGAAGAAAAATGGAAAGCCAGCCAAAGTCACCCTCAAAAACAGTCATCCACCCATGGATAAGTGGGGAGGAAGATCCGCTTACAGCAAAAATGTTGGGATACCACTCTCCATTGGAGCGCAAATGATTGCAAAAGGAAAAGTAAAGCAGAAGGGAGTTCTTCCACCCGAAGCATGTTTTGAGCCAGTTGCATTCTTCAAAGAACTGTCAAAGAGAGGCATACAGACACACGCAAAAATAGAGAGCTACACAGTTTAATTATGGAATACAACTTTATGAAAAAATACTTAAATACCTAGTTACTTAAGTGATGCTCTTCTTTGACCATGGGGAAGAGTAAATGGCAAAAGGAAAAAATCAGCCATCTAAAAGAACTATGCCTGAAGGTGAACTGAAGAGTCTCTATGCGGACGAGGCTTCTTACATTCTGCATGCGTGGATGCCAAGGTTGCCACCGTACGAGGAACCGCTTGTCGCTGGTGGCGACGGAGCATACTACTGGGATGCTAGGGGTAAGCGGTACCTTGATTTCATGTCGCAACTGTACAATGTTAACATCGGCATGAATAATAGGAAGGTGATTGAAGCCATTAAAAAACAGTTGGATGAACTAGTGTACGCGTCGCCTCACGCGCCAAGTGTTCCTAAGATTAGATTAGCCAAGCGGTTGGCTGAAGTAACGCGGGGAGATTTTCGCAAAACGTTCTTCTCGAGCAGTGGTGCAGAAGCGGTTGAAGCAGCGGTTAAGCTGGCTCAGATCTTCGCGGGACGTTTCAAGATAATAGGGCTATGGAGAAGCTATCATGGCTCTACATACGCCGCGATGAGCACAGGTGGATATGTGGGGGTTCGTGCACAAGCCGAACCTTTACTTCCCGGTTTTGTTCACATACCTCCACCTTACTGCTACAGATGCTACTTTGGTCTCGAATATCCAAGTTGTAATGTTCGATGCGCAACGTTTCTTGAAGACACGGTGAAGTGGGAGGGGCCCGATACCATAGCTGGGTTCATTGCTGAAACGATAGTTGGTAGTGGCGGGGTTCTAGTTCCTCCAAAGGAATACTGGCCAACAATACGAAAGATTTGCGATAAGTACAACATAGTCCAGATCAACGACGAGGTCATGACAGGCTTCGGTCGAACCGGAAAAATGTTCGGATACGAAAACTGGGATGCGATACCCGACATTATCACGCTTGCGAAGGGAATAACCTCTGCATACGTACCTCTCGGAGCTACTATGATTGGCAAGAAAATTGCAGACTTCTTCACTTACCCTCCCTACTTCATGCACAGTTATACCTACAGTGGTCACGCCTTGGCATGCGCAGCGGCACTTGCGACAATAGATGTCTACTACGAGAAGAAACTACCTGAAAACGCGGCCAAGATGGGAAAATACTTGATGGAAGCGCTGAAAGGTATGCAGGACAGACACGACTCAGTCGGAGTTGTGAGAGGAATCGGTTTATTCATTGCTCTCGAATTCGTGAAAGACAAAGTTACAAAGGAACCTCTTATGCCTGAAGATCCAAAGGCACCACCTGAGAAGAATCCTTTAACAGTTCTCAGTGACGTATGCATGGAAAATGGCTTAAGCATTGGAATGGGGTTAGGCGAGGACCCGATAGTTCGGTTGTGTCCACCATTGATCATTACCGAAGAAGATGTCGATAAGGCCGTGGCAATATTCGAAGGGGGAGTGACTGAGATAGAGAAGAGGTTTCTGAAATCTTGAAATTCCGTTTCACCCAGCAGTAAAAAACCCAACGTTCTTCTTTTTTCAAACAACGTGTCCAAGCTAATTGTTTAAATATAGAAGGAATCAGTGATGACGAGCTCTGAAAAGGTCATTGGGCTGAGAGTGGCAGGAGTTTGTGGAGTGCTAAGTCCTATTGTGGCCCTCTCGCTCATTTTCCTAGCGATCACGTATTCCCCATGGTTCAGCTGGACGAAAAATGCCTTGAGCGATCTGGGTGTTGATGGGCTGGCAGCCATTTTGTTCAACTCTGGCTTAATCATCAGCGGGCTTCTCGCCATTGTTTTTTCGTTAGGTCTGATGCAGGCTCTGCGGAAACAGATGCTAGGCTTTGCGGGGTCATTCGTGCTCGTTTTGGCTTGTATTAGTCTCGTAGGTGTTGGCGTCTTTCCGGAGACTGCTGGGCCCATACACTTTTACCTTTCGGTAGCCTTCTTCGCGCTGATTCTAATATCACAGTTTCTCATTGCCGCCGCGATGATAAGTGAATCGTCAAAGAGAAACATAGGCTTGTTCTCGGTGTTAGTTGGCTTGCTCGGGACTGTGTCTATTGCTATGAGTATGGTCCTTCCGCTTGAGGGCGCTGCAATTCCCGAGATTCTCGCTTCGTTTTCAGCATCTTTGTGGTCCATAATCTTGGGTGTCAGATTGTTCGCACGGGCTTTAAAATGATTGAATCATACTGAATTGTTGGGGTTAGGGGTTTAACGCTGAACCATCGAAAGAGCTGCTTTCAACTTGGTCTATCAAAAGGAAAGAGAGTTGATTAGAATTGTGTGCAAGCCGCGGCTGCCTGCACAAGTCCATAGCCAGAATCAGAGTCCCATTTCTTGGCCATGATGTCTTTAGCAGTGTTGCGTAGAGTAGACCTGATGTAATTATTGAGCGTGGGTCCGTCACCTAAATAGTATGCCTGAGTGTATGAAGGATTTTTGCTCAGCATCAAGGCGACGGTGCCAGCTACATGAGGGGCAGCCATAGACGTGCCACTCATTGTGGCGTACGTATGTTTGCCAGTGGCTGGGTCGTAATAGGTGGACTTCACGTCCACGCCAGGTGCCGATAATTCAACTTCAGGTCCACGGCTGCACCAGGATGGAACTTTGTTTTGACTATCCGTTGCGGCGACTGCGATAACTGTGCTGAAAGCCGCTGGATAATCAACGCCATTGTAATCGTCTCCCACGGCGGCGACTAGGGTAATCCCTTTGTTGTACGCTTTTTCCAACGCTAATCTAAGAGTGTCTGGTGCAGAGTTTGCTCCAAAACTCATGAGAACCACTTCCGGGTCGTCGTATGTGTTTGCCAGGCCATCTGTACCTTTGAGCGTCCACTCTAGGGCTGATATCACCCATGACCAGTAACCGCATCCCTTAGAGTCCAAGACTTTGAGCGCATAAAGATGGGTTGCAGGGGCGACGCCAACTACACCCGTGTTATCTTTTACAGCCGCAACTATTCCAGCAACATGCGTACCATGACCAAAGTCATCCATCGGATCATTGTTATTGTTAACATAATTCCAACCGTCTATGATGCCGTCACGGTTGTAGTCTGCGATGTTGGGTGCCAAATCTGGGTGGCGGTAGTCTATGCCAGAGTCTAAAATTGCGACCTGAATATTTGGCTTACCGTTCCAATACTGTCCTGTGTAACTCATTCCCCATGCTGTTGGGGCGCCTATCTTCTGTATGTTCCATGTGACTTCTACAGATCCACTTCCTGTTGGTTTACCTAAAGCTTGCACCATCGAATCCAATTCTATTTTCACAACCGATGGTTCTCCGGAAAGCGCTTGGATTGCTGTTCCAGTTAGTTTGCATGCCAACCCCGGAATAAAATCATACACGTACTCGACCTTGGCGCCGTAGCTTTTAGCAAGCGCCACATCTGGGGCTCCACTGAATAGTACCATGGCACGGTATTCGCCAGTAGGATTAGCTTCAATAGCCCCGACTAAAAGTGCATCAATTTTATTGTCAACAGCGAGAGAACCACTTACCATGGGAATTAAGCTAAGTAATGTTACAGCGGTTATGAGTATGATAAAATGTCTTTTCAATAAATATCCCTACTCGATATGTATCGTAATACATAATATATCAGACGGCTATAAAAGAGTTGTCGCATACATAAAGCGTAAAAAAGCATATTCAGACATCGGAATCCAATTCTAAAAACTAGAAAAACCCATGTAAACCCAACCTTTCTCAAGCCACAGAAGAAACGAAAAATGTGATTTCATTGTTCTGGAGTTCAAGTAAACAGAAAAACGTTTTGCCAACAAAAATGAACTTGAAATACTAAGCTCTGCTTCATAATGTTTTTTCACTTTAAAGTGCCTACCGTCATTGGAACCGCTGTTCAAAAACAAGTAGGAGGAATGTAATCAAAGCGGTTAGTGTTTGAGCCATGGTTATGATGGTTTGCAATCCCGTATAGACAAATGTTTGGTGAAAAAGAAAAAATGCCCGAGCCACGTAGGAGAAAAGGAGTAATTTTTCTCGCATTAATGCTCGTTATGTTAGCTCAAGGCCTTCAATTTATACCTTGGGTCACAGCAGCTCAGCCTCCTGTGGCACGCTTCACCTACACACCTATCGCTCCACTTATCAACCAAACTGTGACGTTCGACGCTTCAAATTCAACTCCTGATGGAGGAACCATTGTTAACTACAGGTGGGATTTTGGTGATGGTCCAGGCCCCGTCAATGGTTCCGTAATCATGACTCATCTCTATATAAGTAATGGAACTTATTATGTTACCTTAACGGTCACAGATAGTGAGGGAAAATGGGATACCACAACTAAAAGCATAACGATTTATGCTCATCCCGTGGCCATCTTCAATTATTCACCAGGCCAGCCAGCCATATATGAAACCGTTACCCTCAACGCTTCAGAAAGCTATGACCTCGACGGCACCATTGTCAACTACCGCTGGGACTTTGGCGACGCAACCAACGGAACGGGCATGAGTATTACCCATGTTTACGGGGCGGAAGGAAACTATACTGTTACCTTAAACGTCACCGACAACGACGGGCTCACCAACTCTACATCTAAATTCATAATAGTCATAACAAACATTCCCACGGCTTCTTTTACCTACTCGCCGACTGTTCCATTGGTCGACCAAATCGTTACCTTCAACGCATCCCTGTCAACTCCGAATGGTGGAACCATTGTCAGCTACCTGTGGGATTTTGGAGACGGGACATCCGTTGTCAATGAAACAGATCCAATTAGTACCCACACCTACAGGACAACCGGAACATATAGTGTGACGTTGAATGTCACGGATAGTGAAGGACTGTGGGACATCGAGTTGAAAATCATAACTATTAAGAAGTATCCCGTGGCTTCTTTCACATTTTCACCTTTAGCTCCAATTGTGAATGAAATTGTATCCTTTAACGCTTCTTCCTCTTATGACATCGACGGAACCATTGTCAGCTATAACTGGAACTTCGGAGATGGAACTAATGGCACCGACGTGATCGCAACTCACAGGTACTCTGGAGTCGGAACTTTCATGGTGACATTAACTGTTACCGACAACGACAGCTTCGTTAATTCTACATCCAGCACAGTCACGGTTTACATACATGATGTGGCTATAGTCAGCGCTGCGCTCTCAGCCGACGAAGTATACGTTGGTCAACTGGTTAACATCACCGTGATCGTAAGAAATAAAGGAACAACCACCGAAACCTTCAACATCACCTTTTACTATCACGAAATTCTCATTGGGACACAAACAGTTACTGATCTCGCTCCAAAAACGCAGAGAACCATCACTTTCAGCTGGAATACAACAGGCACGATATCTGAGGTCGGTTACACAATAAAAGCTGAAACTAGCACAATCCCGGGGGAAACCAACATCGATGACAACTCATATGTTGTTGGTATTGTGAAAGTGAAAAGTTTAATCGGCTCACAACCCATCGATTGGAGCCTGATACTGACCTACGCTCTTCCAATAAGCTTCGTGTTCCTAAGTTTCTTGGCGGCGGGGATTGTGTGGAAGAAGCCATGGGTCGGACCGAGGGCTGTAGGGTTTGATTTCTTTAATGAAGTGACAGGTGGAGGCATCCCTGACGCCTTTTCAGTGATGATTGTCGGTGGTCCCGGCTCTGGAAAAAGCGTGTTATGTCAACAACTAGCCTATGACCACCTTATGAAAGGGAAAGCATGTGTTTACGTTACCTACGACTGTTTCCCAGATGAGGTGAGGAAGCATATGAAAAACTTTCATTGGGACACATCAATATATGAACAAAAAGAAATGTTCAAATTCGTTGACTGTTACTCGTCTATAGCAGGAGTGGCCGGCCGAGAAAAACATCACGCTAAGCAACCCTTCGCGCTATTGGATCTAGGCGTCGCAATGGCTGCCGCCACCGATGAGTTGAAACAAAAATCACCCACCGTGATCCTTGACTCTACAGCTCCTCTCTTTACGCGTCTTAACCCTGCTGAGGTTACGAAATTCCTGCAGGATCGTAGTGCACGAATAAAGGGCGACAATGGCACCTTCTTCTTCACGGTTGGTAAGGGAACCGTTCCGCCCGACCTTATGCATAAGCTGGGAGAAATTGTTGACTGTATCCTCGAGTTGTATGTTCACAGGGCAAAGAAGGAAACCTTGAGAAGACTACGCATTATACAGTTGCGAGGGCGAAGATTTTCTGATGAGTGGATACCCCTCAAGATCGATTCGAAGAGGGGAATAACTTTCTTGGCTCCGAAAGGTTGGTCAAAGAAAGGAGTGAAAACGAAGAGTTGAGAAGGTTGCGTGGCAGTTGCCATGTGTGGGTATCCATCAAAATTTTGAGTCATGCATCCCCATGTTTGGATAAGTTTATTAAGGGTGCTCGCTCTGATATGTGAGTCATGCAAGAACTGATTTTCGTTGAGAAATCTTGTTCTTGTTAAATCAAAAAAAGAGGAGTGAATTATTAGATGGCGTATAGACGAGAGCCCAGAGAGATGCACAAGGCTACCTGCGCGGATTGCGGTCAAGAATGTGAAGTTCCGTTCAAACCAGATCCAAGCAGGCCGGTTTATTGCCGTGATTGCTGGGCTAAGAGACGAAGTCAGAGAAGAAGATATTAGAAAATTGTCTTCCTAATAAACAACTACAACATTTCCCATTTACTATCACATTTTTTATTTTACATTTTTGGCACTTTTAGTGTCTTCAGTTGTCGGGTTAGGAATAATTCAGCCTAAACCAATGTTGGTTTACATCCGAATGGATTTTCAGACGTATCTGTTGGTGTGCCTGTTGTTCTTTGAAGAAATGATCTTGAAAAGATTTTGGAGCTTATAATCGAAGCCCGAAACGTACAACAATCTGAGAAGCAAAAATTTTGAACACAGCTAATAAGACCAGACGATTTCTATCAGGGTTATTCTATGATTTAGATGGATTGTTAGTTATTGTGACATACACTCGTTTTTCGTCAAACGTGTACTCGTGCCATTCTGTCTTGACCTCTGACCTTTCTTTGTGAAGACTAACTTTCTTGGTTCGGACTAGTGCAGCCATAT
>Ga0315310_10002157_pt1 | contig 12375 bp, 18 predicted proteins | sample TDP5_MG_FD_203630 | JGI IMG/M metagenome (GOLD analysis project Ga0315310, IMG submission 203630) | Freshwater sediment microbial communities from Lake Towuti, South Sulawesi, Indonesia - TDP5 | ecosystem: Environmental > Aquatic > Freshwater > Lake > Sediment | place: Indonesia: South Sulawesi... | reverse complement strand
TCCAAGATTATCGGCTTTTCCTTTCCAGTGGGAATTCCTACGGCAATAGGATTGATTCCAAGCCTACCTTCCACAGCTTAATTATTCCGCAAATCAGGACTGGCTGTATGCTTCCGCTCTCGCCGACTTTCTCCACAGCCTAATCCTCTACGGTGACTATGGAAAGGCGCTGATGCTTTACAGCCGATTCAAGCACATCTCGAACTATCCAAAACTCCAAACTGGCGAAAGGGTAAAACAATACGAGACAAGCCTCACGCAGACGATCTTCGCTTGGAGCCACGCCGTTTCAGGATCCTTAGCCCGCCTCTTCGATTGGACAAAGGACGCTGATGGAAACTATGTGTTCTCCATTTCTCCTGCGCCTGAAGTTGGAAAGTTTAAGGCTGTTTTTCCTGACGGAACCTCAATAACGGTTTCAGGAGAAGGAAATGGAAGTAGAGCAATCGTAACCGTGAAGCCGTATGTTAAAGCCTATACGTGGGACGGAGATCTGCGGAAGCTCAATGTCACTTTGAAGCCGGATGAAGACCTCGAGTTTGATGTTGCTATGGGCGGATACTTCGGATTAGCAGAAAGAGGCGCATTTAATCGTAAGGCGGACTTATACGGCGAAAAGGTCGAGGTTCAAAAGAAGGTTCTGGTCGGCTCTGATGAGTTCGGCAACCCCGTTTATGATTATGTCACATTCAGCGTCGAAAACGCAATTATCAAGGCGTTAAAGGGCACAGAGGATGTGGTTAAAGCCGGGCTTCTGGCGGTTGGAGACGCTTTAGGACATTTTAAGGCTGACTCCGACATTGACAAGAATTACAGGGTTAAGACTGCTAACACCATCTATGAAGCCATCTCGGTTGAAAAAATACGGAATCAGGGGCTTACAATTTACATCGAGGCGGGCTTAAGGAGAGTAGTTTAATGAGTGATATCATAACCGTGAAAAAGGCTATAATCGATCTGCTTAAGGCCGATTCAAATCTACAGAGTTTGCTGACCAAGGACCCTAACGGAAATTGGCCTGTTTATCATACTTTGGTTCAGCATAAGATTCACAAGCCCTGCGTAACCGTTGAAGACATCACGGATCAAAGTGAAGTTTCAGGTCTGAATGATGCGTATGACGGCTCGAAAAGGTATGGATGGCAGTTCGCAGTTATCCAGATGGATTGTTGGAGCAGCAAGCATGCGGATGAGAGGGATCAGCTCCAAGTTGCCGTCCAGAAATGCTTATTGAAAAATTCTGTAAGTGGCTCGATTTACGTGCAGGAACCATCGATTGTGGCTCTTGACGAGCCGGATGTTAAGCCGCCGCTTTGGCGGAAAAGTCTCAGGTATCGAGTTATGTACGTTTTAGAGGTGATTTAGTTGTGTGTCTATGTTGGGAAAGACGTAACCGTAACGATTCAGAGCCCGGTTGAGGAAGACCTTGGTGAACAAGCAAATGGCACGAATACTGTTTTCACGGTTTCTAAGAAGCCGATAAGCGATCGTGACCAAGACGGCGTTGCTGATGAGCCTGCTCATGTCACGGCTTACGTTGACGGCTCAGAAGCAACTGTTTCCGCAGTGGATGATGATCAGGGAACAGTGACTCTGGCTTCAGCTCCGTCTCCAGGTGCCAGAGTTGTTATAGAATACCGTTATGATTCAACTCCTGAGGTTGCTCAGGAGATCTCCATAGAGCCGAAGCAAGCCATCGAGGGCATACACGGCTTAGGCGATAATAAGATCCAGGTTTGGGCTTCGCTGCTTAAGGAGTACGCTGGAAGCCTAAAAGAACTCTTCAGAAGTACAGATCAATTTAACCGATTGACAAAGAAGTGGCTTAAGTCGAAGTATAGTCGTCACTTTTGGTATGCTACCGAATTAACGGAGTTTGAGGGTGACACAGCCAATTTTGCAATCGATACTGTGGCTCATGAGTTATATGTTCTTAACGATAACCTCAGCATAATCGGCGTAAAAAACACGTCCTTGCCCATTTTCAGAGATGGAATAATCAAGTGCAAAACCAAGATTATGAAGCAGGGAGACGACGGATGGGTATTCAGATGGGATGGAACAGCCTACAACTATTATAGAGTTGTCTTTCAGGGTGACAGAAGCCTAAGAATAACCAGAGTCAAAAACCTCGTAGAGACACATCTTTTCACTTCAGAGGCAGGAGTCATCCCGAGCGAGACTTGGAAAGGCGTAGAAATAAAGTTTAAAGAGAACAAGATAACCGTTGACGTTGAGGGAAAAATCTATTCAGTTGTTGACTCCGATCCATTACTGATTGAAGGCAGACCCGGATTCTATGCATACTATGCTATGAACGATCGTTACGATGACTTCCAAGTTTGGAGCGAAATTTCTCCGGATGAATACGGCTTAATCTTAAACTACACAAGAGGAGCCTCAACCGTTAAAATCGCCTTAGACGGCGTAGTCTTCCCTGAAGGGTCGATTCCTTCACCTAAAAACGCGCCAGTTTTTATCACATCCAGGTTTAGGGCTCGAAAAATCAAGTTCATAACGTAAAAGGAGGAATGTAAGGTTGAGTACCGTATATGTTGGAAAACAGGTGCAAGTAGTCATAACGAAGACGGCAGAGGGAGATATGGGCTCCTTCATAGCTCAGGAAGTGACTTTAGAGCCGAAACACGCGGTTGAAGGCATAGACGCTTTGAACAGCGACGAGGTTCAGGCGTGGGCAGACGGACTTGTGACATACGACGGAACTCTTAAGGAGGCTTTCAAAGCCGGAGCGGATGGTAAAAAGATTCTTGAGAGGTCTTCGCCTTTCCAGACAACCATAGAAGAATACACGATGAAGCTAATTTGGGATGGAGGCTCAGGCAAGAAGATAACCGTAACCTTGACGGGCGTAATCTTTCCAGAGCCTTCCATCGCTTCGCCTAAGAATGCACCTGCCTTCGTAACGACGAGGTTCAGAGCGAAGAACGCAACCATAGCGATATCGTAAGGAGGCTTCCAGTTGCCTAAGATCACCAAAGACATTGTCTTGGAAGGCTACAATTACCGGGTTCCAATTCCGGCTCCAGAGTACGGTAAAGGCTTTGAGTTTATCCTCGCTTCGCCTTCGGCTTCAGACGTTTCAGAGGCTAAGGCTTTGAGGATGAGGCTTAGCGAGGTTAAAGGCGAAGTCGACCCCTTACAGATCGATTTAAGTAAGGCTTTACTTGCGGAAGAAAAAGCAAGGATCTTCTTAGTTTCGAAGGCTTTGAGCCGAGGCATGGGCGAAGAATGGACACCTGAAGATGTTGAAAAGGTTAAGCCTATAGTCCTCAAGCGTCTTTGGGAAGCCGTAGACAGTCTAATCGGATTCAGCGTCGAAGCTGAGGAGGAAGCGAAAAATTTTCAGAAAGCCCAGAAGGGCAAGAGCTGATCATTCTTGACTCATTGGGGTACAAACTTGCGTTTAAACAGCAGGATCTCACTCCGCTTCAACGCTTCATACTGCTCTGTGGCTACGCCTACTATAACGCTCAAACGTCAGGAGAGAAAAGGAAGACGCAGAGTTTAGAAGACTTAGTTGATCTGTTGCCGAGGGAGTAGAAACGTCGATACGAATCAAGATGGATATAGGTGACGTCGAAAACCTACGTGCAAAATTGATGTATCTACCGGAGGATATCCGGCATAAAATTTACGAAGCCTTTAACGTTTTAGCATCTGATATCGTTGCTGACGCTAAAGGTTTTGCTCCCGTCCGCACTGGCAGACTCCGAGAGAGCGTTTACGGCCACGTAAGTAGAGATCTTGTTCTTAAGGTTGGTGCGTCTGCGCCTTATGCAAAGTTTGTTGAGTTTGGAACGAGTCGAATGGCTCCGAGAGCATTCTTGTCAACAGCCCTCTACGTGAACCTTCCTAAACTCATAATGTTGACCCGTGAAGCATTGCGGCTTGCCTTAATTGAGATGAGGAAGTGGGGTAGATGAGTGTCGAAGAGCTTATTTTAAGGATCTCCGCCGATGAATCTGACGCCGTAAGAGGGATCAGGGCGGTTGAGAATGAGACCCGTAACCTTCAAACATCAATGAGATCCTTAGTTTACTCATTTTCTGGAGTATTCTCGTCTGGCATGGCTCTCTATAGCGCCTATGAAAGAATCGAAAGGGTTCAAAGAGACGCCAAAGCAACTCAGGAAGAAATAAACAAGGCTTACATTATGGCTGCTGCGACAACCATTCCAGCACTCTTATCCGGGTTCTATAATATGTATAGGCTTTATCATTCACTTCAAACTATAACCGCCTCCTCAACCGTAACTCAGTGGCTTTACAACAAGGCTTTAGCCGTTACGCATGCCCTTTCTGGTCCAGCTGGCTGGGCTGTCCTGGCTGTGGCTGCCGCCGTAACCGCTGGAACAGTCGCATGGATGGCCATGAATGAACAACAGAAGCAATACAACGCAACTTTAGAACAGACAACGAAGGATTTTCAAGACCTTAAAGGCGAGTTGGCTGCGATGTCGCCTATCGAACGTCTACAGAGAGAATATGAGATTGTGAAGGAATATTACGGTTACAGCGTTTCCGTCGGCAACATCAACATTTCTGCGGGAAACCTCGGCTCACCAATTGATAGAGACAGAACAGCCGAAGATTTAGCCAAAAAAATGGGGTATGTATTAGCCAGGAGGGTGCTTCCGCGATGACTACGAAATTAGATACTTTTACGTTTCCAATTGAGCCTGAGATCCGCTTTGAAAGAGAACATTCAGTAGCCCGAAAAGAGGTCTTGAAAAAGTTTGGGACGACGAAGGAGTGGATGGGAGCTGGAAGCCTCAGGATCAGCCTAAATGGAAGACTAAGTGGAGCAAACTGCTACACGGATCGGGACAGCATTCTAAACCTTTTCGCAACAAAGAATACGACAGTCAGCTTCTGCAGCGATACGATAGGCTTCGGCTCAGCAGGCTCGCCCAAAACCGTCTGGCTGCTCAACTGCGTCTTCATGCATCCTCGGGGAGCAAAAAACATCGTTGACTACACGATAACTTTGGAGGAGAATAATCCGTAATGTCGACAATTGATCTTAATGAGCTTTACAATGTGGTTTCACATGCGCCGGGAAATGTTGGTTTCGAGACGGATAATTTCATAAATTGGAGTTATTATAGTGCTACTCCGCCATATTGGGATGGCGACTTTGTCAATTTTAGTCCCGCTACTGGACAAACGGAGGGCTACATTGAAAAGACTGGACTAAGCATAGACGCATCTATTTACAAGTACTGCATTGTCTGCGTGAGGGGAACAGGCGGCTTCTTTGTTCAGGTTTATGATGGAGTCTGGAAAAACGTAGCATCCGAAGCTGCAACATCACATTTCCGCATAAGAATATTTGATCTATCCGGCATAACGACGGGCACCATAACGGCAGTCAGATGCGGTTGTTCCGGAGGCGATGACAAAAGCGTAAAATACGATTTTATAATGTTCGCCTCTTCACAGATTGAAAGCCTTCTAAATTTGATTGAAGTTTTGATTCGCCAAAAAGAGAGTGATCTTGATGATTTTGAAATTTCAAAGGATGGTGGAACTCTTAATTTAGGTAGGCACATTCGCGTGTGGCTTAACGGCACAAAAGTTTTTGCAGGTGTAACGGAAGAAGTCACACCTGAAGACGCTGGAATCCTGCATGTAAGCGGACGTTGTTTCGGACAGAAATTGCTTCTCCGAGCGAAAAGCAAAACATTCAATATTCGAGAACTAAGTGCAGCAGTTAAGGACTTTGTTGAGGATTTACCTGAGATTACAACTTTGCGGGTTGATTCTCCAAGCCCCGCGGTCTACATAACGAAGGATTACAAGTATGAGTATATCGTGGATGGAATCAAAGACTTGGCTAAGCAGTCTGGCTCAGACCGAGAAGTAAAACTTGGCATGGGCCATGATCTCCGCTTCAGAAGCCGAGCAAACGTCAATATTCCAACAGCGCCCCCGATAAATGAAAGCGATGGAAAAATTTTGCAGCGTGGCGTAAGGAGAGAGACTGATGCTTTCAGGTTATTCAATAAAGTTACGGTTGTCGGTGGGGAACTAAGCAACATCGATAATGATCCGGACAAATATTCGGATGAAGGCGACATCTCAACCTATATTTGGCAGATCTTCGGGGGAGGCGGAGGAAGCAGCATACAGGAACACACGGACTTTGTGAAGGGCAAGAGATCAATGAAATGCTATTGGACACTTTACAGCAACACGTTAATGGTAGAATTTAACATTAAAACGTCCGGAAGCCAAGACTATACGGATTTATCGTCTTTCACTCAGCTAAAATTTGCGCATAAAAGCACTGGAATCGCCAAATATCCTGCAGAAACAAACTTTTACTGTCAATCACGCCTCGTGGATACGGCTGGGAGAAACGCAACTCAACCTTATCTGGGCACTAATGTTCAGCCGCCGTCAGAGTTTGCGGAAATAATCCTAAAGACATCTGACTACTCCCTTGACTCAGGCTTCGATTGGACGCATGTAAAGTATGTTCAATGGCGCATCATAAGCGACAGGTCAAGTCCGGGAGAAGGCGTAGGCGGAGAATACTGGCTTGACCATGTAAGGTTTTACACGGCGAACCTAACTAAAACAGCAACAGATTCCGCAAGCGAGTTCAAGCATACACGCGAATATGTTTACCGCGACGAGAAACTTCTCGACCCCGGATTCACACAGGAAGTCGCAAACGCTCTATTAGCAGTTCTGAAGAGCAAAGAAAACCGCTTCAGGCTGCCCATAGTTGGTACGCCAGATGCCCAAATTGGTCATAAAGTTACCGTAAACAGTCCAACTCATGGACTAAGCGGAACATACTACATTGTGGAAGCCGAACATAAAGTCACGCCGAGAGAAGGCTACGTAACCGAGGTAACCCTTGAAAAGCCAAGGTTAAGCCTCGAGACGCTGCTCGCCGAGGCGATTGAACGAAAGATCAAACTCATAGAAAGAGGAGGAATCGCATGATAGAATTAGTAAATGTGGTTATGGCAACTGTTGCAAGCTTCATTTTGGGCTTGACAGTTCACAGCGTACACCTCCACAGCAAGAAACGTAGAGAGATCAAACCTATGCCGTGGAACCATGAGGAGGCTGAGATAAATGAGTGAAGATGCCTTGGAACGAATAAAAGATTTGCGATTCGGTGATCAGGTTGAGGTGGATTGGTGGGACCATAGCAGGCGCGAGATGAGGCTCACGCCCAAAGGCAAGCCAAGACCGCAAATTTTCGATGTGCCTGTCAACTCCGTAGGCCGATTTTTCGGAGTATCTGGTGACGAAATCAAACACATCATCTTAGCGCGGGACATCTTTAATTGGCCACTTGATGGTGACTTCGATGTGGACGTAATAGCCATCCTGATAAAGGTCGTGAAAACGGTTACGTTTGTAGCTCCAAGTCGACTGGACCCGAAGTTCCAAGACCGGCTGAAGATTGCGTGGGAAAGAGGGCAAGTCCGCGTCGTGAAGCGGGGTAAACGCCTTAAATTGATAATTAACAAAGGAGGATTAAAAGCTTGACGGATCCCATTCGTAAAGCCTTAACAAAAAGTAAGTCCAGTAAGGGTTTAGAGGTTCAAGTTCCGCCCAGCGACCTGATTGTCTACGCTATGTATTTCAGCATTGCAATGGTAATATGCCTCACCGTCCTGGAGGTCGTGCACTTGGTTATATTAGGAAGGTGGAACAGCGAGGTCTTTGCATCCATCTCCGGACTCATCGGAACAATTGTTGGCATCTTCCTAACACAGAAGGCATAATTAAAATGAGCTTACGGGACGTCGCTAAAAAAATAGGCAGAAAACTTGACCAGCCTTTATATACAAAAAATTCCAATATCGACGGGGCTGTAGATTTGACCGACCTGATAAAACTTGAATGGTTGGTTATAAATAAGCTTTTAGAATTAGCTGATGAGGCGGATTACGAGAAGAATCAAGCACGATTCTATGTAGCCTTAGCATCGCATGCTCGAGTTTTAGCTGGCTTATTGAAAATATCTAGGGTGAAGACTGAGGAAGCCGAGTCACTTGCTACACTCTTTGAGAAAATGGCTAAGAATGCGAGGATAATGAGCAGGGAGATTAGAAAACATGGAAGACGCATTAAGGATGCTACGCTATGACCCATGCCTTTTCAGTAGGGAAGTCATGGGCTTCACTCCTTTTCCATATCAAGAAAAACTTCTTAAAGATCAATCGAAGCGCATAGTAAGTTGCTGGGGGCGTCAAACGGGCAAGACAACGACAATAGCTATTAAGGCGATACATTTCGCATATACAAGTTCAAAAGTGACAGTTCTAATCACCTCGCCATCGTTAAGACAGAGCATGATAATGTTCGACCGCATATCGAGCTTGGTTCATACCAACCCCTGGCTTCCGAGGGACATCGTTCGAAAGACAAGAACCATAATTCAACTTAAAAATGGAAGCCAAATTATCGCTTTACCTTGCAGTGAACACTTGCTCCGCGGGTACACAGCAAATCTGGTAATCTGTGATGAATGTGCTTTTATACCAGAGCAAGTGATAACGGAGATTCTATTCCCAATGCTTAGTACAACAGACGGTTATGCGATCTTTCTCAGCACGCCATGGGGGAAAGATCACTTCTTCTATCGAGCTTTTATGGACCCCAAATACAGCGTTCATCGTGTCAAATCGAGTGAGTGCCCCTTGATTAAGCCTGAGTTTCTGGAGGAAATGCGGCGGAACATGACTGAGCAGGCTTACCGAATGGAATACGAGGCGGAATTTGTCGAAGCTTCCAGCTGTTACTTCCAGCAAGACCTTATTCGTAGCTGTATTGATCCATCATTAGAGTTTTTGCCGAGCATCGAAGCCCAAATCGAAGATAGCGAGTATTACGGTGGGGTAGATTTCGGTAAGCTACAAGACTACAGCGCGATCAGCATCATCAGAAGAGATGATGATATAATTAGACTCTTTTATTGCCAAGACTTTCCACTTGAGACACCATACAGCAACGTGATTGGGTGTCTTGTCCGAGCAAACCAGAAGTTTAAATTTCGAAGGGTACAGGTGGACCAAACCGGCGTTGGGGAACCTGTACTTGAGGAACTTAACAATCAAAGGGTCCCTGCAGAAGGCTTAACTTTCACAGTCAAAACTAAAGAGGATCTGCTTAGCTGCCTCAAAATTGCGATGGAACAGAGAAGACTGCGTATGCCTTACAATCGGCGGCTCTGCGAACAGATCAATGAGCAGCAGTATGCCTATAGTAAGAGTGGGCATCTCCAATTCAGCCATCCAGAAGGCAGCCACGATGACATGCTCTGGAGCTTAGCGTTGGGCGTCTGGGCTGCAACCATGAAGAGAGAAACACCGGCTAAACTTGTGAGGGCCTTCTGAAATGACGCGAAGACGCGAATACTTCAACATTGAGAAGTATACGCGACGTTACGACCGAGAAACTGGGAAGTTCCATGTTGACATACGTTACAAGGTTAGGACTGAGATTACGCCCAGAACGATCGGGGTTGCTGAGGCCTTCGGGTTAGGCGTGGACGAATATAAGGAGCACGTGATCTATGATGACGTAACGATCAATATAGGCCCGACAGACATCGTTTACATAACAGGCGAGTCCGGAAGCGGAAAATCGGTTTTACTGCGAGCCTTGGAGAAGGACTTGGGTGATGACGCCTTAAACATCGAAGCCGTGCAAGTTCATCCCGATAAACCTATCATCGAGACGGTTGGCAAGGATCTAGACGAAGCCTTAGAGTTACTTAGCCGCGTAGGACTAAACGATGCATACCTCTTTATAAGGCGTTACAACGAGCTCAGCGACGGTCAGAGATACCGTTACAAGATTGCGAAGCTGATCGAGAGCGAGAAACAGTTCTGGATAATGGACGAGTTCTGTGCCACACTTGACCGCGAGACGGCGAAGATCGTAGCCTTCAACGTTCAGAAAGAGGCGAGGAGAAACGGAAAAGCCGTTATAGCCGCCACAACACACACAGACCTTTTCGAGGACCTCGCCCCGTCAGTCCACATCCATAAGGGCTGGAGGAGGCAGATAGAAGTCAAATATTTTCCGAATAGGCTTAATGCCGTGTGCTCGGTTACGAGAGATATGTACATCGAGGAAGGGACGATGGAAGACTACAAGCAGTTTGCGGACCTCCATTACCGCAACCCAGAGACCCATCCTGTTCCACTTAAAATCTTCGCCTTAAAGAAGGGAGACGGCTTACCAGTCGGCGTCATCATGTATTCTTGGCCGCCGCCAAACATTTTTGGGCGTAAACAAGCCCTTGGAAAGGGACTCCCAATAAAAGAGGTCAACGAGAGGATAGCCACCATCAGCCGAGTCATACTACACCCGAAATACAGAAGCGTAGGCTTAGGTGTAAAGACCGTGAAGGAGACGCTGCCCCTAATAGGCCGGCCTTACGTGGAGGTCGTGGCCGTTATGGCTAAATACAATCCCTTCTTCAAGAAGGCGGGAATGGAGAAGATCGCCGAGTCTCATGGAGATGAATCCGTTTCGGAAGCCGTTAAAAAACTGGAGGAGGTTGGCTTCAAACCTTACGCTCTAGCCAGCATAGAGACAAACCTGCAATACTTAAAAGCATTAGACCCGAGGAAGTTGGAAGAGGTTAAACAGATCCTGTCCAATGTTTCCCCAGGTTATTATAAGAGGTTAAGGTCAACAGGCTTAGCGTACATGAAGAGGGAAGAGTTTGAAGAGTTCATCACGAAGGCACCGTTGGAAACATTAGCCAAGGTGATAAGCCGCCTAGCAATCTTGGCTCAAACCAAGGTTTACCTTCTATGGAAGAATCCTTCTTACACATAACTGATCAGAATCCTCCAAAAAGCTGGTTTAAAGCCATTCGTCAAAAAGTTTCACACCTTGTCATGATGGACGACAGAAGAAATGGGATAGTGGGACTGATTGATCTCGAAAAAGACGTTGAACGCGTTATATATGGGTCAGTTACAAGTCTATCCTTGAAAATGGGCAGCGGAGTTTGGATTTGAGTCCAAGTAGTGTAAAGAGCGTGAACTTTACATTTATATTCCAAAATATTTGAATAGCAGGCTTATGAGAATAGAGATTATCATGCCAACAAAAATTCCAGCAATAAATTGTTCCCGTATAATTTTATTAACGTTTTCTAGGTTGCTCTTTAATACCCCTATCTGTCGAGCTATCCCTTTATGCTTTCTGACATACTCTATTTCAAGAAACTCTCGCTTGGCTTCTTTGATAATTGCAAAAACATCATTAATGTGAATTGTGTGGTCTGATGCTATGTTTTGGACTCGTCTCTTTTGAATCCCGCACCAGTCTCTATACTTGAGAATAAAATTGTCTCGAATTTCCACCATTTACATAACCTATTTCTGTGTAAGGTCCATTGATTTTATAAAGTCTGTTAAGTTAAAACCGATAAAAAAGTTAAGAACGAAAAAAATATATGGTCATTTAGAAGTCAATGATTATCTCTTTATTTGGATAAACTCACCAAACTCTGGATGGTTTCATCTATGATTTTTCCCTCATTATGTGCAGGCACGATGATGCTGACTTTTGGCTTAGTCTTGCTGGGCAGTTTGAACCCTATCTTAACGAATTTCCCATATAACAGAACAGCACATTTCACAAGGATTCTTGGAAACTCTAAAAATAACGGAACTGAAAGGATCAGTAGAGCCCTAATTAACGGGATATCAAAAAAGGGCAGATTCATTTATCTAGTCTCTTTACCAGGACTTTTTGCGTTTAACGCTGTTGGCAATTCTACTGATTTTATCTTCTTTGGATTCAAGGGTTTCAACTAGTCCTTGGTCCAGCTTTCTGATGCGTGTTTGTATCCACTCTGCCATCTTTTCCTCGGTCATCCTCTCGGCTTCTTCCTGTTCCTTCAGCTTCTCCTCCACGACCTTCTGCAGATTCTCGGGGTCAACGGGTTTCATGACGTAGGCGTCTGCTCCAATGTTCAAGGATTTCACAGCGTTTTCCAGCGAGGGATAGCCTGTGACCATGATTTTCATCATTTGAGGCGTCTCCTTATGCATCTTTGTCAATAGTTCTGTGCCTTCCATGTCTGGCAGCTTTATGTCCAGCAACGCAAGGTTATAGAAATTGGCCTTGGACCTTTCTATGGCTTCTCGACCGTTCTCCGCTGTATCTACACAGTAGCCTTCCGATTCAAGGATTTGCTTAAAACTTTTTAGGATGTCCTTGTCGTCGTCAACTATTAGGATGTTTTTCTTCATCTTAGCCGTCTTAACTCACCTCCCTTCTTAATGGTGTTTTAACTGTGAATGTTGAGCCTCTGTCCACCTCCGATTTGACCGTGATGCTGCCACCGTGAGCCTCCACA
>Ga0315310_10002156_pt1 | contig 12379 bp, 12 predicted proteins | sample TDP5_MG_FD_203630 | JGI IMG/M metagenome (GOLD analysis project Ga0315310, IMG submission 203630) | Freshwater sediment microbial communities from Lake Towuti, South Sulawesi, Indonesia - TDP5 | ecosystem: Environmental > Aquatic > Freshwater > Lake > Sediment | place: Indonesia: South Sulawesi... | reverse complement strand
TTAGACTTAAAATTAACGAGTTAACGGAAACGCTTGAGGTTTCTAAAAACAGAATTGGCGAATTAGCCTTTCAAATCTCAAGTGTCCAAAGCAGGATGGAAGGGATCTCCTCAGAATCAGAGGCTTTAAGCAGGAATTTCTTGGATCAAAGAGTTAAATTGGCCTTATTGGAGTATCAAAGACAAAACTTAACAGGCAGCCTCGAGGACCTTGATAAGAAACTTGGAGCTTCGTCCTCGGATCTTGGAGCATCCATTAAGAAAGCAGAGGAAATGGGGCCGCGAATCGTATCTGTGAGGAGTGCTCAGGAAGTTCTTGACGAAATTCGGATGACGGACGGTCGTATCGCTGCCCTAGCCGACGTCTCAGAGGACATTGAACGCATGTACGAATCCTACTCAAAGCTTTATTTAGAGCTCAAGGAAAAGGCACGTATGGTCGCGGAAAACAGGGAGAAGGCTCTAAAAGAGGTAAGAATCAGGATGGAGGCTTGGGAGAAAGTCATACTCAGCCTCTTAGAGCACGTTAACCTTGAGCATCAAAGAATTCTCTTGCAGACGGGTGCAACTGGTTCCGTTACGCTTTTGAATAAGGAGGATATCGAAGCCGCAGGGATCGAGATACTTGTAGGTTTTAAGGGTGCAAAGGCTGTTCCATTAGACGCTTACACGCACAGCGGAGGCGAGAGGAGCACAGCCACCATGGCATTTTTGCTTGCCCTGCAACAGCATGTCCAGTCTCCATTCAGAGCTGTTGATGAGTACGATATACATATGGACCCTAAAAACCGAGAAGTTATTGCCAATCTTCTAACGTCCTCTCTTAGAGGGTCGAACGCCCAATACCTGATTATAACTCCGAATCAGATGTTCTTTGAAGGGAGAGATGTTCACATAATAACCGTTCAGAACATTGAAGGGAGCTCGGTGATTCGGGAAGTAGTTTGATGTCATCAAAAAGGAAGAGACTCGGTAAAGAAGAACTTCAGAGAATTGTTGAATCATGTAATACGATTGAAGCTAAAGGTTTAAATCCGTTTCTGATCGATATCGAAGACCTCGTCACAGTAATAAGGGAGTTTTTTCCCGAATGGGAGAAGCCGGAGGAGCTATGTCTCGACGCTGAGGCCCTTAACAAAATTGCCACAATAATAAAACTCCAGAGCGAATGGGTTAAGCATAGAGCGACATCCCTGTATGCGGATCCGTTCCTGATTGAGGAGAAGATCCGCGCTCTAAATGCAGATGAAATCACGAGAATATTCCTAGAGTCTTGGCATCCCATCGTTGAGCTGGAACAGATATCTATCCATAGTCTCAGCGAATCTTTGAGATACTGGGATAGTTTGCTACCTCTAAGTGAGAGGTGGAAGAATATAGATTTCGTAGAGAAAGAAACCGAAACAGCAACCCGCGAGGAGATGATCCAGCAGAGAATACTTTCAGGTGAAGCCTTCTCTGAAAAATTAGAATCCCTTTGGGGAGAATTGAAAAGGAGAGTCGGCAAAGATGGTAAGGCTAGATATTGGGATTTTATAATAGCTGATACTTATCAAGAGACGGTTGAACGAGCCTACTTGACGAGTTTCCTCGTAACCTACGGGTACGCAACCCTTGAGATTCACCTTTTAGAGGAGGAGATCTTTATAAAACCCTTTGAAAAACCAATTTCAACCCAGAGAAGTCAGCAGCTCATGTCGATTCCCATACCTATAACCTATGAAGAGTGGTTAAAATGGCAAGAGGGCCCAAAATCCTAAAGCGAAAAACCTATTACGCGATGAAGATGAAGAGGGCGGTTCACCTCCTTTTCTATAGGCGACACGCAAAGCCGGGCACAAAAGGATGGGAGTTAAAGGAACAGCTAGGTTCTGACTACCCTAAGGTAACGAGCTTGCTGGACGATTACCTTGAGAAGCTCGACCTCCAAGTGAAAACGGTTTTCGAAGAAGGAAACCCGCCTGAAAAGCCTACACCTGAACAACTGAACAAAGCTAGGTTCTTTATAACTCTCAGAGGCAGCCTCACGCCGAAAGAGGCGAAACTCGTAGGTTGGCGGATCGACGACGTTGCCGCACTAGCCATCTCGATTGCCTACATAATCTCTAAGAAAGGTAAAGCCTCACGAGAAGAGGTTGAGAACCTTCTGCGGAATAAGCTGCCAGGCTGGAGAGTAGACATCAATTTAAATCGCTTCATCCGATCAGGTTATCTGTCTGAGGACGATAATAGTCAAATATACTTAGATTGGAGGACGCGCGCTGAGGTTGATCAAAAAGCATTGGTAGACCTTCTCCTAAGGACAGAAAGCCTAGGTCAGAAGCGATCTTAAAACCTAAGGAACAAACAGCACAGAGATATTCTTACAATGTCCGAGATCTCATGAACATAGATCTGTCTTTTTTCTTCAAAAACTAGTCAACTGATAATGAATCTTCCTAAGGAATTTTGTAAGCGTCTTGTAATCAAATTAGCTGAAATGCGCTTGAAAAAGGTTAAAAAGCCGATCTGTGAGATATCAATTTCCGTGGAGGCGTTCCATGTCGACTGATTACGTGCCAGTAAATATCCCTAAAAAGCTGTACGAAGAGATCGAGAAAAGAGTAGCCGAAAGCCACGGTGAATTCAAAAACGTAGAGGAATACGTCGAATTCGTCTTAACTGAGGTGGTTAAGGAAGAAGGAGGAGAAACCGAAAACGTTTACAGCTTAGAAGAGGACACGGAGGGAAAAGATAGGCTGAGAAAACTCGGTCATATCTGAAGCTGTAAAAACTGGCGTGGATCATTTATTCTTATTCTGTCCTTAATCGCCTCCATCACGACTTCCATGAAGATATCTTCCGTAAGCCCGCTTGAAACCCGTTTAACATTATTGATATTGTCGGTTTCTGCAAGGTTTCCAATGTTCCTTATCTTTTTCTTTCTGTTTGAGTAGGATTTGGTTAAGAGACATTCCTTACCCATTCTGTTACGCGCTGAAACGAGCTAGAAAAATGTCTTTCTTGAGTGGTGTGGGGGGGAGTGAGATTTGAACCCACGAAAAACGGCCTTTGAATCCATGGTGTAAATGTGATCTATGTCCATCGAGGATGAAAAAGAGTATTCATAGATCGCGGGCGGGCTGCATGATTTTAATCTTTTATTGCTTCTAAGATGCTCATTACATTCCATAATTTTACGCGCGTATATGGTGGCATATTTGGGTCTTGCAGAATCTCGTCGAGAATCGATACAGCGTTGGAAGCCCTAACTGCCGGCGTATACTCAGTTACCTGTAAAGCGTCCATCGACTCTTTTGCAGCTCTCCTGATATTACGAGGTGTGGTCGTATCTTCAGAAACCTGGTTTAATACTGACATGGCCTGCTTCATTCTATCTTCATATTCCTTCAACTTTTTTTTGCTCACCATATTTTAATCCTCCTCAAACTCGGCTGTAACAAATAATCACATCGCATTATTAATATTAATGCCTATAACTAAGATTTTAACTAATTGGCCCCAGAATAGTTGTTATAGTGAATCGATGTCCGATGGGTTGTTTAGAGAGATCCGAAAGCTAGAAGTGAGGCTTGAAGAGCACATCAAGAGTGCGGAATTAAAAAGTGAAAGTGAGACTGAACAAGAGAAGAGCCATTTGTTCGAATCTTATGGAGCCATAATTCTATTTTAAGAAGAAGAGTTCAAGAGATACGAATCCCAGGAAAAGTTACTCCTCCTCAATTGACTTTTATAGAAGGTCAGACAGCATTATTGAATGGTTGACAGAACTAAACGGGTAGAGTTTACATCAACTTCTTCAATTCTGCAATTCTGGTACTCTCTTAACTCCCCTAGTATGTCTTTGACAATGACCTTACTAGCTTCTGCTTTTGCGTAGATCACATCTTTGAACACGATTTCCCCGTTGATGATAGCGTCAAATTCACACATCTCTCTCCACCTACAAGTATGAGAACAAAATGCTAATATAACAATTAAATCTTTTTTGGTGATTAAAGTAAAAGACAAAAGAAAAATAATTCTGTAACTCTGTTTATGTTGTAAAGGATATAGTTAAATACTACACTTCACTTAAATTTGCAAAAAAGGATTGTATACTCCTTGCCTGAAAAAGAGTTACGTATGAGGATAAAGGAGTTAAAGAGCGATCTAGGCATACTAAAAGATTTTGAGCTTTCTATCGGCAAAATAATTGAAGAGAGGTGGACTGAGGAATCTGGTCCAACCCAGTTTCCGTCCATGACCAATCTGAGAGAATGGGACTTAAAACTTCTGCAAAGATATAAACCGTTCTACATGCCTTTCTGTGATGTCTGCTGCCTTTGTACCTTCGGAAAGTGCGACTTAACCGGTGATAAACGTGGAGCCTGCGGATTAAACATGGCAGCGCAACAATCCCGCATCGTTTTGCTTGCATGCTGCATAGGCGCAGCAACCCATATAGCCCACGCTAGGCACCTGGTTGAGCACTTAATAGAGAATTTTGGCCGCGAACATCCCATAGATGTTGGAGGCTTGAACGTCGAAGTTGAGGCTCCTGTAACCCGCTTGGTTTGCGGAGTTAAACCGAGAACATTAGGGGACTTGGAAGACGTTCTCGACTATCTCGAAGGGCAGGTTACCCATCTACTTTCAGCGACTGCCACGGGGCAAGAAGGAAGCAACATCGACTTCGAGTCTAAAGTTTTCCATGCTGGGATGATAGACCATGTTGGCTTGGAGGTCGCCGACATAGCGCAGTTATCCGCCTATGGTTTTCCGAAGGCTGATCCTGAAGCCCCGCTTGCAGAGATAGGTTTCGGCGTGGCTGATGTTAATAAGCCTGTCATCCTAGTTATCGGGCATAATGTTCCGCCAGCCATAGAGATCGTAGATTATCTTACGGATAAAGGATTGTACGGCGAGGTAGAGGTTACTGGCTTATGCTGTACAGCGCACGATGTAACTCGGTATAATCCCAAAGCGAAGATAATCGGACCAATCTCATGGCAGCTTAGGTTCATCAGAAGCGGGATACCCGACGTAATCGTTGTTGATGAACAGTGTATTCGGGCGGATTCTTTAGTTGAGGCACAAAAGATTAGAGCGCCGTTGATTGCTTCTAGTGAAAAGAACTGTTTAGGGCTTCCAAACCGCACGAACGAACCCACAGACGAGATAGTTAAGGATCTGGCAGCTGGAAACATCCCAGGGGCGCTCATCCTTGACCCAGCTAAGGTTGGCGAGGTAGCCGTTAAAACAGCGATAGCAGCAGCTCCCGAAAGGAAGAAGTTCAAAGCCATTCCCGACGTAGACTACGTGATTGAAAGCTCAAAAAGATGTCGGAGATGCAACGATTGCAGAAGAGCATGCCCAAACGACCTGCCAATAATGGAAGCCTTGCTGGAATCTAAGGAAGGAAACCTAGAGGAACTTTCAAGCCTCTACGAAGAGTGCATTGGGTGTGCGCGTTGTGAAAGCGCTTGCCCGTTAGACTTTCCGTTACACAGCTTCATTGTTAAGGCGGCTGAGAAGAAGCTGAAAGAGGAAAGGTACAAGATACGCGTAGGTAGAGGCGCAATACAAGATGTTGAGATAAGGGAGGTCGGCGGACCAATCGTTCTCGGCGAGATCCCAGGCGTAGTAGCCTTCGTCGGATGCGCCAACTACCCTAGGGGCGGAAAAGAAGTCGCTGAGATGGCCATGGAGTTTGCCAAAAGACGGTACATTGTGCTCACCTCGGGATGCGCCGCCATGTCAGCAGCTATGTTCAAGGACGAAGAGGGCAAAAGCCCCTATGAAATCTATCCAGGAGTCTTCGATGCAGGAGGCATCATAAACGTCGGTTCTTGCGTCTCAAACTCTCATATAGCTGGAGCAGCGATAAAGATCGCAAGCATCTTTGCCAGGCGTAGGCTGCGCGGAAATTATGAGGAGATAGCCGACTACATCCTCAATAGAGTTGGCGCCGTCGGGGTTGCTTGGGGAGCTATGTCCCAGAAAGCAGCCTCAATCGCGAGCGGTTTCTGGCGGTTAGGAGTACCTGTGATAGTTGGGCCTCACGGATCTAAGTATAGGCGTATGCTTTTAGGTAGAGAAGATCGAATGGAAGACTGGTATGTTTATGATGCCCGTACCGGAGAGAAGGTTTACGTGGGTCCCGCGCCCGAACACCTATTTTATGCAGCTGAGACGAAAGAGGAAGCTATGGTTATGATAGCGAAGCTCTGTATGAGGCCGAATGACACCACAAAGGGCCGATCCATCAAGTTGACGCATTACATAGATTTGAGTAGACGTTTATACGGCGTCATGCCTGAAGATGTTCACCTGTATGTACGTACATTAGCCGACGTCCCGATCACGATGAAGGATGAGATTATAAAGGTTCTAGAAGAGAAAGAATGGAAGGAAAACATTATACCCGACCCGACCCTTCTTCCTAGATTGATTAGGAGGAGGCGTGAGTAAATCGGCATCCACTGAACCTTGGCAGACGGCTGAAATTGCGGGCCCGAAGAAAGCTTTGGTCATAACCAAGCCTGAGGTTGTTTCAGCCATGATAAAACGTGCCAAGAAGCCGATACTTATAGTTGGTCACGAAGCCGCTGAAGTTCAACTCAAGAATGGAAATCTTATAGATTACATAATTCGTATTGCTGAGAATGCGAAGATTCCGGTTGTGGCTACAGCTCACGTACAACGCGAATTTTTTAAAAAGGGTTTTCAAGTCGACGCTTGGATGCCGGTCGTTGATATAGCGAATAGGCTTCGTGATTCTGAGTGGAATGGGTTGGACGGTAAAGGACCATACGACCTCGCTCTTTTTGTGGGAATTCCCTACTACATGGAATGGCTCATTCTCTCTGGCTTAAAGCACTTCTCGTATGGACTTAAGACGATTTCTTTGGACATGCATTATCAACCGCATGCTTCATGGTCGTTTCCCAATTTACCGGTTGAGGATTGGGAAAAAAATCTTGAAGCCCTCGTAAAAGAATTGGGAGGAAGATAGAATGTCCATGTTTGGAGATATCCCGGTAGATGTCGGAGTCATCTACGAAGGGGAGAGGATCAGGTGGCCAGACGCGTACACCGAGCTTGGGGGACCAAAAGTAGAGCACAAGTTTGAACTGGTTAGAGTTCGAGGCTTAAACGAGGTTGAAGATGGAAAAATAACGATAATCGGCTCGGACATAAAGGACTTGGAGAAGAAGTCGTATCCGTTTGGAATATACATCGAGGTTGCCGGGAAAGACTTGGAGGAGGCGCTGGAGGGCGTTATCGAACGTCGGATCCATGAATACTGCAATTACATCGAAGGACTCATGCACCTAAACCAAAGATACGATATTTGGCTTCGGCTAAGTAAGAAATCATTCGAGAAGCGGCTGGACTCCTTCACATACGTCGGCAAAGTCCTTCAGAGGCTTTTCAAGAGCGAATTACCCATCATCGAGAAGATTCAGATCACCTTCATAACAGACCCTGAAAAGGTGAAAGAAAAGTTTGAAGAAGCAATGGAAACTTACGAAAGACGGGATGCAAGAGCCAGAGGCCTGAAGGACGAAGATGTGGATGCCTTCTATGGATGTTCTCTCTGCCAATCATTCGCTCCAACCCATTGTTGCGTAATTACACCTCAAAGATATTCTAACTGTGGAGCCATCAGCTGGTTCGACGGAAGGGCCGCTGCAAGGGTAGACCCTAAAGGGCCGGTCTTCAGGATCGATAAAGGGGAATGCGTCGATCCCTTTAAGGGAGAATATACAGGTGCTGATGAGGCTGTAAAGATGAAATCCGGAGGAGAGATCACTCGAGTCTGGCTTTACACAGCCTTTGGGTATCCCCATACCTCCTGTGGCTGCTTCGAAGCTGTAGCTTTTTACATACCCGAAGTGGACGGCTTCGGAGTGGTTCACCGCGGTTTTCCAGGAGTGACCCCTAATGGTCTTCCTTTCTCCACTTTGGCGGATTCTACTGCTGGCGGAAGACAGATAGACGGCTTTCACGGCATATCCATAGAGTACATGCGGTCGCCCAAGTTTCTTCAATCGGATGGAGGCTGGAACCGCATAGTTTGGTTGCCTGAAACCGTAAAAGAACGGGTTAAAGATTTCATGCCAAAGGAGATCCTTGATAAGATTCCGACAGAGAAAGAGGCTACGAACATAGAAGGGTTGAAAACTTTCTTGGAGACGAGAGGTCATCCGGTAGTTGAGAGATGGAAGGCCGTTCCCGTCGAGGTTGTAACCGAGAAAACCGCCGAAGAAGAAAAAGTTGAGGTCCCAGCCGGGGCTCAGATGCCTGTAATGGTTTCAGCCGTCCCAGCCGGGGTTGCGCCCGGAGTTGGCGGTTTCAGAATAATTCTCCGAAACGCTAAGATTCGCGCTAGAGTGATAAGAATTCGAAGTAAGGAGAAGTGAGACGCGTGGAAAATAAAAAAGAGAGGAAGAAAGACGAGAATGAGGGTGGGTCCATAAAGATTGGACCGAAACTTTTAGAGCTCCTAAGCAAACTAGGAGAGGTTGAGCTCGAAGATGTGGAGATAGATGCCGGAGAACTCGAAATATGGATTCAACCAGCCTTGCCCGCAGTCATCCCACCTAAAGCAGTTGCACCTACGGTTCCTCCTAAAGTTGCACCTGGAAAACCATCTGAGATCATAAGAGCTGAATTCAAGCCTCTAGTTCAGACTTATCCTGGAAAGATCACAGAAGTGAAGCTCGGCGCAACAAGGGCAGAAGGCGGTTCCCGCGGCAAGACCCTAGTGATTGGGGGTGAGACATCGCCAGCCTTCTATTTGTTCGAAGAGGTCCCGCCGAATTCACCCGCGGTCTCTGTGGATGTTTTCGATACGGAGGTTAGTCTTCCCAGGGCTTTAAGGACATATGTTCAAGATGTTGTGGGGAACCCAGCTGCCTGGGCTAAGCTGGCAGTTGATAAGTTCGAGGCCGATGCGGTTACGGTGCATCTTTTAAGTACGGACCCGCTGATCAAGGATGCGTCGCCAACAGATGCGTCAAAAACTATAGAGGAAGTTTTGCAAGCTGTGGATGTTCCGGTCATAGTTGGTGGGTGTGGTGATCCGAAGAAAGATTCTGAGGTCTTCAGAAGAGTCGCCGAAGTAGCCCATGGAGAGAGAGTCATGTTCAGTTCTCTAACGCGGGACATGGCTAACGCTGGGATTTTAGGAGATTTAGCTAAGACCGTGAACAAGTATGGTCACATCGTACTTGCATTCACATCTATGGAGCTAAACCATGCTAAGGAGCTAAACCGAAGGCTGTATGAATTCTTACCTAGAGAGAGCATAGTGATGGACTTAACCACAGCGGCTCTGGGTTATGGTCTTGAATACTCGTTCAGCATCCATGAAAGAGCTAGATTGGCGGCAATAACAGGAGACGCTGAACTTCAACATCCGACATTGTCGGGATCGACGAACGCTTGGGCTGCGAGGGAAGCCTGGTTGAAGATGGGCCCGGAATGGGAGCCGAGGGAGCTTAGAGGCCCGATATGGGAGACCGTTACAGCGTTGGTTCTGCTTCTCGCAGGCGTTGACATATTTATGATGATGCATCCAGCCGCAGTACGTACAATGAAGGAGGCCGTCAAGAGCTTGATGAACCTGGGCAAGGCGAAGTCTGAAGAGATCTCTGATTGGGTTTCCATCACAATATGAGAGGCGGAAAAGCGGATTGGCTGAGATAGAAATAAGAAAAGGCATTCGGGAGCTAAGCCCTCTTGATGTTTATATGCTGCTTCCTAGGACGAATTGTGGAAAATGTAAAGAAAAGAATTGTATGGCTTTTGCGGCTAAGGTTGTTAACAGAGAAGTCGCCATAGAAGAGTGCCCTCCGCTTTTGGAAGATAAATATGAAAATGAGTACGCGAAACTTAAGGGGCTCTTGGCTCCCGCGGTTAAAGAAGTAACAATAGGAGTTGGGGATGGCTCTGTCAAGATCGGTGGAAAACTGGTCATGTATCGGCACGAGTTCACTTACAGTAATCCAACACCCGTAGCTATAGATGTGACGGATGATGTGCCCGAAGGCGAGGTTTTAGAACGAGTCAAAGCTGTCGAAGGCTTTACGTATAATTACATTGGAAGAAAACTCAATCTCGACATGATCGCCGTCAGATCAACATCGGATGATCCGGTTAAATTCAAATCGACTGTGGAAAAGGTTGCCGGGGCTACGAGGCTGCCGCTGATTTTATGCTCCTTAGATCCCGACGTTATGGAAGCGGCTTTAAGATCAGTGTATGAAAGAAGACCCTTAATTTATGCGGCTACAAAGGATAATTGGAGGAGAATGGCTGAGCTGGCATTGATGTACAACTGTCCATTAACAATCTTCGCTCCGAACGATTTGGGCCTTCTCAGATCCTTGGCAAAAACCATCGTCGAGTATGGCGTTGAGGATCTCGTGCTTGACCTAGGAACCTTTCCGGAGGATGGGTTATCTGATACTCTCAATAACCTCACGATGATCAGAAGAAACGCGTGTAAAGGCGGAGATAAACTGCTCGGCTTTCCTCTTTTGGGCACTCCTATAACGGTTTGGCTGAAAAAGGATGCGCCGAAGGAGCTGTTACAATGGAGGGAAGCCTATCTCGCCTCGATGTTGATGGCCAGATACACCGACTTATTGATAATGCACAGCATGGAAGGATGGGTTCTATTACCAAACGTAATTTGGCGATTTAACATCTATACGGATCCGAGGAAGCCCGTCTCGATTGAGCCCGGATTGAAGATTTTAGGAGAACCCGATGAAAATTCACCAGTAATGTTCACGACAAATTATGCCTTGACATTCTTCACCGTGGAGTCAGACATAAAGTCCTCTGGCGTTGACTGCTATCTCATAGTTGTTGACACAGGTGGGCACAGCGTTGAGAGTTCCGTAGCTGGTAGGCTCCTAACGGCGGAGACGATCACGGACGCCCTTAAAAAGTCGGGAGTTGAGGAGAAGGTCAAACATAGATGTCTGATCATCCCAGGTTTAGCTGCAAGGTTAAGCGGAGAGATAGAGGAAAAAACAGGCTGGCACATCCTAGTAGGTCCGAGAGACTCTTCAGGAATACCCGCGTTCTTAAAGGATAATTGGCCGCTGAAGAAAGAGGGTTAGGGCAGACCCGCGGAGTAAGGAGTGGAAGTAAGTAAAGATATGGGATTAATTGTCTCTATGGGCAGGGGGGGCACGGGGAAGACAAGTTTCGTCGCGCTTATGGCAAAGTATTTCATCGAGACCGGTGATACCCCGATGCTTCTCATAGATGCCGATCCAGACCAAAACCTGGCCGAAGCATTAGGCATAGACCTTGAGGCGGAGAAGAGAAAAACAATCTCTGAGCTTCTGGTTGAAACCTTTCTGGAGGAGGGAGGCACCACCGTCGGAGTGCCCCCGTCGGAGAGAGTGGAGAGCAAAATCTGGGAGAAAGGGTTGTATGAAGGAGAATACTTCGATCTGATAGCGATTGGACCTAAATGGGTGGAGGGGTGCTACTGTCTTCCCAACGCAGCGTTAAAGAAGGCCTTAGAAGGTTTGGCGAAAACCTATAAGAACGTAGTCATAGACTCCCCAGCTGGTTTAGAGCATTTAAACAGGAGAATCACCTCTAGGGTGGACGACATCTTCGATATAATAGATCCTTCCAAAAAATCCTTTGACCATGTGAGAAGGGCTTTCAGAATCGCTAAAGAGGTGAATATAAGCTTCAAGAATTTCTACATCATCGGAGGACACAGGTTTCCAGAAACTCTAGGACCGGATGTTAAGAAAAGAACAGATTTACAGTACTTAGGGAAGATCGCCTACGACGAAAACGTCGAAAGTTTCATACTCTTGGGCAGATCCCTTCTCGAATTACCGTCCTCGTCTCCAGCCTACCAATCAGTTAAAGAGATAATGAACAAAGCCGGATACGCCTAACTTCTTATATTTCTTATTATACGCTATTCATCAAGACGGAAAAGGACTCCACAACTAACGCATAACATCATATTGTGATCGCAAAACTTATATTCGGTATGCGCTTCTTTTCATATGAAAAAAATCTCATACATGTCTTGATGCGGACGCGAAGAGGAACGATTATGCGGCTCATCAAACATAGTTATCTTCACATAAAAAGGCTTGAAGTGACATGTCAAGTAAGGAGAAAAGCCTAGATATCTTCCAGATGCTGTATGAAAGCGCCCAGAAGAAGAGGATGGAAGAAAAGGCTAGGCTTCTTGAGCCGCTCGGCGTAAAAGAATACTTTAAGGAAGGAAGCATAAAAATCAACAAGAGAACCTGTGAAGGCGTCGAGTGTAAATTATGTATCAAAGCTTGCCCTACAAATGCCCTATACTGGGGATTCGGTGAGGTGAAAATAGTTGAGGACTT
>Ga0315310_10002154_pt1 | contig 12387 bp, 10 predicted proteins | sample TDP5_MG_FD_203630 | JGI IMG/M metagenome (GOLD analysis project Ga0315310, IMG submission 203630) | Freshwater sediment microbial communities from Lake Towuti, South Sulawesi, Indonesia - TDP5 | ecosystem: Environmental > Aquatic > Freshwater > Lake > Sediment | place: Indonesia: South Sulawesi... | reverse complement strand
AAGAAGATTGAGGGTCCTATCGTCGCCGGGCTTGATCTCAAGGGCTCTCTCCAGGTTCTCCTTTGCCTCTACAAGGTTATTGCCCTGAAGGAAGGAGTGCCCTCTCTTGAGATAATGCAAGAACTCGTCTACCGAAGGAGCATCATATGGCATGTTCTATATTCTCGTTTCTTCCAGCCCTTTTTTCCTCCTGGCTTTATCGGTTGACGCTTTATAGACATGAAACCACTGTAGAACCTGTCTTACAAACCTCTGCGTCTCTTCCACAGGTGGAACCCCTTTGAATTTTTTCACCGTATTCTCTCCGATATTATATGCTGCCAATGAAAGCAATAAGTTGCCATTGAATATCCTTAGAAGATTCCTAAGATGCTGCGTCCCCCCATGAATGTTTTCTTCCATATCAAAGACATTGAACACTCCCATTTGTGTAGCTGTCCCGGGCATAAGCTGCATTATACCCAGGGCACCAGCAGGAGAAACGGCATAAGGGTTGAAATTGCTCTCTACCTTAATAATGGCCTTTATGAGGTTAGGCTCCACCCCATATTTTTGCGAGGCTTTCTGGATATGTGGTTCAGAGTGTTTGGCTCCATAATATGGTGAAACATTCCTTTGCTCTCTGAACCATAGTTTATACCTGCTATCCATAGGTAGATTTGTAAAATGATAACCATCCCTATCAACATACCCATATACATCAGCAACAGCAGATGGTTTAAAAATAACGCATAAAATCACAATATTGAGAAGAGCTATTGTTAACCGCACATGTTCACCCTTGATATTGAATAATAGGGTAAAAATGCTAATTTGTCAATCCTTCGAATGGGTTGACCGTTATTCGTAGCGAATAGCCTCGGCGGGCCTGAGTCGGGACGCTTGGTAGGAAGGATAAAGAGTGGAGAGAATAGTGATTACAAATGCGCTCAGCGACACAATAACAAAGTCCAGGACACGCATTTTAACTGGCAGTGTTGTTATGTAATAGACATCGCCCGGCAGTGAGATAAAGTGGTATTTTCCAAGAAGCCAGCACAATAAAAATCCAGTCAGGAGTCCAAGGATTGTGCCGATTCCTCCTATTACTATCCCTTCGAATATGAAGATTTTCATAATATTTTTTGATGACGCTCCCATTGACTTGAGAATGGCAATGTCCTTCCCCTTTTCCATTACTATCATTATGAGAGTGCAGATAATGCTGAAAGCTGCTACAAGGATCATAATAATCAGGATTAAAGACATCACGATTTTTTCCAATCGCAGTGCTGAGAACAGGTTCCTGTTCATATCTTTCCAGTCCCGGGCATAGAAGGGGTAACCAAGGGCTTTCTGAAGTATAGAGGCCACACGATCGGCTTTATCAATATCCTTTACTCTAATTTCAAGCCCTGAGACCCTGTTTCCCAGGCCGAAGAACTTCTGAGCCTCGGCAATCCGGATATATGCAAGCGTAGCATCGTATTCATACATTCCGGATTCAAATATTCCTGCGACAACAAATTGTTTCACCTTCGGAATAATCCCCATAGGAGAAAATCGACCAGTTGGAGATATTGCAGTTACCTTATCATTATAGAAGGCACCCAGATTTCTGGCCAACTCTTTTCCAATAAGGATTCCTGGAAACCCTTTGAACCCGCTTAGCTCCTCCAGTCCCCCCTCCTTGATATTTGAAGCAAGCGTTGTCACCTTGCCAACGCTCTCGGGGTCAATTCCCCTCACAACTACCCCTATCACCCCTCCGTCTCCTGAAAGCAAGACTTGATTGAAAGTGAATGGCGTTACAGCTACAATCTCGGAAAGAATCTTCCTCTGCGCCTTTAGTGCACGCAAGCGCACATAGCTTTTTATCCAATCCAATCCGGCAAATATTGAAGGAAAACTAAATTTTTTGATCTCGGAACTCACCTTCTTAAGAAGTCCTTCCTCCACCTGGGACTTCACCTCCATGTAGTTCTCCATCCCCATCCCTACCCTGAGAAGAACAACATGTGAATATGTCCCAAGTATCTTACCCCTTAGATCTTCAACGAACCCCGTCATTACAGAAAGCACCACTATCATGGACATGACGCCCAGCATTACACCAAGAATGGAAATCAATGTTGTTACAGAAATGAATGCCTGTTTTCTTTTGGCCCTCAGATACCGAAATGCAATAAAAAGTTCGTAGCTCATTTCTCTGGCCTCAGCAGTGGAAAAAGTATCACATCCCTGATGGATGGGGAATTTGTCAATATCATTGCGAGCCTGTCTATTCCTATTCCCTCCCCTGCCGCCGGAGGCATCCCATACTCAATGGCAGCAAGAAATTCCTCATCTATTCCAGCAGGAAGCACGCTTTCTCTTTCACTCTTCTTTGCAAGGAATCTTTCCCTCTGGTCCAGGGGATCGTTTAGTTCTGAGAAAGCGTTAGCCATCTCCATTCCGTTTATGAAAAGTTCAAATCTGTCAACACGCTCCGGATCCTTATCATTCCTTCTTGCAAGGGGCGAAACCTCAACCGGATATCCATAAATAAATACTGGATCAACAAGTTGAGGCTGGACAAGCCCCTCAAAGGCCAGAATTATAATTTCTCCAAGGGTATCCTGGCCTTCAACTGAAATCCCTTTCTCTTTAAGAATACTCGCCATCTTTTCCCTGCTGCGCAGTGCATCCCTGTCGATCTTTCCGAATGAAACAACAGCATCGTCCAGCGAAATCCTTTTCCATGGAGACGAAAGGTTGATGGTTCGGCCCTGATATTCAATTGTCAGGCTCCCACATATTTCTCGTGCAAGATTGCAGATAAGTTCCTCTGTCAAGCTCATGAAATCTTCATAGGCGGCATAGGTCTGATAGAACTCCAACATGGTGAATTCTGGATTGTGAAGGGTTGAAACCCCTTCATTGCGAAAATTGCGGTTGATCTCATATACCCTCTCCAGTCCTCCTACAATAAGCCTCTTCAGGAACAGCTCAGGGGCGATCCTGAGGTAAAGGTCCATGTTCATCGCATTATGATGAGTGATGAAGGGACGGGCAATAGCACCCCCTGGAACTGCCTGCATCATGGGTGTTTCAACTTCAATGAAATCCCTGCTGTCAAAGAATTCCCTGATCAACCTGATGATCCGGTTTCTCTTGAGAAAGGTCTCCCTGACCTGGTGATTGACCATTAGATCAAGTGACCTCTGGCGGTAGCGAATTTCCACATCCTTGAGGCCGTGCCATTTTTCCGGCAAGGTCCTGAATGATTTAGAAAGAAGCCGTATTGCATTGACCTCCAATGTCAGCTCTCCAGTCTTTGTCCTGAACACCTTTCCGTTAACTCCGATGATATCCCCGATATCAACTCTTTCGAAGATCCTGTAAGAATCCTCTCCAACTTTATCCTTTCTAACATAAACCTGGATCCTCCCCTTTCTATCCTGGAGATGAAAGAAGGCTGCCTTGCCGAAGCCCCTCATGGACATCACCCTTCCAGCAACAGCAATGGAATCCTCTACGCACTCCAGATCCTCACGGCTTCGTGAATCATACTGGCGATGGAGCTCTTCTGTCGTCCTGTTCGGACGAAAGTCGTTGGGATATGGATTTATCCCTGCCTGTCTTAATTCCTCAAGCTTCTTCTTCCTCTGTTCAATCAGTTTTTCCATGTTCCCACGGAACCTCCAGTATTCCGGTAACGAGTATAACAGCCCCTATGATGCTGCCAGTTACAACGATGAAGAGCCAGCCAAGAGCAATTGCCATTCCCCTCGCCTCGGGAACTCCCACTGCTAACAGCAGATATACATACGACCCCTCTCTCACCCCCAGGCCAGCGACACTCGCTGGAAACATGCTTGCCACAATGGTCAGGGGGGTCAGGATGAAATAATACAGGATCGAGATGTTGAGGTCGAGTGAGAACCCAATGAAAATATTGACCACTACATCAAGTAATTGAATAACCAGTGAGAAAGAAAGGGCTTTAATCAGGATAAGGGGTTTCTCCCAATAAACCATTGCCTCCCGGATAACCTTCCCGATCCTTTTAACATATTTTCCGAAAAAAAAGGGGATAAGTATCGTAAATATGAGAACTGCCAATGCCAACAGGATAATGGTGGTTATTATGGGAGGCAGATTGGATGCAGCATCAGGACGAACTAATATGACGCAGCTTGCTATTATTAGGAGGGCAAAAAAACCCATGGCCCTGTCTGCCATAACGGAGACGACAGCCGCACTCAACCCCCTTATTTTACCCTTCTGCCTCCCTGGCTTTCTGGACAAATAATATGCCCTACCGACATCGCCACCCAGGCTTGTTGGAAGAAACATATTAAAAAAGGCACCAGCAAAGGAATAGAGTATCAGCTTATAGATCCCGTGTTTAAAACCCAAAGGTTTGGTAAATACCCTCCATCTCATTGAGCATAAAACCATTATCGCCATGTAGCTGAGCCAGCCAAGAAATAGATAGGGGAAGCGAGCTTGAGACAGAACTCTTCCTACAGAGGTAATATCCACCTTTGTAAAAATGAAATACAGAAGTGATGCGCTGATTACTAATTTGAACCCGAACGAAAGAATTTTTCTCAGCTTCACTCTAAGCCTTAAGTAGGTAGGGTTCTATAAACATGTCAAGGTCTCCGTCCAGGACATCCTCAACACGAGGCGACTCAACTCCTGTTCTATGATCCTTCACCATTTTATAAGGATAAAGAACATAGGACCTGATCTGGCTTCCCCATGCGATTCTTTTTTTATGCGAGCTAAGCTTCTCCATTTTCTCCTGGCGTTTTTTTATCTCAAGGTCATAGAGCCTGGAGCGAAGGATCTTCATGGCAGTCTCCTTGTTTTGATGCTGACTGCGTTCGTTCTGGCATTGGACAACGATCCCGGTAGGAACATGCGTGATCCTTACAGCGGTCTCAACCTTGTTTACATTCTGCCCGCCCTTCCCTCCTGACCTGAAGGTGTCAATCTTTAGATCTCCTTCATCTATCTCTATCTCAACATCCTCATCCACCTCTGGATAGACGAATACCGAGGCAAAGGATGTGTGCCTGCGCTTATTCGCATCAAATGGCGAGATGCGAACGAGCCTGTGGACTCCGGCTTCAGCCTTGAGATATCCATATGCAAAGTCTCCACGCGCACCAAAAGTGCTGTTCTTGATCCCGGCACCTTCTCCGGGCATCCTGTCAAACATTTCAACGCTGAAACCTTTACGCTCGCAATAACGAAGATACATCCTAAGGAGCATCTCTGCCCAGTCCTGGGCCTCTGTCCCTCCGGCCCCTGGATTGATGGATACAATGGCATTAAACATATCCTGCTCCTCTCCGAACATCTTCTGGACCTCCATCTGCCTGAGTTCTCCGATGACCCTGTCAAGATCCTTATGGACCTCGGACAACGACTCATCATCGCTCTCTTCAACAGCGAGCCCATGAAGAGTCTCGGCATCCTCAAAACTCTTTTTAACGGATGTCCATTTGTCAATGATTTTTGTAAGGCAGGCTTTTTCTTTCAGAAGTTTCTGGGCCTTGTCTCTATCGTCCCAAAAACCTTCCCCCTGGATGAGCTTTTCAAGCTCTTCCAATCTGGCTCTTTTACCCTCCAGGTCAAAGATACCCCCTTAGGGATTCAATACCCTGTTTTATTTGCGCTATCTTCTCCCTGAGGTCTATTGCCATAATACTTTTATTTTATTGCTCAACAGGGGAAATTTCAATCTTCCAAGGGTCTTCCAGAAAAATATTACTGACATAAAGAGACACGCCCAGGAGAAGACATCCCCGTAATTTGTATAAAATGTCAAAGATCTTTCCATTCCTACTTCTCCTGCAAGATATGCTGGCTTGAAAATATCTGTGGCAAGCACAATCTTCCCTGTCATGTCCACAAAACCTGAGATCCCTGTATTCGCAGCCCTTGCGATGAAGCGCCTGTTCTCCACTGCCCTGAATGTAGCCATAGATATGTGCTGATAAGGAGCCGAAGTTCTTCCGAACCATGCATCGTTGGTGATTGTTACGAGCAGATTTGCACCATCATAGGCAAGGCGTCTTGACAGCTCAGGGAAAATAATCTCATAGCAGATGAGCACTCCGAAACCACCCTGGGGAATCAAGAAGACAGAAGACTTTTCCCCGGGCGTAAAATCGCCTACAGCGCCTATGACCTTGCCTACAAAAGAATAGAGGATAGAGAACGGAAAGGGAAGGTATTCGCCGAAAGGGACCATATGAATCTTGTCGTATCTTCCCATCTCCTTCCCTTCCGGTGATATTAAGTATGCACTATTGAAATAATCCAATTCCGAGCGCACAAATCCGTATGCTACGCTCCCCACAAGAACAAATGAATTCAGCTCCCTTGAAATGGAAAAAACCTGGGGGCGATACCTGTGGTCGGACTGAAAATAGAATGGAACGGCAGTCTCAGGCCAAATGATCAGTCCAGGCTTCTCAGATGCAAGAGAGCGGGTGAGCCCTATGTAAATATTCATAGTTTCTTCTTGAAAGGCAGGGTTCCATTTCCTGTCCTGGTCAATATTCCCTTGAACAAGCCCCACCTTGAGCCGGGGAGCGGAGTTTGATGAATTCCGGACTTCGCTCAGGCGCCGGTGCCCGAAAACACAAATACCAAGAATGAGGCAGGCAGTGAGAACCGCACCAACCCATTTTTTAAACTTAATAGAACGGCCTTCCTTGAGAATGCCTTCAAGAAGTGAATAGATGGATGCGTTTGCCAGCATAACAATAAAAGAAACTCCATAGACGCCGGTATATTCCGACATCTGTATCAATGGAAGGTTAAGATACTGGGAATACCCGAGGTTCTCCCAGGGGAATCCCGTGAACAGATAGTTCCTGATGAACTCAAGGGATGTCCAGAGCACAGGCGCAGACAGGGCTTCTATAATTCCTTTCCCGCTGAGATACTCCACTGCCAAGGCAAATGGGCCAAAATAAAGCACACTGATAATTCCCGCAAGCAGCAAAAGGATAACCCCGCTTAGAACCCAGGGTATCCTGCCGTAAACAGACATTGCCACCGTGGTCCAGTAAAGAATTCCCAGGTTGGCAACAACGCCTGCAATAAGTCCATTTATGAAGCTTTTTTTCAGGCCTTGTCCCCTGATCGAGAAAAAGAGTGGAACAAAGGCTACCCAGGCCAATATCTCAATATCAAACCTGGGAAAGACAAGAATAAGAAGGACTCCCGTAAGGGCAGAAAAGGCAAATGGAATGAACCTCATGCAATCCTCTTCGCCTGAATGATCAGGCGCTTCTCCATCTCTTCCATTTTTCTTGCCTCCCTGGAGGAACCCTCATGGGTGTATCCAATGATATGAAGAAGACCGTGGGCCGTCAGACATAGAAGCCTTTCCATCAGGGTAAGTCCTGCACGGCCGGCCTCTTCCCTGGCCTTTTCCACTGAGATGACAATATCACCAAGGAGAGGCCCTGATGAGCCTTTGCCAGTGCACAAGGGAAATGCAAGAACATTGGTGGCACCTTTCCTGTGAAGGAACATCCGGTTAAGTGCTTCAATCTCAACATTGTCCGTAAGAATAAGACCAAGCTCTTTGCCTGTTAGACCAAGGAAAGAAGTCATGTTTTCAACAGACCTTTTCAAGGCACCAACATTTACCTTGATTTTTCTCTGCCTATTGGCTGCAACTACACTCACCTTTTTGTAGGTTTCAAATGAATTTTACCGGGGACCGTTGCTTTTGGATCTGGCCCCGTTATATGCCTTGATGATCTCCTGAACAAGTTTATGCCTGATTACATCCTTCTCGCTAAAATTGATAAATGCTATGCCCTGGATATCTTTCAGGAGAGATACTGCCTCAATCAGGCCTGAAACCCTATTATCGGGAAGGTCAATCTGCGTGATGTCACCTGTGATAACCGCTTTTGAACTGAAGCCCAGCCTGGTTAGGAACATAAGCATCTGTTCCGATGTTGTATTCTGAGCCTCGTCCAGGATGACAAAAGAATCATTGAGCGTCCTTCCCCTCATGAAGGCAAGTGGAGCAACCTCAATAACCCCTCTCTCGATAAGGGAGATTGCCTTGGAGTAATCCATCATGTCATGAAGGGCATCGTAGAGTGGCCTGAGATAAGGATTGACCTTTTCGTAGATATCTCCCGGAAGAAACCCGAGTTTTTCCCCGGCTTCCACTGCCGGGCGTGTAAGGATGATCCTCTCGACTTCCTTTTTATTCAGAGCATTAACTGCCATGGCCATTGCAAGATAGGTCTTCCCAGTCCCTGCAGGGCCAATCCCAAAAACAATATCATATTTCCTCATGGCTTCCACGTAATTCTTCTGCATAAGGCTTCTGGGGGTAATCCTCCTCTGACGGTGTGAGACGAGGACAGTATCCATGAAAATATCATCCAGGCGCACCTTGCTGTCGGTCCTGAGCACGAGTGCTGCCCTCTCAATATCATCAGGAAACAGGGGAAGTCCCTTCACAAGGAGGGCATAAAGCTCTGTAAGGATTTTCTCTGTGAGAGCAACTTCGTCGTTATCGCCGGACACGGTCAGGGTATTCCCCTTGACATAAATTTTCACTCCCATAAGCTTTTCCATTGTTCTGAGATTTTCGTTTTGAGCTCCGAAGAGAACCTTCGCCAGCTCATTTCTTTCAAAAACAATCTGTTCGCTATTCATCAATAAGGAGAGAAATGTTTTTTATCTCTTAGGTTGAAGAAGAATATAATCGCCACCCATTTGTTTATAATAATACTCCTTTCCCCAGGGATAAGTCAATTCGCGCTTGCTGATAAAACCTCCGGACACAAGGTCGCTTAGATAAGAAGGGTATGCCTCATGTTCAAGGTAATAAAGCTCTACTGCTATTCTGATTCGTTCCAGCTGGATTTGTCCCAGGGGTTCTTTAAGGGAATGCTCAATGCTGATTGCCTGCTTGCCACCCTCATCAAGGAATTTTATTGAAGTCAAAGTAAAATAACTGAGGATAAATACGATGATAACAGCAATTAATGCAAAGGAAACCATGCTCATGGCTATTCCTTTGATGTCCCGGGGTTTTATTTCTGGAGCCGCTTTCGCTTCCTCAGCCCTTGGCTCTATCAGTCCACGACCAAGAAGTTCTGACAGTGCCTTGGTGGCCTCGAACTCTCCGAGACGGGAAATGTCAACAATATCCTGGACATTCCGCGACCCATTCAACAACTTTAAAACCTGCTCCTGCTCGGGCAAAAGACCCTGATCCTCCTCAACAGACACAATATCATCATCTTTTGATTTGGATTTTACCGTGAAGACGATGTCCGTGGATGGAATCGCTTTCCTGACCTTGGGCCATTCACTAACAACCCTTTGCCCCTCCACAAGAAGATACTCTGTGCTCAATGGAGTGTATAGAGTTTTGTCATAAGTTACTTCCCGATCCTCAAAATCATAATTTCCCTCTGCCCAATCCAATATCCTGTAAACAGCCTCCTGAACCTGAAGTAGCAGGGACTTCCGCAAGACTTCCTTATCAATGTATCCCTTATCAATAAGGATTTTCCCGAGCACCTGAAGGGTGTTTTTCTGGATTCCAAGTGCCTCATCCAGTTTGGATTGGTTAATGAGCCCTCCTTTGATGAGCCTATGTCCGAGGAGGTCATCCATTCTCTTCAGGTCGGATCCTGCCATTACCACCATGCCATTATCAAAAGCAATCTGGGCTTTCTCAGCTTTTCCTGAAATGCTTAGGACTCCGGATTTTTGCTCCTTGGAGATAAGATCTAACAATTCGCTGACATTACGTTCTTTTAGATTCCCTTTCATTACCTTATTACTCTCCCCTTCTAAAAGAAAAAAAGCTGATGGCATACCAGAATACCAGGATTACAATTAATATCGCCATCTGGTATGTGATCAAGGATGTCAAAGGAAACCTGAATCTGACAATCCCTCCCCCTAAGACAATGGAGAAGACAATCTTCAGGGCGAGGAGAGCAAAAACGAATGCAAAGATTATACCCTGGACCGAATCGCCCCTTATCATCTGTCCTGAACCTGGAAGGACAAATGAAAAGAACCTGGATATGTATATCCATCGTCCCGCATATCTCCTGATCTCAGCATCCTTTTTGACTCTCGCATTCGCATCGGTTATCTCGCGATTAACATAAATCCCATAACACTGAGGACAGAACTCCGTTTTGACACCACCAGTGCATCGCACACACGCCGGCCTCCCGCACTTATCGCATGAGTGCGCCAAACCGAACTTCCGCAAGAAAGCATACAAGATTAAGCTAAGAAAGATTAAACAGCCGCCTACCAAAGGAACCTTCTCTACACTCACTCCCTTCATTACACCTACAAATATATCGTTCATGATCTGTTCTTTCTCATGGGTCGGTGAAATAAATCTCAGGACAAGAACATCTACGGGAACTTCCTCATCAATGAGAAGGCGATTGAGACTGGGGGCATACAGCTCTGTATAAAATGCCGTAAGCTCCGGATCAAGCTCTTTTGACTTTCGTAATTCCTCTTCTCCTTCGATCATCCCCTTCTTCATATAAACCTGACCAAGGTTGTAGTGCGCAGAGGCCAGTCCGGGAAAGATCTCAATTGACTTTTTATACTCCCTTATGGCGCCATCCATATCCCTCAACCCCATAAGGACATTTCCCTTGTTTACACGGAGCCGTGCTTCGGCATCAATTGACCGTCCGGTATATGCTAAGGCTTTATCGTAATATTCAAGGGCTGTGCGAAGATCTCCTTTCTTTTTGGATATTAGGCCAATACTGAGGAGCACCTCGGTGTCGCCTGGATTGTCAATCGCCCATTTTTTCAATGACTCTTCCATTCCAACATCCCAATCCCCTGCCCTTGTCTGGGCCAGCTCATTGACCAATCCTGATGGAGCCGAGGAAAGGAATGAGGAGACCATCCTCAGAATCTCTGGGGACGATACAAGGAAAATAAAAAATACCAGGGAGACGGCTTTTTCGCCCTTGTTGCCATAAGGAAATGTCAGCAGAATACACCAGGCTATGAGCCAGAGAGGGCCTACGCCAATAAGAAGGGGAAGAAGAAGGATTAAAAGTCCAAGGGAGAATGTGGCGACCCGCGGCGGATTGCCTGGAAAGAGGTCGCTGATATCATGGGAGAACAGCTTGGTATATTTGAGGACAAGGATGACGGTATAAAGGACATATGAAAGCAATAGTGCTCCCAAAGTATAGAAGAGGATATTGCCCAGAAAGCTCAATGTGTAAAAAAAAGTTCGTGGTATGGCCTTAACTCCCCTCACTAAATTGAATATGGCGCCGCCAATGTCCAAATTAGTGAGACTCAATCCAAAGGCAGAAAAATATGCTGATGGAAAGTCAGGAGACAGGGCAATTGCCCTTTCAACAACCTCAATACCGCCTTTGATATTACCTCTCCGAGAAATGGTCTCCCCTTCCCTGACCAGAGATGCAGAGTACAGAAAAAGATTCCTGAGGCCCATATTCAGCTTTTCCTGATAGATTTTATCCAGAGCTTCGTTGGCTGTTTTGGTGTCTCCAGCAGTAAGAGCCTTCTTTCGAGCAAACCAGGTCTCCTGAAAATGCATCATCTCCTTGAGGGGAACCCTTTTTGACGAGAGCACTTCTTCTGATGCAGGCTTCCCAACGGGAACGGTCAGCGGCTGCCCCATAGTTTGAGATGCAATGACCAATATAAGAGCAAAAAACTTCATGCACTCAAACCCCTATCACAGGGATTCACCTTTTTCAAGCATTTTTCTGTCTCAATTGGATTCGGCCTTTCTTAAGGACTAAAAGTATAACCACCAGAAAGGATGGCATCCCCACAGGTACCCCACACCACAACATCAACCTGCTCTGATATATGGGAAGGGGTCTCTGCTGTGAGTAATTCACCTGAGACCACAGTAAAAGGGAAAGCCTCAGTCCCTCCAAAAGTCACTCCCGTCACAAGAGAACCGGTAGATGATGAAAAATATGAGCCTGTTATCTCAACATACTCTCCGCCGGCAGTAGAACCTGTTGTTGGCGTTATGGAATCAAGAGCTAATGGTTCCGTAAAAGTGAATCCGCTTGTTAGGGTTGCGGAGCCGCAGGAGCCCACGCTAGCAGACACATCCAATGTCCCGCCAGAGTGAGATGGGGCGATGACAGTAACCGACATGCCCATCGGATCTACCGAGGTGGGAGATGTAGGAACCTGGCCATATGCTACTGAGCTTACTCCGGTGAGGCCAATACCGGATAATGTGACAACAGCCCCTCCCCCAGAGCAAGACCACCATGGTTCAACTGAGTTAATTGCCATGTCCACTGGCGGAGAATAGAGATATGTGAAGGCCCCTGGAAGTTTATAAGTCCCGCAGGATGTAGCCACTACTAC
>Ga0315310_10002153_pt1 | contig 12389 bp, 12 predicted proteins | sample TDP5_MG_FD_203630 | JGI IMG/M metagenome (GOLD analysis project Ga0315310, IMG submission 203630) | Freshwater sediment microbial communities from Lake Towuti, South Sulawesi, Indonesia - TDP5 | ecosystem: Environmental > Aquatic > Freshwater > Lake > Sediment | place: Indonesia: South Sulawesi... | reverse complement strand
TCAGGGAGGCGAAGAAGCGTGGCTTTACGTTTGCCATGCCGGTTGAGAAGTCGGGTCAGGATGAGTTTGACTTTGAACACGGTGAGGACTATCCTATGCATATTGAGCGGTTTGATCCGACTCTGGTCAAGGTGTTGGTGCGGTACAATCCTTGTGGCGATGTCATGGTTAATCAGCGTCAGCTTCAGAGGTTACATGGCTTGAGTGATTATTTGCGGTCGATTAGGAAGCCGTTCTTGTTTGAGTTGCTGGTGCCCGCTACTTCAGGGCAGTTGGGTGAGGTGGGTGGTTCTAAGGAGGTTTATGACAGGGAGGTGCGGCCTGGGTTGATGGTTGAGGCTGTGGGGCAGGTTCAGGATGCGGGTGTGGAGCCGAATGTTTGGAAGTTGGAGGGTGTGGAGAAGGCAGGGGATGCTGAGGCTGTGGTTGCGCAGGCGCAGAGGGATGGTAGGAGAGCTGCTGTTATCACGCTGGGGAGGGGTGAGTCTAAGGAGCAGGTGCAGACATGGCTTAGGGTGGGAGCTGGGATTCGTGGCATAATCGGGTTTGCTGTGGGCAGAACCATTTTTTGGGAGCCTCTTGTGGAGTACAGGGCTGGGAAGATCGATAGGGCTGCAGCGGTGGAGAAGATTGGTCGGAATTATCTTGAGTTTGCTGATCTGTGGATGGGTGTGAGGAAGAGAGGTTAGTTTGGGATGGTGTCTTTAAGGGCTTTAGCTCCGTCTTTGACCAGGATTACGATTGCTGCTGCTGTGGGTGCTGCGCTTCACATTGGGAAGGGTGACACTGAGATAGTTGATCGCACGGCTGTTGATTGGTCTCGGACTGTGATGAATCAGATGGAGATTGATGGTGAGGTTATTAATTGTGAGGGGCCGAAGGATAATGCTCCGGCTTTTAGTAGGCGTGAGAGGGTGGGTACCAGTGGTGGTCCGAGGGTGGAGTTTGTTATGGATCCGGTTGATGGTACGACGGCTACTTCGAAGGGTAGGAAGGATGCTATCTCGGCTTTGGCTTGTGGGCCTGCTGGTTGTTTGCAGGTTTTGCCTGATGATGGGTATTATTTTAAGGTGGCTACTGATTTTCATTCGCGGGGTAAGTTGTCTTTGGATATGTCTGTTGAGGAGATTGTTGAGGCTGTGGCGGGTTTGAAGGGTTTGCGGCTTGAGAATTTTACTGTGATTATGTTGGAGCGTGATAGGCATTTGGATATTTTGGGCCGGCTTAGGAGGTTGGGTGTGAGGATTATTTTGATTCAGGATGGTGATATTGCGGGTTCTGTTGTGACATGTGTGCCTGATTCTGGTGTTGATCTGTTGTTGGGTGCCGGTGCTGGTCCTGAGGCTACTATTGCGGCTACTGCTGTGAAGTGTTTGGGTGGGACTATGTTGGCTAGGGTTTGGCGGGATAAGAAGGATGATGCGGGCAGGCTGGATAGGCTTAGGGTTGAGGGTGTGGATGTTGAGCGGACTTATAGTGAGGATGAGTTGGCTCGTGGGGATCAGTTGGTTTTTGCAGCTTCGGGTATTACTAAAGGTGAGTTGTTGGATGGGGTTCGTTTTATTCCTAATGGGGCTGTGGTGAATTCTATTTGTACTCGTTTGCCGAGTGGTACTTTTGAGAAGAGTGAGACTAGGCTGAGGTTTAAGGGTCATCCTGTGTATAAGCGGTTGACGTAGTGTAGGTTTCTCTGATTGCCTGATTCCTCTTAGTGAGATAGAGTTAGTATGTGCGCTGAAAAATTTTTTTGAGGTGTGGGTGGGCGGGTTCTGTATGGTGTTTTGGGTTGGGTTTTTGGTTTAGCTGGTGTTTCGGGTTTTGTTTGTGGTGCGCTTGTATGTTGGTTGTGGTGCGTTTCTATGTTGGTTGTGGTGAAGTTTGAATGTTGGTGAAAGTGGCTGTGCTGGAAGGAGAATCTTGGAAGAAGAAGGCGTCACGGGGCTTATACCTTCTTCTACCATCGTGGGGGGCTGCGCTGAGACTGTGTGGATGTCGTCGTCAAACTGTTCCTAGTGACGATGACGTCCAGAATGCTGTGGCGGCTTAAGAAAATGTGAGCATGTTAGTGTTAACCGCCCTTTAGGAACACTAACAAGTGTTACGTTGAGGGCTGGTTTCTTTTTCACGTGTCATTAACTTTAGCTTAGAAAATAGTAATAATACCGAAGCGGGTGTTTTCAGAAGTAGTAGTCTGTGCCGCTTGTTTGATGGACTACTACTTCTATGTTGTGGGCGGCTGGCTGTGTGGGTGTTGATGCCCAATCGTTCCTAGTGTTATCAACAAGTGCTAGTGTGGAGATCATCCAGAATGTTGTGGCTGTGGCTGGCAGCTTGGACAGTTGTAGTTGTACGCGCGAGACTGTGCGGTACGTCTTCTTCTTTGTTTGCTGGGGTGGGCTGCGGCTGTGTGTTTCAGATGTTATTAACTTCCGCTTAGAAACAGTAATAATAACTTCTTTGAATGTTTGCGTATCGGCTGTGTGGTGTTGATGCCTTGGGGCTGAACCCTTTAGCCATGTGCCATTGCTGGCTGGTTTGTAGCCGTACTTGATGGTTGTGCTCACGGGGTAGCGTGTGCCGTTCATCGTGATCGCGTAGGCTGTGGCGCTGCTGGGTGTGTCTCCTTCAAAAACGGCTTGAATCTGGTAGGTGGCTGACTTGTCGTTTATTGGTTCCAGGTTGAGGCTCTTGGTAAACTGTCCCTCAGAATCGGTGGACACTGAAATCTGAGTGTCGTTAACCCACAGCTTTATCGTTCTGAACGCAACGCCTGCCCCCTCAGACTTCAAACTCCAGACCATAGTTTGACATAGACTAGCGCGTCCTGCTAATCTTTGGACATTTCATCAATTCTCTTACGGACCTCGGGTATCCTGCGCAACAGGTAAAACGCAATGACTACGGTCGCCATAGGCAGAATGAAGTAACGCCAAGGAATGGGTACATTAGGCGGTAGTAACGAGTCGTAAACAAAAGCTAAACCTATTAAGACTGCAAATCCAATGTAAGTTAAACCAACCTCCAGTTGCCATCGTCTAATGGGTTTTCCTTGAGTGTACCTGAAAATGTAGAGTCCTGGCAATAGAAAAACTGAAAAGAAAAGCAGGATTAAGCTAAGACTCACCAGATTAAGACCACTTAGCCTTTCAAGAATTGAAGGAAATGAAAACCAGAGTGCCAAATAGCCGATAACTACTATTGCTGCTGACAGTAGGATTAGAATATATCTACTTTCTTTTGGTTTCATGTTTATCCCATTGTGTTAGCCAAAATTGCGGAGACCCCCATCGCTACTATAGTTATCATAAGAAAGCCGAACAGGAATGTGTTACCTATTGGTTCTGGTATCCGTAATGCTACCGCTGATATCGCTATTGCAGCCAGTGAAGCAATAATCAGTGCTTTTATGTAGTCCATAGCTGGTTTTGGGTTATAAGAATTTCCTACCAGTGCCCCGATCATTGCGAAAATTACGTTTGTGGTTATTATAGTTGCGCCAGAAAGTGCTGCCAACCCGAGGATGGTAGCGAGTGAAACGCTTGCGAGACCTATAAATATGCCTGCCATGAAGGCTTTGCCCTCATTCCTTAAACCCGCGTTATAGAGGTCCTGTATAGCGTGGTATCCAAGATAAGACAGAAAACCTGCGTAACCGCCCAGCGCAATGGCAATGATTGGAGGGAAGCGGCTGTTTCCCGCTGCTAATACAGTGGCCGCTGCAGCTAGAACATCGACGATTGATGATTCAAGCATTTCTTGAACTATGCGTTGCAGTTCGTCTAAGGGTATTGTGGGACTTGGATTTATGGGCACGATGATGTTGCCGAGGTTTTCAACCTGCGTTGTGTTCTCCTCCTAGGAGAACTGGGTTGAACCCTACATCTATTTTTGCTCCATTCATATTGAACTTTATGTGTAATCTGTACCATGGGTATTGCCATGTGAATTCATTTTCTGTGGTTAGCCATCCGTCATTTTTAGCTTGCTGCTCAAGTTGTTCTGGTGTTTTTGTTGGTGTGGTTGCCTCTGTGCTCTGGGGCTGAACCGTTAGACACGTGCTGTTGCCTGCTGGTTTGTAGCCGTATCTGATGGTTGTGCTGACGGCGTATTCAGTACCGTTTACTGTCGCGTATGCTGTGGCTGAGGTTGGAGTGTCGCCGTCGAACACTGCTTGAATTTGATATGTGGTTGGGTTGTTGTTCAACGGCTCCGGATTGAGGGTTGTTATGAGTTCTTGGCTCATTGGAGGAAGCACTAGTCAAATGCCTTCTTAACATAGCCCTTGATTCTAGTCTTTTCCATAGTGGCGACAGTGATCAGCAGCGCTGCACTGAAGCTAGCTGTTATCAAAGGGAGCTGTATCAGGAAAGAAATTCCGGGCAGAATACCATCGAACAGAGTAAACAGAGAGGCGGTTATTATGAATAATTCGCCCAATAACAGCATTAATATTAAGACATTTCTTGGTTTAAGGCGTCGCTTCTTTACCCAACTGTCTACAATTTCAATTAATATTACTCCGGGAAAACACCAAGCTACGTATATCAATGGTAAAATCATTGTCATTGCAGCAAATGCCGACACGCCGGAGTTAATTGCCTGAGAAGGATTAAACGGATTCTGAGGAGAGAACAAAAAATAAAAAGAAACGTATATGATGATGAGGATGGCTACTGCGAAAATAGTTCCTGCTTTTACCATGCGTTTCTGTTGTTCTTCGCTTAGCTCATCCTTTAGTTTCATTTTCGTCACCTTGTTAGTTTCTTGTCCACCCAAGATATATTGCTAAGGCTGCAAGTCCTAAGGTTATAACCGCGAAAGGTATCAAGAGCGGGTTGCTTTTGAAAGTTACCTGAAGAGCAATGGACGTTACGCCCAGATAGTTGCGTACCAGAGTGTTTACTATTGCTTTCGTTGCAAGCTGAATGTAAGGAGGTCCAGTCAGCTCTGCGATTATGAAAAATGGAAGATCTCTGAGGATGTTAATTGCGTACGCACCTATTATCAGACTAAACAAGGTGGCTCCAATCCCATAGAGTATTGCCTTGGAAAGGCGAGCCTCAGGCCAAGCATAAGCCGCAGCTAGGGCGAGACCGCCACCAATTGAATATGCAAGCAAAGTTAACCAATATGATGGAGTCATCGAAGTGAATGTGGCTAACAGCCAACTCGCGATAAACAGTGTCGTTGTCGCTGTTATAGAGCTGACAAAGGCGCTTGTTACTATGTCAAGCATGTCGAGGGGGACGTTTTCGAATGCTTTTTCTACGAGTCTCCCTAACCCTGCGTAAGCGTCTATTCCACAGTCTCCCAAACCAATCCACGAGTGAACGTCTATTCCTAACGAATCAATTAAGACTCTAGCATGCCATCTCATGAAAGGTGGAAATATGCTGAAAGAATCCGGTCCCCACACGTGAAGCCCTTTAGTCTTTGCCTCCTCTTCCATCTGTTCTGGTGTTTTTGTTGGTGTTGTTGCTTCTGTGCTCTGTGGTGACACGGTTAGCACTGTGCTGTTGCTGGCTGGTTTGTAGCCGTATCTGATGGTTGTGCTGACAGCATATTCGGTCCCGTTTACAGTGACGTATGCCGTGGCTGAAGTCGGAGTGTCGCCGTCAATCATGACCTGAACACCTATGTGGTTAGCTTGTTATCCAACGGCAAGTCAGGGGCTGGAAATTGCCTTGAAGTACCGTATTCCGACCTTATCGAATGTTTAATCATGATAAGGAATTCCATGTGGAGCACGTGGTCAAACAACTGAGGACCTCGTTGAAACGGTCTTCTATCTTATTCCCCTTTGGTGAATTTTTCAATGATTAGTCTCGTTTTCGGGACTACAACTAAGACAGCCAGAAACACTGAGGCTGTAAGAAAGGCAAGCAGCAATATATATCTCCAAGATACGAGTCGATTTAGGAGAAGATTAAGAAGGCTCCACGACACTAGAAAAAGGAACCAGTAGCCGGAAAGAACAGTTGTGCGGGACAGAAATCTCCTGAAGTGAAAGTGAAGCGGCTTTTTGATTTTTCGACTCATTAAAACCTCATATGCTGCTAAATAGATAGTTGTCGACACGGGTATCCACAGTATAGAGTATAAAGCAAGAATTTCATAGGAAGATATCACATTATTCGTCTTGAGCAGGATAAAATAGATGATACCGCTAGTCGCTATAGGCAGTGTCAGCATTGCGGATATTCCCATGATGCGCTGCTCTTCTTCTCGACTGAGTTTCTGTGTACTGAATTGTGAGGTCGACCTATGGAAACGGTCACGCACAATTACTCCCCCTTGGTGAATTTCTCAATCATCTGCCTAGTCTTCGGGAGTGCGACTAGTAGCGCGAGGGCAATAGATGATGTGAGCAATGTCAGTAAGAGAATGTATCTCAATGATATTAATGTGGAGAGAAGGAAGGAGAAGATACTCCAGAGGGCTATGAAGCCTAGGAAATAACCTATAGCAACAATTGTGCGAGACGTGAATCGCTTTATGTGGAATCGGAGTGGTTTCTTGATTTTTCGACTGTAAAGAACCTCATAAATTGAAAAACACAGGCCTAAATACGTGGGGATCACAAGAAGGAAGATGTAAAGGATTCCTTGATTGAAATCCATAGCGGCGGTCGCGTGAAGATATATGACATAGATAGCTCCTCCCAGCAAAACAGGGAGAGTCAGCATAGCCGAGATTCCCATGATACGTTGTTCCTCTTCTTGACGGGGTTTCTCTCTTGTTGAAACACTCCTTCCCTCCATCAGCGAATCTTAAGTGGTAAGGTCGATGTATCTTAACAAGGCTGTCAATCCTATTACATAGTCGGCTGTCGCTTCTACAGCGTCAATCCATGACCTGCTAACAGCCTTTCCGAACAGAGCCATCTCAGTCAGCGTCATCAGCATCCATCGCAACGCTCCCTGTGCAGCCCCGCAAAGAGCCCAGAGTGCATCAACAAATTTCATAAAGATGTTTGGCTGAAAGTAGAAGTTCACAACTGCAAAGAAACTCATGGCTATGCTCACCAGACCAGTAGCTAACATTCTCAGAGCATCCTCCCAGTCTGCAAGAAATAATAAAGTCTGTGCACCGATCTTTCCTGCCTCCATTATGACTCCTATCCAAGGCTGTGCGATGCCAACTGTTCTGGCCACGAGATATGTGCCAATGAGCGCTGTTGCTTCTATTAGGGTTTCTTCAAGAATCTCTCCAATCAGCGCCCCAAAGAATTCTAGGCCGCTCCAGTCGGCGACTTCTCCTCCAGGCAGTATTGGATTGAATCCGATATCTATGGTGGGGTTCAGGTTCAATTTTATGTGTAGTCTGTACCATGGATACGACCAAGTGAACTCGTGCCATATAATCAATCCTCCGCTTTGTTCTGCTTCGGCCTGCATTTGTTCTGGTGTTTTTGTTGGTGTTGTTGCTTCTGTGCTCTGGGGTGATACGATTAGCGTGGTGCTGTTGCTGGCTGGTTTATTGCCGTATCTGATGGTTGTGCTGACGGCGTATTCGGTTCCGTTTACTGTGGCGTATGCTGTGGCTGAGGTTGGAGTGTCGCCGTCGAACACGGCTTGAATCTGGTACGTGGTTGGGTTGTTGTTCAACGGCTCCAGATTGAGGGTTGCAGTGAACTGTCCCGCCGGATCGGTGCTGTTTGTAGCCTTGACTGTGCCGTTCACCGATATTCTTATCAGCTTACCACCTACGCCTGAGCTGCCTGACTTCAAACTGCCCGAGATCACGTGCTTAAACGAAGACGCCTCTTTGTCTAAGTTGAGTAACAGAGTTGTTGGTGTTGACGCAGTCAGCATCAGTCCAGAGCTCGTCGCAACCTGCCGACAGTAAGGAGTCCTAGCCAAAAACGCATACGTCCCATAATCAGGGTATTTATAATTCGGCAACTGGGCTACTCCATTAACGTCTGTTTGCACAGACCCAATAGCCGTCTGAACCTTGCTTTGATCAACCTTATAGAACTGGACGTCAATTCCCTGCAAAGCCAAACCCGACGTGGCATTTTTAACCGTAGCCCTCAGCGTTATCAGGTCTCCAGGCTTGAAATCCCTAGGCTGCACATCAAAATCCGCAGTGGTCGGAATAAGATTAGCCACAACGACTACCTTAGCCTCATTACTTGGAGCATACACTCCACAACCGTACGTAACAACCAACACAGGGCTGTCAGCCGCACCGCGCTCAGCAGTGTAAAAACCAACGTAACTATTATCATAGAGAGGCCAAGCCCCCAGCCTAAACTGAGTAATGCCACCCCTCTTGATTTGAGAGGGCTGAATCGCCCACTCTTTGTATTGACCAACTGAAATCGCAGAAGTTGAAATGCTTGACTGCAAAGCCGTTCCGGCATTCCAATCATACATGTCAAGTACAGAACCATAAATCGGCTGCGTCCCGCCGTAAGCACGAATATAGAAGTCTTTTGATGAGCTGTCGCTGGCAACTTTGACTCTCAGGCATGCCGAAACTATCGTGACCGTATCCGGAATCGAAGAAGTGTCAAACGACACATACATCCGCGATTCCTGGTATCCCAAATGCTTATCTTCATCGTACCCCACCCTAGCTGTCTGCAAGGTCGAATAAACATCATAGCTCTCATCGTAATAGGGATCACCGATGTAAGTACGGGTGATTTCGCCATCTAGTGCGGCGGATGATCTGAAATAGGCATCATCCTTCTGAAAAACCGCCTTGTAATAGTACAATCCAGCTTGACTAACAGTTAGATCCCAAACTGCAATTCCGCTTGCATTAGTCACTGCCCAATCGGTCTTTGTATCGTTGGTGTAAAAGTCGATATACTTCCCAGCGATGGGAGAACAATCATCTGCCCTAGTCAACCTTGCGGCCAGCTTGAATGATCTCTTAACGAAACGAGTAACAGCCTCCCCTTCTGTCAAAAACTTCAAACGAGTTTGATAGCGAGCGTCTACATGAACAGGAGCTTTCTCAGCCAACAATGTAGAAGCAGTTTCAACAACTCTGACCAAAAGCACAAAATCAGCTGAAACACCCAACTGATTGACATAGTACCTAGGCAACCACGAATAAGTAGCAACGCCAGACGAGTTAGTGTAAGACGGACCCATGAGAACGTAGTTACCACTGGTATTATTGATATAAAACTCAACACGCAAACCCGGCGCAGGCACGCCCAAACCAACATCAAAAACATTCGCAATCATAGTAACAATCGTGTCAGGCGTAGGCTCAGCCGGAGTATAACTCACGGACAAGTCCACAGGCCTCTTCGTAACATCAACATATCTGACAAGATTATCTAAAGCGTCTAGACCCAGTGTACCATCCTGAAAAGTTCTAATCAGATCAAACTTCACAGGCAACTTCACCTGAACCATATATCTGCCAATCACACTCGGAGTCCACGCTAACCCAGCTCTACCCAGATTATCTGTAACAGACGATCCATCGAAAGCAATCTTAAAGAACTCAACAAAGGCATCAGCAACCGCACTCTCGCGCATAAACGTTAAGCTAGTAGCACCAGATGGAATCCTAGCACAACCCCTGCTATCAAGATAGACAGTTTGCCCAGTGCTAAAGACAACGCGATCATCGACTTTCGCATAATTGCGGCCAACAATATTAAGGTCAAAAGCGTCGACGCAGTTGTCATGATTAAGGTCAGCATCAACGTTCCAATCTGGCTCCCCAGGGGAACTACCAATCGCCCTTTGGACGATACACATATCCATTATGTCAACTTCTCCGTCCTGATCGACGTCACCTGCCAAGTCAGTCAAGTTGTGAACACGGAGATAATCCGAACCGCCCGGTATGCTGACTCCACCACCAGCGTCAGTCCGTGAACTCGAAACAAGTCTACCAGAAATCACAGACACTGAAAGGTTCCAAGCAGGATGATCTAATAGAGACACCTCAGCCTCCACTCGACTCTCTACACTAACAAACAAATCCGCCTGACCGTTAGGATTGCTAACAGTGAAGTTAAAACCGAAAGAAGCACTGGCAACACTCAACCTATCATAAACGCGAGTCTCTCCAACCGACAGAGCCCTTTCAACAATTCTTTGACTGAGAAGACTGGAGCCATCGACCTCAACTTTAAGAGTGACACTTGTAAAATCCAACGGCAACTGAAAACACACAAGCCCCCGCGCATCAGTAGAACTCAAAGAAGCCAAAGCACCGTTCTTGTACAACCTTACCGGAACCAACCCGACTCCATCATCGATCACATATTCAACACCATTGTAAGACAACGAAGGAGCCAAAGTAGCCGTGACATATAGATCATTGGACTGGACCTCATAAGGCCGAGGCTTAGATACACTAACCGTAATCGGAAGATCACCGCCATACAAAGCCTCAGGAAAATCAAGAACAATATTAGAAGGACACCTCTGGATACTAACAGGAGCTTCAGCAGTGGTAATCAGACCAATTCCCCACCTTACAGCCTTGACCAATTCAATGAGGCTGCCATTCACAACGCCCACAATAATCGTGTGAGACCCAATAACGGAGGCGTTCCAGATAAGCGAGCCCTCGTAAACATAAGGCGGTGACGTATCGACGTCACACATAGTTGCACCTAAGACTCCACTGGAATTCAGATAGTCACAATAGAAAATCAGGTAAACATCCCCCTGCAAAGCTGTGTCAGCCGTGTAACGTGCCCAAGCGTTCATAGGCAGCAAAGCGTAAGGAGTGCCACTGCTAACCTCAAGAGTCAGATCACCAACCGAACCTGACACCGAAGGTCCATGCTCTGCTAGTGACCCAGGGCCACCAGCAGTCACGTTCGAAAAAATCGCAACCTTCACAGTGTCTTTTGACGCGCCGTAGTTTCTGCTACCCTTATGAAAAGCCTTCACACGGTAGTTCCCGTCCTGCAGGCCAAAAGCCAAACTGAGCCTCGCAGTTCCGCCATTGTCTGTTACCGCTGATCCCAGCAGAACCCAACCCTCTGTTGCCCTTTGCTTACCAACAAACTGCAAAGAGAAATCCAAGGTTTCATTCGCCACAGGATATCCATCAACATCAGTCAGACTTGCATTCAGACGCAAATTCCGAATCGTGCCATCATACACAGCCTTCAGATCAACTTTGGTCGGAGCATGCACAACCTCAAAAACAGAAGACACAGAATCAGAAAGATAAGATCCAGGAATAGGCTCATCAAACGCATAAACATCAAGTACAACCACATAGGCGGTTCCAGCATTAAACACCGGAGGACTGAGAACAACATCAATAACAGCCTCAGCCTTAGAGAATTCCCCACGCCGAGTCAAGACAACTGAAGCGTCTTCATAAACAGCCAGCTCATACGTCTCAGCTACCTCCGACTCAACCACAACAATCAAAGTGTCTCCAACCTGAAAAACATTAGAAAAATCAGATTCTCTGCCACTCCTAAGAGCGAGAGACACGGCAAAATCATCAGACGCCAGAGCATTCACGACTTGAGCAATCCACCCATAAAGCGGAACAGAAAGAACAAAAAGAAAAACCAATATCATTAACTTCTTTTCCCAATCCCTCAAAACAGAACCCCCAAAAAACCTATTTGTTTATTCAAAACATATAAAATTTGCGCATAACCGTTGACAAATCAGCCCCGCCTAAACAGCCAACAATTCTTCAACAACGTTCACGCTTAACCAACCAAAAGATAATGTTATATTGTCGCTTGTGGTTAGCCTCTTTCTCAACAAAAGCGAAGGGACCAACCCAGTGACTTTAACCGATGACATTCTAAAGCAGAAAAAAGAAAAGAAAGCCGTCATCCTAGCGCACAACTATCAGCGACCCGAAATCCAAGACTTAGCCGACTACGTAGGCGACAGCATAGAACTGTCACGCAGAGCCATGGAAGAAAAAGACGCAGAAATCATCCTATTCTCAGCCGTGGACTTCATGGCTGAAAACGCCGTCATACTCAACCCGGAAAAAAAGGTTCTATTACCAAGCCAAGGCGCACGCTGCCCCATGGCGCAGATGCTAACCGTAGACGAGATCAAAAGATGGAAGCGCAAGTATCCCAAACTGCCCACTGTGCTCTACGTGAACACTCACGCCGAAGTCAAAGCCGAATGCGACGTCTGCTGCACCTCAGCCAACGTCATCGAAGTCATAAACGCCATAAACACCGACGCCCTACTGTTCGGACCAGACAAAAACCTCGCTATCTACGCCAGCAAACTAACAGACAAAAACATCATCCCAATTCCAGCGAGAGGCTTCTGCCCCACCCACGTCCTATTCCAAACAAGCGACATACAATCTCTAAAGCAACAGCACCCAGACGCCACAGTCATAGTTCATCCAGAGTGCCTGCCAGAGGTGCAAGAAGCCGCCGACTACATAGGCAGCACCTCACA
>Ga0315310_10002152_pt1 | contig 12392 bp, 9 predicted proteins | sample TDP5_MG_FD_203630 | JGI IMG/M metagenome (GOLD analysis project Ga0315310, IMG submission 203630) | Freshwater sediment microbial communities from Lake Towuti, South Sulawesi, Indonesia - TDP5 | ecosystem: Environmental > Aquatic > Freshwater > Lake > Sediment | place: Indonesia: South Sulawesi... | reverse complement strand
TGGCAACGTCATCTACATAAAACCTGCTGAGACGTTGCAGCTTCTCGTCTCTGTCGAAAAGGAAAAAGAGGAAATGAGACGTCTGAAACAGATCGAGTCAAATTACTCTAAAGTCAGAGAAGAACTAGAGAAGTCCAAAGAAGAGTATAAGAAAGCCCAGAAAGAATATGCTAGATTGAATGATCTTTACAAAAAAGCTATGGACGATTTAAATAGGAAAGAAGCCGAGAGAAAGCGGATCGAGTTAAACTACTCTAAGATTAAAGAAGAACTTGAAAAGCTGAAAGAAGGATATGCGAAAGAAACCGAAAGGCAACCGTAATGCATCGATTCCAGGAGAGGAATAAATGGAGCTCATAGAAAAGCTCAGATGCCCAAACTGCAACAGAGAAGTACCACACTTCTTAGTGCACACATGCGAAATATGTAAGAAAAGGGGGTGCACCTACTGTTGTAGCTTCGTGCCCAGCGCCACCATCGACCGTCCGAAAACCGTTTGGCTCTGCTCCAACTGCCTTAGAGCACGGGCCAAGTCGGGTCTTCAAAGAAGGAAGATCAGATAACAGAGTCTTTTCTTCTGTCAGGTTCTAAATCGATATATATTCATCGCTTTATTTCAACCACTCATATGCCTGCTGGCTGACCTTCAGGCTCCCCCGAGAAAAAAGACGCATCAGGCTTTTGTAATAGAAAAAAGAAGCAGACCAATTTTGTTTAGGAGATCAACCTCTTTTCGGGAGTCTTATCTCTAGTACGCCATTATTGTATCTCTTAGTCATTTTATCATAGTCAACCTCGACGGGAATCTTGAGCTCTTTGTGGAATTTGTTTCCAGCCTTTATCTGAAGGACATCCTCAATTTCTTTGACTTCTGTATCTGTCTCAGGGACACCCGGAAGTTCCGCTATCACGATGATCGCCTCCTTCTCTTCGAATATGTCGACTATTGGCTCTCGTACTTCCTCCTTTTTCGGGGTTTCAATCTTGTGGAGGGGTAACGGCTTCGCGTACGAACGGGTTTTCCATCTGGATCTTTCTCTGGCCAGTTCGTCTAGGTTATTGAAGAATTCTCCTCCCCCGATTCTTACGCCCTTTTCTCCGCCTAGGATGCCTCCGATTCGTATGTCATAGTCGATTCTGACGGCGTCCCCAAACCTCTTTCTGAGATCTTCCTGTTGTCTTCTCAGCTCATCTCTCTTTTTTTCCAGTCTTTTTTTGATCTCCTCTACTGCGCTAGGATCGTTTATGGCTGAGAGGATGTCGGTTCCGACGAGTTCCTCTATAAGTTTTCCAATGTCGATGCCCGCGATTCTGAGGTTCAGGATGTCGAAGATATCCGCGTGGTCTCTCTTTTCCTTTCCTCCTTTCTCATCGGACATATTGTCTCACCTCTTGATGTTAACATTAGGTTACTAACTAAAGGATAATATTTAAATCTTTCGTTTCCTTTGTATAAAAGGGGATGTACATGCAAGTCAATGACGAAAAGCTGAGTCTTTTGCTGAGCATTTTGGGGAATAGAACGAGGAGACAGATACTTCAGCTCCTATCGGAGGAGCCCTACTACCTACTACAGTTATCCAAGGAGCTAGATGTCAGCCAGCAGGCGATCTTGAAGCACCTAACTCTGTTGGAAAAAGAGGGGTTCGTGTCCTCCTACGAGAAGGAAAGCGACTTGGGAGCCCCGCCTAGAAAGTATTATCATCTAGACAACGACATCTACTTAACGATTAGCCTAGCTGGCAACCTTTTCAGAGTTGAGGCGATACCTCTGCGGGAAGCTAAGCTTGAGACAGAACCGGCTGAAACAGATGCGATCCGGGAAAAAATTGATGAACTGAGAAAGATGCGCGATACCATCGGCAAAATCCGTTTCTCCAACGATCTTTTGGTCCAGATCGATGAAAAGTTGAAGAAGATTGATGGTGAAAAGGTCTGTTTACTTCGTTTGAGGCAGGAAGTTCAGGCGATTGCCAACGATGCGATCAGGCAGGCTTCGGAAACAAGGCTCGAAAAAAAGATATTATACAGCATGCTAGGCTCGCCTGAAAGCCCTGATCCCGAGGTCTTGTCGGTGAAGCTGGATGTTCGGGAAAGAACTGTGGAAGATGTATTGAAGGAGCTTGAAAAGCGGGGATTAGTTAAGGCAAAAGTCTAATTTTTTCGGCTTTGAACCTTAAGTCACTTTAGTTCCAATCGATTTTACCAGAAACTACACATTCGTAAATCGATTTGCTCTCCTTTGTTTTAAATATCTCATAGCAACTCATTTTATTTCAAGGAGGTACATAGGAGTGGAAAATTTTGTGGAAATTTTGTGCGCGGGCAACGAGCTGCTCATAGGGAAGATATCGAACACCAACGCGCAGTGGCTGGCCAAGAGGATCACAACGCTTGGGCTGAAGGTGAGGCGCGTCACAGTCGTCGGCGACGATGTCGGCGAAATCGCAGCGGTATTAAAGGAATCTTTAGAGCGTGAACCAAGATTCGTGATAACGACGGGAGGACTAGGTCCAACATTTGATGACAAAACATTGGAAGGGGTTGCCAAGGCTTTGAACTGTGAGTTGGACAAGAATGACGAGGCCCTGAAGATGATAGAAGAGAGATATGAGAGGTATGTGGCGGAGGGCAGAATGGAAAGGGTTGAGCTTACTCCTCACCGACTTAAGATGGCTAAGCTGCCCAAGGGAGCAAAGCCACTGTTCAACCCGGTTGGAACAGCTCCAGGAGTACTAGCGGAATCAGGCGAGACACGTTTGATAATGCTCCCGGGTGTCCCGCAGGAGATGAAAGCCATATTCGACGAGTCGGTTGCGCCTCTGATCAGAGAGGTCGCGGGCAATCTGACTTTCTATGAAGCCAGCATCGACGTGAGGGGCGTACCGGAATCCGAATTGGCACCGATCATAGAGCAGGTGATGCATGACAATCCGTACGTCTACGTTAAGTCTCATCCAAAAGTATCTGAGAGGGTCTCGCATTTGGAGCTTCACCTGTCAACGACCTCCGCTGATGGTAAGCTTGCACGTCAACACGTTGGCCGAGCCCTAATCCAGATATCTGAGTTGATCCAGCAGAAGGGTGGAAAGACAGAACCGATCGAAGCAGGAGACTAGCACGGATCAACCCAAAAACCTCTTGTCCTATCCGAGACTTTGGGTGATTAGTGTTCTGCGGCTCCAGCAACCCTTTATAAGCAGTCCGGGTTTATCATGAGATAATCAAATGGGAGTGTGGACTATTCTCTTGTTTATCACATTCATAATCGGGACTGCTGGCTCTGGGAAATCCCTGCTCACATCTTCATTCGGCGATTGGCTAAGGATGGAGAGACAGAATGTGGTCCTAGTAAACTTGGACCCTGGCCCCTTAGACCTGCCCTACACGCCCGACTTGGATGTGCGTGAGTACGTGAACATTGAAGATATCATGGAGGAGTACGGCTTGGGCCCAAACGGCGCTCTCGTAATGGCGGCCGACCTCATCGCGGACAGAGCTGAAAAACTCGGCGAAGCGCTCGAGGAGTTCAAACCGGACATAGTTCTCGTTGACACTCCTGGACAGATGGAGCTCTTCGCCTTCAGAGCCAGCGGCCCCTATATCGCAGCCGAGTTTACGAAGGAACCAAAAGCCATACTGTATCTGTTCGATTCGGTCTTCTCGACCAATCCCTTGAACTATGTTTCGAACATGTTCCTTTCTTCGGCGGTATACGCTCGCTTTTTCTTGCCCCAAGTGCATATTCTTTCCAAGTGTGATCTATTGCCCGCGGAGGAGGTGAACAATATTCTTGATTGGTCAGAAGACTTGACGAATCTTGAGAAAGCCATCGACGAAAAGTTGGATGAAGCGAAACGTTTACTCAGTCGAAACCTGATGCAGGCGATACATTACTTGGGTTTGGACTTTACTCTGATACCTGTCTCATCGAAGACGAATGAAGGTCTCATCGATCTGAATGCTTCTCTTGAACGTATCTTCAAGGGCGGCGAAAAGATCACATATTAGAACATGTGTGTGCGCATGATGCTACTAGCCCCTCTATTTGGATCCAAATATGTTCTCTGATGGGATTTTCAGGAGTTTTGGATACTTTCATTCTCTACGCAGTATCACGTGAAGGATGCGGATCTCGGATTTAACAAGATCGGATTCACTAAGAGACATTGGGATCTTGATCACGCGGCGTTTTGGGCTGCGGTTGGTCGGTATAAGAGTGGAAGAGGCTGCTAAAGAAGGCTGCGATACAGTGAGGTCACTAGCACTTCGATTGATATTCACGGCGGATGGCATCTTGACCAGACCGTGTGTATATATGAGTTCAAAGTGCGTTATGATTTTATTGAATGATGGTGCGGGGGGTTAGGTTTAAAGCTTGGTTTAAATTCTTGAATTTTCAAAAAACCTACCATGACATAAGTAATGAAAGGTTTCCCTTTTCTCCCACTAATTACTGCACCGAATGATGAACATCTTACGAGAACTATCTGCTTCACAATCGAAAATAATAGTCTTTCTCCAACCTCAGTAGATGGAAAAGTTATTCTTGGCGTCAGTCACATTCTCTTTAGTGCCTCCGTTGAGACACCGTCAAGAGACTTTGAAGCATCTGTCCCTAGAGCGTAAGGTTTCCTGCAATGCCTTTCAATCTACTGCGGGCCTGACGGGCAAGCATCCGAAGCTCCCGGCAGCAAAGAACAGCCTTTACAAGACGAAAGCATCAACAGCTGCCTTATTCAGCTCCCCTTATTCTTTTGAGGAGCACGATTGTTCTTTTCGCCGCTTCGGTGTTTATCAAAGCGGGCACGAATGGTAATCCTGCAAGAAAGGTGCTTATCTCTATTACATCCGCTATTATGCCTAGCGGTCTTTCTAGGCGGTAATACCATTTTTTCGCTTCTGCTGCTTTTTCTGGGCTTTTGGTTTTCAGCTCGTTTTCTGTTTTCAGTAGTATTTGTCTTAATTCATCTAGTTGTTCATTCAACAAGGCTTTGGTACGTTCGGGGTTCTGTTTGACAATCGTTAGAGTGTCTTGGCACAGCTTTTTCACTTCTTCCACCTGTTCTATCAGAAATTGCTGAGCTTTTCGGGCTTCTCTTATTTCGATGAGTATATCCTTGGTCACTTTTTTGACAAATTGGTAGTCCATCTGTTTGGTGGACTCTCCGTCTATTGCTGCTGCGCCTCTTAGGATGCGGAGTAACTTTTCTTGGTCTGTTTCGTTTATCTTATCTATTTCACCTAGATGGCGGAACTCGTTTAGTTCTACCATGAAGCTGTCAAGAGCGTTGAATGCATGATATGCTGAGAAGAATTTTTTCTTTTTTAAGGAGTCTTTTCTGGTTTTCAGCTCCGTCAGATCTGGTTCCTTGAACTCAAGACTATCCAGGAGTGCATGGACAAACGTTGTTTTCGCTGGAATTATCTCTGTCTGTCTGTCTTTGTCTCTGTCTCTGTCAGAGGTGGGAAAGCCCCTTGCTCCTGGTAGCCCATTTCTCCAGACCGATTCTGGAGAACATCTCTCGCGCGGCATCAAATTGACTTTTTGCCTGAACATAATCGTAAGTACTAAGAAATACTATTCCAAGGTTGTTGTGGTAGGATGGGTTGTCAGGTTTCATTTTTACTGCTTCTCTGAGTTCCCTTATCGCTTCAGGATAATCGCCTGAGCCCGAGAGAGCGGTTCCAAGGTTGTAGTGGTAGGATGGGTTGTCAGGTTTCATTTTTACTGCTTCTCTGAGTTCCCTTATCGCTTCAGGATAATCGCCTGAGTCCGAGAGAGCGTTTCCAAGGTTGTAGTGGGCAGATGCGACAAGGTCTGGAATAATTGCCCTTCTCTCTTCAGCGGTGTTCACATCGGAAGCTGCTTCAAAACAACATAAGGCAAACGCATGCCTTTGGATGGGGTCACCGCGCTCTTGGTCTCCAGCCTTTATTCCAATATAGAGCAGAAACTGGGTCCATTCTTCCCTAGTAGGTCCTTTTGACTCGACGGTTTGCAATATGAATTCCTTTGCTTTTTTGATTTCGCCTGCTGTTAGGAGCCGAATAGCTTCCGATACATCTTCTTTGTTCAAATGAGTCAAACGCTCGAATAGCCTCCCCGACACTTTAGAAGCAGCTAATAGTAGGAGTGTGGACGATTATTAGCCTTATACGTCTTTCATGTTTCCACGATTCTGCCTGTGCAAAAGCTTCGAGCTCGTGATATCTAATCTGAGTCATCAATGCAATCATCCCTCGTGTATCTTTACATAAATCATGCATGTTTCATCAATTTATTTTTTTGGTGTGAATGTTCAAAGCCCGTCTTGGACTACCCTTTAAATTGAATAGAACTGTGAGAAATCAAGTTCCTTATACAAACTGAACCAGAAAAATGGCTTCCTATCATATGGTGCGGGGAGTGGGGTTTGAACCCGCATGCTCCCTCATGGCAGGATCTGTGTTTCGAGTTTTTGTCTCGATATCTCTGAGAGAAAAGGACTGGAGATTAGACCTTGAAGAACTTGATCTCGATCTCCCTTACGTTTGAAAGCTCCTTATCGGTTGTTAACAGTAACGCTTTCTCCCTCTTGGCGAGAGCGAGAGCAAAACAGTCAGTTACCGATAGGCTTAATGGTTGTCGGCACTTTTCAAGCCCTGCGGCTCTCGTTAAATCGTCATCATGAACAATCTGAAGGCGAGTCCTTTTGATCTGGTAGTATCGTGTATCAGCGGTCTGCCTTCCAATCTTTTGCAGTCCTATCCATCAACTTAAGATTTACCGAACCTGTTTCATAGCACGTGACACTCGAGTTTTCATATGAGTGTCCAGGCGGCTGCTAAGGCTCCATATACTGCTTTCTCTGGGGTGTCAGCGCTTCCGATCACGACTACGTCGTTCTCTTCGAGTTTGATTGACTTAATTATCTGGTTGAACGCCTTTGGAAAGTCTCTGGCCAAATCGTCACTAACCATAGGCGCGACCAGTTTACCGTCCTTGAAGACGAGCGTTATTGCACCCTTAGCTCCGAAAGCGACAGCCGCGTCCCGCTGCTCTAGCCCATGCGAGACCCTATCGCTGCGATTCTTCAACAGAAGAGCTATGTTGTGCACTGCAAATGTCAAATCGCTCTCAGGGAGCATAACCTTCTCCGGAACGATCAGCTGGATCTTATTCCATAGTTCAAGTCCCTTCTGAGTTAGCGAGCATCCAGACCTAGATGTTGCGACAATTCCGGAGTTCGTCAATCGGCCAATCAGTGTGCGAACTGTTCCTCCTCCGATTCCGAGCTCCTGGGCCAAGCTTCCACGACCGACTAGACCTTTCTTTGCGATCAGCTCGATCGCTCTCCACAGATCGAAGACATTGAACGAAGGAGAGGGTCCTGGAGCCTTCTGCAGCGATAAGTCTTTGAGGATCTCCTTAACCACACTCTGCACCAAGATACCAATCTGCGTTCAAGGGTCTTATTCTTTGCGGCAGGATTCATTGGCTCTATCGGCTTCACTGTCGCTCGTTATTCGTATCTCGGGATATCTTTGGTGAGCACAACGTTGCGATCTCTCTTTGATCACCGATGAGTGTTTAATGGTGCACGGAAGGGTGTTTTCCGTACTTTTTATTGGTTTCGAGCATGGTCAGGAAATTCCCAAGTTTGATGCCCGAGTGTATGGAGTTACTGGAGCTCAGAACGTGTCCACCCCCAGGCGAGGCCGCTTCGATACACCTTTTGGTTTCTTCGACGACATCCTTTTTAGAGCCGAAGACAAGGGTCATAGCACAGTCGACGTTCCCCAGCAAGCAGATTTTGTCTCCGTACGATCTCTTAAGTCGTGCGATATCCATCCTTGCCCGAGGTTCGATAGCGTGGTATCCATCTATGCCCGACTCAACTAGGAACGACCGTTCAATGGATTCCACATTCCCATCTGTATGTTTGATAAATGGGACACCTAGCTGATGGCAGATCCTTACATGCTCTTTAAGCGAGGGCAGTATGAATTCTCTGAAATGATTCGGGCAGAAAAAGGGACCATGATCATAGGCCCAGTCTGCACCACCCCATATAGCTTCGACTCCAGCATCTACTAGGGCTTTTATGGACTCAACCGCTCTCCTTGTGCTTTCATGCATAAGTCTTCTGATGAGATCCGGCTTCGTGTAAAGGCATCGGAGGAAGAGCTGCAGCCATGTCGCATGACTTACAGGAAACGTTCCGTCGACGCCAGCCGTCAGCAACATCTCATCGCCAACTTTTTTCCTAGCATACTCGACGGATTCGAGTTGGCTGGAGTCCACTCCTGCTTTTTCACCTTCGAGTTGTGTGACGTACTCCTTTAGGGCTGGTAGTCCCTTCACACCTATGGTCGATTCGCACTCGGTCATCATGTCGCTTTCGGGGTTGTAATGAACCTTGGAGTAGAATCCCTCAGAGACGTAGAGCTCACCAGGAGCCATCCGATAAACGGCGTAGGTGAACTCGTTCGGTCCTGTCTGCTTTGGAGGTACGTATTTCTCGGCTACGCATAGGCTTGTGGTGAGGATGTCCAGATGTAGCTTTCGGTACATCTCTATCTGGTCCCGCACTGAGTCGATCACGAGTTTCTTGCGGTTGCCTTTGATGAGCAACTCAACTGAAGCCAGTTTGTTTCCGCAGACTGTGGGCCTTCCCAGAATCTTGGAACCGACAGGGGAGTTTATCAAAAGCTCGAACATGGGTGTCCGATCCGGCTCCTCAAGACAAAGGGCAGATAAGGCTCTTTCACGAGAATCTGTCACATCAACACCTCAAATGTGATTCTACCGGATCAATCCTTAAGGCTTTTGGGACAAGAAGGCCGTTCCGAAATGTGAGGACTACTATATGAAGATGTGGACATGATCACACTTCTTTTGCCTCAGGAAAACGGTTAAAGGCTATATAGCTCACTGCAAGAGATTCGTGTAGGTGAGTTAGAAATGTTATATGAGCATTTGACCAGTCCAGACGTGAAAGAGGCTGCTGAAAAGGGATTAGTGGCAATTCTGCCCGTAGGCTCGATTGAGATTCATGGTCCGCATATGCCCACTGGAACAGACTCGATAGCAGTGTACAACATAGCAAAGCTAGCAGCTGAAAAGGAAGAGGCTGTTGTCCTACCGCCGTTCTACTATGCTTATGTCCCAGAGAACAGGCATTTCCCAGGAACCATTTCCTTGACGGCAAAGACTCTGCTGTCTCTTCTGGAAGAGGTTTGCGATGAGATAGCAAGAAACGGGTTCAGCAAGATCCTGATAGTGAACGGCCATGGAGGAAACAATGAAATACTGAGAGTATTCCTAAGAGACAGCCTGACCAAGAAGAAAGAGTATGCGCTCTATGCAATGATTGGTCCTTGGGCTCCTCTCGGAGAACTAACTGCTAAACTGAGCGAGGGCAGAACTGTTGGACACGCTTGCGAATTGGAGACAAGCGTCGGCCTCTACTTCTTTGAGAACTTGATGAAGATGGATCGCGTCAAACATGAGGCGAAACTCGGAAGTACGAACTTGCCGAAAGGAATTGAGACTCCAGTTGACTGGCAAGCCTACGCCATTCAACTCTACCTAGGTGATCCAAGGTTGGCAACCAAGGAAAAAGGGAAAATCCTTGTAGATAAGCTGGTTGAGTTCTTGGCAGATGCGCTTAGAAGAATTAGACAGGATAATAGTGTGCCGGGGATTCTAGACGATTTCTACAGAAGGGCTTATGAAAAATGACGTGAGTCTCGCCAAGCATATTAATCTGCGAGCCTAATATCAAAGACCGGAATGGCATCTTTCCATTTCGGATATAAGATTAGAGGGCCAAGTTTGACGAAACCTAGTTATCGAAAGCATGAGTATTTCTTCCCATTTTTGTGCGTGATAGGAGCGTTTGCCATTCTCAGTTCTACAATGTCTAAGAATCCCGTTTTGAATCCCTTCGCGGAAAGCCTAGGAACACCCGAGGCTGTCATGGGGTTCATCGCAGCAGCTTCCACTATTCCAGGTATTTTGATCAGTCTTCCAGCTGGCTCATTATCGGATATCTTTGAAAGGGAAAGAGTTCTTCTAGCATCCAGCATCGTGTTTGCGTCCGCACCTTTTCTCTACCTTCCTATTGGTTCCTGGTGGCAGCTCATCCTTGTGCGTTTCTACCACGGGTTTGCGACTGCCATCTTCATACCTGTTGCGAGAGCTGCCATAGCTGAACATTATCCATCCAAGAAGGGGGAGAAGATCTCAACTTTTGGGTCAGCAACAATCATAGGGCGAAGCATTGCTCCTTTCCTAGGTGGCTTCATACTATCAATCACGATCTGGAACTACCATACCTATTACCTTGTTGTGAGCGTTGCAGGAGTCGCAACCCTTCTTACAACCATGATGTTAGTAAAGAACAAAGGTGGTGAAATAAAGATACAAACAGCAAGTATACGATCGAGAACTTCTGACCAAAACGCAGAACTTAGACCTATTCACGGGTGGAGAGAAGTCATGAGAAATCCCGGAATCATAGTTGCAACTGCTATCGACGCCGCAGCCTACTATGTTTATGGAGCTGTAGAGTTTTTCCTTGTCGGATATCTAAAGAAAATAGCTCTTTTAGATGCCTCTATGATTGGGATAATCACGGGTATGCAGATTGCACTGATTCCAATTTTAAGTCCTTTCTTTGGCAGACTTTCAGATAAAGTTGGAAGAAAGATTCCAATTGCCACAGGATTGGTAATTGGCGGGCTTCCATTGTTAGCCGTTCCACAGACAACTCAGTTTCTTCCTCTCTTAGTCATCTCGATGACTTATGGGCTCGGATTCGTATTGGTTACGTCTTCTACGCCTGCGCTTGTAGGCGACGTAGCGCATAAAGAGTCCTATGGAGCAGCCATGGGTTTCCTTGCAACTATCATGGATGTCGGTCAAACTCTAGGACCTATAGTTACTGGTTTCTTACTGGCAATGTTCGGATATTCTGGCTCATTTGCCTCTTTAGGATTGATACTCCTAGGTTTCTGCGTATTCTTCGTTGTATACCAGAAATTAGCTTCTTCTAAGCAAACCTTGGATCGCTGAATCATCGTTCAGTTTCGAAAGATATTCTTACCGAACAGTAACTGAGGAAATATCCCACGATGTATTGGGCGATCTATCTGGACAACTCTTGGAAATTGACCGATCAAGAAGAATAAGGTTAAAAGTATCTTCAATGAGAAGGTAGATGAAATATCAGGGCGATTAGGGATGGTTGATTCCAAGATTAGCATTATCGGGGCTGGAAGCGGAGCTTTCGCTCGAATTCTCACAAGGGACATATGCCTTACGCCAAACCTTGAAGGCGCCACCATTAGCTTGATGGACATAAACAAAGAGAGATTGGACGCCGTATATTCGCTCTGTAAGAGATATGCCGATGAGGTTGGGATAAGGCTCAAGTTTGAGAAGACCGTTGACCGCGGAGAATCACTGAAAGACGCAGACTTTGTCATAAACAGCGCACTGGCCGGTGGCCACCGCAGACTTGGAGAGGGCTGGTCCATAGCTCTGAAACATGGATACTCCTTTGGCGGAAGCTTCCACATCATGCATGACGAAGCGTTCTGGGTGAATTTCTACCAGTACAAGCTGTTCGATTCCGTGATAAGTGACGTACTGGACATATGTCCGGATGCATGGTACATCCAAGATGCGAATCCTATCTTGGCAAGCATAACCTATGAGACTCGGAAATACAACAAAGCAAAAATAGTCGGACTGTGCAGTGGGTCAGATCCAACACGCATAGCAACTCAGCTTCGACTTGAGAGAGAACACGTGACTGCTCAAGCCGTCGGAGTCAACCACTTCGTCTGGCTAACCCACTTCTACTACAAGGGCGAAGATGCATATCCAATTTTGGATAAGTGGATCCGGAAAAGGGAAGCAGACCTGAAGGAAAAAGAGTACAAGCCATCTTGGCAGCTCATAATCTTCGACCTATACAAGAAGTACCACCTGTATTGGACATGCTGCCAAGGCGATGGCTGTTGGCCTTGGTGGTACTACGTGAAACCTGCGACGGAAAAAAGGTGGAGATTTAGCGCCGCAGCTAGGGCTAATGGTTTTATTTCATATGCGTCGAAGCAGTTCGATGATGTTCTTAAAGTGGTCAGCGATCCGTCCATTAAGGTAACAAGTGTTTTCCCCGCTAAGAAGACAGGTTACATAGCGATTCCTTTGGTGGAGTCTTTAGCCTGCGATATACCGAGAGTGCTCCACACAAATATACAGAACGTAGGTGACTTTGTTCCGGGCATACCTCGCGACTTCGAGGTGGAGATTCCGACTCTCGTAAGCAGAAGAGGCATCCAAGGAATTCAGACCGACGGTCTCCCCAAGCCTCTAATCGCATTCATACTTAGAGAGA
>Ga0315310_10002151_pt1 | contig 12393 bp, 8 predicted proteins | sample TDP5_MG_FD_203630 | JGI IMG/M metagenome (GOLD analysis project Ga0315310, IMG submission 203630) | Freshwater sediment microbial communities from Lake Towuti, South Sulawesi, Indonesia - TDP5 | ecosystem: Environmental > Aquatic > Freshwater > Lake > Sediment | place: Indonesia: South Sulawesi... | reverse complement strand
GTGTACAGTAACAATTTCGCTTTGATGTCGTTGCGTATTGGAACTCTCCGCTTCTTGTTCAAGATTTTCAGCCTGTGATATTTAAACTGACATGCAGATGTGGTGCGGCGGGCAGGATTCGAACCTGCGAACCCCTACGGGAGAGGATGTCTCCCTCAAGGCTTGAGTCCTCCGCCTGTTTAGGTCTTTTTGCGACATTGACCTGGCTTGGCGACCGCCGCTTTCTGTTTCAAGTCTTCTCACGCGGTTTCTATTAATTCTTTCCAATACTCGACGTCACCGCTCCATTTGTTATGCGTGATTTCCCAGACCACACACCCAGTAGAAGAAGACCAAAGAGATTCGCCCCCTTCCTCACCAGAAATCAGTCACACCCCACAAAACAGCACGACGACACCCCATTCTTCAAACATTACGCTTCAGCAATAGCAAACGCCACTTTTGGCAACATCGAAAGTCACTTTCAACAACATCAAAAGCGCGCCAAACCAGCCTCAAACACAACCCAAAACACCAACCCCAACCAAAACACAAACCAAAACACAAACAGTCAAACACCCCAAAGAACACAAAAAATTTCTCCAGCGCCCACACTAAGCCCAACCTACTACTCTAACTTATAACAGTACCAACCCTACAGCCCCTAACCGCCAACGAAACGTTCGCAGGCTCAAACCCGCTCACAACAACAGTCCTAATCCTCCTCCTCTGCAACAAACGAACAGCCTCAGGATCCAAAACCTGATGAATCCCAGCCTCGTGCTCCTCCTTCTCAAAAAACCCAAACAAGTCATCAAAACTCAAAGAATCAATTTTCTTGGCATCCCCGTGTTTCTTTGGGTCTTTCGTGAAGATTCCGTCTACGTCCGTGGCTTTCACCAGCAAATCCGCCCTCACACGCTCAGCCAACAAAGCAGCCACAGCGTCCGTGGTCATGCCAGGCTTCAGACCACCCATAACCACGACCCTCCCCTTCTCCAACAGCTCAGCCGCCTCCTCCACGGTGGTTGGAACAGTCAAGGCTCCCTTTCTCCCAAGCCTCAATGTCAACAGCTGAGCCATCAACCTCGAAACTGAAATGGCGACCTCGTCCCGAGCCGCCTCGCTCAAACCCATCGACCTCGCAACCTCAATCAAGTCACGCGACAATGAGCCTCCGCCCACGACAGCCGCAACAACGTGCCCCTCCGCCTTCAATTTCTCAAGCAGCTTCACATACGCGTTCATCAACTTCGGGTTAAACGGAGAAGCCACAACCGAGCCGCCTATGCGAATCACCATCCTCATCGAAACGCCTCACACCAACTAGTTTCAGACTTTCACCATAATAAAAGCAATTGCCATCTTTAACCATCAAAACGGCAACTCTTATCTATGCCAATACGTGAAGGCTTTACAGCCAAACGTGGAAGGCAAACACAGTGAGCACACAAACCACCACAAAACGAACATCCCTAGAAAGATTCAGACTCAAAAAATCACTAGACACACTCGCAAAAAAAGAGGGAAGAGGAACCGAACTCGTCTCATTATACGTTCCGCCCGGACGCCAAATCAGCGAGGTCGTAGCCATGCTAAAACAGGAGTATGGAACAGCCTCCAACATAAAATCAGACACCACACGCAAAAACGTCCAAGACGCCATCACAAGAGTGCAACAAAGACTCAAACTCTTCCGAGAGATACCAGAAAAAGGACTGGTCATATTCTGCGGAGCGATTCCTCAAGACGGTCCGGGAAGCGAGCGCATCGAAACCTACGTCATAAAACCACCAGAACCAATCCACATATACCTCTACCGATGCGACAACAGATTCCACATCGAACACCTGCAAGAGCTGCTCAAAGAAAAAGAAACCTACGGAATCCTCGTCATAGACTCGAGCGCCGCAACATTCGCCACACTCGAAGGCAGCCGCCTACGAATAGTCCGCGAGTTCACGTCAGGCGTGCCAGGAAAACACCACGCGGGCGGACAATCAGCCCGAAGATTCGAGAGACTGAGAGAGGCTCACCTAACCGCCTACTACAAGAGAATAGGCGAACACGCAAACGACATCTTTCTGCCCATGGAAACTCTCAAGAGCATAATAATCGGCGGACCAGGACAGACAAAGTACGAATTCGAAAAAGGAGACTACCTCAACTACATGCTCAAAACCAAAATCATCGACACAGTGGACACAGCCTACGTAAGTGAACAAGGAGTAAAAGAAGTGGTTGAACGCGCCCCAGAAATCCTAAAGCGCGTCCGCTACGTGGAAGAAAAACGCGCGGTGCAAGACTTCCTCTACCAGATTGGACACGACACGGGCTTAGCCACATACGGCGAGAATGAAGTCAAAAAAAGCCTCCAAGCAGGCGCCGTGAAAACCCTCCTCCTCTCAGAGGGGCTCAGCACCATCCGAGTCACGGTGAAGTGCACAAACTGCGACTACCAGAGACAAGAGACAATGAAAGAACAAGCACTTCTGAGCTACGAACAGAGCCTCGTCGGGCAATCGTGCCCGAAATGCGCCTCGACAACACTAACGATTTCGGAAACAAGAGATATCATCGAGGATTTTGCAGAGCTGGCCGAAAAAGCGGGAGCCGAGGTAGAAGTAATATCGATAGAAACAGAAGAGGGGCAGATGCTCAAAAACTCGTTCGGCGGCATAGCCGCCACTCTCAGATTCAAGTCATCCAACTAGTACTCGGCAACAAACCGAACGACGGGGTAACCCTGCACCTCTCGACCCTCGCCTTTCTCTGGCAGAACCCTTAACTTCTCGGCTTTGCACGTTCCCTCAACGTCTTCAGCCGCTTGACGCAGGATGTGAGCTGACTTTTGGGTTCCAGCGTATATCGTTAATTTTTTTATAGGCGTGTTCAAGGGCATCTTTCGTTCAGCCTTGGCTCTCCTTACTTCTTCTATCACCGTCATGACAAGGTCTCCGTATCTCTCCGCCTCTTCATCCATTCTCTTCTTGTCAACAGTGGGCCAAGGAGAAACATGGACGCTGGCGCTCTTGATGTCCTCCGCGTACATGACTTGGTAGATTTCCTCGGTCACGTGGGGAGCGAGGGGCGCGAGCAGTTGAAGAACTCTGTAAACCGCCCAATAAAGAGCGTGCTGAGCCGCTGTTCTCTTTCTCGCACCATACGTCTCGGGCTTGTAGAGCCTGTGCTTCACGGCTTCGATGTAGAGGTCGCAGAGAACGTGCCAAGTGAAGTCTCTAACGGCCTCGATTGCCACGTTGAACTGACACTCTTCAAGCGCCGCCGTCGCCTTCTCAGTCGCCCTCTCCAGCTTGCTCAACAGCCACCTATCGATCAGTTCAGTTTTCACAGTTTTCCTTGGCTTGTAGTCTTGTAAGTGTTGGCTAGCAAAGCGGGCTGCGTTCCAGAGCTTTATGAGAAATCGCCATCCGTATTCCACGTCAGCCCAGCGGAACGGTATGTCCGAGCCTGTGGCGCCTCCGCCGGCAGCCCACTGCCGAGTGGCGTCGGCTCCGTATTTGCTGAAAACTTCGGGGGTCGCTACGTAGTTGCCTCGGGATTTGTGCATGGCTCTTCCGTCTGTTCCCAAGACCATGCCGTTGATTAGGCAGCTCTTGTAGGGTTTTTCCTTGAACAGTGCTAGGTTGCGAACCATGAGGTAGTAGGCCCATGTGCGGATTATGTCTGTTCCTGAAGGGTGGACGTCTGCGGGGAACAGCATGCGCCAGTCTTTTCTGTCGGGCCAGCCAGCGTGAACCGCGCACGTGATGGAGGAGTCAAACCACGTGTCCAGCACGTCTCTTTCGGGGACGAAGTTATTGGAGCCGCACTTTGGACATTTATCAGTCTTGATTTTTTCTTTTCTGGGGTCTATGGGGAGCCAGTTTGGTTCTGCGAGGATTACTTCTCCGCATTTTCCACAGTACCACATGGGAATCGGGGTGGCGAACACCCTTTGTCTCGATATCACCCAGTCCCAGTCTAGTGATTTAGCCCAGTCTATCAGGCGCATTCTCATGTAGTCTGGGTACCAGATGATTTCCCAGGCGTTCTTCTCGACGTCGTCGGTGAGTACGCGGGTTTTCATGAACCACTGTTCTCGCTCCAGGATTTCTATCGGGGTCTTGCACCGCCAGCAGACTCCGACATCTTGCTGGATTGGTTCACTTTTTTCGAGTGCGCCGTCTCGCTCTAGGTCTCTCAGCACCGCCTTTTTTGCTTCTTGGGCTGTCATGCCAACGTATTTTCCAGCCGTTTTGTTCATCTTGCCGCTTTCATCGATGACCATGATAACTGGCAGACGGTTTTTGGCCACACTTTTCACGTCGGCTTTGTCGCCGTAGGTGCATATCATCACGACGCCTGTTCCGAATGCTGGGTCGACCATGTCTTCGGCGATGATTTTCACTCTTCGAATGGCGATGGGCACCGTGATTTCCTTTCCGATGTGCTTTTGGTAGCGCTCGTCTTCGGGGTGCACAGCGACCGTGACGCATGCTGGTAGGAGTTCAGGGCGCGTTGTGGCTATCGTCAGGAAGTTCTTCTCAGCTAGCAGAAATTTGATGTAGTGCAGTTGGCTCTCTCTTGTTTCGTGCTCCACCTCGGCGTCGGCTATGGCGGTCTCGCATCTGGGGCACCAGTTCACCGGGTGCGTCCCTCTGTAGATGAAGCCTTTCTTGTAAAGCATGATGAAGGAGAGCTGAGTTCTCCTCCAGTAGCTCGGGTCCATGGTTCTGTACTCGGTTGTCCAGTCGACCGAGCACCCGAGCCGGATGATGGCTGTCTTCATTATTCCGATGTACTTTTTGACGAACTCCTCGCAGAGCTTCTCAAACTTTTTGGGCGGAACCTCTGTCCTCTTGATTTTGTAGTATTCTTCTGCCTCTACCTCTGTGGGCAAGCCGTGGCAGTCGAATCCCTGTGGGAAGAGGACGTTGAAACCTCGCATGCGCTTGTAGCGGGCTACGATGTCGAAGTAGGTCCAGTTGAGCACGTTCCCCATGTGGAAGTCTCCTGAGGGGTAGGGCGGCGGGGTGTCGATGGAGTACGTGGGGCGCTTCTTGTCGTTCCAGTCGAAGCGGTAGACGCCCATCTCTTCCCACTTTTTCTGCCACTTCTCCTCGATTTGCAGGATGTTGCACTCTTTCGGCAGAGTCTTCATTTTGCCAGCCTCGAATCTGCATGATTAAGGTAAAGAAATAAACAGAGGGAGTAATTTAACCTTGAGCCTCTTTGATGAACTCGTTCAAGCCAGGCTGGCGTTTTCCTCGAGTTTGCACCTGGATTTTTTCGCCAACGCTTATGTGCATGTTGTCTGAAGCCGCAACTGTTGGTATTCCAGTCTTTTGCTGAATAATTTTAGCTTCATTCGCTGGTCCCTTGAATATCATCTGCATTCCAAAGTGAGTGAGCACAGCCATCTCTGGTTTGACTTCTCCGAGGATTTGGATGGCGTCGTCCGTTGTCATGTGACCCTTCCACGGGCTTCCCGAGGGTCGCATGACGCAGAGCAGAAGGAGTCTAACGCCCTTGTAAGGTTTTCCCACGCCTTCAAAGTATTCTGTGTCCGAGGTGTAAGCAATGTCTCCTATATCCGAAATTTCAAGTCTGAAGCCAACGGCGTCTGGATCCGTGTGTCTGGCTTGGGCGGCCACTATTCGCATGTCATTGACTTTGAAGGAGAGCTCGGGTTTCACATTGATAACCTGCTGTGGCATCTTCTGGTGATACTGGGATATAGAGGGTTCGCAGAACTCGTTTCCTTTCAGGACGCTGTGCGCCGCTGCCAGAAAGCCTCTCTTCTTCGTCATGCCGCGTGTCATGGCTTCTATGAGAACTTCTGCGTCATTGTAGTGGTCGGGGTGGCTGTGCGAAACCAAGACGCCCGTGATTTTCTGGGGGTTTAGTCCAGCCTCCAGAGAGTAGATTAAGGCTCCAGGTCCTGGGTCAAGATGAACATTAAGGGTTTGGGACAAGATGCGTATGCCACCAGTTCTGCGTTTCTGGGTTATGGTGGCGAATCTCCCACCGCCCGTTCCCAAGAATACTAGTTCAATTTGGTTCATTTGAAATTCTCTCCTTTTAGAGAGAAGTTTGTTGGGTGTTAGCCAAAGTTTGTTTGAACGAGTGCTGCTTTGAGTGCGCGATTTTTATAGGTTGTGGATTTAGTTTTGTGGTATCTCGTGGACTCTTGAGCAAGCCACCAAGTGTTCAGGTTCAATCTCTAACAGTTGAGGTTCTTCTCTGCGGCAGCTTTCTGTTGCGTATCTACATCTTGGATGGAACTTGCATCCTGAAATAACAGCTAGCGGGTTTGGGGGTTCACCTGGTATTCCTTCGATGCGGGTTCTCTTCACGAGGATGGATGGAGTCGCTGCGATGAGTCCCTTCGTGTAGGGGTGACCGGGATCTTTGAAAATTGTTGTAACATCGCCGTTCTCCACGATTTTTCCCGCGTACATGACTGCCACTATGTTGGACATTTCTGCGATGACGCCGAGGTCGTGGGTTATCAACAGCATGGACAGATCGAACTCTTCCTTAATTTTTTTCAGCAACTCTAGAACCTGTCTCCGAGTAGTTACGTCCAGCGAGCTGGTAGGTTCATCGGCTATGAGTAGGGAGGGGTTGCAGATCAACGCCATGGCTATCATGATTCTCTGCGCCTCTCCTCCACTGAATTCGTGGGGATTGTGGTAGTATCGCTTCTTTGCTTCAGCCAAGTTGACTTTGCCGAGATAATCGAACACTATTGCTCTTATTCTGTTTCTTGTCTCTTGCTCGTGCGCCTCCTTGGGTTCGCCCACTTGGTATCCTATGATTTCGATTGGGTTCAACGCGGGGATTGGGTTCTGAAATATCATTGAGATCTCTCTTCCCCTCACTTGCCTCATCTCCTCATCGGACAGCTTCAGCAAGTCTCTTCCACGGAAGAACACTTCTCCCTCGACTATGCTTCCTTTGGAGGAGACCTCCGAGGCGAGGAGGCCTGAGCTAGTCCTTGCGAGGTGGGGAATCAATCTCAAGATGGAGAAGGCAACCGTGGTTTTGCCCGAGCCCGATTCTCCCGCAAGCCCGAGGGTTTCGCCCTTGTCGATCTTGAGGCTTGCTCTGTCAACGGCTTTTATGGTTCCTTCTTTGGTTTGGAAATACGTTTTCAGGTTGTTTACTCGCAGCAGTTCTTCGTTCGTCATTGTTGCCATCCTTGATTGCTCGTTTGAACTGTTAATTCTTAGGTTGTAGAGGAATAAATTTGTTGATTAAGAGTTCTTGGAAGTTTTCTTCCGAAACGTTGAGGTACTCCATGAGGGTGATCTTTGTAGGTGACGCAGCAATAGGCGACGAGAACAATTCCGGGAACTGGCAATACTGGTGGCGTCGTAATTCTTGTTGATAATTTTGGTTTGTTGGCTCCTTACATCGGTCTAGCCTCAACAATAATAGTCGCAATAGTTGCAACAGCTATCTACGTCAAGTGTGTTAAGCACAGAAGAGAGAAGCAATGCACACCATTCCACAATACCTTAATCTTCAATCTCCCCTTTTATATTTAGACATTGAGAGTTGCCATGCATGAGGGATGGAAAGAAGCCTCGTGGAATGAAGCATAGGGTTCGTGAAGAGAAGAAGCGTGAAGAACGTGTAGGCTTAGGTGTAATAGTCGCTGTTCTAATCATTCTAGTTTTGGCTTCTGGCTTCTTCGTCCACTCAAAGTTAACTTCACCCTCTCAAGATCAAGAAGCAAGCTCTACTTCAGAACTCAAAGCCGCCATAGTAGATCACTTAAGCCTCACATATCCCAACCAAACCTTCATACAAACAGCCACAAACACACTAGAGCAAGCAGGAAACAGCGTAGACTACTACCCAGGCGAAGAAGTCACAGTAGAGCTCTACAGAAACCTCCCAACACACGGATATGGATTACTAGTTCTAAGGGTTCATTCTACCGCAATACATGTTGAAGGAACAGAAGTTCCCGTAACCCTTTTCACCTCCGAAAGTTATAGCCCAACAAAGTATGTCTATGAACAATTGAACGAACGGCTCGCCAGAGTTGCATTTACTGCAGAAGAAGCTAAAAAGGGAATTACATATTTTGGAATAAGACCACTTTTTATAACCCAAAGCATGAAAGGAAAGTTTCAAAACACCATTGTTATTATGATGGGCTGTGAAGGACTAAACAACACAGGAATGGCTGAAGCCTTCAGTGAGAAAGGAGCCAAAGTCTACATAGGCTGGAAAGGGTCGGTGCTAGCCTCCCACACAGACCAAGCAACAACACACCTACTTCAGCATCTCGTTCTGGAAAAACAGACAGTGAAACAAGCAGTTGAAGCAACAATAAGGGAAGCCGGACTAGATCCAATATACAACAGCCAACTAACCTACTACCCAATCGAAGCCGGAGAACACACAATCCAAAACATCGCAGGCAACCTCCTCACAAGCGATGTAGAAATCCAACACAAGGCGCCCCTCACAAAAAGAAAACCCACAACCCTCTAGGGAAAGCGCCTCCAAAATTGGAGTTTAGCACGATGTCGCATCTCAAGCAATGCTTGACGTGGAAATGTGTATGAGGGATTACGATGTCTAAGGTTTTGTTTCGGGGCTGATGATCTGTGAAAAATGATTTTCTAGATAATCGAAGGTTGGCTTGTTGGCTGCTTGACGGATTGGATAAATTTCATATCCATCATATAAAATACAGTGTTGGTTAGGAGAGTTGATTACTAGGGTTTCTTTCACAGGCACAATTTAGTGAAGCTGACAGTTGCCTCAAGACAAGGTGAAAAATAGGGAGAAAGGAGAATGAAAACAAGGCTAGTTGCAGGATTTTTACTGGGTCTTCTTTTCTTTCGTTTGTATCCCCCACCGATTCCAACATTGCTAACTTACCCTACAGCTACTTCAAATTCTCCGTCGGCAGTACGAGCATATCTTAGGGAAAACAAGAATGTGACCGTTCTTGAAGATGGCACCGCTTCCGTTGAAACTTGGTTAAACGTGTCGGATTCTGAGTTGGGCCAGGCGTATAGAAACCTGTTGGGAGGCAATAATTTAACATCTAATCAACCCAGGCCGATACCTGAATTCAGGAAAGTGCCTTACAACATAACATGGAGCGAAAACGTCACTGTTGTAAGGGAATTTAATTCCTCAGAAATCTGGCTTCCCATTGAAGATGACTTCCTGAGGTCAATCGCCGATGAAGCGAAGGACCAACTTGGTCTCGGGCTTGAAATACTTGACTCTTACATGATGGATGATCCCCGTACGCAGGAATTCAAGATATGGATGGGTGGTCATGCATCGCTGCAGATAACGAACGTCACTTCAGTTGCAGACAAATATAAATGGGAAATCCTAATAGGTCCCGTCGACGAGAATGCCTCAGCTGTAGCCGGAAGCATGCTTGCAATAAAAATTTACCACATAGAAGAGCTGCTTGGCTCATTCAACAGAACTCAGGAGTTCGAAGGAACCTACACAACCACAATCAATTTGCCAGCTGAAGCTGTTCTGTTAGAACCCGAAAATTTGGATAGATTGTTCTGGAGTATAGATTTAGGAAACGGAACATTTGTCGAAGCTTCAGTCTCATTGCCGGACAGCTCAACAATAGTTCTGAATGAAACGTTGGTTGTAACAATGCAGAATAGAACCATGTCTCTGGACCGTTTTGTGGAATCCTATGGAAGCATAGGATTCAAAACATTGAGGATTAACATCACCATGCCCACGATACCTTATGGCACAATACGCTATGAGATCCCTGACTGGAGTAAGAGTTGGGAAAAGAAATGGCATTGGACGATATTGAACACCAAGGCTGATGTGAGCCTTGGAGGTCAGAATCTGGGCGCAAAAATAAATTTAACCACCAACTTTGGGCTTTCCGGATACGCAGGCTTGGGAATTAAGGGCAAAAAACTGAAAATTGATTACATGTGGTCTGAAGCGTGGCTAAGGCCTGAGATAAACGTGAACATTGAAGCGAAGGCATGGGCTGGGGTCTCGTGGAGCAAAAGTTGGCAGCTAAACATATACGCAATTTATGTGCGACACATAATCGATACGTCTATCTTTGGAATTCCCTTCTGGACGGATCTAAATTTTACAGCAGGACTCCGTTTCGAGGTCAATGCTACAGGATGGGCTGTGGCAAGTTACACAGCAAACTATACTGGTAGCGTTAAGGCTGGAGTGCGTTGGCAAAGTGATACAGGCTTTATTAAAATCTGGGACCCTCAGACAGACACAGACAAAAGCAAATCGATAGACATTGAGGCAAGTATTGTTGCGAGTGCTCGCTTGATAGGTCGACTTGAACTATTGTTTTATAGCGTTGCTGGACCTTTTGGAGAGCTTGAGCTTTACGCACTCGCACAATTTACATACATAGATATGTATAATACACAATGGACGATTCGGGTAGGCTTACAAGCGCGCGCTGGATTAACCATTAACATAAAATACAAGGTGCTCGGGAAGACACGCGAATTTCATAAAGAGTGGACTTGGGAAACATGGGAACTTTGGGAAAAGACATGGAGTGGCGGCGCGGTTAGCAATCCTGTCCCCCTCCCAGTCGCAATATTCACGTATTCTCCGACACTTCCCATTTCAGGCATCACACCCGTCGCCTTCAGCGGTTCACAATCCTATTCGCCTGACGACCGACTGAATCGCCCGGGAATGAACCCTGGAACAATTACGGAATGGAATTGGACTTTCTATAATGCAAACGGAACAACAACGGGACCCTTGAGTGGAGAAAACATCAATGTTAGCTTTCAACCTGGTGGGTGGTACAGCGTTTGCCTGACAGTGAAAGACAATCGCGGCAACATAAGCTCAACGTCGGAGCACCTCTACGTACTCAAACGTGATATTACCCTAGCCAGCGTCTCAGTCACAACAAACTTCACGTATCTAGGACTCACATTTAGGGGCTTCACCTATCCCGGCCGGAACCTAAAGATAAAAGTCACCGTCACCAATCTAGGCGACATAAACGAAACTTTCTATACTGGAATCAGTGTCCTTACTCTCACCAATGCATCCATACATACTATTGCCATTTTATTTGTCGAAAACCTACCTCCTGGAATGAATAAAACCTTAACGCAGATTTGGGATTCAACAGAAGTCCCTGAGGGGAAGGGATACAAGATAGGGGCTGAAGCAGACACTGTGGTCGGTGAAACAAGTATGTCTGATAACACCTGTCCTCGCAGCGACCTTGATGCGCCTACGATTCACGTTAGGATTCCAGGTGATGGAAATGGCGACGACATCGTTAATGTTTTTGACCTTGTCTTGTTGGGATTAGCTCTGAACTACGAAGCTGGAGATTTATATTATAATTCTGATGTGGATTTCAACGCTGATGGCTCCATCAATACCTCCGACCGCACGATACTTGGAACAAACTGGAGGAGAATGGATCCATAAGGAGTGAGATAAAAATGTCAAGGAGATCGGTGGTTCTGACCATAATGCTGGTTTTTCTGCTGCTTTCATTTCTCGAAATGCTCCGAGGCTCAACTATAACCCTAGCCTCACCATTGACAACGGTTTACGTAAGCCCTTCCACGTTCAATGCGACCATAGGCCAGACCTTCACAGTATCCATAAATGTTTCCGAAGCCCCCAATCTTTGGGCATGGCAAGGTGGCGTAACTTTCAACCCAAATGTACTGAAAGCCCTAAGCTTTGAAGAAGGGCCATTCCTCAAACAAGGAGGGACTACTCTATGGCAGCAAGGAACAATTAACAACACTAATGGAATAATTGGCTATTATGGCAACACACTCGTTAGATCCTCGACTCCTATCAATGGCAGCGGGAATTTAGCCATTCTTAAATTCGAAGCTAAAAGCGAAGGGGAATCCAGCATACACCTAACAGACGTGATACTTGTAAATTCCAAATTCAAACAAATCATAACCAACACATCAGACGGAACAATCGCAGTGCATAAGCCTGTTGGCGTTGGTGGTATTCAAATTCCAGCTGACAAGCTTAGTTTATTGGTCCCCTACATTGCTTTAGCCGCGGCTGTGGTTGCCATTCTAATTGGCCGAGTGTATGGTCGGAAACGTCGGTTTAAAAAAGCCCTTGTTCAAACGCCTTGAAACATTGCAAACGGCACAAAAATTCTGTAATTCCCCATCGTTAAAGTAACCCTCTATATATAATTCGGTTGCTGGTGTCATTTCGTGATGGATAAAAAGAAACAGAAGCACCGTGGAGTGAAGCATAAGATTCATGAGGAAAAGGAACGTGAAGAACGTATAGGCTTGACTATCACAGCACCATTCGAATTACCTTCATTTCAATTTTCTGGCATCTTCATCAACTCAATATTAACTTCACCGCACAAAGCAGCCTTCTTTGTAT
>Ga0315310_10002150_pt1 | contig 12393 bp, 16 predicted proteins | sample TDP5_MG_FD_203630 | JGI IMG/M metagenome (GOLD analysis project Ga0315310, IMG submission 203630) | Freshwater sediment microbial communities from Lake Towuti, South Sulawesi, Indonesia - TDP5 | ecosystem: Environmental > Aquatic > Freshwater > Lake > Sediment | place: Indonesia: South Sulawesi... | reverse complement strand
GCTTTAAGTTAAAATCATTGAAAATCATCCAGACGCAGATAAGAAAGAGTTAATTCTTTGACCACCTCACGTTATTGCTCTGTAATGATGGCGATTCAGTATTGCAGAAGAAGGGCTTAGTCATTGCCGTTTCAGGCAAGGGTGGCGTTGGCAAGACCACCACAACCGCTTTAATGGTGAAGATTCTGAGCGAAGCCAATCCTGACATAAGTATGCTGGTCATAGACGCCAACCCTGACTCCAACCTACCTGAAGTCTTTGGCACACCCGTATCGAAAACAGTGGGCATGGTCACAGATGACCTGCGCAAATCTTTGGAGAAGTCTGAGATTCCGCCCACAATGACCAAGGAAGACATCCTCGAAACTCGAATATTTGAAATTCTGCTGGAAACACCAAGCTTTGACCTGCTTGTTATGGGAAGAGGCGAGGGTGAAGGCTGTTACTGTCCAGTCAACGCTTTCCTCGCCCACATCATTGATAGGTTGTCAAAGAACTACGACCTAACCATAATGGACATGGAAGCAGGGCTGGAACACCTCAGTCGAAGAACCGACCGAGACGTCGACATCATGATCGTTGTAACCGACCCAAGTTCAATGGGGCTGCAAACAGCCAAACGCATCAAAGAAGTAGCCAAAGAGGTCCACATAGACTTCAAAAGGTTCTACCTAATAGGAAACAGGTTCAAACCCGAAATGGAACCTATGCTCCGAGACGAAGCACAGAAACTAGGATACGAATTTGTTGGAATCATCCCAAACGACGAAAACATATTCACACACAACCTGACTGGAAAAACCCTGCTCAACCTATCGCCTGAAAGCCCAGCAATAATGGCGGTAAAACAAATACTGACGCGAATAGGCTTGTTGGATTAGGAAGAAGGTCACTGACTCAAAGGACGCAGGTTTAATCTTGCTCTGTAAGTAAAGCCCTCTATAAAAAATTGCATTTTCTGCTGGTTTCCTGCAGAATTAAGCCTAATTCAAGCAAGTTTAGCACGTAGAATTTTGATTTGAAATTCATAAACTTGAAATTGACAGTTCATAATATCTTTGACACGTCTAGGTGAGCCTGATGCAAAGAATGGAAAAATTGAGACATCTGTACGGTTGGGACGCATTCCATACCACAATGACACTCACGGAACATAATGATTATAAATACCCTGATGGAATTGTCTTGACCTTAAAAACAGCAAACCACGCAGACCATTATTTTGTTGAGCGCAGCTACGCCCTTCAACTCGCTAACTCAATCAAGGAATCACTGCTCTCCAAGCTGAAACGAAAACAGCCAAGACCAGCAAAAGAAGCGAAACCAGCGGAACCAAAACCAGCAGAAAACAAATCTAAACAACAAAAGAAAAAGCGATGAAGCGAACAACACTTGCTAATCAAGTCTCGACATCCTTCTTCGTTGTTGATCGCAATCTGCAGACGATTGAATCTGGAATGATGGTTTTTGGTTCTTATTTTAAATTCTTAAATGATTTATGCTTTTATGAGAAAAAAAGAGCGGTGCATGGAATGCCCCCGTCAAAACTTGATAAATACTTGAAGATTCTTGAGGTTCTGGTTCGCCGACCGCAAGAAGTGGACCATGTCGCGTACAGAGCTAAAATGGAATGCCGTGCCGTGAAACGGTGTCTGGATTTTCTGGTTTTAAACGGTCTTGTCGAGAAACGAAAGTTGAGTGGCAAGCGGGCTGTTTATGCCATTAATGAAAGAGGCTTATCCGTATTCAAAACGTTGAGAATGTTGAAATACCTAGAGAAACTAAAGAAGACCTTGCCCTTAGTTGAGGAAGCGCGAGAGATAGCGCCAGTTCTGAGTAAGCATTTTCAAAAATGGAGAGAATAGCTTAAATCATATGCAAATATCCAATGTGCTATTAGAAACTTAAACCATGTCTAAGCCTTCTGCTGCGCACACAAGTGTCATCCGTGCACTTTCAGGTGCTCTTCGAGAAGCTCCTGATAACTCTGACAAGTCTTGCCGCAGACTTTGCATTTGAATGACTCGATAGTGAACGTGTTTTCGTCAGCGTCGACGAATCTAGCCGTTCGACCGCCCCATGGCTGATCTTTGGGATCGGTAACGAATTCTACTCCTTCATCTTTAAGGTCTTGATAGGCTTTGTCAACATCATCGACTTGGAGGCAAATTTCTGTTTTAGCTTTTGGCTCCAGACCAAGTTCAACTCCAGCGATGTCGAAAATGGCGTAAGAGTGCCATTCACCTATTTTCTCAAGACCAAGAGTTTTTTGATAGAAGGACACAGCCCTCTTTACATCAGACACACCGATTCTAATGTGCGCTATCCTTTTGATATGGCTAGTTCTCTTCATCACAGTCTCTTCCTCACTTTCATTTTGCGTAATTGTTCTAACCAAACCTATTGATTTTGTGGTTAACTGGTGTCAGTGTGGAATCGCTTTTATATCCTCCAATGCCTAAGACTTAGTTTTGTGGTGAGACGTTGCCCTATTGTAGGAAGTGTGGAGCAGAGATTCAAGAAGGCGCAAGCTTCTGCACCAAGTGCGGAACTCCGGTCACCGAACGAGCCAGAAAGGAGTTCGAACGACGGGAACGTGCAGAGTGGTGGCGCTAGAATCAAAAAACTTATGAACAAAGCGAATCGAATGCTATGAAAGGAGACGATGCGAATGGTTTATTGCACAAAATGCGGCACCAAAAACGAGGACACAGCCGTAGTCTGCGTCAACTGCGGAGCAAGCCTAGAAACAGGAACCTACGTCTCTCGTAGATACGAGCGCAGACGGGCGGAGGAAGAGTGCTTCGGACTACCCCACGGCGGCGCAATTGTGGGTATAGCAATCGGCGTAATAATACTACTCTGGGGTTTCATATGGTTGGCTCAACAATCTGGTTTAATCACTCGGACAGTGGAGGTCTGGCCCTTCGCAGTGATTATATTTGGAATACTAATCGTCATTGGCGCCATATACGGACTCAGCCGCAGACCACCACCCTAAACTCCCATTTTTTTGTATTCGCTGGGCAAGTCACAAAAGGCTAAGCTGCACGTGGAGCATATTTTCTCGTGTTCCCACCGTGAAAGAGATATTCGTGTAGTAAGCCAGAAAATGGTCAGAAAAACCAAGAAAACATCAAGGAAGACATTGTGCGCTAACTCATCCATGCCAACCAGAATGAGGAATGGTCCGATGGCGAGGAGGGCACTGGAAAAGACGCGAACGAGGCTTCTGTGAACGGTGAGCAAAAGAGGTTGCAGTAGCCCGAGAATCACTCCCAGTATCCCTACCCAGACTGCTGAGAAAGCGCTATGTCCAGTCTGCCAGTTTCCAAAGAAGTATGAGGCAACCCCAACCAAGGCAGCCAGTGCCGCTATAAACAACCCCGAACAAGTGGCGCAGAAAATCTGGTCGCCCACACGAAACACGTGCGAAAAAAAACGCCCACACGTAGGGTGGTGCCCACGCAAAACGGAGGAGCCGCTCTGAGAAACAGAGACGCCTCGGTTGAAACCATAGAACCTGCTCCAGCGTCTTTCTTTCTGCCCAAAGTTAAGAACATTTGAACACTCGTTCGGGAAAAAAATCGCCATAGTTCCTAGTACGCAGATAGACCCAAAAATTGAACCAATAATGGGTTTTCGCCAAACAAAGTTGTCTTCTGAAACAGGCGAGTTGAACGTAAACATTGCAATAAGGAACAATCCGAGGAATGAAACCATTACCAAGAACAGCGGAAAAGAACCGCGAAACATGAAGTTTGATGACTGCATAAAAATCGGCCCAGGCTCAGACTAAACCTTTCAGTTGTCTCATGACGTTTTGACGAGCCATGTACCTGTAAGCTCTCCTCTTTATCTTGTTGGTTGAGAAGATTCCCTGAAGTCTTCTGCGCCAGGAGCCGAAGAAGCCGCGGTAACAATTGTAAAGCTCTTCTTGAACCTGCCCTCTTGACAAGGTTTCGGTTGGCATGATGGCGTGAACCATGTCGTAGTTTGCCCAGTTCCAGTCTTCAATCCAACAGTTTCGTTGAGCATCCTCAAATAGATCAGTTCCAGGATAGGGAGTGAGAATCATGAAAATGGCGAGGTCAGGATCGATGTCGTTGACAAACCCTCTAAGTTTGACAATTGATTCCTCTGAGTCTTTGCGTTCCCCAATGATGCATGTGGCCTGAGAAAATATACCGTTCTCTTTTAACAATCTCACCGCTGCCTTGGAGTCTTCTGGTTTTGTTCCTTTCTTGAAATCTTCGAGGGTGGATTCGCTGTGGCTCTCCACTCCCAACAACAGCCAGTTAATGCCTGCTTTACTCATTTTGGGCAGAAGGCTTTGACTCCTCACAACGTCGTCGCATCGGGCCTGCATAAAGCATGTTATGTCGTCTGAGAAGCCTCGTTTAATGAGTTCGTCGCAGAGGGCGTTCATACGTTCGCCCAAGCCGAAGTTGTCGTCGGTCAACCAAACAAGTCTACTTCCGAAGTTCCTGTAACAGAATTCCATTTCATCAGCGATTCTTTTAACGGATTTGTGTCTCCAAGTGCCTTGCCAGTGCTTCCATTGAGAACAAAATACGCAGCGGTGTGGGCATCCTCTAGATGCTTCGATCATGCCGTATCTGGCTCTGGGACCTGCCATCATGGTAAAGTGATACCTGTGCGCGACTTCTTCAACGAAGTGGTATCCTGGAAACGGTAGTTCGTCTAGGTTGCTAATCAACGGGCGTGATGCGTTGTGATGAATCTCTCTCTTATGTCTAAAGGAGATGCCCTTTATCTCAGAAAAGCTTGATTTTTCACTGAACGCTTTGACGAGTTCCACAAGCGTTTGTTCTCCTTCTCCTCGAACGATCACGTCGATTTCAGGGTACGCCTCAAGACTTTCCTGAGCCATCGCCGTAAAGTGTTGACCTCCAGTGACTGTTAAGACCTCGGGCTTCAATTTCTTCGCTGTTTCCATCGTTCGAGCGGTCACATACACATTGCAGGTGGCGAATCCGCTTGAGGCAACGATGTCAGGGTTGAAGGATTCCATGCGTTTCTCCAACCCTTTCCAATCAAGAGACATGGCTTGGCAGTCAACAACCTCAACTTCCACGTCTTTCATTTTGTTTTCGATGAAGGCTGCGAGTTGAAGAATTCCGTACGGGGGTGGAAGGTATTCGCCCATAACGAACCAATAATCTTTAGGAGGCTCAACAAACAGAACCTTGGTCAACCCAATTTCACTCCAACGGGTTTATGAATCACCTTTTCTGCTGTGAAAGGAAATCCTCCCGAGTTGTTTCCATTATAAAATGGTCGAACCAATAAATTCCCTTCGTCTTTTTAAATCCGCTCTTCTCATAAACTTTGATGGCTGCAATGTTTTCTCGGTGAGGCGGAACCAAGATCACGTCTAACGGGGTCTTAGTGAAAAGGTATCTGACTACCTCACGCATGGCTTCTGTCCCGTAGCCTCTTCCCCAATAGTTTGGGGCAAGTTTAACGTCGGTCATGCCAACAAGTTTACCTGCGGGCGACGTGTAACCTTTGCGTGACCAGCCCTTCGCTCTTTTTCCGCAACCACTTTCTCCGATTGGAGTACCGTCTAGAAGCTCGATAATCAACTGAACCTCACATGGCTGATCTGGCTTAGACCTTTTTAGATATCGTTGATACCAGTTTTCAATGTCCCTTTCGTCCCAACGTCTGCCATGTTTGGCTCCAGCATAACGCATCACTCGCAGGTCGTTCCAAAGACTTAGGAGAAAAGGGAGATCACGCCTTTCGACAGTTCTCAGCCTTACTCGCTGCATTTTCTTTCATTTCTCCCCCTTGACGGAGCAAATACATTAAGGCTATTCCATGAGCAGTGTTTTTCATTTCACCTATGCTATACTGCCAGTTCTTTTGCCAGTTCCAGAAGTTTTAAGTCTAATGGTTTTATCGATTCTGCGGATTCTTTTAGGTCAAGGGTGATGATCTTGTCGCCTAATAATCCAATTATCTTGTTCCTCTCGCCGTTTAGAATAGACTCTATAGCCTTGTCCCCGAACAAGCAAGCCAGATACCTGCTTCTGGCAGTTGGGGACCCACCCCTTTGAGCGTAGCCTAGAACGCTGAGCCGGACCTCGCTCTTTGTGTGTTCCTCAATCTGTTTAGCCAGCATGCGGGTCTCTCCGACGCCTTCAGCGGCCACTATTATGTTAGATTTTTTGCCTCGACGACGGCTTTCTTCTATGCTCTCAATCAATTCCTGTGTTTCAAATTTGACCTCGGGAACCAGAATAATCTCAGACCCGACTGTTAGTCCCACGGTGAGGGCGAGAAAACCTCTGGTCCTACCCATAACTTCGACGATGAAAATCCTCTCATGTGACATGGCTGTGTCTCTAATCTTGTCTATTTCCGAAACTGCCGTGTTCACGGCTGTGTCGAAGCCGATGGTTTCCTCTGTTCCGAAAACGTCGTTGTCGATTGTGGCTGGAACTCCGATAATGGCGGTGTCCGATTCCTCACTGAGAGCTAAGGCTCCATTAAAAGAGCCGTTGCCGCCGATGACCAAGAGTCCATAGACATCATTGCGGTCTAGAGTTTCGGCCGCTCTTAATACAGCTTCTCTCTGTTTGAACTCTGGGCATCTCGACGTGTAAAGCATGGTTCCGCCTAGATTTATTATTCCACTAACCGAACGAGGTCCCAACGGCCTGAATGTGTTTGTCATCAGGCCTTCCCATCCTCTCTCGAAGCCTAAGACTTCAAGATGCCTCGTATGAGCTAATCGGACAATGGCACGAATGGCGGCGTTCATGCCAGGGGCGTCTCCTCCGCTGGTGACAACGCCTATCCTCTTCAAACACTGTTCCCTCTATCTCGACTCTTTTTACTAGAATAATTAGATACGCTTAAGAGTATTAGCAGAAAAAAGCCGAGCAAGACTCAACTTCTTCGATGCAATAGAATGTTTTTACTTCTTGTTTCGCCTGAAAACGACTGTTCCACAGTCTTGGCAAAAGTAAAAGTTGCTTTCGGTTTTTTTCTGCTCTTCCACGTTGATTTTGTTGTGGCAACCCGTTTTTGGACACTTCATTTCTCTTTTCACCTTCCTGGTCTATTCTCGCTTTTCTTTTCGCCAAAAAGCCGTTTAGGAGTGCTTGGATGATGGTGCTTCACCCTTGCCACCTATTATTCAATTCCATGCGTTTAACTCAAATACCTTATGAAGATCGGATACTCATTCACAATATCGAAGACAAAACCATGGTCTTACGTTAAGAATCGGAACATGATGTCGTTCACGTGTTCAAGAAAGGTTTCTTCCAGATTGATTCCGTAATGTTCGGCCAAGACGAATATGCCATAAAGCAGGTCGGAAATCTCTTTGGCCAGCATCTCTTTGGTTTTGGGTTTTTCAGGCGGCTTGAACCCTTCCAAGCCCTTTACGACGCCAGCCACTTCACCGGCCTCTTCTAAGATGTCTGTGACTATTACAAAGGGGTCCCAGCCTTTTCCGCGGGTTGCGTCGAGTCTGTCGTTTATCTTTCTGAAAATTTTCCAAGAAACAGTCTGCGCCTCAAACAGCGTCAGCGGCATATTGTTCACCGTATTGGATAAAAGAATCGTTCAGAATAAAACAGTTATTGAACTCTCGCAAGTGTTATATGCGGAGGGTATTTGCGTAATATTAGGTTACAGAGCTGGGGTGAAGTAGAGTTTGAGTGAGGAAGAACTTCAAGAAGTGGGCAAGGTCACGCATTTCTTTTCAAAGATAAGCGTGGCAGTCATAGAATTGACGGCGGCGCTCTCTGTTGGCGACCGAATCCGTATTCAGGGTCCCACTACAGACTTTGAGCAAACGGTGGAGTCGATGCAGATTGAACATGAGGACGTTAATGCGGCGAAGGCTGGTCAGAGCATAGGGTTGAAGGTGAAAGAGCGGGTTAGGGAGAAAGATACGGTTTACAAGGTAGCTTAATGACATAGGCAAGGCCGGAAAAGACATTCATAGTTTGAGAATCCTAGCAATTATTCCCGTGTGACCTCGATTCTGATTTCCTTCCATTCTTTTTTAACTCCCCGTAGAGAGGTTACAGCGCCAACGACTGTTCCGGCTAGGATTTTGACCACAAACTCATTGAGCTCCACAGGTTTTCCATCAACCTGAAGTTTCGCGTCCATCACGTTCACCTTAAAAGTAGTTGATTCAACCTAACTGAAAAAGTTGCTGGCTAATTTACCTACTAGGTCGACATCACAATTCTTAAGTGCGTGCTTTCTAACATTCTGCCACAATAATCAAGCAACACCTAAGAGTGTCATTCTTATGGATGCAGAGATAAGGAGACGTATAAAGGAAGAACTTTCTGGCGAAAACGCCAAATCATTCGTTGCCCAGATCGCTGGATTTCATCGGATTCAAGCATCGACTATGTTCCATCAAGCAGCAGAGCATGTCAGACAGACACTTGTCAATATTGGACTCAAAGACGCAAGAATCGAACAATTCGAATCAGACGGTGCCAAGAAATATTGGACCCATATCTCACCTATGGGTTGGGAAGTCAAAGGTGCCGAACTCAGAATAGTCGAACCTGAACAAGGGTTGCTCGTAAGATATGCGGACACAGCCACTTGCCTGCACACTTGCAGCAAAGCCACGCCACCCGAAGGCGTAACAGCTGAGCTGGTCGATGTTGGAACAGGAAGAAAACCCGAAGAATACGAAGGCAAAGACGTCAAAGGCAAGTTTGTACTAGCCACAGGCAAAGCCAAACTGGTGCATGAACAGGCAGTTTACAAGAGAGGCGCGGCTGGAGTCATAACCGACACACTCACCTACGAAAGGGAAAACGTACGAGAGAGCGTAGACATCCCAGACGCCCATTCTTACCAAGGCATCTGGCCAACAAAAGATGTCGCAGACAAGGTAACCTTCGGCTTCTCCCTAAGCAAGAGACAAGGAAATCATCTCAGAGAATTACTCAAAGAAAACAAATCGGTTAGATTGCACGCTAAAGTCGACGCTCGACTCTTCGCAAGCCACTTGGACGTTGTCACAGCAACCGTCACCGGAGCATCAAAGCCAGATGAGGAAGTGTTCTTAATTGCCCATTTGTGTCATCCTCAACCTAGCGCCAACGACAACGCCTCGGGAAGCGGTTTGCTCGTTGAAATCGCTCGGATCATTCAGACCTTGATAGACTCAGGCAAGATTGCGCGTCCAGCGAGAACTATCAGGTTCATGTGGGTGCCAGAAACCTATGGGTCAGTTGTCTTCCTCTACAGTCACCAAGACTGGCCAAGTCGACTGGTGGCGGGAATCAACTTAGACATGGTGGGCGAGAATCAAGAACTCTGCAGGTCGACACTGACCCTTGACAGAACGCCGGACTCTCTGCCCTCTTACCTCAATGATCTGGTCCTCCACTTGATGGAGCAGTCGGTGAAAGAGTTTGGCATCACAACCGATTTCGGATTAGCCTCAACCTTCAGGTACTCTGTCAACGCGCACTCAGGTGGGAGTGACCACCACGAATTCGTAGACTCAACCATTGGCGTGCCCTGCGTCATGCTTCTGCAATGGCCAGACATGTTCTATCACTCCAGCTTTGACACGATTGACAAGGTGAGCGCCGACAGTCTCAAACGCGTAGGATGGATTGCCACAGTCGCTATCCTAGCACTGGCAAACGCTGACGCTGAAGAAGCCATGTTTCTGGCAAATGAAACGCATTCACGCGGAATAGCAAGGATAGAAGAGACACAGAGACAAGGCATAGAGGCGCTGTTTGAAAACAAAAACGACACCAAACTCAAAGGAAATTCAGCTAAACTGGCAAAGGGACTCACAAGGACAGCTGACGAATTCAAATACAAACTTGAGCACGTCACAAGACGAGAAATGCAGGCTGTGTGCTCAGTAAAGCGACTGGCAAGCAGCCCAGAACTGGACAACCTCATTGAAGAACTCAACAAAAATCTCTCATACCACGGAGAAAAGGCGCAAAAAAGAATCGAAGAAAACCTTGCATTCATGGCAAAATCAGTGGGCGTTCTCGTTCCGGTTGAGTCGGATGAGACCGAAGTCGAGAAAGAAACCAAAAGGGTCATCCCAAAACGACTGTTTAAGGGAACCTTGTCTCAGGATAGCCTTCAACAACTCTTGAGCGAGGAAGAATATCAATGGTACCTAACCATGCTCGAGAAAGACCTAGACTTCCGCAAAAAAACCGCTGAAATCATCAATCTCATGAATGGAGAGAGAACTTTGCATGAGATTTTAAGAAGTGTTTCTGCAGAGTACATTGAAGTCAAGGCTGAACACGCGTTAAGGCTGATTCGCGACCTTGAAAAAATAGAACTCATCGTCTTTGTCGAAGCCAAACATACGTAAACCAAACTGAACAATAAATGTATCCTTGTAGAACGTTCATACGAAAAGATTTATTAAATATTACTACTCAATATTTTATTGATGGTCGGGTGATTCAGTTGCGCACGGTTGGTGTTTCACGCTTGTCGCGAGATAATGTAGAAAAGAGCGCTTTAGACGTGCCTGGCGAGGGTGCGTTGGAGTTGGATGGGTTTATTTGCCCTAGTGATCGTTGCGGGCGGATTTTTCCCGAACCTGTTCGGTTGACTGACTTATCTCACAGGCCCCAGGAAGAGACCTATTACGCCTGTCCTTTTTGTTTTTCTCGGTTGAATGTTGACGGGATTCTGGGGGATTCAGATCACTTTGGTGGGAAAACTCACGTTGGGGCTGAGTTCGCAGCTTCGGCTTCGAAAGGGAAGGCGAGCAAGAAACAGAGCGAAGAGAAGATGACTGCTGTTTTGGGGTGTCCGCATCAGTTTGGGTATCTGAGGAGCCGTTCCAAGGGTTCTGAGATTCCGGATACCTGTTTGACGTGCCCGAAGATTTTGCAGTGCATGGCTTCAACTTAGGCTGAAAGGATGATGCGGGAGGTGAAAACTGATGCGGGGCGGGCCGATTTTTCTGGCGTTCTTCGTTGTGTTCGGGGCAGCCTCGTATGCAGTTCCTGTGCCTTTGTTTCCGGGTAACGTTGTTCCGTCTTGGTTTAACATTGTGCCAACCGTGTACTCTCCGTTAATGGGTGCGGTGGTGAACGGTTTAGTCTACGGGTTTGTGGTTTGGCTTGTTTTCGTGCTGGTGAGCAGAAAGTTTGAGGAGCCAAGCGTGACAACCGTGAAGGGTAAGGGCTCTCGCAACTCGAAGAGAAATAAGTGACTTCTTGAAAGCTACCTAAAGTAAACATCAACTTCCTGTACATTCTGTTATCGGTCGTTCTCTATTCTGTTTCCTAGACCCCCTATAGAAAGGGGGGCTTGTTCAAGCAAGGCTTAAGTTGAACAAAAATCATGAAAGCATAAACGAAAGCGCGGGGGTACCCGAGCCAGGTCTAAGTAGCGGTTAGGGCAACCCTAAGACAAGGGGGAGGACTTAAGCGCTTTCAAGCCGAGAGATCCTCTGGCGCAGGCCTCCGTGGGTTCAAGTCCCACCCCCCGCACCATTTTACTGGTAAACTTTAAATCTTCATGACGCTATTCTATGTTAGGTGCGTTCGATGGGAGACGAGACGAGGGGACATAAGACTGAGACGATTAAGGAGAGAGCTATCTACGTTTACTTGCCGTCATTGGAGATGGTTGAGGATTGGAAGCAGAGGGCTGAGAAGGGCGGCGTCTCCATTTCAAAATTTGTGATCGAAAGAGTCGAGGAGTCGATTAGGCGGGAGGAAGGAGAGGAGGGATATCTTAGCAGGGCAGAGCTCATTAAAAAGTTGAGGGAGGCTGAAGAAGAGCTGAAGAAGGCGAGGAATGAAAATAGACTTCTGAAGAAGCTTGCAGAGAATTTGGACAATGAGCTTAGGCGTTATAGAGCTCAGCCATTCATTGAAGAAGCGTTTGAAGGTGTCAGGAGGTTTGACAGGGACCTTATTGAATTGTTGAGGAAGGGCGGCTCCTACACTCAAGAGCAGATTCTAGCACATTTGAACATAGACCCTTCTGACAGCGATTTGGTGAAGGCTATGAGCAAGCAGCTTGAAGCCCTAGAGGGCTACGGCTTGCTGGAGTATAAGGGGAGGGGTTGGAGGTGGAAAGCTTGAGCCTCAAATTGGTTCAAGATCCAGGCAGGCTTATTGAAGAATTTTGCAAAGACTGCAAGCTGAGAGGCATGACCAATGAGAGCGTGAGGAGATACAAGTCCAGCCTCCTCATATTCGCAGGGTTTCTTTTGAACAGAGGCGTGGAATTGGACGATGCTGATACACACATGCTTAAAGATTTCCTCCAACACATTCTATATGAAAGGAAAGTAAAACACAAGACCGTTGAGAACTATTTCTCTGCACTTTCAGCGTTTTACGACTACCTCGCTTTTGAGAGACT
>Ga0315310_10002147_pt1 | contig 12395 bp, 21 predicted proteins | sample TDP5_MG_FD_203630 | JGI IMG/M metagenome (GOLD analysis project Ga0315310, IMG submission 203630) | Freshwater sediment microbial communities from Lake Towuti, South Sulawesi, Indonesia - TDP5 | ecosystem: Environmental > Aquatic > Freshwater > Lake > Sediment | place: Indonesia: South Sulawesi... | reverse complement strand
ACCAGGGCTACGCCCTGAATCAACGACCACGACAAGCTCCGCCAAAGACAGGCTGCCGGCTATTTCATAGACGCCAGCAGCCTAAAGACCAGGGCTACGCCCTGAAGGACCACGACGAAACGGAACCTCCAGAGACGGGACATACGCTATTTCATAGACGCGTACGTCCCAAAGACCAGGGCTACGCCCTGAATCAACGACCACGACAAGCTCCGCCAAAGACAGGCTGCCGGCTATTTCATAGACGCCAGCAGCCTAAAGACCAGGGCTACGCCCTGAAGGACCACGACGAAACGGAACCATTCACAAAGACACAATAGCTCCGAGAGGAGCTTAAAGGTCCTCTCTCCGCAGGGGGAGAATCCCCCTATTGATTACCCCCCTTTAAAATGATAACTTAACACACATGCCAACGGATTTAGGACCGCCTTATTCCCCGCTGTGGCGCGGAACCTACCCACACATGCTTAAAGAGGACATTCTGATTTGGGACCGGTTCCTGGACCAGAACGCCGGGCTTTTTCAGCGCGTCTATTATGACGTCCGCCTGGGGGGTGTCTGCGAGGTTCCACTGGAGAAGGCAGATAAAATGCAACGGATGTTCTACGACGTAACGGCCAAAAGGATAGACGCCCTGGCCGAGCTCGAAAAAGAAATATGGATCATTGAGGTAACAGCCAAACCCGGCCTAAGAGCTGTGGGTCAGCTCCAGACCTATATGGCCCTATGGTGGCAGGATCCCAAGATCCCCAAGCCAGCGGTAGGAATGCTTTTAGCCCAGGCGATTGACTCCGACCTGCAGCGCGCGCTTGAATTTTATGGAATGCGAACGCGACTTGTTGGTTGAGGCATCATGCCCAGGGCTAAGATCTATGCAGCAGGTCCCATGCGCCGGAACGTGGACCATGTGGCATCATTGGAAGCTTCTGGGCCTTCCCTGGCCTGGCCCGCTGCCAATCTGGCACCCTGGGTTAAGAAAAAGGATAGCCAGGGTGATGGAGTGCATCCAATACGGACAAATCCGGGTCTGGATGCTGGACGCCTATAAGAACAACAAGTCTTATTTCTTCGCTGAGGTATTCGCCCTTCACCTGGTTGACGAGGAGCTCTCAAAAACATGGCGCAGGCCAATATGGATCGAGGTCTTTAACCGACCCATGCCCTGCTTCTTCCTTGGCTCCTACCCTGTTTACTGGGTTTGGGAATGGAAAGGGTTCGGATACGCCAGCGACGCCTTTTGGGGCAACCGCTGGGCAATCGGCCTCGAGCCTTTTATCCCCTTGGTTGACATGGGCATATTCCGCGACATCGCCCCCGACAGATGGGAGCTCTATCTCAAACCCGACGTCATTGAGCAATACAAAGCCCAAGAGCTCCAACTGAGAGCGCGCAAGAACTGGCAAATAGTCTGCCTGGCAAAAAACTATCCTCCAGAAGAAGTAAAGCCTAAAAGGATAGTGAGCACCCCCCGTGGTCCGGGTACTCCAGATCTTCCCTGGACGGACATAAAACTACCCACGATCGACAAGCCCGAATCAATGCCGCCAAAGCCCCCACAGATGCAACTCCACTTCTACGAGATAGACCACAACACCATCGGCCTTGAAATACACTACCCGGCACAGCTCTACCAAAAAGGATGACCACAAATGCCCGCTGAGTCATTTTCCAAGACCTGGTCTGATAACTGGAAGGGCCTCGAGCTGAGATTTCCCGAAAGGAAGATAAGAAGAAGGTTTGAGAAGGCAGAGTTTGAGGCCCTAAAAGCTGCCTACGTCCAGCAACACGGATACAACATCACCATTCCCCAGTGGGACGACGTCATAAGATGGAAGCCCAAGGAGCTGATGACCAACGACGAAATAAAAGCCTTCAAAAGACGAGCTCTCACGCGGATGCTTGCCAGCCCCGCTCCTGAATGGCATAGGCATTACTCCACCGTGATGACCTGGATAGACAACATCCAGGACACCTCATCAATAGTCTATCCTTTCTTTAGGATGCTTGTAAGGTGGGCTCCGAAGATCTTCGCCCGCATGATCCCAGGGCTCGGATGGACCCTTTTGGGATATGATCTTTTGAATTGGGCTAACGCCATAGGACGCGCTCCATTCGCCCCCATGAGAGGCAAAAGGGCCATCTGCGAGCCATTCAGAAACAACCCCTTTGGCAAGAAGGCGCAGTATGGACGCCTGGAGCGCATAGCAAAATGGAACCCCAGGTTTAGCGATCTTCTCCAGGTCCTGCAAGTGACAGCAGACACCACAGGTGTGGGCTTATCACTTGGTGGACTTGTGGGGATGATGCAAGACCTAATCTATGGAGCATACCGAAAGATCACCGGGGAGCGGGTGACTTTCCGCATGGAACTACCAACCCTAAACTTCTATGAGCTGAACGCGGCAGCAGGAATGAAAGCGGCCGCTATAATCAACTCCACCAAAGAGGTCTTTGAAGAAGAAATGCACTTCTGGAGCCTGGCGACGTGGGCGGCATCCGTCCACATCATAACGCCCTGGATCGAAGCGGCAGACGTGGCCGGAGCAACGGAAGAACCAGGCGAGGCGATAATCGACGCGCCGGAGCCGGAGGATCCGCTAACGCGCGCAGTGATCGAGGAAGAAGGACTCTCAATAGAAGCTGGCAAAGGATGGCCAGCCAACGGAGGCAAAAAGATAAAACTGCTTGAGCTCTCCGATTGGATCATAGACCAGGGGAAGGCTTCAACTAAAGACTTCTTCCTAAGACACGATCGCGATTCTTACGGACTTGTGGCGTCTCACCTCTTTGACCAGGCCATGGAGGACCTGGTAGACGCCCTTGAGCCAGGCTCAACATACGTGGCCGATGATACACCCATCATGCACGTCCTTTTCCAGATGCTAAAAAAGCCGATGATCCCAATTCAGCCCACCAGCGATCGACAGTGGAAGCAGTTCGAGGATTGGGTCAACTGGTATACGGACCATTTCGAGGGCTACCCAAAAATGGCCACGGTCCGGGATAAGCTCAACGAGCTCCGCATCCCATATACCGAGACCTTCCCGACGACCATGGACCCAACGGTGAAACATCTTTGGCCCGATCCTTTTGACGACTCCGAGTTCGCCGGATAGCGCGGGGATCAGCGCGGGAACCGGAAGAATCCCCACAAAAACCAACTTCAAAACAAAGGAGGAGCCCCCCCGATTATTTTGGTCCTGGCAGCCCTAAGGTTTGCTGCTTGGACATTGCCATGTTTTGTTTATTGTCATCCAAAGGATGACAGGCTAAAAAGTCCAGGCCTCCCCGCGGGGGGTCCCTCGGCTTCCGGTTTCACTCCAGCCTGCCCCCCGCTACGTTACGCTTTGCTTCACTGGAAGGCCTGGACTTTTTAGCCTGTCCGCTGGGGATCGTCCCAGGGGGACTCTCGACAATAAACAAAACGGGGCAGATTTCGGGGGGGCTCATTATGAAAAAAATGAGGGCCAGGTCCCGCAAAAATGGATCCCCTGGCCCTCGGTAGACGCCCTTACCGGCGCGCGCCTGGGCATCTAATCACTTTGGAGAAGAAGCTACCACCTTCTCCAAGGTCACGACGATCTTATTATCAACAAATTCGGTCTTTACGACCATCCACCCGAAGGAACGAGCCATATTGACCATTCGGTCAAGCTCCAACTGTCTGGCATCTATCGCCATCGCACCTTACCCCCTTTCTCACTTTTAATCAAGCAGCAGCCGGTCAAGAATTGATAACATCCAATCATCGATAGGCGTCTCCGTTTTCTTGCTCTCCTCAATCAGCCAAGAACGTATGTGCTTATAAATCAACTTCACGATCGTCAAGACAAGACCAAAATCCATCGGATTACCTTTTCCCATCACCCCATCACCCCCTTTTTAGTTCTTTTACGCATTCAGGGCACAGGCCAACCGTTTTTACCTGGCTAACCTCGATCGGCCCTTTACACGCTCCACAAGCAATATACACAGGCTGGCTATCCATACCTCTTTCGGTGGACCCCCCACCCCCTCCCTCGGTGTAGAAAGTGCCTGCCTTGGTTTTTTTATAGTTCTCCACCCAGAAGCGCGCCACCTCCACCGTGACCCCGTTCTCGATCGCCGAGGTAAAAAAATATTTCCGCATATCGGCATCATCGACCTTGTGGAGTTCAAGCGCAGCCCGAATACCAAGACCCTTAAAGTTAACAGCCTTCTGGTAGTCTACCTCAAGCTCAAGGAGCTTGAAGTAATTCTCTATCGTGCTAATCGCCTTCCCCGTCCGCTTGGCTATGTCCTTGTAGGACATACCAAGCTCATCCCTCATCTTGCCGCAGACCTTAGCGACGTCAACCGGGCCGAGGTCCTCACGCTGGATATTCTCCACCAGCCTGGCGATTACCACCTCCTTATCAGACATGGGCTTGACGATGGCCTTGATCTTATCGGCCCCGATCAGCCGAGAGGCAAGATAACGACAGTGACCAAAAACCGTTTCGTAACGATTATCTACAGGACGCACCTGGATAGGCTCATAGAGGCCATTCTCCCGGATGCTTTCGGCCAACTCCCTTATATACTCAGGATCAATGAAACTCCGCAAAGGAGAATGGGGAGGATCCACCAACTCTAAAGGAAGTAATTCAACTCTTTCAAACTTAGCAGCCATAAAGACACCTCCAACAGATTCTACATAAATACAGAAAGTAAGTAAAGCTGTAAGGTCATAAGATACGCCACATCCTCCCCCACCCATCCCCCAAGACAAAAACCTTGCTCCCACATTCGCCCCTGAGCTGGTATCTCGCCCACTCGCCCCCTTCCGTCGGCCTCACCCCAAGGGGACTCATTCTATACTCGATACCGCCAGCGCAGGGAACGACCTCATAAGGGAGCAGCGGTTTTTTAGCGGTCAGGGCTTACGTCTCCCTTCGTCCGATTCGCTCAGGTCACCGGCGTTAGGCTTAACGCTCGGTGGCTTTCGCTCACCCTTCCATCCTTCAAAACCATGGGGTGATTCCCACCCCCTGCCCCAGATTTCGACCAACACCTCAGGGTGATTCTCACCCCGAACCCCAGAATTCACAAAAAGACAAACACACGGGGACCCCTTCCCCGGGCCACATAAGGGATGCTTCGCCCCTTAACCCACGAGCTCCGGCACAGTTCACGCCCTACGGTCATGCCCAGTGCGTTCTCTGCTCGAAAGGTACTCTCATATATTTCTTAATCCACCCCTCGGGTCGGCCCCAGACAGATAGTGAAGGCCGACCCGAGGGGAAGGGTTGGTTAGAAAAAAATAGAAAGAGGGAGGAAAAAGACATGGAAAAGAAAGACTTGATCGAGCTGGTAAGGAACGCTGACCTGGACACAGCCAGAGAATGCTTGCAGAACATTATTTCATACTGTGGCGTGGACGGTGTCATCAACGAGAACGAGCTTAGGGACATCGTAACCGATCATTGCAGACCAGGGGGACCAGTATGGTGGACTCCCAAAAAGGAAGCAAGGAGGATCGACGAATGACTACTTTTTACGCTTGGTGTAAGATCTGTGGAAGACAGTTTCTTTTCTTTGAGGATGACGTGGTCGTCTTCCACGGGCCACATGATAACTGCACCCAGACCATCAGGCACTTTCACTACATGGGACTTTTCCCTTTGTGCCGCAAGTGCAAGGGAGAAAGCGATATTCCAGGGGATGACCTGGACATCATTGAACATCATTGTACGAAAAAGAACGGATGTCCGCTATAATGCCCCTGGATTCATTCTTGATTCCATGGCAGGCTTTTTGCAGCTATACATCACGCCCTCCAGGAGGCGGCCCTCCTGGATGACCAGGAGCAAGATCAAAAAACCATAGTTCAAGGAGGTCAAATCCAATGAGCATAACGGTTGAACAGACACCCCTGCAGAAGGTCCGGTCACTCATAGCTAAGGCTTATCACCTGACCCGCCCACTCCAGCAAAAAGACCCGCCGCGCGAGTATCTTAATAACATTCTGGAGCTCGCCATGATCTACCTGGCCAAAATCGACCACCAGGGAGGCGAGAAACTCCAACAGCAAACCACCGAGTGGCTTGACCACCATCAGAGAAGCGCCATAACGAAACGAAAGTGCCCAGACTGTGGCGGCCAGCTATTAGAGGGACCCCACGGAGGACAATCAATCAACCTCAAGTGCTCCCTCTGTGGCCATAAGTTTAATTACTGTGGACTACTCGGGACACACCGGATCTAAGGAGCTTAGACAATGGCAACTTTAATGATTCAAACTTTTGGCGGTAACCACAAACGCCGGTGTGACGCCAAGTGCTACAATGCCCAAAGGCCTAAGTGCCGCTGTATCTGTGGGGGGAGAAACCACGGTCAAGGACTGGCCAAGGCAGCGGAGCTGACCAGGAGCATGGTCGAGGACACCCCGGTGACCATCCCTTTCAAAATGGCGCAGCATCCACTTTTCCCCGAAGGAGGTGAGAAGTGATGGAGAGAAAGGATTTTCTTAAGCTGGTAAGCTCAATGCCCCTGGAAGCTGTAAAGATGGCTTCCATTATGACCTTTGAAGCTGTCCAGAACTCAGAGGAACCCATGGACGCCGACTACTACACCCAAATTTTCCAGGACTGCGCCGATCTATTCAAGCAAGGAGGTGATCAAAAATGATAGACTACAACGACATTCCAACACTCACAGAGCTTGCCCTTATAGGCATCAAGAAGGAGTGTGCCAAGCTCGACCTAAACCTCGATACCTGGCATGAGGACGCCATGAGGCCGGTTATCTCCACAGCCATAGCAGCCGCCTATCTCAAGGGCAGGCTTAGTGCTCTCACTCTTGCCCTTAAAGCCATCCACGCTTTCACTAAGCTTTCTACAGATAATTAACCCACAGCCTGGCCCTGGATGATATGGCTCTCCGTTCAGGGCTTTTTTTTGCCCTGGCCCTGGGGGGGGACCCCTTCTTAAACAACCCTTTATGGTAGAGATTTGATCAGCTCTCGGAGCTTTTCAAGCTCAGAGGGGGGGGGATGGGAAGGAAAGATGCCCGCAGGGCCACCTTTTTGCGAGGTATCCAGACGGATACCCACAGGCAGACCAGCTAATTTGATAGATACCTGGTCTGTCTTACTAAGATATTGTGCCGAAAATGGCACACGGAAAACGGAGAAGAACCGAAGCGAGCTCCGGAGGGCTAACCCCATGTAACGGTAGAACTTCCCTTTAAGCTTATATAAAGTAGACCGAAGAATCAGGCTACCGTCCTTTCCTCTTTTGTGACGCCTTACCCTCACGAAATATCCTTCCGATTCCAAGCGGGTCAGATGACGGTTTAACGACCGCCTTGAACGCCTTACACCGTGGTACTTCCTCACCAGGTCCAGGATAGTTCTCTGAGAAGGAAAGCAATATCCCTTTCCTGAACGCCTCGCGAGCTCTGCGAAGCTGCCGAGCACTGCACCATCGAAGTGACACACGACAACACCCCCTTTCTCATTTTGGGTCCCACTCTACGTGAATGTGATCCCCTTCGTCCACCACGTCATAGTCCGGGCCGAGGATCCGCTTGAGATCATCCACCGTCTGCTTGCGGCTCTGAATCGTAGGCAGGCAGTCAAAAGCCCTGCGCTTCGGGTGTAAGGAATGCTCCCCGTGCTTCCCGCCCGTGGTCCAGGTAATCTCAAGCTCAGCCCCGTAAGTAAACCAAACATTCTCAGCCACCCGCAGCGCAAGCTGGATTTCAGGTCTCAGGTTATCTATCCGCTGATTGTTGAGGATCTTCATGGCCTTCCTCACTTTCCCATTTTCTTAAGGTGGTAGCTCAGATCATCGGCCAAAACGGCAATCTCCCATAGAACCATCAAGAAATGACCCAGAGGGACCTCCGCCTTACGACGGGCCCCCTCCGGCAGAGAAAGATAAAACCTCTTTAAAATATCCTTCGCCCCTACCACAAGGGCCTAGATCCCACAAGAAAGCCCGTACAGATTAACCTCCTCCGCCATCACCACCACCCCCTTTCCTCGATCCCCTTAGCCTACCCCACCCAAAAAACCTGTCAAGTGTCAAAGATTTGACTTGACGAAAATGTACGGATTGTTCAAAATTGAACATGGTGTCAATTTCTTGACAGGAAAGGAGGATCCACATGGCAGAGATCAAGTCTATCGCCAGGATCAAGGAGAAGTGGACCAGGGTCACGCCGATGCGAGCGGATGACTACAAGCTCGGCATCGAGAGCCCAAGAAGGGACTGGGAAAAGTCAGCGGTAGCGGCCAAGGAAACCCATAAGGCCGCCATGGTAGCCGCGGCAGCAGCCGACAGCTACGGAAAGGGAGTAACCAAGGCAGGCACAGCCAAATGGCAAGGAAAGGCCAGGCAAAAAGGCCCAGGCCGATTCTCCGAGGGTGTCATGATCGGAGGCGACGACTACGAGAAAGGGTTTAGCCCCTATCGGGATGAGATCGAAAAGGTAGTCATGCCTACCCGCTTCCCGAAAAGGGATCCCAGGAATTACCTTCGCGTCCAGGCCATCGGCACAGCCTTAGCTAAGAAAGCCGCAGGATAAGACGTCTTAAGACGTCTTAAGGAGGAACACCATGGCTGTAAAACAGCGGTTCATGCAGAAAACGGGGTGGAATGTCAACACCCTGACCCTTAAAGCGGATCCTGGTGAGGCTTTCTTGGTCGAGGAGATAAAAGTAGCAACCACGGATCCCGTCGAGTTCACCAAGGTGACCATCGACCGGGTTACCGTTGCCTACCTCAGCACGTTCAACATCTACACTAACCAGTTTTGGTTTAGTGAAGATATGGCCACCCCCCCAAACCTGCTTAAGCGACTCTGGAAAGATGGCGTTTTCAAGGGCTTTCCGATCGCCGAGGGCCAGGAGATGGTTATTGACATCACCGGATCCGGCAGCCCCTACGTCCGCATGAATTACCAGGTCCTTGAGCCAGGGGACATCAAGATGGACCAGGAAAACGGGTCCCATGCTAAGGAATACCTATTCTTTAACTACGGGACAAACAGCGCGCAGATCAACGACGGAGCTGAGGGCAAGATAGACAAGTCACTAACTCCCATCGAGTTCCCGGATTTCCCTTATGGGGCCCTGGTTCCCCCTAAGTGCGAAATAGAAATTTTGGGCATCATGGTAGGCACCTACCGCAAGGCAGTGCAGTTTAATCAATACCTCCGCTGGCTGAAACTCCAAAGGGGACGTGAGGTCCTTTTCGATGAGGACCGCCGGGGCTTTTACGTAAGTGGTGGGATGCTGGATTATCCCATCCATGCGTACGGAATAGGGAGATGGTATAACCCCCTCCCGGAGCCCATCAAATTCGGCCCTGGAGACGAGCTAACCCTCCTGGTCACAGTCGGAGGTGGAAACCTGCTTGCTGAGGCTTCCCTTTTCTGCCTGGTCGAAAAGGTCAGGAAGATCGAATAAGGAGGAGCTATGATCTTCGGACAATACTTCAAAGTCACCGGGGTGGCGAACACCATAGCTTACGACCCTGACAAACTCAAATCGACCGAGGCCGAAAAGAAGCGGCTCCTTTCGGTCCGCCTCCTGGTCGATGAGGCCGCAGACAACAAGGTTCAGGGCTACTATGAGCGGCAAAAGGTTTTCGACTACCCCGATAGGCTCATAGACGAGGAGACCACCGCCGGAGCGACAAACAAAGCCAAGCCTGGAGCGAGGATCAACGAAATTGAGGTGGGCCTGGACATCCCCGTAGGTGAGGCTTTCGCTGTTGCCATTCAGTGCGGAGCAACAGCCACGGACGTTTACGGTGTCTACAACTATGAGCTTTACTAAGGAGGTCGGCTATGGCAAAGCCCACGCCTCCGAAGAAGGCCCGAAGGCCAATCATCGTCTACGAGCCTAAGGGATACGAGCCTAAGCGGATCGTCCAAAAAATCAAGAGTGAGGATCTATTCGAGAACCTCATTTTTGACCCCCGCTATGTCCCTTGGCTTTATGTAGATAACCTCATCCTCCGGGTTTTCGCCCGCATGATCGGCCAGGGACCTTATGGCCCCGTGGTCGCCAAGTGCACCAAAGACGGGTCACTGGCTGTAGTCCCTCGAGGGGGAGCATTCGACGACTACGAAAGGCAGGACTACGTCTTTACCGTCAACGGTGAGGTGAAAGAGTTCACCTTCTCCCGCCAGGTTGAAAGGATTGACCTTTTCACCTATGAGGGAAAGGTCGATTATGAGCTCACCCGCGACCTGGTAAAAGCCTATGGCTCGAAGATACCCCTATTCGCCGACTCCTTTTATTCCCTGGATTTCTACACACGAAAAGTAAGGGCCACCTGTGTGACCTTCGCCGGAGCGACGCCCACCAGGTCAACCCTTTTCGGATGGTTCAGGGCAGAGGAGTGAGACAGTGCCTAACACCTTCTTAGGCTTCCCGGTCCCCAAGGCGAAGATAGCGGAGATGATCGCGGGAGCTGCGCCACCGCTTGAACATGCCACATGGCATGAGCCCGACGGGTCCGATCCACTTGTGCTGCCTGCCGATATAACCCCGGACCAGGTGGTCCAATGGGATGGAACCAAATTCAAAGGCACCACGCCGGCAGTCGGAGGGATCGGCACCTGCTATGAATCCGCTGGCCTGGATTTCGCCACGTGGTTTGAATCCATTGACGGGTACTATAAGGCCAGCAGCCCCGCGAACGGTTATTCTCTATCTTCCAGCTTGCTATCCCTTTTCACCCAGGGGGGAGCGGCAGACTGGGCATCCATCTACAAGGATCCCTCGGAGTTCCCCACCCTTCCGGGATGGGACAAGAAGGCCAAGTTTAAAACCATCGTCACCTTTATGGCGAATGGTGACTCACTCCCGAAAATGGACGTCCTCTGGGGAGAGGCCGACACAGCCCGGCATTTCGGGTTCATCGTCCGCGCCGGACAGCTAAAGGCCAGTGTAGGAAATGGCAGCGTCGAAACACTCTCCGCCGCCCTCGAGGACTGGGGAGCTGCGGGATACTACAAGACAAAGATCCTGGAGGCAGACTATAAAGTCACCTCCGTGGATTTTTACGTGGACGGTGTCAAGGTTGCCACCATATCCACAAATCTACCCACAGGAACGACCCACGCCCGGCGATCGCCGCGGCTTTACATACGAGCCAACGGATCCACGAATTACCACGCGTTTAATCTCAGCTTCTGGAGACAGTGGAAGGAATACTAAAAAGAACGGGCCAGGATGCCAAACATATTAAGGCAATTCTACAAACCCGCTATCGCTCCGCCGGATCCCCCGGAGCAGGAAAGGGTGATCCACAGTGAGGTCTCCCATTCCTTCCCCCCAGAGGAATGTATCATCACCCTGGGCATCCCTGAACCCGCTAATCCTCTACCCGATCCCATCACGGTGAGCCTTAGCCATGCATTCTAAGATCAGGGTAGAAATTGGAGCAGAGCTTCGGGATCACCAGGGAAGAATGATAAAACGCTTCCCGTGGCGACCCGCTCAGTCCCTGCTTAAGCAGTTTATACAACTGCTTGCAGCCCAGATGTCCCAGGTCAACCAGACCATCAAGGACACCTCCGGGACCGATCGCACTGGAGCGAATGCAGCGGTAAACCTACAGGCTAACGCACCTGCAGGGACTACCACTTTCGGTATGCTGATCGGGACCGGGACTAACCCGGTAACGATGGCAGATTACAAGCTCCAAACCCAGGTTACCGCTGGCATAGGACACGCAGCGGTTCAATTCGCGGTAGAGACCCCAGACGCCGACACATGGCGAGTCGCCATCTCCAGGATCTTCACCAATAACAGCGGAGGCACCCTAAGCATCAAAGAGGTCGCCCTATACGGATACTTCACGACAAGCCTTTACACTGTTTGCATGGACCGGACCCTCTACTCCGTGAACGTTCCCAATGGAGTCGCGGTCACCCTCACCTACAGGATCACGGTCACGCTATGATAACCTTAGTTGAGTTTATCGCGTCCTATGCGGCGTTACTTTTCGCTCTACTCCTTTTCTTCATACGTATAGAGCACCGCCTCACCAAGATAGAGACAAAGCTCGATCTTCACTTAGAGCACCAGAGCAAACGACAAATCCCCTAAAAACCCCCTTTACAAAACCATTCCCAAAATGCTAAAGGCACGCCTGCGGCCATTTTAGAAAGCCTTTTTTCTAAAAAACAACTATAGATCGGCCTTTCCGGGATCCCTGGACCAAGGACCAAAGCCGGCAGAGCTGACGATCTATAGTTTAAAAGGCATTTAAACGGACCAACATCACCTCACACGGAAGCCTGGAAAGACAGGACATGCGCTATTTCATAGACGCGCACGTCCTAAAGACCAGGGACATACTACCATCCTCAAAACGGGGGACATACGCTATTTCATAGACGCGTACGTCCCAAAG
>Ga0315310_10002145_pt1 | contig 12398 bp, 8 predicted proteins | sample TDP5_MG_FD_203630 | JGI IMG/M metagenome (GOLD analysis project Ga0315310, IMG submission 203630) | Freshwater sediment microbial communities from Lake Towuti, South Sulawesi, Indonesia - TDP5 | ecosystem: Environmental > Aquatic > Freshwater > Lake > Sediment | place: Indonesia: South Sulawesi... | reverse complement strand
CCTACATAGAGGAGAGCCTTAACTGGTATAAATGAGATTCATGTCCCTCACATGTGCGCAGGTATATCATATTATTTTAATAGGAGACGCATTTTTATTCTAATACTGCGTTAGAAGGCTCGCGACCTTTATGCTAGTTCAAGAGGTCATCGTGGAAAACTTCATGAGTTATGAATATGCTAGGATACCCCTTAAACCCGGTTTAAACGTGGTCTGCGGGCCGAACGGTGCAGGCAAATCATCTATTCTATTGGGCATATCTGTGGCGTTAGGTCAATCCTATACCGAGAGGTCTAGAAAACTCAGCGACCTCATACGATGGGGGAAGGATCAAGCCAGAGTCACACTGATCCTAAACAATTCAAGTAAGGGTGGACGCCGACCCATCCCAAAAATCGACAAAGATCAAATATTTTTGACACGGATCCTGCGGCGGGATGGAAAATACTGGTTTGAACTCGACAACAAGGCGGCGACGAGAGAAGACATTAGAAGGCTGTTATCAAAACTCGGTGTTGACCCGGACAACATGCTCATTCTCATGCACCAAAACATGGTGGAACAATTTACAGTCTTGTCGCCTCAAGAGAAACTGCGCATGGTGGAAGCAGCTGTAGGCTTCGAAGCCTACCGACGCAATGTGTTAGAGGCGCAGCGCAAACTGAGTCGTGTCCTGAGCGAAGAAGAATCTGTTGGAAAACTGCTTGAGTCTGCTGAACAGACGCTCTCTTATTGGCGCGAACAATACGACCGCTATCAACAGAAGAAGCAGTTAATCATGAAGCGCCGATTCCTCGAACGCGAACTGGCTTGGGCAGAGGTTGCCAAGAGAGAAAAAGCAGTCACAGACCTGCGAGAACAGATTCGGAGGGAACAGAGCGAAATCGTCAGAATCGAAAGCGAAACCAAGAAGACAGAGGCTGAATCTACCAAGCTTCAGGCAAAGCAGGATCAAGCAAAGGAGATATGGCGAAAACTGCTCTTAGAGCGACTCGAACTGGAACGGGAAAGAGCCCGTTGCGAGTCAAATCTGTTGCAGTTTGATCAAGCCCTTAAAGAAACACAATCGTGGTCGGGGCTTCATCAGGAAAACATGAAAGAATACATAGACAAAATAGAACGGTTAGAGGCAACGCTTCAGACGAAAGTTAATCCAGTTGACCTCAAAATGGAGCTATTGGAAATAAGGAAAGCCTACGAACAAATTGAGAGCACATGGACACAGCAACTCAACCTAAAAAGTGAAACTCTGAAGCAACAGATAGAAAACTTCAACCAAAAACATACAGAGTTGAGCGCTCAAATTTTAGACGCTGAAGAGCGGATGGACAACTTACAGCTTGAAATGGAAAAGACTGGCGACAGCATAGTTGACCACAAGATTAGTTTGGCTCTGCTTCATTTTCAAGGAGAGAGCCTCACAAAAATCGTGTCCAAACTGAATAATGAGCTGGAATTCGTGCTAGCAGAGATGAACAGAGAGGTTAAACGAGCCGAAGAGATGGGTCCACAGATTGTGCCCGTGAAAAGCATCGAAGAGATACTTGACGAGATCCGCTTGACCGACGGTCACGTCGCTGCGTTGGCTGATGTGTCAGAAGACATCGAGCGCATGTATGAATCCTACTCAAAACTCTATCTAGAACTCAAGGAGAAGGCTCAACTGGTCGCCGAGAATCGAGAAAAAGCTTTGGCCGAAGTCAAAACTCGAATGGAAACGTGGCACACTGTGCTTCAAAACCTATTGGAGCACGTCAACGTTCAATATCAAACAATCTTGGCAAACGCTCAAGCTCAGGGAGAGATCCGCTTGTCAAACGAACGTGACATCGAAGCAGCTGGGCTGCAAATATACGTTGGCTTTAAGGGAGCTAAGCCGGTGCCTCTAGACGCTTACACCCAGAGTGGTGGAGAAAGAAGCACCGCCATCATGGCTTTTCTCTTAGCCCTTCAACAACACGTCCGCTCACCCTTCCGAGCGGTTGACGAATACGACATTCACATGGATCCCAAAAACCGAGAAATAATCGCCCAACTGCTCGTTTCATCAGTCAGTGAACAAAACACCCAATACTTAGCCATCACACCCAGCCAAATCACCTTCACAGAAAAAAATGTTCACATCATCACAGTTCAAAACGTAGAAGGAACATCAATAATAAAAGAGACAATTTAATTTTTATTTTTCTATAGCGAGAGGGGACGATGGTAACATTTGCACAGTGGTTGTAACCATTAATAAAAAAGGTATATTCAAATGAATACGCCGTGACTGAAAAATAAGAAATAGCGGTTTTTCACATTTCTTTAGAGGTTGTCGTTGTGTTTGCCTTCCAAAGATTCTTTATGTTTTTTAGAACTATGTACACGAATGATATCCAAAGAGGAACTGACAATAAATTGATAGCCATTTGAGTGCTTTTCAAGTCGAAGAATGATATGAACGAAAGTGCGCCGGATTTCATTGAGCCTATTGTCAAAATCGGCGCAAAGATCGAAAAATTGTAATTGATAACTGAGGTAAGGAAGACAATGGTAAATGGACTTGAAATCTTTGCACTTGAATGGGGTATCGTACTGTACAGAATGAAGAAGGGCATAATCCATATTAGATATTGTTCATTTGTTAATCTAAAACCTGCATAGAAGATGAAAAAAGCAAACAAAACCATTTCGTTGAATTTTTGAATGAGATCGGTTCCTTGATAAGTTTTGTTGACCCTTTTGTAGTTCAACAGAATAATTATGAAAATGACAACAACGTCCAGCGTGGCAATGTACCATGGTACACTGTATATGTTGAAGAGATGAAGAAATGACCATGCACTAAGATTTCCAATTTTGGCGCCTACAGCAGGGCTCAGCAATGCATTTATCAAATTGTTTGAATCCAATGAAAAAAAAGGTAGGATAATGAGTGCAAGGGGTAAAAGTAGAAATAAACAATAGTTGAGCAGTTTACGTTTGTTATTTTCTTTAATGAAGAAGAATGCCGCAGGTATAAGCAGCAATGCGTAGTATTTTGCTGCGATTGACAATCCGGTGAACACTCCTGCTCTTTCATATTTCTCGTTAATTAGAGATGCAAATGCAATTAGCGAGAAAAGTACTGGAAGCGCATCAAACGTTCCGGCAAAAGCGGTTATCCAAATCGTTAAGGGATTGAGGAAATAGGCTGTGGCCACCATCTTACAAAGTCTTGGGTCTTTTGTTAAACGATTAGTCATTTTGTAAAGCAAGATGCAAATCGCTAAGTCGCTGAGGATTATCGGGATTTTGATTAGAAGAGAAAATAGGCAATCCACTATTAGCGGTGAAGGATACCCGAGTTGAAATAGTGGTTCAGATGATATGGGGTGAATGTTGAATATGTTGGATAGATGCGCATATAAATATGCAAATGGGGCCATTACGAGAAGCCATATGGGGGGATAGGGATAAAATTGCCGATTGTATAAATTGCTTCCGGTTACTACACCCATGGATGTTTCATACCAAGAGTAAACATCCCAAGGATAAGCCGAAAAAGGTGCCACAAGAAGCCTTAGCAACAATCCCACGAGAACTATGATTTTGAAATTTCGAGTATGCCACAAATAAGAAATTTGTTTCATTTTCTCACTAATGTTTTTTATCAAGTTTCTGATTACCCTTTTATACTCCTATCTAGATATCTTGCACGCCAATAAGACAACTGGGTCAAGCCCAAATATTTGGGCGAAAAACAGCGGGGTTATAAAGATTCTTTCTAGTTTAAATTTAACGTTTATGCTCATCAAAACATTTAAAGGAGTGAAGAAATGAAACAGAGGAGCCCTAACTGTGAAACCTGTAACAGAAAAAAGTCTTTCTAGCTCCTTTAAGTTGTATTCTTTGAGGTGAAGATCTCCAGCATGTTTGCCAGCACTTGCGTTAGGAGTAAGAAGAAGGTACTTTCCTTGTTTTTTGAGTACTCTGGCTGCCTCATGCAAATGGTCTAATGCGTCATCTGGATGAAGATGCTCCAAGACATCTACTGAGATAACCCAGTCAAATGAGTCTGATGGAAAGTCTATCTGTGTTGCGCTCATTATTAAAAAATCAGCATTCTTTATGGCAAATCGTAACTTGTTCTTATTAGCTAGGGCCACGCAAATATCAGAGATATCAATACCAGTGACAACATTACTTGACCTTGCCAATAACAGAGACAATAGCCCTTCACCGCAACCAACCTCCAAAATTCGTTGATTTTTACCCACAAATCTGCTGATGAATTTCTGTCTCCAAAAAGCTCTATGCAAATTAGACCCCTGATAAAGATGGTTTCCCCTCGACACCGACAGTAAGAATGTATGCAGCTTCTGGTATGCCTTGCGATAAGCCTCGTTTCGTTCTTTCTTTGAAGAAGTTGATATCAAATTTGACAGGGCGAATTCCAAAGACCGTTCCTTTACAAAGGCTGTATGGTTTCTTCTCCCAATAATTTTGAAGAAAATCTTCTTTTGCTTCTCTTCGGTCAAATTTCTTTCACTTCTGGGTTGATAAGAATTTGACAACATATCCCAAGGTTTTATATCCCTCTACGCAGGTGACGAAAGGTGTCTCTTGCCAACAAAAAAATATCTGGTAATATTTGCTTGGTAGACAACCTTGCTGGGTCAACATACGGGTTGTTCAAGAAATCCTCTAATGGACCTATAAAATTAATTATATTTAAATGGTCTTTGAGAAGTTTTTCAATGTTGTCCCTTGCTTGCTTCAATTTTTTCCTTCCAGAAGGCTCAATTAGCATCTCTATCACCTGAGCGAGACTCTGCGGATTTTCAACTTCGTATGTAAAACCGGCACCATGTCTCGTTACCATCTCAGAATGCTCGTCTCTGGCAGGTGTAATTAAAGGTAGTCTTCCCCAAAGATAATCAATGACCCTTGTTCTTACACTAAGTTCGTCCTCAAGTGTTGCAGGTGAAATATTCATCCCCGCATCTGCTCCAAGGTAGAGATTTGCCCGCTCTTTAAACGGAACAAGACCTGTGAAGACAACATTTTCTTTGGGCAAGCTCTGCCCCATTTTCCTTACGGTTTCTTCAAATTTCAGATCCCGAGGATTGCCACCCGCAATCACAATTTTGAAGTTTGTTTTGCCTCTTCTAATCAGCAATTTGAATGCATCGAAAAACGTTGAATAATCATAGTAAGGAAGAAAAGTGCCTGCCAACAATATTATTAGTTCATCTAGTTCTCTGTTAATGATTTTTTTCCGCATCACTGGAGGTTCTGGCGGAGGGGTCATTGGGATAACGTGGATAAATGGGCTGGCAACTTTCTGAACGTTTAGACTAAGCCTCTTAGAAGCAACAAAAAGACCAAGCAGGTAGTATCTTTCTCTGTATCCAGCTGTCATCAAGAAATCACCTAGCCAGAATGAGTGCAATTTAAGTCGTAAAAGATGAGCGGGAATGTATCCTAAAGAAGCAAAATTCTCCAGTAAGCCGGGACCTACATAATCTATAACCGTTGGGATTCTTGCTTTCAAATGGCTTATAAAAGGTGTTGCAGACCAAGGCATATACAATACATCTGGTTTCTCTTCTGTAATTGCTCTTGCCACTCTTCTAGGCTTGTGGGATATGCATTTGACGAGGATACTGTTTTCCGATACGTCATATTCCTTTGAGAGTGTTTGATGGTAACTTTCATACAAACTAAGAATCGTTACGTCATGTCTTTTTGCTAATTCTTGGAAAAGAACCCAAGCTCTGAAGCCTGGTCCATCGGTTATGTTATCGCCATAGGGAAAAGGCGAGCTTGAAATAATCGTTATGTTTCGTTTAGGCATAAAATTCCTCTATGACTGTGATTTTTAGCACATTTCCTTACTTGTGTCAATTCACTGTGTGCAGCGTTTGAAGAGTTCGCACTTAACTTCTGGCGCCCCAAATATCGATATAACAATAAAACAAATACCACAATATTGGCAAGGATCAAACTTAAAAGTCCAAATTCAACTGCTACATCGGGCAATAAACGCGACTGGCTTTGAACTGCAAAGGGAACCCATTGAGAAGAAAGCCCATAACCCAAACCTAGTGAGTAAGTGGTCAGCAGTACTAGATAAGAACTAATAGAAAATTTGGAATCAGCTTCAAAAGCAAGCGGAAGAAAAACAATTGAAAACAACATGTATCGTTCGTGCATCCTAGTAGGAAATAGATAAAATGCCAGCATTAACAGACTGAACCCCATGACCAGACCCTCGTTACTGAAAGTCTTTCTGAAATTAAACAAAACTGCCACATAAAAGATGGCGAAAAGCAACAGGCCTATTTGGTAATAATTCATCAAAAAGAACTGGTATGGCACTACATCACTGATTTCTCCACCGAGACCGGCTGAAATCGGAACTCCTTCTTTCACCCATGTTATGATTGGCCAAACGTTAAGGGCATAGATTGTTGTCTGGGACATTTCAGCTGCAACACTGTACGCGCCTCCTTGTATCCAAAGCCCAAAAGCAGATTGCAGCAATACGAAATCGAGTGAGTAACCACCTAACAAAAAAGGACTCCAAACAAGAAGTGATATCAAGGTAAAAGTAACAATCCCGGAAATGACTCCAGCCCATCGTTTTTGTTTAAAGGTCAGAATTAACAATCCAGGGAGGTAAGGCAGAGCTATCTGTTTGGTTGCGAGAGACAACCCAGCAAACAACCATCCAAGTTTAATTCGATTTGTCATGACTAACAAGACTGATAGCACCATAAACAGCGCGACAATTGAATCAAACTGTGCCCACACTGAAGAGTTAACTAGGTTCATCAAAGACAACACCATAGCGATCAAGCCAGTCCTATACCCTTTCCAGCTTTTCACTACCATAAAAATCACCCATCCAAGCGCCAAATCCGCCAAAATTGGAGGTAATTTCATCAAAAAAATGAAAAATCCGTTGCTTGCACTTTGCATGGGCAAAAGTTGGGACAGAAAAAGAATAACATATGCGATCAGGGGGGGATATGGATAACTTGGACGAATTAATAAAGGAGGCATGATATCGGAAATGGGATAAATCGCAAGTAATCCTTCATTCCTCAATACATTCTCCCAAACCTTGAAAGTGAATGTGTCGAAGAAATGATAAATTGGAGCAGAAGCAAAAATAAACCGGATCGCCGCGAATACCCAAAGTATCAAAAAAACATTCTTGTTTTCTTTAATATATGTCTCTGTCCCATTTGTTAGTTTTTTTAGATCCTTCCAGATAGATAGCAATTTATTTTCGTTCAAAAACAACAAAATTTTTGACCAAAACATAGTCGCTTTCTTACTTAAAACAATTATTGTCAAGAATGCTAGTAGTGTGCTCGCTGATGCCAAGACAAACGTAGTTATTCCTGAGTGCCCAGTGAATTTTTCCATATTGTAACTGACAAAAACACTTTTGCTATAGTTGGCCGAGGCTTCTGATTCTTTACCAGCCCATGCTTGAAGAGCTACTGTGGAATGACTAATTGTAGCGCTGGAAGGGACAGAAATTTGGATAGTTAACTCCTCATTCCACGTTTGATTTCTCATCTTGATATTTACCTTTGCAGCCTCTTGCATTCGATGCCAACTTGTTTCGAAATCGTAGATAGACTTCAACGAAAGAGATGCATTTAGGGAGGCCCCTCCTTTGGGCGCCCAAACGTCATTGTTGGTGTAATTGTAACGCCACCCATTAATCCTATCGGCCCACACAAGAACTTTGCTTTTGCCCCACTCAATTGAAAACGCGATTGGAACTGAATTACCAACGGCACTTATTGCAGCTCCAGAGAAGTTCCAAGCAAAATCGCGGGTAGACGCGAATAATAAGACATTGGAAGTTGAATTTGGCAAAACGTGTATCTCAAGTTCATCTCTGTTAACGATGATATTACCTTGACCATTATTCGAAATTTCAAAGGTCTGAAAGCCTTCTATCTTGGTGCCCTTCGCGAGAGGATTGTCAGTAGACCAGTAAACGGAAGCAACTGACATTATAATCAGCATGAGAGTTAGTAAGGCAATCAGAACGAAAAGACTTGATTCAATCTTAGATAGAGCATCATTTATTTCCTTGAGTTTCTTCAACCAAGCAGTTTCTTTCATAGTTTAGCACCTGCGGCGTACAAAAGCAACCCATATACAAAGCCAAAGGTGTACAAAGAATCTGCCGCTAAGCCTAGCATGGACGTGGCTAGTATCTCTAAGAATCTTTTTTCTTTTCTGTTTCCTATGTTAAATATCCGTTTATGTTCCTTAAAGGTTCTGACACAATAGTAAATTAATCTTGAAACCAATGCGACCATTGTCAGAACGAAGACAAATTGGTTCTTGGTGGCAACACTTAAGGCTAAAAGAAGTAGAAAGAGGGCGATAAACAAAGGTTGACTTGCCCTATGCGTGGACCTGCTTTTAGAGTAAGAGGACGCCTCGAGCCCTTTGAACAGAAAAAATTTAAATTGACCAAAAACCCCTCCCATAGCTTTTCCAAAAATGAACTCCTTTTTCAAGTTGCCGCGTAAAGTTGTTGCCCCGTGTCCAAATCTTTGCAAAACTGGTAACTCGTAACTTTTAATTAAGGCATATCCCTTTTGGCGTATGCTATAAGAAACAACGAGGTCTTCGCCTGCAATCTTGTATCTTTCCGGAAACAAACCGATTTTTTCTAAAATATCTCTTTTGTATATGTCGCACTTTCCTTCGGAAAAAGTGACTTCTTCTGTCAGAGTGCTTTGGGATGCGTGATATTGTTTCCTAAGAATGCCAAACATCCTAACAATAAATGATGTTTTTTCAGGAGGAATGCCATAATAACCAGTTACAACCGCCACTCTGTTGTCCTCGAAGTACCTTAGGGACTTACTTATCCAGTTGTCTCCGATTAACTCGCAGTCTTGATGTAGAACTAGAATATACTTTCCTTTACTTTCTCGTATACCATGATTTAATGTTGCCGCTAGGCCTAAGTTCTTTTCATGCTTCAAAACTTTTAGGAAATTTGCTCTAAGTTCTTTTTGAAGAATGCACAATTTTTCGTAAGTGCCATCAACACTAGCGTCGTCGATAATAATTAACTCCAGTGGTTTATATGATTGATTCAGAACAGACTTGACACTGGATGAAATTATATGCTCTCCATTATACGCTGGAATGATCACAGAGACAAGGGCACCATATTTTTCTTGATTGTAGTCTCCGCTGGGTAAGTTCATTTTTAGGGACTCCAATTGCCCTCCTGCTCCAAAATCTTATTTGCAGCTTGCAAGCCCGTCCAAAGAGCGGTTCCCATGTATCGATCTCTAGGGTAAGTTCTTGAAATGCCTGCAATGTAAAGCCCTTTAATAGGCGATTCCACTGAAGGCATATAGTTGCCGTAACCTGGTGTGTACAGAGGCGTAGAGTACGGTGCTCTGTGAAGCCTCCACCAGAGCATCTTGGACTTTACATCCTCTTGGAACAAGTCGCCTAGATCATTCAGGAATTGATCGACTATTTCATCGTCATTTTTCTGCCAAAATGCATCGGATACGTTGAGATATTTGACTATAAACATGATGCTCGGGACGTTGAGCATGTGGTTCAGGTGTTTATGTTCAAAAACTCCAACGAAGGAATATTTGTCAATGTCCATTATGTTCAACCAATAAAATGGACTGATAATTTTGTTTAAGGCTACTGTGGCGCAAAGTGATGCTTTATACTTGATTTTCTCAATGGACTCTACGTATTCGTCTGGGGCTCCATCTAGTGTTTGTGCGAGAACTGGTGGAGGAATTGTGCTGATGATTGCTTGTGGTTTAATTTCTCGTTCAGTGCCCTTTTCTTCATATAGGACTTTATTGATTCTCTGGTTTTCCACGCGAACAGTCTTGACCTTGGCTTTGGTCTTTATGATACCGCCTCTTTCGATGCAAATTTTTGAAAGCTCATCTATTATGTTTTGAATACCTCCTTTCAAATATCCAAATTGATTGCTGACGGATTTGGACTCGTGACCGAAACGGCTCATTAACCAAGCAGCAGATACGTTCTCGGCGGGTTCAGCAAACTTTGCTTGAACAATATAGTTGACCAGCTTGTATGCTTCATGGCCAAAATTTTTAGTGACGTATTCTTTGACGTTTTTGTTGTCCAAATCTTTCCAGTCGGTTTTTCGTCCGGCATTCCAGACGAGTAGACCAAACTTAACTCTCCCAGAGAATTTTATCGGTCTGAAATTTAGAATAGAGAAGGGAGATGAAAAATCATAAAACTCATTTTTGGAGTAGAAACCGACCTTCAATTTCTTCCAATGTAAGTCTTGTTCTAGCCCCAGTTCTCTTATGGTTTTCAAAACAATTGAGTCACCAAACATGACGTGGTGGTAGGTTTTCGGAACGAAAGAGCCATTAATCAAGTAGCTTGAGGCAAGTCCGCCAAGATCGGTTTCCTTCTCTAGCAAGACCGTTTTGAAACCGTTTTTAGACAGAGTATACGCGGCAATGAGTCCAGATAACCCTCCGCCTATTATGAGCGTCGGTGCCATTGCTAAGCACTTCTCAAGCATTCACAAAATTCTTCAGTTCTTTTCCATACCATGTCTGCATGACAGTCTTCGCGTACTTTTTTCCTTCCAGCTTATAGTACCAGAAAGTGTTGTATCTGGTGGCAATCCATGATAGTGCGCCAAATATAGGTGTGTCAAACAAGAGAGGCTTTAAAGCGCTTTTTCGAAACGCCATTTCCCACCGAAAAATCGGCTGACTTTCAGGATTTGCAGGCCTGAACGGGTCAGGTTTGATTTCGTCGCCAATAAGGGTGTAATTAAGCGATCCTAAGCCACGTTTAGCAGCAATTTTTGCGTTCTCAGGAATGGGCAAATCCATATAGGTTGCAACTGCGCTATCTATTGCAACAGGATCCTTAGAAGCTATTATAGTATTGCATATTTTCGGTATACCCGTTCTTGGACCGTTGCCTTCCATCCCTATAGTTCCATCAACAATACTGAAAGCAAGCTTCGGTCTTACCATTTGTACAATGTCAGCGATTGCTTCTTCTACAACGAGGTGGTATTGATGGCGGACGCGCGGGACTACTCCCCAAAAATGCTTAAGGGCACATGTTATTCCTGTGAGACAATGTGTTTTCACCACAGGCAGGCTAATTATGTGGTCAGCTTCGAACACGGACCTTGGTACATCGAGGATCTTGAAGACTTTGCCATCTATACTCACTTCAACTGTTTCATCTTTGGATAGATTGATAAAAGTGGCTCCATATTTCTCAGCCAGCTTTTTGTGGCCCCAAACTTTAGCAGCCTTGTCACATTGGTGTGCTGCCGCCAGATCAGCATCTCCCAAAGTAACCTCACATTCGTACTTAGTCAACTCATTTAGAACGCCGTCCAACACCAACGGTGAAGTGCACTGACCTGGAACAAACTCAGAGGAAATAAGGTTTACTTTAACAAAGACTTTCTTTTTAAGGAGGAAATTATTCTTTATCACTAGGTTCATAGCTTTGCGTACCGTTTTTTGGACTCCGTTGGGTTCCTCCCTTACTCTAAAAAATAGAACTTCGCTGATGTCCCCTTTTCCTCTTTCACCATAGCTAATACCTGCTAAATCGTTTTCAGTCCCTAAAGATTCTCGCAATTTCTGAACCGTTTTTCTCTCCCTCGTATCAAAAAGTTACAATTTCAGTTAGTCGTCTGTTTTCGAACTACACTAAATAAAAATTTCTCTAATACGGCCCTGAAGATGTAAGTTAAAAACCCTTTACACTCTGCCCCTGTTAACTTTGATTTTCCTCGCTTTCGATCTACAAAAGTTATTGGAATCTCCTTGATCTTGAAACCATTAAGTCGCGCTTGTTTGATAGTCTCAATTTGAATTTCATAAGTTTGACTATGTAGATTCTTTAAAACGTCTTTGACATAGTTTCTTGAATAGCACCTAAACCCGCTCGTACAATCATACATCCTTGTTCCCACAGTTACCGCCGCAACAACATTTGCAAGCCGGCTGATGAATCTGCGTCTCAGACGAGATCCAATCACTTTTCCGCCTCGAACGTATCTACTTCCAACGATGAGGTCGTAGCTCCTCTTAGCGGCATCCACTAACTCTGGAATGTCTCGAGGGTTGTGCGAGTAATCGGCATCCATGGTAATTATGTAATCAGGGATCTTTCTCCCCATTAAAATATGGTGGAAGCCTGTTGTGATAGCGGTTCCAAACCCAAGTTTCTCTGGTCTCGAAATTAAATGAATATTACCATACTTCCTTTGAAGCTTCTTTACTGTTTCTGCTGTTCCGTCTGGGCTGGAATCATCGATAACTATAATTCGAAGGTCAAGTTTTAATTCTTCGATTTCTTGAATCAAGCTCTCTATGTTTTCGGCTTCG
>Ga0315310_10002144_pt1 | contig 12400 bp, 13 predicted proteins | sample TDP5_MG_FD_203630 | JGI IMG/M metagenome (GOLD analysis project Ga0315310, IMG submission 203630) | Freshwater sediment microbial communities from Lake Towuti, South Sulawesi, Indonesia - TDP5 | ecosystem: Environmental > Aquatic > Freshwater > Lake > Sediment | place: Indonesia: South Sulawesi... | reverse complement strand
GGGGCGGAGATGAGGAGCTCTGATGAACTCGTGAGGAGCTTAGATGAACTGATGAAGCCCCAAATCTATGTATGCGCACCTGTGCTCACATAGATTGAAACCCTTTTATATATTATTCATATGAGTTTTTATCAAACAACTACTCGAATAAAAATAGTGCGAAGGTTTTGAAAAATGGGTTTTGAAGATAAAATAGCTGAGCATATTACAAGATTTAACGCAGTATTAGTCCCTGGTGAAGAAATAAAACTCAGTTTTTACGGTGTTTATAATATTAAAGGATTTGGTGGAAATCCTAATTTGACAGGAACTTGGGCTGCAACTGATAGACAACTCCTTTTCACAGGCAAAGCACAATTTAGCTCCGGATGGGCAGGAATGGCTAAATCAGGACATATAATAACAATTCCCTACTCCCAAATTGTAGATTTAATTTTAAAAAAGCAGAAGATAACAATAATTCATACCGCAGAGCATGAAGGGAAGAAAGCTGGAGCCAAACGAAACGTTACTATGCTGCCCCATAAGCTTCTAAAAACGGAGAGCGGAAAAAAAGAGAATGGTAAGGAATGGATAGCCCGATCAGAAATGATTTTTAAAACAATTAATAGTCTAAGACAGTCAGCGACTTCCTAATTTAATCCAACAATTTATTTTTTTTAAAGTGTACATGCTAGTTTCTAGCGATTCGAAAATTAAGGATTATTAGAATTCTAGAATTTTATAAATCTTAACAAATTTTTACAGTAAATCAAAAGTTTATTTCTTTAATATAAGGAATTCTTTTGCATTCTCATTTCTTGATCCTATTACTATCCGATAATAATTTTTTCTTTTACGATTATCCTTTACTAATTCTAATTGCCCTTTTGCCCTTACCACTTCATTTTTTTCGCCAATCGAATCGAATAAGCCTTCATATGACACAATTTCTTGAATATTTTCCACCATTTTTCCTTTTAGAATTTCGACATCCCTAATCTTATAGAGCGATGGTAGAAATAATATTTCCGAATCATCTGTTATTGTCGCTTGAATTTCAATATCTCCTTTGCGAATGAAAGTCTTATCTCCATATACTTCATCAATTTCTTCAGGGTTTCTTATAGGATGTAAGGAAAAACGGGTCCTTTGATATTCTCCCATATTCCATTTTCGTGCGAAAATCACTGCAGCATCATTCTGGCTCATTCCAAACCGCAGAGCTTTATCTATTTGCCATTTTTCTTTCTGGTTTATATTAAGCGGCAAAATCTCATTATCTCCTTCGCTGAGAATTTTTTTCATCATTTGTTTAATCTTAAGAGCAGGTTCAGATCCATGGATTGTTACATCTATATCCGAAAACTCTGGGTTATGAATATTCAATAGAATTGACCCTGTAATTCCAAAAGATGTAATTGGCACTTCTGATAATTCTGATAAAGTAGTAACAAATGATTTTAATTTATTTTGAAGAGGATCTAACTTTGGTAAGCCGAAAATTTCTTTTAATTTTGTTCTAGCAGTAAAATAAGTTTTAATATATTTTAGAGGAACCATAGAAAATGTTATATTATTAAATTTGTCATGAAATAGATAATGAGGGTAATTATTTTTTAAGAATTGAAAAGTATTTATCACAGCGTGGGCTGAATAGTAAGGAAGCATTCGTTCAAGGGGCTGATCTTCAAATTTCCATTTTCCTGATGCAGCAGGAATATACTTGAGGTAAGCCAGCACTCGATTTGGAGGATGCATATACCCTATAATACAAAAATAGAGCCCTTCTATGGTTTGAACGAAATCTCTATCTAAAGGCATAATATTCACATAGCATCACCGCTTTTTAAAAATTGGATAATTGAATCACCCTATAAAATTCAAAACTCTGAAATAATCTTCTGGATGTGATCCAATTAATAATCTATAGTATTCGATATCCTTGAGTTTCACTAATTCGACTTTTCCACAGGCTTCAATCAGTTCTCCCTTTCTTGCTAGCTCACAAAATCTTCCTCGAAACGACACGATTTCCCGTATTTTCTTTGAAGATTTAATTCCATTTATGTTTGTAATATCTATTAGATATTTACAAGGTGTAAAAATTGCTTCCATATCATTAGTTACAACACCCCTTAGAGTTCCGCGGCCCATAGATTTGTACTCATTTTCTTGGTATTTAGATTTTAATTCATTTCTATCTTTAATGCAACGGATATAATATTCTGTTCCTTTGAAAATTCCCTGCAATTTTTTTCTTCGTTCTAGTCTCGAGAATTCTTGGAAACTTAAATTCGATTCTTTCCCTCGGAATTTATATAAATTCACGATTTCCTCTTCAGAATACGGATGAATCAATTCCGGTGGATTATTGTGGATTTTTGATAGGCTCTTATAAACTTTACGCGCATTCCAAGAACCATATATCATTAAATCAATATCTGATTTTTCGGTCTCTAAATTAACAAGAAGTGAACCTGATATTCCCATTTTATCGAAGCTAACACCTGATTGTAAATGGATCATTTTAACCATATCTAAACATTTTATTAGCAAGGATGAACTGGAATCTCCCTCTAAAATTATTTTTTTAAGGATTATATTTTTTAAAAATTCATCGGGGCGATATATTTTTATAATATTTTCCCTAGGAACGCCCTGCAACGTTTCATCTGAGAATTTATCATAAAATAAATAATGAGGAAAATTTTTTTCAAGAAAAGCGTACCGTTGAGATAATGAATAAATTTTTTCATAATGAATTCCATCTCTGAGTCTGGTTCCATCCATTTTTGGATAGTATCGAAGAAAGGCAATAACCCTATCATGTGGATGATTCAATCCCTTTACATCGAAAATTAACCCCTCATTTGTTTCAAGAAAATCGCCTTCACGCGGTTCTACATCCATATTATTTTCCTGCCATTTTAAATTCTTCTCTACTTTTACTTTCTTCTTAAAAGATATTAGATTTTCTCAAAATAATGAAATTACAAAACTAAAAAGGTAAGTTTTTTTAGTGATCAAATAAAATTAAAATTGTAGGTGAGAGGTCTTATGACCAATAATTGTATTGAAACATCTTCAAAAATTGAAGATATCCTGACCAATTTCAATTCAATTATTGCTATTGCTCTCACAAAAATAAAAAATAAAACAGACATTGAGTCAATAAATTTAGAAATTGCCTCTATTTTTAAAGAAACAATTTTTAATCTGAAAGTAAAAATAGAAGCACTTACTTTAATAATCACAGAATTACTGGATAAAGAAAAAATTAGCGAAGCACAAGAAATCTATATACAATATCAAAGTAAATTAAATGAACTTATCCAAGATTTGAATAATGCAATTGATAAAATAAATGAAACAAGTTCTTCTGAAAGTAGGAATTCTTCCGATTCTGAAGGAACTCAATACAAGCTGCTCTCGGAAGATTTTATAAATGCATGGAAAAATCAAAAAAGCCAGTTCTATACGCTTTTTAACGAATTAGAAGAAAAAATTAGTAAGCAATTAGAAGATTGGATCGCACTAAACGAGAAAATGGTGAATGAAGACATTTCAAGACTGCAAGTTTTTTATCAAGGGATAAAAGAAAGATTATCGGCTCTAAACGAATTGATTAATAAACAAAAGATACCAGAGGCAGAACTCTTTTTAAAAGATATTCAGGATCAAACATTACTTGAACTGAATTACCAAAAGGTTAGATTTAATGAATTGAATTCTGATTTAAAACTTCATTTAGACAATTTATCTACAAAATGGGATAAAGAAATTAAAAATACTGAAATCGCAATTTCAATTTTAATTTCACCCTATAAATTCAAACTTGAAACAGTACTTATTGAACAAAATCTTTCTACTTTAGAATCATTAAGAGCTGTACTGACTGAAAAAGTTTTAGAGATATCGAATTTCATCGAGCAGAAAAAATTTTCTCAAGCAGAAAAGATCCTTGAAGATTTTGAGGCCCATGTAAAGAAAAATTTTGAAGATAATCGCAAAACCCTTGAACAAATATATCAAACTCCTTCTCCATCTTTGGAAGATTTGATTTTCAAGTGGAAATCGCGTTTAAATACCGTCGAAAAGGAATTTCAAGATAAAATTTCCGAATGTAAAGAGAAAATTAGAATCCAACATCAAGATCTATTGCATAATAAGGTTGAGATGTTTATTGATCAAAGTCTTAAGGCATTAAATGCACTAATAGACAAATTTAAAAACGATATCATGAATAAAATTAAGCTAAACCGAAAAGATCAAGAGATACCAATAAAAAGAGAATACAGAACCAAGAAAAGGGAAATAAAAAAGGGACTTAATGATAAGAAAAAACATTTGCAGTTGGTATTTTCCCGTTATGCGGAATATTCTTTGGATGATCTAATAGAGAAGTGGAATGAGCAGTTCAAAGTGGTTGAGGATCGATTTAATGCTGCCCAAGCTACGGTTATTAATTTTATAATCCATAGAGCCCAAATTAATAAAATTTTGGATAAATACTACGATATGGCAAAACCTGCTTATGGGTATAAAGTACCTCTGAAAGCTCTTTCTGAATCATTGGAAATGCCTCCTGATACGCTAGAAAATTTATTTGTTGATTTAATTTCCTATAATTTCATCGAAGGAGAGATTGATCCTATCACAAAGGTTATTATTCTTCCTCCCCGTATTCAAAAAGTGAGCGAACAAACACCAAAACAATTTCGTTGCATGGTCTGCAATCTCTTCGTTAACCCTTCTTATGAAGAAGTTGTTCATTGTCCTTATTGTAACCAGCCAGCCCATTACATTCATTTAATTGAATGGATCAAAGTCAAAGGGAAATGCCCAAATTGTAAACGAGAAATTAAAATGCTCTAGTCTTAGTTTGTTATCTTTGCTCTAAGCCATTTCACGAAATTTGATCGTTTTAGCAATGCTTGATTTGCGCAATCTTCAATTCGATCAGCCAATTGTAATTTCTCATCCTCATTAATTTCTTCTCCTATCGCTTGTTTTATAGGCGTATATGCACTTTCACGAAATTTCGGAAACATTTTTGCTTCCCCATTCTCCATTATTAGATTTACTTCATCTTTATTGGCATTTACTTCTCCAATTACATTAATTTTAATTCCTATTTCTTGTATTTCATTTAAAATTTGATTAACGATAGTAGCTGGGCAAAAAATCAATAAAGCATCAAGTGATACTCCCAAATACTCTGTTTTGCGGTCTTTCAACATCTCAAACACTCTTGGATTCACCAAAGGAATAATTTTTTCTTCATATACTTTCATCCCTACCTTTGCTTCATAAGCCACTTCATGTAAATCACCCCGAAGTCCTCCATTTGTGACATCACACATGCAGTGAATTTTAGAAAAAACTTTACTTTGAAAGATTTTTTCACAGGCTTGAATAAATTTTATGTTTAATGTCTCTTTAATGACCTCTGACATAGCCCCATAAATTGCAGTTGTTGCGATGGTGCCTCCTCCAGCGCCCTCGGTCATTAGAATTGCATCTCCTGGCTGAATATTCCGCCTTACTAATAATTTTTTAGCTAACCCTACTGCGGCAATTCCCCCTGTAATTCGTGTTCCAATTACCATATCGCCGCCTATTCGGAGTGTGCTTCCGGCGGTAATGGGGGTATTGGTTAATTCAGCTACTGCAGCAACTCCCCCCATAAAATCAAATAATTTTCCAACATCAGCATCATCAGCAAGATGAATATCAATCATTATCGAAACAGGCTTTGCACCTTTCACATATAAATCTCGTAATGCCGCTCGAGTGACGTGAAATCCCGCTAGAAATGGATAATCACTCAACCGACTATGCATTCCCTCCATTTTTGATACAATGAATATCTTATCCTTCTGCTCTTGATATATAATAGCCCCTGCATCATCTAAAGATTGGGGTGAAAGCACAGGCACTTTGGTTGTTTTTGACAGTTCAGCTATTAACTTATGAACGAAAAAATCACCCCACCCACGACAACCAACTCCTTGCTTTCCAACAGTAATATTTGCTCTCGGATAGGTAATTATATTCATAATAATTTGATCATCCACTAAATTATTACTATTTTTTACTTCCTGAAAAATTGCTTTTGCCAACTTTTCTGCTTCAATATTTGTTATATCTTTATAAATCAAATATTCAGTGATAAGTTTTTCAATTATCTCTTCTTCATTCAATCCTTTTAATAATAAAGCTCTGGTTAATCCTTCTAAATCTGCCATTTTAGATAACTTCCATTTTATTCACAATTTAATTGAAAATATTAAAGAAATAAAAATATAAAAGCTCTACAACCCTTTTTTTCCAATCAGTTCTTCTATCTTAGCCATAATTTCCCCCAATTTTCCTTCGGGTGCCACTGTATTCACTATAGTGCGATACTTCGAGATTAATTGGATTAGGGGTTCAACTATTTCCTCTTCATTCCTAAATTCAAGGATTCGAGTTGCATGAATCATCGATTCAAGTACCAAATTATATCCGCGATTAATTGGAAAAACCGGAATTTGTGAGATATCCCACGTTATAATTGCTGCCCGGATTGTCGCCCGTTTAGGATCTTTCTGAATCTCGATAACCTCTACCTCTATATGTGCAAATGCTTCCTTTAGGCATGGTGCCTTTACCTTTTTCGATTGCTTGAATGACTGAGAAGGGAGTTTAGGTCTCTGGGTATTAAAAGTGCTCTCAAAAAAGAATTCTAAGTCATAGATAAAATTAATAACTGCGCATCCCGCTTGTTCAATATTTTTAAAAGTTTGGGTCATAAGATAGGGCGAAATAACCACTTCCTTCTCATTAAGTAGTATAATACCCATTGGCGCGGCATTCGGAATTTTATCTTCGGAATTATAGGTGGTCACAATGGTTTCATAAATGTAATTAGGGGTTAAATTTAATTTGGCTAAGATATTCATCGCTAATTCTCCATAGGAATTTTTATGAGAAAAGGTATCATTTCAAATGATTAAATTTTCCTTATCCTTCGGAGGTTTATTTAATATGGATCGGATTGAAAAAAAGGCGCGTAAATATTTTGGGACGGAAGTAACTGCCCGCGATCGCGCTATATTTGAAGGTGCCATTACCTTAGGGGCAATATTCCATCAATTTACTGGGCTTCCCCTAACAAAATCCTTGATTCCCCTTATTCAAGAAACTATCGAGAAAACAATGTCGGTACAGCCCTTCATTCAAAAAATAAAAGTCAAGATCAATGAAGATGAAGTGCGCGATTATGCACATACCTATGATTATTCCGTTCTGTCTGGAGATATTCTGGAATTGGAAGTGATTTCTCAATATGAAAATGCGCGGGTTCATTTAGGCATGAAATATGTGGAAGATTTGGACTATCCGTTAATGTTCATTAAAAAAATTGAAGAGATTTAGACAAAAACAGAAATAATCCTATAATTCATAAAGGTCATTATAAACTCCATTATTCTGAAGAGTTTCATAGATTTTTTTTGAGAGAACAAATATTCTATTATATTTTTCATGATTCTGTGAATCAGGGGCTTTTATATCACTTATCTTGACCACTTTCTCCGCTATCTCCTCAAAACTTTTATAGATTTTGGCTCCTTTTAGGACAAGCATAGCGGTTCCGAGCGCTGTTGCCTCTTCGGTAGAACTGAGGAGGGTCCGAAGGCCATAGACATCTGCTTGGATTTGATTAAAGAGCGTACTCCGAGTCATACCTCCAGTTATTCGCACTTCAGTAGTTGGAATTTTCAAGGAACGCATAACTTCAATATTCTTTCGGATTTCAAAGCTAATACCTTCCATAATCGCACGTATTAAATCATTACGAGTATGGCCAATAGCGAGGCCTGCAATAATGCCGCGACTAAAGGGATTCCAATGCGGCGCTCCAGCCCCCGCAAAATGTGGAATCATAAGAAGACCATTTGATCCGACTGGTGATTGCATTGCTTCTTCATCTAATAGCTCGTAGGGATCAATTTCCTTCTGTTTTGCACTTTCCTTTTCATACTGGCTTAATTGATCTCTAAACCATCGATAAACAGCCCCTGTAGTAAACATAGAGGCTTCCATCACCCAAGCATCAGGAACTGCATGACAACTGCAGAGCACTCTTTTTTCGGGATCTCGAAGTGGTCTTTTTAAAAATGCTGTAAGAAAGGTGCCAGTGCCAGTTGTACAGGATAAGCGACCTGAGCTAACGACACCTAAGCCCATAGCTCCTGCTTGCTGATCTCCAGCCCCACTTATTATTGGAGTTCCCACTGAAAATCCAGTCTCCGCCGCGGCTTTCTTGGTAAGTTCTCCAATTCCCTCTCCAGGAGGAAATGGGTCTGGCATTTTTTCGATGGGGATTTCTAGGTCTTCACAGATTTTTTCACTCCAAGCATGTTTTTCGATATCAAAGAGCATTGTTCTGGAGGCATTCGACCAATCAGTGATAAATTGATCACTGAGTTTCATTTCCAGAAAGTCATGCACCAGAAGAAACTTGTAAGTTTCTGAAAAAATAATCGGCTCATTTTCTTTTATATAAAGAATTTTAGATGCTGAAAAGTAAGGGTCTATCGTAAGACCTGTAATTCTATATATCTCATCACTTCCAAGTTTATCATCAATGCATTGACATTCAGGAATAGTCCGCCGATCCTGCCATACTAACGCCCGTCTCAAAGGATTCCCTACTTTATCAACGGGAACAATCGTTTCGCGCTGATTAGTTACACTGATGCCAACAATTGCTGCTGGATTAATCTTCGTCTTTCTAAGGACCTTTTTTGCAGTGGAACAGGCTGCTTGCCACCATTCCACCGCATTTTGTTCCACCCATGCTGGCTTTGGAAAATAACTTTGGTACTCCTGATAAGCCCGACCAAGTTCACTTCCATTCATATCAAAAATCATTGTCCGCAATCCTGTTGTTCCTGCATCTATTACTACAATTAATTCTTTTCCCATTAAATTGCACAATCCTGATGCCACATGAACTTTCTAAGTTTATTTCAATATATTTGTATAATTATCTTTTCATTTTTTCATTGAAAATTTTAAATATATTTATATTCCCACTGCTGCTGATTTTATATTTATTTTCCTATTGCTATTCTCTCGGAGCCATTTTGCAAACTCCACTCCCTTAAAACTTTGTATTTGCATAAGAATTCTCGGGGTAAAAATGGATGATGGAGATATTTAAATAGGCATCTGCCTTTCTCCTATTTTAGAAGTCGGATAAAAAAAGATGATTACAATGGGTTTATGGGACAAAATTAAAAATGATTTGGCACCCCAATTTTCATTATTCCGCCTGATGGAAGTCTTGGGGATGGATGAAAGTGATAAACGCGAAGCGCGGAATCTATTGCATCAATTTTTCCTATCGGGGAAAGTTCGACGAATATCTAAAAATATATATCAGAAAATAGAATAATTTACTCATTCTCCATTTTCGATTTTGTACGGATTGCCTCAAATAGATCTAGTCCTCGTTGACTCAACTCCAAGGGCTTCTTTTTTGGGGCAGAAGGTTTTACTTTTTTCGATTTAATTTGTATGTCATAATCGAAATTCCAATCAAGCATTAGAATGCGATCCAAATCTTTAATAAAGGGATTAAAGCAATTAAGGTCTCCATCCCAACATTTTAGTAAATCGCCGTATTTTAATTTAAAATCAGCTTGGAGTTCTCCCAATTTGCGGCGAATCTCTTCTTCATTATCATCCTTATCAACTGCCACAGCAGTTATTACATTATCTTCAATTAGATAATGAATTGTTGTATCGCCCATGCCAATGGAATCCAGCCTACGATTAAATTGTGCCGCGAAGTAGGATAATGCAGTGATGAATCCCGAAAAGAGTTGTTTATTAACCTCAAAGCCAGAATAATTCCGATCTAATAAACAGATGCCTGCCTTATTAATTACCCAGACATGGTGAATCATTTTACTGCCTCTCCCGCATCTTTTTGAGTAAATCTGAGATATCTCCTTCCTTCATTAACCCCTTTTCTCCCTCTTTTTCTTTTTTTTCGTTCATTCTCCTGAATTCCTTAAGATTTTTGGCTTTTTGCTTAATTATTTCTGCTGTTATTTTTTGAAACATTGCTTCAACCCGTGCTCCTGTTTTAGCACTTGTTTCAATATAAGAATGGTTTAAATTTTGAATAAATTTTGTCACTTTCTTGAGATCCACCTGATGGGGTAAGTCAATCTTATTTCCCACAATGATTATGGGTGGATCCCCAATAAAATCATGGATTTCTCCAAGCCATTGAGTCAGATAACCTTCAAAGTCGTTTTTTCGGCTGACATCAAAAACCAAAATGCAGCCATCTGCACCTGCCATATATCGGGACCGTATTCCCTCCCATTGGACTTGGCCACCCAAATCCCAAATCATTAAACGCACAGGAGCTCCCAGCAATTCCAGATCCTTAATTAAGAAGTCGGCTCCAATGGTTGAAACATACTTTTCGTTGAACGTGTTATTAATGAAGCGCAATACGAGAGAGGTTTTGCCGACAGCCATACCACCCAGCAAAACCAATTTAAACGTGAATCGGTGCTCCATATAATCCCAGATTACGAATTCGGTGAGGTCATTGAATAATTCTGAATGCTTCCCTAAATACTTAATTAATATTTCTTCGCTAATATTTTTTCGCCATTTTCTTTTTAATAAAATTATGTGTGATTGAATTGAATCACTTCACACGGTTTTTTGTGGATTATTCTATTCTCTTTCAAAAATACCGCATTTACACTATTGAAACCGAGTTAATTCACACTATTTTTGCCTCAGAAATGTCCTTCAAAAAGAATTTTTCGGATTTATTTTCTAAAATTTAAATTTGAATTTGTTAATATATTAAATTGTAGTATGAAATATATGGAATTAAAATAAGGGGTTATTCTTTTTATTACCTTCCAATCTTCAATAAACTCACAAAAAAAGATGAAAATAATTTCAAATTTCTTACCATTGGCTTCTTTTTCTATTTATTTACAGCCTATTATTTTCTATTTACCCTTTCTTAGACCTCAATTTACGATAATTATAAATTTTGAATTTTTAGAAACTTTAAAAAAACCCAAAGATATTTTTCTTCTATAAATACTCTTCCCGAATTTTCCCTTTGGCGGTTAATGAAAATTCACAATAGGAGCAAAAATCGTGGAGATGCTGGGAAGATAGAGTTATTGGATGAGAGCAATGACTTACTCTATTAAAATTATGATGTCAGGTCTTTCAGGAGCTGGAAAGACAACCACCTTGAAGCTACTCATCCCTAATGCGCATCTTTTGGGCGAACAAAAGAGAAGACCTACTAAGGAGGAACAGGATGCTTGGCGCTTAGCAATGGATCAAATGATCCCCACCTCCATGTACACCAATTTCGGGATTCTAATTGTAACTCCAGATTATGAGACGGATTCATTCATTTTTCATGACGAACCAGATTATAGTCCCAAAGATCGAGATATTATTGTGAATTTGTTTGATACTTGTGGACAACAAATTTTTTACCCCTTACGCCAAGCCACTGCAATTGGCGTGCAAGGAATTCTGTTTTTCATTGATAGTGCGTTGCTTCAATTGCATTTAAATTTCACAAATATCCAAAATATTATTTACGCATTTGAAGAACTACGCACATTTATTGGAGATGAATTGAAAAACATCCCCTTAGTTATTCTTTGTAATAAACAGGATCTCATTAATACCGAAAAGGGTAGAGCCGGCTTTATTAAGAAAACTATCGCTTTTTATGATAGTATCTTTGAAAAATATCCTTTTGTGAATGCGTCGGCGGTCGAGGGATATGGAGCTCAGGAAGCTTTAAAAATACTGCTGAAAGACATTGCTGCCAAATTTGGCTGGAATCGGTGAAACCTGAACAAGTATTTATTGAATTGATGGTTATTACAAGAGTATTTTTGAATTAAAGTTGATAATTAGATGGCTGAAGGAAAGATTTATTATTACTATAAAAAATGGCCCCATTACGTTCCAAGAAACATTAAAATTCCAGAGGTTCCATTTTCTAAATTAAATAGTCATCCCACCATCAACAGCAAGATAGATTCCGGTGCAGAATTCGGCTGTTGCTAGATAGAGAACCCCTTCAGCAATCTCTTCAGGAGTTGCAAACCTGCCCATTGGCTGGCGGGCAATGAAGTCTTCCCTTGCTTGCTCTGGATCTTCAAATTGCGCAATCCGTTTTGCGAGAGAAGGCGTATCCGTCGTTCCCGGACATAGGCAATTGACCCGAATACCATCACTGATATAATCTGCCGCCATGGCTTTTGTTAATGCCAAAAGCGCTCCTTTGGATGCCGTATAGGCAGCGCGTTCTTTGGTGCCTTTTAACACAACCGCTGAAGCATTATGGATAATGACC
>Ga0315310_10002143_pt1 | contig 12400 bp, 12 predicted proteins | sample TDP5_MG_FD_203630 | JGI IMG/M metagenome (GOLD analysis project Ga0315310, IMG submission 203630) | Freshwater sediment microbial communities from Lake Towuti, South Sulawesi, Indonesia - TDP5 | ecosystem: Environmental > Aquatic > Freshwater > Lake > Sediment | place: Indonesia: South Sulawesi... | reverse complement strand
ACGACACATGGATCTGCAACAACTGTGGAGCAACTGGACGAGGCGCACCGCCCGAAAAGTGCCCAACTTGTGGAGGGCAAAGGTTTGAAGACAAGAGTTGGCCGTGTGAAATCTGCCTTGAGACGACGAAGAGAGAAACAATTAAGCTCATTGACGTTTTGACCAAAGACTTCGGCTTATCATCTCAAGAAATGACCGTTGCCTTTTCTGGTCACAGGGGATACCATGTTCACGTTGAAGACGAAATCGTTCAGACTCTGGATCAGATGGCTCGCAAGGAGATAGTTGATTACATGGTGGGGATTGGCTTGGAGCCCAGACTTCACGGATTGGAAGACGGCAGAGGACCAGGCTTAGAAGAAGCGGGTTGGAGAGGAAGAATGGCCAAAGGAACATATGAAATTCTTCTCAACACCAGTGCGGAACAATTCGAAGAAATGGGTTTGAAGAGGAATGTTGTCAAAAACCTAATCACTCAGCGAGACAAAATTCTAGAGAGCTGGGGAGGCAGAGGGCCGTGGAGAACCCGAGGCGTGGGCTCTGAGAGCTGGAAGAAAATCGTGAAGAAAGCCGTTGAAAACCAGTCGGTGAAGATTGACACAGTGGTTACCACGGACATTCACCGTTTAATCAGGCTGATGAATACGCTTCATGGGAAGACTGGTCTGAAAAAAACCCATGTATCCGCCTCGGACATTGAACGATTCGACCCATTAAAGGAAGCTATAGCTTTTAAAGAAGACAGGATCAGTCTTGTGGTTTTAGACGCCCCGGAGTTTAGGTTAGTAGATGACAGATACGGTCCATACAGTAATAGAGAAGTTGAGTTGCCGACGGCCGCAGCCTTGTTCCTGCTTTGTAAAGGTGCGGCGCAGGTGAGGGAGGAAAACCCTCATGTATGATGAGCTTTACGAGGCTTGGAGGAAGGAGAAGGAGAACGCGGAGATTCAGTCACTTCCTAAGGATTTCTTCTCCCGACTGGCGCAGTACGGGAAGAAATTGAGGGAAGAGGGCAGAATGCTGGATGAGAAATCAACCAGGGCTAGGCTGCTTTTGCAGGAGTCCAAGAACGTCAAGAAACTGAGTGGAGAGCTGATTTGGATTCGTTACGAGAAGGTTCTGAGGAAGATGAAGGCCGGAGAACCAGTAGCCAAGGAAGGTTTGACTGAAGGGGAGGAGAAGCTTTACAGAGATACAGTCTCCTCGATAGAGTCTTATCAGAGTCTTCTCAAGGGTGTTCTCAGCGGGCGTTCTCCAAGCGTTGGGGTGGAGGGGAGAGCGAAGAAACGTGTGTTACGGTTTCTGCAGGAAGTTCCCGCCATCATTGGGGCGGACATGAAGCCTTATGGACCGTTTAAGCCCGAGGACGTGGCCAGCGTGCCAGTCGACAACGCGAGGATTCTTGTTAGACAGGGTTTGGCCGTTGAGCTGGATGTGAAGATTTGAGTGTTTTGCATGCGTGTTTCGAAAATTGTTCCCAAAGCATAAATTTTTGTTGTATCGATATGTTTAACTGTGTTGAGTCTCTTCTTTTCTGGGACGACGAAGTATGGCATAACTGAGAGGAGAAGAAAGAAAATTGGAAATTAAAGCAGCATCAGGAACAATGCTGACACTTCTTCTAACAGGCATGATAATGTTGGCATACAACTATCCTCTCGTATACGCTCAGTATCCGTTCACGTACGTTCAAAATTCCTTGTGGGAAAAGGATGTTATAGCACTCGTTAATGGCTCACGAGCGTATAACTACGATTTAGAGATGGAGCAGATAGCACTCAGGCACTATGCCTTCCGGTCAGGTGGGTCGGCAGGTGCAAACGAAACAGCAAACTGGATCAAAGAGCAGTTTGAAGGCTTTGGACTCGAAGCCTGGCTTGAGCCCTTCGAGTTTACAACTTGGAATTTATCAGGTAAACCTTCTCTTGCAATTGATGACGATGGGAGTTTAAGCACAACTTACGACCGAGTTTCCATGCAAACTTTTGGGTCAACCCATTTGAGTTGGCCAACACCGGAGGGTGGCGTTTTTGCTGATCTGGTGGTTTTACCATTACCAGAAGCTGCAAATCGAAGCGAGATAGGTCTTAGGCCTCTTGACGAGACCGCATGGAGAGTCAACACTACCGAAAAAATTGTTCTAATCGGAAAGGAGGTTCGTTCTTTTCCGTCTCGCTGGCTTGGGGCATTTAATGACAAGCTAAGTGCCCAGCCACCAGCAGCGCTCATATTCACCTGGTGGTACGATTGGATGGCATTTACTCCTCCCATACTGTATTCTTTCGAGGGAAAATTATATTGGGACAAACAAATTCCCGTTGGCTGTGTGGACTACGAGGAAGGCCTATGGATTAGAAACCGAGAGAACTCAATAAACGTATCTGCCCATGTTTCCATTGAATCAGTCATTAGTACAGGAACACATTACAATGTTGTCGGAAAAATAACTGGCGACGTCAATCCTGAAAAGTGCGTAATCATTTCAAGCCACTATGACACAGTCACTTGTAACGGATTTTGTGATAACGGTGCTGGCGCAGCAGGAGTAATAGAGCTCGCCAAAGTTTTGGCTGATGCCATCCGAAATGGTTTTTATAAACCTAGATACACGCTTCTTTTCGTTTCGTTCACGAGCGAAGAATTCTATTTGGTCGGTTCCATAAACTATGTCAAGTCGCATAAAAGCGAGATGCCAAACATAGTTGCCGTCATCAACTTGGATTGCATTGGCAGCGATGAAATCTACGTTACAGAAACAAACCCTGTTGGTGAGCTTGATTTAGACCAACTAATACTGGATGCAGCTCAAGACTTGGGCATGACAGCGACATTGGAGCCACCTACCCCTTCAGACCATGAAACTTTTCTAGATCCTTTATTCGCCAACTCATTTTACCAGTTCCTTTGGGGCCTCGATGCGGGGATCTCAGATGCCACGCCAGTAGAGTCGAGTGCAATGCTTGAATCCTCGCCGCTTTTCTTCAGCGACAAGTGGGACATGGGAACACCAGGTTGGATTCACACTAGATATGATAATTCAACTTCCACCCAAACTCTCAACTGGGTTGAAACCGAGGACCTTGAAAATCACATAAAAGTTGCGACTCTCGCAATCATACGCGTTTCACCCAACGTTGCTCCTCCGCGGCACGACATCGCCATAGCCGATGTCACGCCTTCTAAAACCGTCGTAGGACGAACCTACTCAATTCTCATTAATGTCACAATAGATAACCAAGGCGGCTACACAGAAACCTTCAATGTTGCTCTATACGCCAACACAACAATGATTGGAACCCAAACAATTAACAACATGCCAAACGAAACATCGACCATCCTGAGCTTCGCATGGGACACAACAGACTTTGCCAAGGGCAACTATACCGTAAGCGCAGTTGTAGACCAGGTTCCAGACGAAACACACACCGATGACAACAGCCGCACAGGCGGCTGGATACACATAACAAAGGCGGGGGACTTCGGCACTATGGCTGGCGGGTACTACGACTTCGACGACCTGTGCGATTATCAAGACTTGTTTCTTTTCAGAAAGTCCTACGTTGAAGAGTATAAGGACCTGTGCGACTTTGACAACGACCGAGACGTAGACTACAGAGACTTATTCCAGTTCAGACAATGCTACATAAACCCCGACCCCTAACCATCATACTCCGCATGGAAAACAACAGGCTACCATAATCCTCCTTTTTCTATTACTCTGCTTTCCCAGTCGAACTCAAGAGCAAATCTTCATGAACTTTAAATCTCACCAAAACAACTACACGGGAAAGGTGGCAACCTCGATTGAGCGGCACCCTGCTGGAGGACCAGGTGACTGAAGCCTTCAAGAAGAGAGGCTACATAGTTTTCACAAGGAGAAATCACTGTGACGTCCTGGCGGTGAAACCCGACATGGCGTTGGCTTACCTGGTCGAGTGCAAGGACTACGAGCTGTCACAGAAGCAACAAAGGTTGGCGGTGAGGGAACTCAACCGCAACTACACACACGCGCTCGAACTGCTCTTGGAAACCCATCTCCATGCCCAGAAAATCCTGAAGGTCCTGGTCGCACACTCCTTCTCGTATCAGTCTAAGGGCATCTTCCAATACATCCCAAAGGAGTTCCTCGAACACGTCGCAACCCCCCACGGTTCATAAAAACTGTTTCTAAACCAGACCCCCATCTGGTAGAGGAGGCTTACACACACGGTTTCATGAGCCGACGCATCAAAACAATATAGAAAAAACGCGTGTAACCGTCTGCCTCTACCGAACCAAAGTGCGTCACACTCTGGAATTTGAATCGGCCTGAAAAATACCTGACCAGGTGTTCCTTTGAGAAGTGGTTCCAAGCCGGACCGTTTCTGTCGCTGAAGCAAACCAGCAAGTATTGACTCCTCCCGCGCTTGAGGATTCGGCACAACCCTTTGATAAACTTCTCCCTATCCTCGATCATGATGTGATGAAAGCAGCCCATGTCAAAAACAAAGTCAAACTCCTCGTCCTCAAACGGAAAATCAAGAGCATTGCCCACAATAAACCTTATTTTCACCCCTGCCTCACGTGCCTTCCGCCTCGCGTACTCGATGGCTTGGGAAGAAATGTCCAACCCAGTGACATCGAAGCCCTTCTGAGCCATGTAAACAGTGTTGGTTCCAGCACCGCAACAAATATCCAAGGCTTTACCCGGTTTAACCTTGCCACTATCAATCACACTGACCAAGACCTCTCTGGGTCTGCCCAACTCCCAAGGCAATGCTTCCAGCGGATACTCACGGTAGACCCGGTCCCAGTCCTGATAAGAGTCTCCCATTGCTAGGCCTCAGGCAACACTCTGTGCAACAAATCAGGCTCGTGGTGTGAATTAATATTACGTTCTGAAAGTTAGTGTAAAGAGCAGCCGTGAAAAAATCTTCCTATAAGACAAGCAACATCCTCAAAAACAAATGTGTCCCAGAAAGTCGCAACTCGCTTTATGGTTAAGAATAAAAGGAACCGTTGTTACATGTCTATGGCAAAACGGTGAAAAGGCGTGTCTCCCCACAGACTGCGGAAGACGAGGAAGAGAAGGGGCTCCCGAACCATGGGATGGGGGCAAGTTGGACAGCACAGAAAGCACAGTCAGAAGGGAGGCCGAAAGGTGGGTCGACACAAGCACCTTTGGACTTATGTCATCAAATACGAGCCAGACTACTTTGGACGAAGAGGCTTCACTTCCCCTAAAAGCCTAAAACAAAAAATCAACGTTATCAACGTCGGAGAACTCGACGAACTAGTCGACAAACTCGCAGAGGGAAAACAACTGGAAAAGAAAGAGGGCAAAGCCTTCCTGGACCTCGACAAGCTGGGATACCAAAAACTATTGGCGACTGGCAAGATAACGAAACCCGTCCTTGTCAAGGTGACGACGCACTCAGAAAACGCAGCCAAGAAAATCGAGGAAGCTGGCGGACAGATTCTTGGCAGAACAGAAGAGGAGGAGCCCGAAGAAGCTGGAGAAACAGCGGCTAAAGGTTAATTACTATCTGTTATGATTTGCCATATGAAAGTAAGGTGAAGACGCCACATGGCCGGCCGGTTCCTATCACTGTTCAAGCCCATCTCAAGGTTCACACCAGAGGTAAGCCCTCCGGAGCGCAAGGTTAGCTTCAACGAAAAACTGTTCTGGACCGGACTCGCGCTAGCTTTGTACCTCATCATGGCAGAGGTGCCCCTCTACGGAGTTGCAACCGGACAACAAGACCCGTTTCTCTATCTCCGCGTCATCTTCGCCTCCCACCGCGGCACCTTGATGGAACTTGGCATCGGTCCCATCGTTACAGCGGGTCTAATCCTTCAGTTACTCGTCGGCTCCGGAATGATTCAGTGCGACATGGGCAACCCAGACGACCGAATGCTCTTCACCACAGCCAGCAAGTGGCTTTCTCTTATCCTTATAACGGTTCAAGCATCAGCGTACATAATCGGCGGCGCTCTCCCAATAACTGGTGGACTAGACCCGAGAACGTCCATCCTAGTGTTCCTGCAATTGCTCGTTGCTGGCATAGTGATAATGCTGCTCGATGAACTGATACAGAAGGGGTGGGGTATAGGAAGCGGAATCAGCCTCTTCATACTGGCGGGAGTTGCTCAGAGCATCTTGTGGGAAAGCTTGTCCGTGGCTCCTGGAGAAGACACAGCCCGCAGCTTTGGCGCCATACCTGCACTCATTCAAACGTCTATGCAAGGCAAATTTACCATTCAATACCTTTACGAGCGGCCAAGCAACTTTCCAACGATTCTAGGGCTATTGATCACAATCGTTGTCTTCCTGGTCGTCATCTACGCCGAGGGCGTGCGTGTTGAGATGCCCATTTCTTACGCCGGCTATCGAGGCTATAGGAGCCGGTATCCAATCAAACTGCTCTACGTGTCCAACTTGCCAGTGATTTTTGCCTCTGCACTCTTCGCCAACGTGTACTTTATTTCTCAGCTCGTCTGGAGCAACTACAACAGACTCAACACCAACCCTTGGCTCAACATATTAGGTACTTATGTATTGCCTGAACAAGGCACAACAGCAATACCCACCGGTGGTTTTGTGTATTATGTTATCCCGCCCAGAAGCATCCCGGATGTTCTCGCTGACCCCTCAAGAGCGGTGCTCTACACTGCCATATTAGTTGCCTTCTGCATTGTTTTCTCAATCACCTGGCTAGAGGTTGGTGGGCTGGGGCCGTCAACAGTGGCGAAACAACTCCTGGACTCAGGCATGCAGATCCCGGGTTTCAGACGGTCAGAGAGACCCATAAAACAAATTTTGCAGCGTTACATTCCAACAGTTGCGATCTTGGGCGGCGCCATCGTAGGATTTATCGCTGGAGTCGCGGACTTCTTCGGAGTGTTCGGAAGCGGAATGGGCGTCTTGTTGTCTGTGGGGATTCTCTACCAGTATTACCAGCTCTTGGTGCAAGAACGAGTTTCGGAGATGTACCCCGCACTGCGACGATTCATCGGAGGATAACCAAGAGCAAAGGCAAGATCAGGGTGTTAACAGCGTAGCGACGAAAATGGTTAAAAACTCAAGGGGGAAACATGTGGAAGAAACGAATGAGATTAGGCTTTCGGAGGAAAAATGAAGGTGGTGGCCTTTTGGGATTTAATCTTGCGCCCCCGGTAATCATCATCGCATTGGTCTCCATGTTTGTTTCGTTTGTTGTCTCGCTTGCAAGTCGGCTTCTCATCAAGAGAGAGCGGATGGAAGTTTGGAGGAAGGAGATGGCTAGGTTAAAGGCCGAGATCGAGAAGGTAAGGAAATCCCGCGATAAGAGATCTCTTGAAAAGCTGAAAAGACTGCAGACACAGATGCTATCGATCCAGTCCAAAGCGTCTATGCAATCTATGAAAGTGATGCCTGTTTCCTTGGTAGTGTACTTCATCATTTGGGGGTTGATTTTAGTTCCCACATACGCAAGCGTGTGGCCGGTCGCCTTGCTTCCGGGGCTTTTTGGGACGGAACCGCTTAAATTGGGGCTTTTTGAGTGGTATTTTCTCTGTTCAATTTTGTTTGGGATCCTTTTCAACAAAGCGTTCGGTTTGAGCATGGGAGGCGACTAAATAAGGATGCCCAAACCTTATCAGCGAACCAGGAGTAGGAAGCGTACGTCTCTGAAGCTGCCCGGTGGCGGCGCCACAATACATTACAGGCGTGGGAGGATAGGCGCATCACGCTGTGCTCAATGTGGTCGCTTGTTGCCCAGCGTTCCTAGGTTGATTCCATCTAAGCTGCGTAGCCTTCCTGCAGGTGAGAGGAGACTCCAACGCATGCATGGCGGTCAGCTCTGTCACGTTTGCCTCCAAGAAGCGCTGAAGCAGGCGGTTAGGGGCGGCACGGCACCGTGAGCGCGAAACAGACGACTAAGAGAAACATTGTTATCTGTTTGGCTGGGATGACCGCCTGCGGGAAGAGCACGGCTGCTAGGCGGTTGGCTCAGAAATATGGGCTCAAATACGTTTCGGGCGGAACGGCGCTGAAGGAGCTAGCCATCCGAATGGGGTACAAGGCGCGGGAGAGGGGCTGGTGGGAATCAACAGAGGGGATGCGTTTTCTGGAGCAGCGTCTGCGGGATCCTCGTTTTGACAAGCAGGTTGACGCAGAGCTTTTGAATTGGGTTAGGCGGGGAAACGTTGTCTTGGACAGTTGGACCATGCCCTGGTTGTCTAAGATGGGCTTCAAGATTTGGTTGGAGGTTTCTCCTCAGGAACGTGTGAGGCGGCTTGCCCGTCGGGACAGAATAGGCGTCAGGGAGGCGGAGGAAGTGATAAAGGAGAAGGATGGGAAGACCAAGCGTATTTACGAGGGGCTCTATGGGTTCAGGCTTGGTGAGGATTTCTCACCGTTTGACCTCGTTTTGGATAGTGAGCTGTTGAGTGCCAGTGAGGTGTTTGAGACCCTCTGTCTGGTCATAGATCGTTTGGTGCTGAAGAGGAGTCGATGATGTTATAAATGCGGTTGACGAATGGGTTAGGTCACTGAGCAAGTGTGATGGAAGAGTGGGATTGTCATGCCTGCTGTTGAAGTTGGCAGAATCTGTGTGAAGCTTGTGGGTCGAGAGGCTGGGAGGAAATGCGTCATTGTGGATGTTGTTGACAGGAACTTTGTTTTGGTGACTGGTCCGAGGCAGGTTAATGGTGTGAGGCGTAGGCGCGTTAACATCAATCATGTTGAGCCGACTGAGCGCAGGGTTAAGATTGGGCGGGGCGAGAGTGACGAGGAAGTTGTGAAGGCGCTGGATGAGGAGACTCTTGCCTTTTTGCGTGAGGTTGTTAAGCCTAAGGTTTGACCTTGTTTTCATTGCTGCGTCTGCGCGCACGTGTGTGAGACCTCTCTACCTAGAGAGAGGGGGGTATGTTGGAACATTTTTTATTGTGTGAGCGTGTCATTTAGTAGATGAGGGGTTTCTGTGCCTGAACGCATCAGGATGAAGATTGGAAGGGCTAGTTACGTGCAGCGTGTGGGTGAGAAGGATTATCTGAAGCGGAGGAGCCGAATCGAGAGCGTGCCCATGACCAAGCTTGTAAAGCTGTCTCGACTGGGGGGACGCACGTGGCGTCTGCTTCAGGAGGGAAACGACTTCTTCCTCATACTGGAAGCCTTGCCATGGGACGAGGAAGAGAAAGCAATCGAAAAAGGAAAATACCCATAAGGCGCTTACGCATGCTTGTAAGACGCTTATAGATGCTGTTTCATGCTCAAGCGTAACCTCAGCCCGCTTAATCATCTTCAAAACCTTGCTGTCTGGAATATCAGCTGGCGTAAGATTCAACGCATCACGAACATCAGCAGCAGATACGCTTGCCAAACAGACACTACTCTCAAACAGAACACGGGAAAGAAGCCGAATTTAACCTATTTTGGCGAGAAGAACCATAACTTAAGAGCCGTGTTTTTCTGACTTGGTAGAACACAAAAAAGGGGGAGTAGGCTTGCTTTTGGCTCACGGTTTAGGTTGTTAGAATTGTTTGTTCCTGTCGACGCAGAGTATTTCAAGTCGAATATTCCACTTTACTGGTTGACCCAAATAGTATCTGTCCCTTCGAAGGGCGTTCCATCCGTCAATGCCCCAGTTATCTTTAGTGTAACCGAGCCAGGGATATCGATTCCCAGGTTTTGAATGTGGTTTTCCACCGCTTGTCTGTCAAACTTCACCATCAGATCCAAAATACCATTGTTGTTTTGGTCGCCGATTGCCGTAGGTGTCAAATGTGCTGGGATAGTGTCATCCAGTTTTATTGAGGAAACATCAATGTCGTTTACGTCGTAGCCTAATGGAAGTTCAATGTAAGCTGTAATAGACTGTCCGTTGCTTCCCAAGTACAACATGTCAGGCTTGATGTCAACATTTGCTGAAATTACACTCACTCCAGCAATCGCGTCAACTTCTGGTTCATCGTAGCCACTTGGTGAACCTTGCGGATCCCAGGACACCAACCTTATGTATCTGTATGCTGCATTAAGTCGAAGCACTCCAGTGATGTCATCACTGCACCAGCCATTCAACCACCACACCCCATCTTCCGCTGGGTTGTGAGTACGCCAACCATCGAGATAGACATCGGTTAACGTAGCCTGAGGACTTAAACTGCCGGTCCACAGGGTATTCGTACCATACACCCGGTATTCGAGGCCCTCGCCCAGATAGGGACCGTGATCTTGACATGTGAAAACTACTATTCGATTTGTAGCAAATCCCAAGTCCCACCATCCTTCTGTGTTCCATCCAATCTGCACGTACAAGCCATCCAAATGGTCGCCGTTAGTGTTTGGGTCTCCAACATACTCTCCAGGTCCCCAAGTATCATCCCATCCACAACTGACTCCCATATCACCGAATCCAAGTGCCGTCGGCCAATCGGATCTTATTCCCAAGAAGTCTCCCATCACAAGGTTGGCGAGGCTTATTGTCCCTGAATGAATCACTGTATTCGAATTGTAATTGGGAGTGCCCGGCCCCCATGTATAGGTTGCCAGCCCTGAGTCGTACCCCAAAACTGGTTTACCGAATCCTCCAAGGGCAAATAGAGCAATAGCCAGCAGTAGAGTCGTCAGCAAAGCTCTCAATCTATTACACAATGGTCATTCTCTCCTTTCCATTCAGTTTGGTATTAAATTCGTGCCAGCGCTCACGTCCAGCGCTGTGAAAAGGCATACTCTCCATTAGCCTTTCAGTTTCTTATGCAATTATGTTACTCTTAACACTTGTGGAAACATTCTATAGAACTTAACCACCGTTCGCCTTTCATTGATTCAGACCAGTCTGAGCCTATTTTTGCGTGTGTACATCATACGCACACTCGTTTGAGCCAGTGTCAGAGGATTTCTAAGAGTTTTTCTCCTTTTTGTGTGATTTTGTAGACGCCTCGGCTCATTCTCTCTAAGTAGCCGTTTGGAAGAAGATAGTGGTAGAATTGTTTTCTGACTGTGTTTGATGTTGCGAAGCGTAGGCATGTTGCAACCGCTTTTTTCTCAATATCCGTAGTGCGCACAACCTCTTTTGACGAGCACAACGCAAAGACTTCAGATATTGTTCTTTTGACACCATTGTTCTATGTCCGTTAGGGTCATTTGGCGCAGTTGTTTGATTCCTTCCATCAGGGCTATGGTGTAAAGCAGCGACAATGAGACTCTGAATCCGCGTTGGGATTTGACCCGTTGCTGGTCTAATCTATGCAGTTCGCGTTCGAACTCCCACTTCCAGTCGGACGGGAAATGAAAGCTCACGTGGGTCTTGTGCTTCCTAATCGGCATGTCTCTCATCTTCCAAGCTTGCCGTAGGCTGTGCCCCTCATCAGCACGCCCACCTCTCTGCGGGTCTCCGAAAGAATCTCGGCTATGCGCGGCGGCTCGGCGATCAGCGTCAACGACGTCTCGAACTCGCCCTCGTCGTCCATGAAGTGGTCAACCGCCTGGATGCGGTAGTCGGCGTCGATGCCCTCGTTCGGACTCGTCACACGGATGGTTTCACCCGCAACAATGCGTGGGTCACCCAACACCGTGACCCTCAACGATTCAGCCGGGTCTTTTCGATACTTCAGTTCTGCGCTGGCAACCTTGGCGCAGGCGTCGTCCGAAACCAGCGTCTCATCCACAATCGCCAACTCCCGTATCCCGTATTTCGACTGACTCGCCGAGTCTTCAGCTGCGCCGCTCCATCGACACTTGCTGAAATACAGGCTGTCGATCCAGAAGGAGCCTGTTCCCGAGCCGGAAAAGTGGGCGTCAAACAACAGTTTCTTGATTTTCTCCCAGTTGAAATTCGGTATGTTGCTGCCCGCCCACTCGTCCGCGTGTTTCTGTCCGCACATGAAGCTCTCGAAGTGCCATTTCTTGTTGTTTCCTATCCGGTATTCTTTCGCCGCCCAGTTGCCGTTTATGTCCTCGAGGATGAGCGTCACCTCACCGCTGAACGCTGATTCTTCCTTAATCTGAAAGTTGACGCTTGGGTAAACGTTGGCGTTGATTTCCTTGCCGGCGTTCAGGGTGAAGACGGCACGCCCGTAATAATCAGGCGTGGTCGTGGCGTGCCTGATGCAGTAGCTGCCCACTATTTTTTCTACGCTGTCAAGTGAAACGCTTCCGGTGCCGGTTCCGCTGCTCCATGCGCCGTCGGTTGGCGTTAGGCTCTCTGTCCAGGCGTCCTTGTCGAGCGGATAGGGCTTGGAGGCTTCCCCATACACATAGATTTTGTTGCGCACTCGCTCGATGGCGGATTCATGCTCGCACAGAGTGATTATCCCATCCAATGAAACCGCGCTGGCATACCTGCCCTTAGGGAAAAACTTGAGGTCGCCCTCCTCACACTTGAAATCGTAGCCGATCACGTTGCTGACATTCTTGGCGGTATCTGCCACATACTTGACT
>Ga0315310_10002142_pt1 | contig 12401 bp, 11 predicted proteins | sample TDP5_MG_FD_203630 | JGI IMG/M metagenome (GOLD analysis project Ga0315310, IMG submission 203630) | Freshwater sediment microbial communities from Lake Towuti, South Sulawesi, Indonesia - TDP5 | ecosystem: Environmental > Aquatic > Freshwater > Lake > Sediment | place: Indonesia: South Sulawesi... | reverse complement strand
AATAATGAGATTTGATACGGAAGAAGAACGGATTCGAACAAACATTTTCATTCAAGAAATTCAGTCTTTTGTACATGCAGGAATGAGATCACTAGCTATTCTTTCTCGTATTGACCTCTTACGGGAGTTGGGGTTTAATGTCGAAATCTCAGGAAATACGTTGCTTCAAACAATAGATTATGAAGATATAAATCCAGATCGAATAATTCAATTAATTCAAGCCGAATACGGTGTTGATTTCTCTTCTTGTATAAAAAGTGGAAAAATTGTTCAAGTAGGAGATCGTATTGATGGATTTTGGGGTTAAAATTATTAGAAGATGATTAGGATGTTATGGGATTTAGGTTTAAGAAAAATTACTATAAAAATCGTGTATGCTGGCCCAGCCATGAGTGGAAAAACCACATCATTACGATATATTTTTGAGAAATTTGGAAGGGGTGATGATTTAAAATCTATAGAAACTCGCGAGGGAAGAACATTATTTTTTGATTGGGGATCTATTTTTATCCAAAAAGGTCAATGGAAATTTCAGATTGATTTATGGAGCGCTACTGGACAAGATTTTTACGCAGAAACACGTCCGACAGTATTAACTGGTCTGGATGGGGTAATCTTTGTGGCGGACAGCCAAATAAACTTAATGAAAGATAATATAGCTAGTTGGAAAGAGCTCTGCTCATTGCTTGGAAACAAACAAAAGGAGATCCCCATTATAATAGCATTAAACAAACGTGATAATCCAGATATCGTTCCTATTAATGAATTTAAGGAAATGATGGATATCCAAAATTCAACAACCTTGTTTGAAACCATTGCGACGAAAGGTGTAAATATTGTGGAATGTTTCAAAACTTTAGTAGAAAAAATCTTTGAACATTCGTAAAAAAATAATTCAAACAAATTTATAAAAATGAATTTTCCCAAATCTCGAAGAGATTTTTAATTGCCCGGACTCTAAGATCTTCTACTTTGAAGCGATAAATTCTAATGCGTCCGAAAATTTTTTCTTGGAGAATATTAGCTTTGACAAGGAAGTTCAAATGATATCGGGTTGAATTATGGTTTATTTTTGCTCTCTTGGCGATTTCAGAGATATTCAATTCCCCTTCTATAGAAAGAATTTTTAAGATTTTAATTCGTCCTTTCGATTGAAATACATCTTCAAGTGCCAGTTTTTCTTTAACTTTATCTTGAATGACATTTGTTAAAACCACAACCGCTCCTCTGAAAAAATTTTCATTCTCTTACCAAAAAGAAGGCGCAACATTAGCCGCGGATTTTTGCCCTTTAATTTCATTTTCTAATATTTGCTCTAGAATTTCTATTGGAACATTGAGGCGGAGCAAGGTAGTCTGTCCTGGTTTATCATCTAACCTACTTACCTTAGTACTTAAAAATTCAGAAATATTGGTAAGTTCTTTTATATACTCCCATATTTTGGTGTACGACTTAGGGTCCTCGCCTATCTCTTCACAAATTATATTATAAGATTTTTGACATTCACCCATCGTAATATAGGCTTTCTGCGTCTTTTTAAGGTGACGTGCGATGGATAAAAGAATAAGTTTCTGATGTAAGTTTAAATCTTGGATAACTTCTCTTTTAATTCCTGGATCAAAATTAACTTTGGCTTTTCTACAAAATTCAGGAGTTATTTGAAGCGAATTAGATTCGTCTGCATATTTTCCTGCAGCCCAAAGCAATTCTAGAGCGTATCGAGCGTCCCCAGATTCTGCAGCAAAATCTGAAATTAGATTTATAGTTTCATTCAAGACAGTACCATCAAAAAAAGCCTCTTTAATGCGTGATTTAAGAATATCTCTGAGTTGAAGGCTGGAATATTTTTCTAGATGTATTGTGCTGCATTGAAACGTGCTGCTAATGCTTGGATCGAGATTTTGTTTGAATAGGTCATTTTTTGCGATTGTAATAAGTGAGAGTCTTTGTTTGGAGTTAAAGGAATCATCTTCAATCCGCGTTAGCCGATAAATAATCTCCAATTCTTCAGATGATGAATTAAGGGTATCGATTTCATCCAAACATAGAAGAATATAGGCGTTTCCCCTAGTAAGAATTTCAGTGGAAAGTATATGCAATAATTCAGAAACATTAAATCCTCGTTTGGGAAATTTTGGGTTAAAAGATTGAATAACACGAGTTAATATCATAAAGGATGTTTTATATTGGCGGCAATTAATATGAATATAATGCAAATTGATCTTGTTTTCTTTGGCAAATTCTTGAATCATGACTCCAAATCTTTTTGCGACTGCGGTCTTGCCAGTTCCAGTTGGTCCTGTAATGATTACCTTTTTACTTGCGCCCCCGGGATTTTCGATGAGAGCTCTAAATAAATGGGCGAGCTTTCGGATTACGTCATCCCTGTGGGGAAGCTCAGCGGGCGTGTAGTCTATCGAAAGCTTCGTTTCGTCTTTAAATAAAGATGTCTGTTTTAACTCTTCTTTCATAATATTTTTAACCGACAAAACTCTACCTCAAATACAATTAGATTGAAAAATATCTTTTAAAATACATAGCTGATTGTCTACCCTATAAATTGAAAAGGGGGGCAAATGAAAAGTAAATGCCCTTCTAAAAAGGGAGAAGGCTGCGTTTTTGAAAAGTTCAAGAGATTATTTAATTGATATATACATCGAGAAAAAGAATCTTCTAAAAAATTATCATTGCTAGTTTTTAATATCTCTATTCACTATAAACATTCCATAATTGATCTTTATTTTGTTCTGTGAGAATTTCTTGAGTCCCATTCTTTTTAATGAGGGTTATTGTTTTTTCTTTCTTAATTTCTCCGATATAAGTTGCAGGAATACCCTTAGAATTCAAACTTGAGATAATTTGATCATAATAATTGGGATTTAAGCTCATCAATAAGGTCCCAGAAGAAATGAGACGAAGAGGATCGAGATCAAAAACCTTACAGATTTCATAGGTTTCTTTTGCAATCGGAATATTATCTACATAAATATTTGCGCCTACATTTGCAGCTTCGCACATTTCAAAGATTCCATTGAGAATACCTCCCTCAGTGGGATCATGCATGGCAGTTATGCCTCCAATTTCTAGAGCCAGCTGAGCTTCAGGTAAAATGCTTAAGTAACTAAGAAATTTCTTAGCGGAAGCAAGAATTTTTCCCCCAATTCTATTTTTCAAGTATTCTTCTTTATCCCAAGCTAGAATCGTAGTACCTTCAATAGCCGCTGATTTTGTCATTATTAATTTATCACCAGGCTTAGAATTGGCAGTAATAAGTGAATCAGAGGTCGTTTCTCCTAGCATTGTGCCGCTTACAATAGAATTAGTTATTCCCGCACAAATTTCTGAGTGGCCCCCAATAATACTCACCTCTAATTCCCTCGCAGCAGAATCCATATCTTTGCATATAGTCTCAAAGTCATTTAATGATGAGTCTATCGGTAATAAAATGATTGATACAAAAAATAAAGGGCGCGCGCCGAGGACAGCAATGTCGTTCGCATTTATTATTACCGCAAGTCGCCCAATATGCTGGACTGCGCCAGTGATAGGGTCAGATTTCACAATTAAAATCTTTCCATTGGATAAGCTTACGGCAGCAGCGTCCCTGCCAATTGCTGGACCATATAGAAGACGTTCATTCGGACACCCAAGATATTTGAAGACAATTTCTTTCAAAAATTTATTGTTTACCTTTCCTAGAGATTCAAATTTTATCCTTTTAAACATTAAAACCTCCTACAACATTTGAAATAATTGAAAAATTAATGAAATTTAAGTAATTACTTAAGTTCCATCCCAACTTTAGTTACTTTAGCCAAGAGCGCATGCAATTGAATCTTTTCATCGGCCCCCTCGATTAACCTGAAGTTGATTTCTCCTGTATCCTCAATTAATTTCATTTTCTGTGCTTCTGAGATTGTATCAAATTTAATAATTTCACGGTGGATTTGTTCGATGATGTCAATGCCAGACAAGCCATAAACATTTAATAATATTTCAATTTGCTGGAGCGACTCCAGAAATTTCCCTTTCAAAGCGATTTGAAGTAAATTCCGTATTTCTTCTGGACGCGCTTTACCAGTTACTTTATAAACCACATTGGCATCGATTTGCCCCTTTAAAGTCGCAGCTGTTTGCAAAATATTGATTGACCGCCTCATATCGCCGCCAGAGTTATATAAAATGGCATTTATGCCCTCTTCTGTTATATTTATCTGCTCTAGCTCGCTAATTTTTGCAAGTTGCTCTAGAATGTCACCATCTTTCAGGGGAGAGAATCGGAAAATGCTGCATCGTGATTGGATTGGGTCAATAATCTTGGAGGAATAGTTGCAGATCAATATAAAGCGGCAATTTCGGGAGGTTGATTCCATGGTCCTACGAAGCGCCTGTTGGGCATCGGCGGTCATATTATCGGCTTCATCCAGCACCAAGATCTTGAAAGGAGCATCCTCGGTGCCCATATAATGGGCAAATTGCTTAATAGAGGTCCTTACCACTTTAATTCCTCTTTCATCGCTCGCATTGAGTTCCTTGACATTTTTTCTGTAAGAAGGACCAAATAGATCGTGCGCCAACGCTAATGCACATGTAGTTTTTCCAGTGCCAGGAGGGCCACTGAAAATAAGGTGGGGCATCGATTTCTCTTGAATAAAAACTTTCAGCCGTGCCACAATTTCTTTTTGATTCACGACATCATCCAAAGTCCTTGGACGATATTTCTCAACCCACATTATTTCTTCCAATTCAAAACACCTATTGTGGTTTTAGGATTTAACCAAGTAAAATAATTTTCCATTCTTAATTTGAATTTTGGAAAGGATTTTATTTTCACGAATTCTCTCTTTATTATTTCTATTTTTCTATAAATGTAATTTTTCTCATAGCAATCGAAAGAACTAATTCTTTTTTCAATCTATAAATACTTCCATAAAAATAGTTCCAGTCATCTCTTACTTTCAGCATTGATAATAAATAAGTATAAAGGGAAAATTAGGTAGCTTAGACGTATTCTTATTTTATTTTAAGAGACTTATTGGTTTTCAAAAGAAAGAAACTCCTCTAGATCCTCTTTTTGTATACCAATTTAATGGGGTTTGTATTTTGGTTGAAAATAAAGAGATGCTCATGGAATTTGTTGACAATAATTGTGAAAATAAAGATATGCTCATAGAATGTACTGAAAATAATCATGAAATAATACTAGATTCTATTAGAGGAGAATATATATGCATTAAATGCGGACTTGTGCTTTCGAGAGAATTCGTTCAACCTTCTTATAAAATAAATCCACACGATGTCATAGAACAGAGTAGTTCAGGACGCCATTTTGTTGCACTAGGTGATCGGCTTAACATTGTCGATGGATTAGGCAGTTATATGGGGTTCCAATTTTCATCCTATTTCCATGATAAAAATGGACTTCCATTATCCTCTAAAAAGCAAGCGCTTTTTAAGAGATTAAAATATCGCTATGACATACGTGCACGAATTGATAAACAAGAGACTGATTATAGAACTTTAATGACCCTAAATCGAATTTGCGCCATTCTAGAACCTATAAATGCTAATATAAAAAATCGTGCAGCATATATTTATCAAAAATTCTCTAAAAATCTACAAAAAGGCGAATTTTATAATCATTTAAATCTAATTGCAGTCTGTATTTATTTAGCCATCAAAGAATCAAAATATAATTCACCCTTAACAATAAAAGAAATAGCCAATGCCTTTCAAAAATTAAACCACCGTGTGACGACTAAAAGTATTATTAGAACTGCTTTAAAAATAAAACCGAAATTTACGGAGCTTTTTCAAAGCCATAAAACCAGTAAAAGTGAGGAGTACCTTTCTAAGGTTATAAATAAGATTATTTCCACACCAGAAATAAAGAAACGATTGCTTAGAATTCAAAAAACAGAATTTGAGTATGAAAAAGCTTTATTACATCAAAGTAGATTAATTTTACAACAAATTTCTGATAAAGAGAGAGGTGGCAGAAATCCTTACATTCTGGCGGTTGCAACTATCTACGCAGCTGATCAAATAATTTCTAAAAATTGGGGTAAAAAACCTATTTTAACCCAGCATCTCCTTTCCGTAATAACTGAAACCGCTGAGTATTCTGTACGAGATCATTGGAGAGGGCTACTTTATAATTCCATTTTTATAACTAGGAATGCAATCCGAACTAAATTGTGATTTTAATCAAAGAGGTTTCATTTTATATAGGCATAAGCATGCCTGTGCTTTTGTAAGTTTAAATAGAATTTATTGAATAATATATTGATTAATTTATTCGATTCAATATATGAATAATACCTATCTTAATAATCTATGCTTAGGAAAGATCTTCGGACTTTTGCATAGAATTAGCGAAAATAATTGGGAAATAACAGGGTTGAATATTGATTCTAAAGGCAAAAAAATTTTATTTGAAATACTGTACATTTTTTAGCCGATTTGCTATATTCAAAAAAATTGGAAATTTAATACATAGTAATAAGCTCTCTCAAATTTCCATTTACCTCAAGGAAGAATATAAGCTTCTACCAAACGAAATTTTGGCATCAAGTATTGCCACATTCATTTTATTTTTGATTCCGTTAATTTTTATTTTCTATCGGATAAATCCAATACTAGGAATTGCTATCCCTTTAATATTTAGTTATTTTGCAGCTCATAAGATATTTAGTTATCCTATCAATAATTATAATCGGATTCAACATATACTTTTACAATATTGCGATTTAGCGTTTCAGGATTTACTGCTAATTTTAAATACTACAGATTCCATTTTCGATGCCATTGAATTCCTTTCGAAAGCCCAATATCCTATCCTCTCTGAAAAATTTAGAGACATTATTTTCCATATTAATCGATTTGGAACCTCGCCAGAATTACTACTTCGCCAATTCATGGAAAAACTCCCCAATAGTAATTTGAAGGAACGATTAGTGAATTTGATTGCCACTAAATTCTACTCCCATAAAACATTAGAACAGTTGGAATTCCTAGTAGGTGATAAAAAATATGAATATGCAACTGCCACCAGCCAATTAGAGAGCAAACTAGTCATTCTCTTAGGTATCTGCATATTTATCCCTATTCTCAATGCGCTATTTATCTCTTTTTTAGGAGTTATGGCGAATTATTTAAGTTTTCTTATGATCCCCCTCTTTATTTTACTTACATATAAATCCAAAGACTCCCTGTTAAAGACAGATTTTGAACTATTTGGCGAAACTTCTATCTTAAAAAATGAGGAGCTTGGGTCAAATACTTCAAATTTAATCGAATTTCTAGATATTCTTACTTATTTTGGGAATCAATTAAAGCAAGGAAAACCCCAAGAAATTGCCTTATTAGAAGCCTATCGTTCCTATCAAGGACCCCTCAAACCATCCATACAAGATTGTTTGAAAAAAATCTATCTTCAAAATAAATCTTTTAAGATAAGCTGGTATGAGTTACAAAAAATTCTAAATGATTCCCAAATCCATTTCCTCATCGCCCTTATTGCTCGAATGCTAGATAAAAGTTCTATCGAAACGGGTCATCGCATCCTTTCAATCCTTCAACAATTAAAAGCAAACCGAGAACTAATTCGGGAGCGAGAAATTATTATAAAAGCTCAACAATTTAAGGTAAAATTCCTAAGTTTTGTTTTGGCTGCCATTTTAGGTTTGCTGGCGGGTATTGCGCCATTACTTATCAAAATTGGAAATTTATTATCCAATCCAGAAAATCCAACCGTGTTTAATTTCTGGGATGCCTTTCCATTATCTCTATCATTATTATTTATGTTTTTTTATACTGCATATTTTATAACAAAAATAGTCAAAATAAGTCATCCTTGGATGTTTTCAATGTGGGGTGGGATAATATTCATTCTCCTCTGGTACTTTACCAGCCTCTTCTTGTAACGATGAGTTTTCTATTGTAAAAGACAATTTATTGATTTGGATAATTTCATTTCTTTAAAAAGTACTTTATTCCCTCAGTATTTAATTCAAAATCATCCCATAATTGATGAAAATTTTTAATTATCTCTCCCATTTCTGGGGAACTCTTCTCTAAGGTGGATTGAATCTTATTCATTTCATAAATAAATTGATCCTCGCTTACATTCTCCCCTCGTAATGAATTTATATTCCTAATACTAATAGATTTTTTATAAAGCTCGTCTAATGAACCAAATAAACCTTTTAACTCATCTGTTTCTGGATCCCTAGTAAAAATATCTTCATAGGATAGACTTGAAATATCTCGTGAATTTTTAACCTTTCCAAATTTTACTTCTGAATTCTCACTGATTTCCGTTATTCGGGTTATTCGCCTTAAAAATTGTCCTCTAAATGCTATTTTATCTAATTGAACGACGATATCTAAATTTCCCAATAATGTAACAGGAATATGATTATCAAAAACAAAGCGTTTCACTATCATCTCAGGAGATTCCCCATGTGCTGTCGCAAGGCACCGCCTTAATCCAACTTTTAATAAAAAAAAGAAAGCTTCGATGGCATCGGAGTGAATTAGTTCTCCAATAAATATAGAATCTGGGGTTCGATGCAAGCATTCTTTAACCTGAAAAGATTTAGTTGAATAGGGATCGGATTGAGTTTCCCCCGATTTAACGTTGTAGCGAGATTGATGGATTTCAAAGGCGCCTTGATCAATGCTTTCTATCACATCCTCAACATATATCTTCCGCCAATCTTTCTTCCCTAGCATATCTAAACTATTAATTAGGGTAGTTTTACCGCTATATGGTTCCCCTATAACCAATATACACCGTCCATGAAGCCAATTAAACAGCAAATAAGCTGCTGCTTCTTGGGTTATTGTATTATTCGCTATCAAATCGCCTATTGTTAATATTTTCTTATGTAATTTACGAATTCTCATAATAAATTTATCTACCGCTAATGATGAAATTTCAAGTGAGACCCGTACATGGAAATAACTAGTTATAATTTCTGTTTTTAAAAATGGATGAGTTTCATCTAGCCTTTGTTCTGCCTCTATTCGTATTCTAGTTTTCAAGCTCTCAATTTTTGTATTATTTAGTACAATGGATGTTTGACATCGGCCGAATTGCCGATGATCTAAATAGATAGATCCATTTAAGGAATCCATGAAAATTTCTTCAATTTCATCATCAATAAGCAATGCCATAATAGGGTGCAACTGACTCAATTCAAAGGATATTAATTCTGCGAGTTTTGGAATTAAATCTGTGGGTAATTGCCCATATTGTTTTTCTATTACTTGCATAGCGAATGTTTTTAAAAATTGGAGTAATCGATCTAGTTTTATTATCCCCTCAATCCCTATAAAATCCTTGAAATTGGTGTCTACTTCCTTAAGAATTCTATTATAAATCAATCTAAGGTCAGGATCATCAATAATTGAGGTTATTTCATAAAAATATCTATTAGAGTCCTTATTTTTTTTAATTTTTATCTTATAGGGGCTGCGGTGATAGGATGTGCATTCTTCCAATATATTAGGGTACCGGAATCCCTTTTGTGGAAAAGATGAAACTAAATTGTAATCACCAAAAATTAGCGAATAAATTTTCGAAAATGAACTTGATTTCAGATCTAATTCCAAATAGTTTTTTATTATTTTACTCTCTTCTAAAATGGTTCGAACTTCATTTAAAAAATTTAAATAAGATTCAAAACATTTGTGACATTTAGGATTTTCAGATAAAAGCTCCATTTTTATTTTAAATTCTTGCTTAAATTGGAGATATGCCTCAATTGGATTTGTAATTAAGCTGCCTTCGTTAAATTTAGAACCAAATATTTGTTCTATAAAAAATTCTTGCTTTGATTCACATTCTAGATTTTTTAAACACTCTTTTTTAATCTTAAAAGATAGTTTCTGTCTTTTCTGATGAATTTTATTCAAAAGCCGCGCATAATCCCTATACAAATCAACCTGAATATTTGTAAATTTAAACTCTTCTTCCCCTGTCTTAAAAAAGCCATCTGTTATATCGGAATTCTCTTTAAAAACTTTAATAATATTCCTGAGACATTCTAAATTTAAATCATTTTTTTTTGAATTACAAGAAGTATATGAACATTTTTCGCAATCAAACACAACTTTTTTACGCTCTTTTTGCATCAAAGAATTAAAATCACACTCTATTGCGTATATACACGATTGATTACTTTGAATAGACATTTTCTGACCTTTTCCCTTTTATAAATTGGAACTGAAAAGCAAAAACTAATTATAGAGGATAAATTGTATTATTCTAGATAATTTCATCATTGCTTAGTTCATTATACCAAGGTGCTATTTTCGCTCGAAAATCTGTTAAAAATTTATTATAAAAACTTCTATAGTCCTAGCTCAAAGTTAAATTACAGAATTGATAAATAATCACGATTCCAATTATAATTCCAAGCACTGATATAATTCCATAAAGTTCAGGGAACCAAGAGAGGAGGGGGTTGAGGAAAAAAAGACTAATTAGAAAGGGAGTCGCAATAATAAAAAAAGAAGCATAATCATTTGTGAAAGGAATAAATATTAATACCAACCCCCAAATGCATAAAAGAAGAATAAGAAAAATTAGTGAAATCAAATTCTCACACGTTGTAATCGAATTTTTATTTTAACTTTTAAATTTTTTAAAAATTACGTATTTAAACCCCCAGATCCACCAGCAAGTACATTACTCCAAGGTAATAAGTAAAAATAAATTTAAAAAGGAAATAAATTGAACTTATTTAATTAATTCTTTTAAAGGTATTTTGGATTAGGCTTTATTTCAATCGAAAATCCGTTATCTTTCAACCAATTATTAAATTCTTTCACTGCAACAATCTTTCTACTAAATTGATCTTTCATGGCCATTGAATTTCCACTATCAAGGATAGCTTCAAAGCTGAAATCTTCATTTTGAAGCACCTCTTCTATTTGTATATTTTGACCTGTGATTGCCTTTCCATAGGCACGAAGAACAAATAATAATTCTTCTTCGGGAGTTAATTCAGTTTCTGGCAGAATACTCTGTAAAATTTGGATCGCTTTATTTAAAAATGGAAAATGTAAGCCACTTTTTAACAAGAGTTCAACCATAGAGATCCTTCTAATTTAATGATTGAAAAAAAAATTCCAAATATTTAATTATCTAATAAGATTTTTAAAGTCACTATTTTACTATTCGTAACATATCGGATTAGGATATGACCAAAGTGAATTTAATATTTAAATGTCAGATGTGTGGAACTTGCTGCCAAACAAAATTTCTATGTTTATATCCGTCTGAAATGATAAGAGCTGATTTTTATGCACATGAATTAAAAATAAAATTAGATTTAGAACCATTACGAGCCATTTTAGATGAAATGAGTCAGAAAATTATTGTTTTAATATACCGAATAAAAGAACGTCCTTGTCCTTTCTTGTCTAATAATAAATGTTTAATACAAGCCCATAAGTTCATTGCCTGTGAGAAATACCCTATAAGCCAATGGATTGATTTGGGCAAGACCTTTAGTTTATTAGGCTTAAATAATGAATTTTATGATATAGATGACAAGTGTAATTTCATTAAAACAAATCCAGAATTTAAATTTGCACTTAAATCTAGTCCTTTATCTTCAATCCTGCCCAATGAATATCGAGCTGTGCTAAAAGATAAAGAAGTATGGATTAACCTCCAAAATCAATTTAAAATTTTAAAAAAAGAACATAAAATTAAAGTACTTAATGAATATAAACTAAAAAAGGATAATCCTGATAAATATCAAGAAATAATAAATTTCTGGGAACAGGTACCTGCAGATAATTTCATAAATTACTTATGAATCCCTTAGAAAAGCTATTTACTCTTTAAGTCTTTTAATTTTTCAAGTGATTCTAAGTAACTAACCAATAATCTAGTCATTTTATAAAGAGTATCGAAATCCTTTTCAGAATCTATTTGTTGATATAATTCTTTAATTTTTATATTGATTACTTTTGAGGTATCATCTAAAACTGTATTTTGTATGATAGATTCGATCTGTTCTTCATCCTTAACAATTATAACCTTTTTATCGCAGCTTGCGCAGTAAATTTCACCTGATTTCATTTTAAAGAGGGGAGAATTACATTCAGGACAGGGTTCGCTCATTAATGTATGTCCTTCTCTTAAAAAGAGTGCCATTCGCTGAATTTTTTGATGTTTATCGTTACCTTTTTTATCCCTTAAAGAGGTCATATGATTCGAACTGTTAGTCCAAATTAATATTAATAATATTTTCTAATTAATGTTAACAACCTTTCAAGAAGTTATAAAAATTTACAAATTTCTATAAAAATTTATAAAGTTTCTATGCTTCTGATCCATCTCGCCGCAGGCAGCTGCGGATAGACCCGCCCTAAGGTTATCC